>Ga0307513_10000253_pt1 | contig 77617 bp, 38 predicted proteins | sample 15_EM_MG_FD_202174 | JGI IMG/M metagenome (GOLD analysis project Ga0307513, IMG submission 202174) | Populus trichocarpa ectomycorrhiza microbial communities from riparian zone in the Pacific Northwest, United States - 15_EM | ecosystem: Host-associated > Plants > Roots > Unclassified | place...
GGTTTCAGAAAAGCTCTTCTGAATTTAACTTGTTCCATGCTTCCTATTTTAACAAAAGAAACTCATGATGAGAGCAAGGCAATGAGATTGAGGGGCCACTACAAGTATTTTCACACATCACGGATAGAGACTCGCAATGCTTTTCCTTTGCCACATAGAGATTGAAGAAATACCTTAAGTAAGTCAAACACTTTCTCAGCAACGTATTTTTGTTGAAGATTGGCGCCTTTTTGTTGCACTTTATCAGGATGAATGCATAAGGTTGCTTTTCTATAAACTTTTTTAACCGCAGCACCAGTGATCAAATCGGTCAAGGAAACAGGCTGCCATCCACATTCAGGCCATAGCACCTGATCATTGCACAAAATATTTTAGAAACAGAGAGATGAAAACAATATTCAACTTTACAATGACTAACAATAAAGAAAGTGCTATAATTAACCAACAGCTAAAGATCATAGAAGTGACGATCATATGTTAAATATTCTGATGTTCGGAACTAATAACAAGTTTAATGGAAGAGCTCATCCTAGGATCTTCAAGGTTACATGACGGTCTCACCTTCTTCTTCTTCTTCTTTTAATTCACAAATTAACAAAAAAGAAACAACATATACAAATCAGTTTTCTTATTTTGACAAACCTATAAAGTCATTGTTTTAACAAAACTGCAGGGAGTAGTCTCTTCAGAGCTAGTTAAAATCAAAGGTGCATCTAGGATAAAACTCAGCACCTGAAAGTAGCATGTGTAACATGTAAAGAATGAAGTGAACTAGGGGAGCAGCCAGATCTGTCATCTTAATTGACAGATAAAGGAAAGGAAAGGAAAGGAAAGGAAGCAAAGAAAAAGGTATCCTCGTGCTCAGGTTCTTTAGATGAGAAGATTTCGTGTTCATAAGCTCTTTCAAGGTTTCAGTTTCAATAAGATGGAAAATAATTTTAGGAAACACTGGCAAACTCACCAGAAATGAGGTGCTCCACAGATAACAAATCCACAAGGACTATTATTTATTACTTCAAGAGCCTAAAGGTTCAAATCAGTTCTAAGAAAAAAGACAATGGACATGAGCACATGGACAGCTAGATGTTGAATAATACTACTATGCGTAAATTGCAGTAGCCAAAAAAAAATCTGTTTAATATTGATGCACGAGATAAAGGGTATGCTTTTTTTTTTTTGGGATAAAAGATATCAATAAAGGATATGGAAAAACCCACTTAGTAAAGGTAATCCATAAATTATTCTCCACATAAGTATTATGCTGAATGTGATCATATAGGATCCAAAAAAAAAAAACGCACATATTGTAGTGTTGATAGCAGAGCACGGAGATTCCCCTCTTTTCCTGCAGCCCAACGCTTGATCTCAACATCCAATGTTTCAGCAATCCTCTGAAATCAATGTAAAACAGTATCAGACATCTAACAATTGGGAAAAATAAAAAGCCATGAGAAAAGAAGAACAAGATGCAACTTGAAACATTTTTCACACTCTTGAATACTGGAAGGAATGGAAGAAAAAAAGAAGCTTGGCTTCAATCAACAACATACTGTTTGTTAACTCTCTAAGAAATGAAACCTGTTACAATCAAATTCCAATAAGACAGATAAACTTGTTTGGTGGGCTGAAACTTGTATTTACCATTGACATAAATGAAGAACCAACTGATACAGTGGAACTGGATTCAGCTTGGTTCACTTCCGGATTTGAGAACCATCAATGGACTTACAGTTGGGAGTAAAACATCATTCTCATAATCACTTCTGGCTACCAATGTTGTCCAAGGCCTGAGCCTCTGTATGACACCCAAGTCCAGCATAATCACAATCTTAAGTAGTTCACTATAACAACTACCCTCTTTTGACTCAATTATATGGGTCAATGTACATTCAACAAGATATGTTTAGCTACTAACCACTAACCATTTTGGATATATCATGACTGACTTTTGTTGTAATTTTGCTTTCAAAAGATAACTTATAGATAGTTAGAGCCTACTTACAGCCAGCCCATAGTAGTTAAACCAAAACATGACCAAAGTTTGACATGGTTCTGTCTATGAAAATCCCACTCAGGCCAAATAAAAGCCTTCATGCTGCTGCATATAGCATGAGCAAAAACAGTATTGACTCTAGAAGGAAAAGTCATTAAACTCCAAATCCAACCCCTGCCACCCTGGCTCCCCCATCCCCAGTTTTCAGCAAAGATTTAAGACAGTAGGAATAGAGACAATGCTAAAAAAGGATTACTGAAGGCTGGACCGCTTACATGTCTCTCTGCTTGATCTCTCTGAGCTTGAAGGTCACGTTGATTCTTCTCGGCCAGTGCTTTTGCCTGAACATATAGGCTCAGTGATTAAAATCTGTGGAACTAATGTGCAGTAATAAACAAGTATCTGATGTAACTCTCAAAACTGTCAATAAAATCATGTCATGCAAAACATACAGCCCGCTCCTGAGTCCTCTGGTGGCGTTCCAATCGGGCTTTTCGCCTTTCTTCAGTTTCCCCTTCAACATCTTGGAACTCTCCAGATGATCCAGTACCTCCTTTACAAAGCAGAAGTAGTTCAGCCAATTCACAACTAAAGAGAATCATGGTATCATGAATAAACATTCTCATGGACAGCATAACTACCTCCAAAAATCGAAGTTAAATCATCAACAACATTTGTTGTTGAAGATGTTTTTCTCACGCTAGACGTAGCCCCAACAGATGTCCTTCTAACTGGTTCAGGCCCTCCCTTGTTCTGGCTGTCAGAGAAAGGATCCTGTAATATAGGTTCAGAAAATTAACCCACTGATACCACAACAAGTCAGTGAATGAATGAAAGCTTTTGGTCCTAACCAAAGTGTTTGTCCTAGGTCTTTGTGCACTGGTTGCTCGAGCACTGAAGAATGATTCAAGATCATTTTCACTCTTTTGTTGATTTGCCCTGGCGGCAGCGGCAGCCCTCTCTCGAGCCTCTGCAGCAGCTCTTTCTACAGCAGCTCGTTCTGCTCTAAGTCGAGCATCAGCTTCAGCCCTTGCAACAGCAGCTCTTTCCCGGGCTTCCCTCTCCCTAACTTCAGCATTTGCCCTTTCCCGGGCTTCTGCAGCAGCCTTTTCTGCCCTTTCTTTTGCCTCTGCTGCTGCCCTTTCACGTGCTTCAGCATGTGCTCTCTGCACAGCAGCCCTTTCTGCTCTTTCTCGAGCCCCAGCAGATACTTTTTCCACAGCAGACCTTTCAGCTTTCAGGCGAGCATCAGTAGCTGCTCTTTCACGTGCCTCTCTAGTAGCCCTTTCCACTGCTTGTCTGCCCTTTTCCCTTTCTCTCTCAATCTCCCTTGCTCGCTCCCTCTCTCTTTCAAGCCTCCTTTGCTCTCTTTCTTTTTCTTCCCTTTCCCTCTCAATTTCACGAGCCCTCTCCCTCTCTTTCTCAAATCTTCTCTGCTCTCTCTCTTCCTCCTCCTTTTCCCTCTGTTGTCTCTCACGATCAAATCTCTCATGTCTTTCCTTTAATTCTCTCTGCTGAGCATCTTGCATATCTTTATCCAGCTGACCAGCTTCTTTGTTTCTAGCAGCCTTTAGATATTCCCTCTCCCTCATTTGGCGGAATTTAGCCTCTGCTTTATCCACGGCCTCCTTCATAGCAGCAGAAGCAGCAGAAGAGGAAGTTTTATCTGCATCATCACCAGGTAGAACGTCTGCAAATTCATTAACATTATTTTGATTCCTTACCGTTACAAAATCCTCAAGTTCATCAATTTGAGAAGTCACTGAATTCCTTGAAGCATGGTCTGGTCTAGTATTTTGAGAGTACGAAGTGGAATTTTGGAAAGAAGGATACTCATTGAACTTCTTTCTAGAGTTCGTAGAAGAAACAGAGCCAAACTCTGACTTTGATATTCGTGGTGGTCTCGGAGGTGGGGGTCTTGAAGGCGGTGGTGCACTTGTGAGTTGAGTAAAAAGAGGGAGTTCAGACACAGTAAGCCATACATCATCAGATGATTCAGAGACCTCTTCAGATCTGGGAGAGGAATTTATCTCATTAGCATTGATATCCACATATGAAGGAGGAGAGACATTTTGACCAAAAGATCTACGAAAATCTGTTGAAGCAGCAGGCATATCAAATATGGCTTCATGAGATTCCTGATAATCATCTGGTGTCTTCTTCTGCGAGTGGCCCACAGCATTCTCCAAGGGATATTTGTTAACTGATTCTTTACTCACAGAGGAATATGCACCACCTGAGCTTGATCTTGTTCTTAAAGGGCTCCTATTCTCCCCTCCCTTGTTGATCTCAGGAGGCACAGATTTCCCAAGATCATTAAGGTGATCTAGGTCATCAAATACTGCCATATTTACAGATGAACTATTAATCTTAGTGCTTCCAGTGTTACTGATTTTACTAATTTCTTCCAATGGGTCTGTGAACAGCCCCGATGATGAAGTTGGAGGGGTTGAAGTTGACTCTAGGACTACAAAGAGATCTTCCATCACACCAGGAACTGGCCTGGCTGAATTTGAAGATGGCTTTTGGAACTGACCAGACTCGGAAGTTGACCTGTGAAAAAAAATAGTATGGTGCTAAAATATTAATCAACTAATATTTATAACACAAACAAATAAACAGAAACAGATATGTCTCAAATTAATCAAACATAAAATATGGATAAAAATTTTCTAACTAAACATGATTCACAACCAACATCAGTAGTTCTTTTCCCTGAAGTGGTCTAAGCTATGGCTAGACTCCATAGGTTCAGAAACAAAAGGAAAAGGAATGATGACAACAGTAGGATGAAACAAAAGTGAAGACACGGGGTCTAATGCTGCATAAAAAACACATTGTTTCTTTTCATTTTGCAAACATGATTACTCTCCAAAAAAAAGGGCACATTTGGAAACATAATACAGACATCTAACCAATATCTTGTTTATTTGCATATAAGTAATCTGACTAGTTTAAATCACAGAACATAAATGGATGGCAAGCCTGCTTACAAAAACCTCCTAAAAGAGGAACTTAAAGCCAGAAGGCAACATCTCATGGTTCCATATCATAGGCGCGCGCGCAGGGGGGGGGTGTTATCTATTGAATTAAAACAACAAGTACTAGTGATACTTCCAGCCACAGTGCAAGTGAAAAGATAATTTGGGCCCAGTACCACAGCATGCCTTTGTATTCAGTTACCACCAAGATGGTAAAGGGGGAGGTATGAAACCATCCCCAAAACCTAATTTTGCCTCCAAACTCAACATACTGGCAAATGCATCATGTATTAGTTATGCCATCACATATTCACTCTACAACTAGTTATAGTCTAATGAAATGCTAATGGATGCTATTGTAAAACTAGCCAATTCTCAATTTTTCTTCTTGTTTTTTCCCTTTGTCCCAACCAAAATGCTTTTCCACCAAATTCCCATAGCTTTGAAGCTGATTTGAGCCAATTTTTGCTTCCACGATGAAACTTGGTGAATGCAAGCATATAAAAAGCAATGAGACTGCAATGACTTCGGTGGGCAACTTAGCTTCTTAGAACATTAGCACATTATAATAACTTCTCCACAATCAGCTCAACCTTACAAGCATAGAATGAAAGTCGAATACTACTTATTTCTAAGACAACCATGCCAAATAAAAATTTGAACCGATTCTTTATGTAATTGCTAAACGAAAAACTTGATATAGTCCACACAGAGTTTCATTTAAAAGTCTTGAGTGTCTTGAAGCAGCCCTACCACATCATGATTGTAAAATGAATCAAGGCATGGCATAACATCACATCGAAATCCCAACAGTATTGTTAAATCATCCAACTCAAGAAATGCAAAACCACAGTTCTCTGTCACCCAATAACTATGTAAATCGCCTAATATGCAAATTCAAACAGCAATGCCAATCTACATAATATAAGCTAATTTAGCAAAATCACTCTTGTCAAAATACAAAAACCGCAGCGATAACAACAGTAATAATAAAATTAGTACCGGTTAACACTAGGGGAGCTACTGCCACCAAAACCAGGAAGTAAATCATCAAAAGCCGTCGAATCCATTTCCACTTTACGACTTTCTGTCTTCGATTCCGTCTCCTTTTTGCCTAAGTTCCCCAACAGATCATCGAACGGCGAACTCTCTCTCGCAGGCGGCCTTCGATGCTGGTTCGGTGGTGAACTGACGGAAGCAAACACATTATCAAACTTGGGAGCAGCCGATGCAGAACCACCATCAGTAGACGAATTCTTCAACCCAGGCAATCCATCAAAAATATCATCATCATAAACAGGCTTATCAAAAACCGGCAGCGACGCCGATTTGGAATTCTGATCCTTGAAAATGGAATCATAATCAAATGACGATGTAGTAGTGGAAGCTCCGCCACGCGATTCTGAATACTTCAGCGGACCATCGAAGGCGTTGTTGAACAAGAGACCGTCGGTGCCGACGTGATCGTCGAAAATAGGAGCGGATTTGTTGGAGATGGAGGATCGGATGTGAACGGAGCCACCGGATCCAAGGTTAAAATTAGTATTATCACTGTTTGTGTTCCGAGGTGGAGCCATGGGTGCCGATTTGCCTTGGGGTTTGTACCCGAAGTCGCGAGCTAACAGACCTGGAAAATCATCCATTAATTTGGATTAGTTTTTTTCGTGCTGGTGGATCTGCGGAGATTTTGAATTTTTTTTTATAGATCTGAGAGCGAGCCGACGGAGGGGAGACGGAGAGCGGCTAAATGACAAGGAAAATCATGTAGGCACGGAGGTGGAGAGAAAAGGTCACTGGTCAATTACTTTGTATATATAAAATCTAAAATGTGAAATAAATGAGGACGGGAGAGAGAAATGGGAAGGACGGGAGGAAGATGGGAGATGGTGGTAGAAAGAGGACCAAATCGTGATTGGAATTTTCAGCCTTCTCTCCCTTTTTTCTCTGGCTTGTGTCCCTGTTCGAATTTTGGGAAAATTATTTCTTTTTCTTTTTTCTTTTCGTTTTGTACGTGGTCCTTTGTATTTATATTTTGTTTTCATCTACGTACAGTATATTTTAAAAGTAAAAAAAATATATTAAATTAATATTTTTATTTTTTAATTATTTTAATATATTAATATAAAAAAAATAAAAAATTTATTTTAATATATTTTCGTATAGAAAATATTTTTAACCATCACAATATACTTCATATTTAAATATCTTACTATATAAAATCTCCTAAACTATATATAATCTCTAAAAAGTACTTGTTTTATCAATTGGATCCCTAAAAATTTGATAATTTAGATCAAAACTTAGGAAAATTAAGGATATATTTGAAAACATTTTAATATAAGGATGCAATTGTGTGAAGAGAGAACCCAGATAGTAAAATTGGTTGCGGGGTACTCAATCATGAAATGATAAATAGCTGGGGGATTAATCTAACATTTTCCCCTTCTTCTGTTTTTTTTCTTTGACCATCACATGAACAATGATCTAAAAACAACTAAATTTAAAATTTACTTTCCGTTTTTCTTTTAATAAAATTTATGTTTTATTAAATTATAAAAACACTAAAAGAGATGAATGTTTTAATATAGAACAAGATTCATTCTACCGTGAATTTCTACAGTGTAATAATGTTTTGATCTTCGTATTAGCAATAAAGAATGGAAATTGGGGAGCAAAATAAATTTTTTTATGAGGTTCAATTAACATTATTAAATTGTTTGGGGTAAATCAATCTCCTTATATTTTTTAGCATAATAAAAAGATTTAATTATCTTTTAAAAAAATTAAATAAATTGCTGAACATAGGCCTTTTAGTCTTTTCATTTTTGTTTTCAAAATAGTAAAATGAAGTACTCTTAAAAGTTAATTTTACTAAACTGTCTTTCGGGGGTTTTTTATATTTTCATCATGGTTTTTTTGTTGTTGTAATCAAGTGTATTGAGGGGCAATTTGATATTTTAATAAATATAAATATTACTAAAAAAAGGTTGTCGACGCGTGTGTTGCACACGTCAACACGTGGGTAATGCTCACCCATTTTAGGCAGTGCGTGTGGTGTCATCCGATTGTAAAACACTAGCTTCCGGGGAGGCGTTGGAATCTCATCAGTGGCCCCTACATGCCTTGGCGGCATGTGTAAGGAACATACCTTCGGTTTAGCATCAATAGCTTGTTTTTTTTTTCTCTCCTCAATTCCTCCTTACCAACCCTTTCAATTTCTCGAAGTAGCTCTTAAATTTTGTTTTTCTTCGGATTTGGTTCTTGTTTTTTTATTACTATTTGTTTTACTTGAAACAATTTTTAAAATTGGAACTTTTTTCAATTTCATCATTCTTTAATTTTTTTTTCATTTATCATATTTGGTCTCCATTCTTTTGATTGCTATTTTTTATTTATTTTATTTTTCAATTTTGACCCTTATTTTATATATATATATATAGATAGATATATATTATTATTATAATTTTGTATACCAGATTCATTCCTTATTCTTTTGATTGCTATTTTTTTGTTTTTCTTTTATCATTTTCTTGGTTTATTTTAGTTTTCAATTTCATCCTTGATTCAGATTAACCCACCACCACAAAGGATCCGCTAAAGGTGTCAATTGAGCCAACTACAATGTCAAGGTCTAAGAAATTAAAGGAGGTACAAAATGAGCTTATTTAACATATTTAGGCCAATATAGACTTTAGGCTATAACATATATATATATATGGCAACTCATAATTAATTTAATTTAAGAGCAAGAAAGGCCCAATTCATCCACATCATGGGTTTAGGGTTGACAACAATAAAAGCAACCTTGTTTGAGCAATTTCTCCATGTGCAACAAGAATCTCAAGGGGCAGCTACACTTCCTATCCTTACAGTAAATTGGAAAGTTTCCTAGTGCTACAAAGAAAATTTATGGGGTAACAATAATTTACCTCTCTTAGAAAGGATTATTTAATTCTATAATTAATTATCATAATGAAGAAGGGGAACTAGAGGAGTGACCAAACTAGAAGCATGTTTCCTACCTTAATTGAGATTCTAAAATCGATAATTGGATCCTAGCATACCTAGGATATTTATTTCGGTCATAATACTAAATAAGCTAGGGAATTAAGTTTATCTTAGGCTATTTCATAACATTATATGTTATAACTTTGGGTTTTGTATCAAACTTATTATTTATACTAGGTTTTAGGTTTATTTAAGTTATTTTAGGTTTAATTATAAGCGGGTCCAAATTAACTCACATCTTTGGGTTCATTAAGGTTATATGGGGAGTATAAATACTTCTGTGTAAGAACTATTTTTAGTTTAATGATTATTGATATTTTTGACGCAACCCTTTGTTAGTTTGTGTCTTCTACTCATATTTTTTAGCTCTTAAAAGAAATGAATATTGACATATCAAAGAATAACTACTTCTTAACGTCTTCTTAATATTTTTTGTTCGTGATTATTTAATCATTGAGTGGGGGTTTAAATTATAATAATGTTGGTGCCTCAATTTAAGGCAATTGTTGTGTCACACTCTATTATCAAATCTAATTTTTGGCTTGCTAAAATTGTGTTAATCTTGCTTGGGGGTTCCTAGATCATTATATCCACAAGGTTCACATTAATTGATGTCAAAGCTTGGCTTTAAAAATCAAGTTAAATCATTCTAAAATTCTTCTTTTCAAATTCTATATGTAAATTTTTTTTGTGTTTTCCCAATCTCCTACTCATGTTTTTGTTACGACATTGATATAATACAAAAAAGAAGAAAGATGTTGAAAGGTGTAAATTTCCATTCTAGTTGTGAATAACAATTACAAAGGAGAATGAATCAAAACTCGTTGAAAACACCTATAAACTAATAATCTTGGGGTTTTGGGTACCATAACATCATATATTAAGTTTGAGGTTGTTTGGACATCCTTTCGTTTTGATTTCAATTTTGATTGCGTAATTATATAATAGGTAAGTTTTACGTCAATATATAATTTCATGTTTGCTACTATTGAACTTGACCTAATCAGTATAATAATCTTATATTTGGGGTATTTGGGTTATAATAACTCATTATTATTGTAACGACCTGGTTTTTTCAAAGCCAAAATTGATGGAAATTTTTTTTTTATATAAGTCGTCAGGTTCTAGATGTTTTTCACCATATCATTCTGTAGATTTATAATTGCATTCCATTCATTAATAAGGCACAATCCACGTAGGATAACATAAATCAATATTTCCGTAAAACGGATTCTCAATACACACGCCCATAATATTATATTTTCATACTCATAGGTTTACATTACATCATATTGACATACTCATAAATTCACATTCTTGTTCTAGTCTCGTTATCATCACGAGTGCATACAAGAGGGCCGAAGGACAAGTTACATAATTAGTACTTTCGTTATCCCGACCTCATGTAATTTCACAACATAACATCCTCATAAGAAGAATACCACACATGTATATTCATACACATCATATCTACATGTTATCACATACACATTCGTGTTCCATTTAATTTTTCATTACAAGTCTTTACAAAAAGGGTCGGACGACTAATTGAACGATTAATATGTTTGTTCATACATAACTCATATCACCCATAACACGCGAATATATAGTTCTTTTCAAAATGTGTGAGCCGCAAAACGGATTTCCTTACGAATTATGTTAGTATGATGTCCCTGTTACAACACAAGATAATTTCAAGCATTGTAAGCAATTTAAAAATATAATAAAGCAATATTAACGATACATTTCATTCATGGACCAAAAGAGTATAATTCTTTCATTTCTCCTTACTTACATAAATACCACCCTTAATAATTCATCAATTACCGAGGCTAATTACAATACTCAAACCCGGTTATCCGTCTCGAATATCATTAACCGAACTAACATTATTCCCTGTTTAAAGCATAAGAATCGTAGTTCTTTCATATACTTGGTATATACAAAACATAGTACACATGAATGCATCAATTCTTAAAACTAACTCATTAACTCCTAAATCCAGCTATCCTCTTAAGATGCCATTAGTCGAAGTCAATCATTTATTCATCTCGGTCATCCACTTAGGATGCCATTAGCCGAAGCTAATTATTTATTCAACCCGGTCATCCATTAGACAGAGCTAATCATTTATTCATCTCGGTCATCCACTTAGGATGCCATTAGCCGAAGCTAATTATTTATTCAACCTGATCATTCCCTTGGGATGCCATTAACCAGAGCTAATCATTTCTTCATCCCGGTCATCCACTTAGGATGCTATTAGCCGGAGCTAATCATCTGTTGATCCCAGTCATCCCCTTAGGATGCTCATTTCTTCATTCCGGTCATCCTCTTAGGATGCCATTAGCCAAAGCTTATCATTTCTTCATCTCGATCATTCTTTTAGGATGCCATTAGCCGAAGCTTATAATTTGTTCATCCCGGTCATCCACTTAGGATGCCATTAGCCGAAGCTAATCATCAATCACAACCCGGTCATCAGTCTCGGATGTCGTTAGCCATAGCTAATCATAAAATGCAACGCGATCATCTTTCTAGGATGCCATTAACTGAAGCTAATCATTAACCAATCAAACGTTCCATAAGCGGTTTATGAAATCACTATAACATGATAATATATCCTTTGTAATGCTCCTTTAAATGATTCATAACAATTTAACATTCACTATAACATAATAGTAGACATTTTGTAAAACTCGTACAGATATTCCGTAATAGTTTAATGTTCAGTATACATAACAATAGATCCTTTGTAATACTCGAACAAACATTTCGTAATAGTTTAGCATTTGTTATAACATAACAGTAAACCATTTGTATTACTCATCCAACCACAATTAATGTTCAATATAATTCAATAATAGATCCCTTGTAATACTCATACAAAATTTTGTAACAATTTAGCACTATATATGCACAATAATAGATCCTTCGCAATACTCATATAAACATCCGTGACAAATAACCTTCAACATAATACAATGATAAATCCTTCGTAATACTCATACAACCATTCGTAACAATTAACATTCAATATAATGCAACAGTAGATCCTTCGTAATACTCATACAGTCATTCGTGACAATTTACATTCAGTATAATATAATAGTAAATTCTTCGTAATACTCATACAACCATTCATGACAGTTTAGCATTCCATGTAGCACAACAATAGATCCTTTGTAATAAATTCACTTCAGAAGCTAACGTTACGCTAGAAGGGGGGTGGAAATCACTACTTGTTCCTTTCATGGGATGTCCTTGTCCGATCACGGGTCGAGTCCCGGTCGCACCACCTAACACATCAATGGTTACAAATCAGTTCATTTGCATTTCGGTAATCAAACAACTCATCACCATACAAATTTCATGAACACACGTGTTTAGATTTTAGCGTTTATATATTACAATCATACAATGCAATCATTTTAATCATTGAACCAGTTCTGATATGTAATCTGCTGTAGAACTTCGTCAGCGAATCTGGTTCATTGGTGATGCAAGTTTGTCAGGGAACTGATTTGCTGGAATATAGAATCGTCGGCGAAACTGGTTCGCTGGTGACACCGAATTCGGTAGCGAAAACCAGTTCGCTGCTAACACAGAATTCGGTAGCGAAAACTGGTTCACTACTGACACCACATTTTAGTAGCAAAAACTGATTCGTTGTTGACTCCACAAATTCGGCAGTGAAAATTAATTCGCTGCTACCACCACAATTTGGCAGCGAGAACTGATTCATTGCTGACACCATAATTCAGCAACGAGAATTGATTCGCTGTTGACTCCATAATTTGGCAGCGAAAATTGATTCGCTGCTGACACCACAATTCAGTAGGGAAACTGATTCGCTAGGAAAAACATACGGGGTGGAAATCACCAGCCCACATGGGTTATTGCTGATTCAGAAATTGTTGATGAAAATTAAGTCACTACCGACTCAAAAATCCTCAACACAACACAATTTCCAAGCTGACGTTGAAATCTTCAGTGCATATGGTTTACAGCTGACGCATAAATTGTTGACAAAACTGAGGCGTTACCGACTCAGAAATCATTAATGCAACCCCTGTCACTACCGATTCAGAAATCATGATGATGAAGTCGTTTCTGGTTTCACTTATTCCCTTCGACCAAACGTAAGGCTTACGCTATGCTTCCCTCTACTAATGTTTCTCACCCTAAGTGGGTATAAAACCTCATCGAATCACACTCCATTAATCACTTATCACCAAACAACATATGTTCATTTAGCAAGGTTTTCCCCAATTCATTCCTTCCAATATCACTTTAAGTCCTCAATGGTATTATCCAAAATTCATCAATACAATTTGTAGCAATTCAACGACATATAAACAAGTCCCACACTCATGCTATTTCACACCAACTTATGGAGGCTCATCATGTGAGATTTCGTCAATGTTCCTATTCTTAGTCAAAGCATATATGCCTCTTTCATCCAATCTTTCGCATGCATTTCATCAAGTTTAACATAATAGTATATCCAACAACATATCATACTCATACGTATAACCATTTGCTTCCTAATTAAACAAGTTCATCCATTACACACACAAACTCAAGGCATCAACATGAAGTGAATTCAATTCTAGTTTCCATATGCTTCTAAGGTTCAAATGATAGTACAATTCTGTTCATAACACTTTCTAACACATTTTCTCATAATTTTATCATTCACATATGCAGAAATTCTGTCATAAACACAAGCATAGGTTCTGTTTTGGTTTCATATAATTTAGCAAGTCTAACAAAGTCATCATCTTTGCATTTTATCCCTTTAATCCATGTTCTGTTCAGCCCTCACTATGGCCAGCCATCTCTCCAAGTTTATACATTCAAAATTATTCCTTTCCTTTGTTAAGTGTTCTGGAATTAGGTCCCACTATTCAGCCCCCGTTTTTGTCCCTCTTTCTACTATAGATTTCCTCAACAGCTGGTGTAAGAATCCTAGGCCATTTGCTTAGGGTTTTCTTCTTCCTTTTCAGTCCTAAAATCACAAGAATAGTGTAGAAGGGTAATGGTTCATACCTCACGGTTTTCAACAGCTTTAGGAAGGGATTTGATAGTCTGTTCATCTCCTTCTATCCAGCTTCTTCCTTCTCTCACCTGTTATCCAGCCATAGGTTCTTCTTTCTCACCTTTTCTCCCTGTCCAAACCATGAGGTATCCTTCAGTTAAGAGATGAAATGGGTCTTACCTCATGTTTTTTTTACAAGTTCCAAGTGTAGTTTCAGAGGTATCTCTTTCCTTTTCTGTCTGGTTTTCTTTTCTTCTTTTCTTTTGCAGCTTAGCCGGCCTACTACACCCTTCCTCCTTCCATGATTTCAGTCACTAACCTCACTCTCTAGGTCTCCTTTAGCTCACACATTTAATGAAGGGGGCATGCAGCTGGATTGGGTCTGATTTTCTATGGAGAAGGGGTAGAGGAGCAGGAGTATACAACTAGACATATGCAGATGTTGTAGCTGGTCTTTGGGAAGAGAAAAGATCACCTTTTCTCTCTCCTTGTATTTATAGCCCCTATAAGTGTGTTGGGGTGTTAGGGGGTTGTTCTACCTTATCCTTGTCCTTTATTAAGTTATCTTAGAACCGGTTTTTCCCTCTTTCCAAGGCCTTTCAAGAGTAAATTGGTTTAGTCCCCTTAATTTTTGTTTAGTGTTGGTCGACTTTTTGTTCAAGTTTCCGTTGGGATTTACATTTTTTCTCCAAAGTTGGCCGGTTTTTCACCCCTTAATTCTTCCTATTATGGTTCGGCCAAAGATAAGATCTATCAGGTTTTACAAAACACACGGATTCATCAGCGCACCCAGCCACCGTTGACTCAGAAATCGGCAACGAAAACTGTGTCGTTGTCGACTCACAAATCAACAACAAAAAAAAATTATGTAGCTGCCAATCCTGAAATCTGCAGTGAAAATCATGTCGCTACCGATCCAGAAATCAGCAGCGAAAATTGTGTCGTTGTCGATGCAGAAATCGGTAGTGACGATGGAGTCGTTTCTAGTTTTACTTTTTTTTTTGTTGGGTGTTTAATATCATTAAATTCAAAATTGATTTAATTTGTGTCTTCAAAATCATCCATATTTTGTACGAATTCATTTGCTACTCATGTAATTATACTTTTGCATTTGCTTATTTTTATATATTTCTTATTCATTGAGTCAACACACACACACACACACACACACGTGTGTGTGCGCGCTACTAAGTTTTTCTCCTTTTGATTTTATTTAATTTTAGTTCCAAAAGAACTGAAAAAAAAATGAGACGGGTGGAAAAAGACAAAGAGAAGCATATTAGAGTGAAAAACCATAATTGTGTGAAACATGAATGGTGTGAGGATATATTTTTTCTTGCCATTTATGTATTTTATAGATCCAACAATGTCTACAAAAAAAGTCATACATCACCACCAATGATAGGGGACAATTGGGCTTTTAGGGATCAAGTCAATATTCAATGTATAGAGAGGCTGACTTTGGTGGTTGGGGAGTACAAAATCACATAGATGGCATGATAACACAATTAGTTGATTAAAAGACAAGGTTGTTTAGTGGGTTCCAATGCTAAGAGGCCTGAAAGGCATGTGAATGCAACTTTTGATGAGTTTGTTGATGATAATACAAATATGAGAGATGACAATTTGGATAGTGTATCTATAGGATATAGAGATAGATTTTGGTAGCCTAGAAACCAAAGGGGTAATGGATTTCAGCAAAGAGGTCAATCGGTCAAGAGGGTAATTTTTGTGACTTTGAAAATCATGATTAGATGGATGAAGATTTAGGCCCCATTATGATGAAAATCCCAACATTCTAAGGCCATACACCTTAAGGTCAAAATGTCAAGCTCGCACAATTGGTCTTTTTCTAGATATCTCTCTCTATCTTTCTCTCTCTCTCTCTCTTACTTTTTGAAATATAATCTTTTTAAATTAATTTGTTAGAACAATATTTAAGTAAAACCCAATAATGTTAGTGTTTTTAAGAAAATTATGACTTTTTAATGATGATATTATCGATTATTTTATGAAAAATTATGTATTAGCCTTAGAAGCAATATTTTTAAAATATTTTTCTCATTAATATTTAATGAGAATAAAATATCTATTTTCTATTATATATTTTATATAATTATCTCAAATATTATGTTAATATTTTCATACAAGTGCGTAAAAATAATAGATTCATGTTTTTCTATTTTTTTTAATTGAAACTTGCTTTTACGATTAGAATAAGTTTTTACTTAAAAAACAAGACTTATCATAATAAACTTTATTTTTATCAAAATAAAAAAAGACATGAACGAGTAATAAAATAAGATTTTTGATAAAAAAAAATATACCTTTTTTTTTCTTTTAATTCCAATCATTATAGTTTTTGCAATGGTGAATGCCACTTGTCAAACACTCACAATAATCTAAGAAGATAAATTTATTTTTTAAATATAAAAGATGAATAAGTTCTATGATATTTTAATTAAACTCGTAATTGTCGTTTTTAGTTTTTCTTTCAGTTAAGTTTATATCTATTTTTCTACAAAATCATTACTCCACCTTTGAAAATTTTTTATTGTCTTTATTTTCCTTCTAGAAAATTGTCAAACACTCACAATTTTGGATTTTGGAATTTTTCTGAAGTGTTTTTAGGATTTTTTAAATAAATATTTTAATTTCTATAATTATTACAAAATGTTGAGAGCATCTCATTATGCTAATAATCATTAATTTTTTATTTTTAAAATAAGATTTACAAATATAAAAATTATATTATCAAATTTTTATTTCATAATTTAATTTGAATTTAATCAATATTTATAATAATAATAATAATATAAAAAAATTAAATTACAATTGTAAACTACATTACAAGCGAAAGAAAAAAGACATTAAAAAACAATATTATAAAATATTTTTACGAAAAGAAAAATCAATTAATTAATTGGTAATTTTTTTAATAGGGTAATATTGATTGCATAAGTAAATATGATTTTTCTTAAGAAATAAACTATAAAAGTGAACTTGGTTTCTAAAAAAATTACCATCCAATCTGGTGATAAAGTATTTTTTAAAAGCAAAATAATATTTTTTTTACTCGAAGTTTAATATTTTATTTTTTTTATAAAAGAAGAATAAGACAAATAATGACTTTATGTCTTTGTTTTTAAGAATAGAGAAATTTGAATCCAATTTGATGAACCATAATTTCTTAGTATCTTTTAAACAATTTTTTATTGGTCAAAGCTTATTTTAATGATGACCCATGTTTAATAGGGTTTTTGAAAATAGGTTTGGACCTAGGCAGCGTGTCTAACCTTTCGTTAGCTCAGGTCACACGTCTAACATCTCTTGGGCCCAAGCCATGGTTTTGGACCCAATGTGCGTCCTAGCAGCTTCTAGACCTTGCCTTGTGGCCTGAACCTAACACCTAGTCCATTGGAGTTTTTGTCTGACTCATATGACCTACCATATTTTCATATCATTAATACATGTGTAAGAGATATTTATCCTCTATTAATATATGTATAAGAGATTTTTATCATTCATTAACGTTATTAGGATGAAATGACTTTTCAACCCTCTCTTTCAAGCAAAATGATAAGGTTTAAGGCTATAAATACCCTATAAACTATCCAGGTAAGGAGTTCACAACTTTCCATTCACAACATATACATATAACACAATTTTCTTACAGAGCATCCATTTTATACCAAAACAAAAACAAACAACCTTATTATTGGAATTTTATATTCTTTTGCATATTTATTGCACTCTTCTTCTACAAAGATACTGATTTAAGCATTCAATAGTTTCCAAATCATCAAAAGAGGACTATTTTGCAGGTATTAGAATTCTTACATCAAGCTAAAAAATATTGTTGAACTTGTATTTCTTTCATTAGTAAAACTCTTTTTTATAAGGATTGTACAATGATGTAGTTGTTACAAATTCAAAAACTAAATAAGTGAGATTAATAAGGGATAATATAAGAATAAATCTACAAGAGATAAGATCATCAAAGTTGTTATCTTTTAAACTATAGATAATCCTTAATACGCTTCCTCGGATCGCTCTGTCACTCATTTAATTCTTGGTTCGGTGACATAAAATTTAATTTCAATGATTTAAAATAATTAGAGCTTAAAAAACTAAATATGAAGCTTTAAGAAATGTTAAATATTTTTTTTATTTTGCTAATTTCAAGAATTAATTTTCATTTTTTGATGGAAAATCCATATTTATTTTTAAAATTTTGATCCCTCAGTCTTTTCTTTCTTCAATTTGGTCCATTCACATTAGCTTAATCTGGGATTTAGCTTGGTAGTTTTTTTGGTTGTCTAAAACTAGAGATCTTGAAATATAAAGAGAATTTTTAGTGTTCAATTAATGCTTGATTTTGCAAAATAAAGCAAATTTTAGCTAATTTAAATCAAGTAAGTGTTAAAGGATCAAAATTGAAAATAAAACAAACATGGGGACTGGAGTAAGCAAGCAAGACAAATAGGTTGACATGTGAAACACAAGCGTCAATATGTGGGAGAAGCCCATCATATTTAGATGGTGTATGAGGTATTATTCAATGACAAGATGCTAGCTTCCACGACGGTATAAGAAATGTTCATCTGCACCTTTCTTGGTGGTCAAACGTGTGTATACTACAACACAATGATTAGGCTATGGTGGCCTTTTTTTTTCCTCTTCTCTTTTTAATTTTTCTCTTCACCTTGGAACTTGGAATGTCATGCCATAATTTAAAGTTGTCCAGTTATTTGTTTTTTGTATCAAATTTGATCCTTATTCTTTTGATTGTTATTTTTTTTGTTCCAATTTTTTTTATATTGATTTTATTTTTCAATTTCATTCCTAAAACATTTGGTTTCATTTAATCTTTATATCAAATTTGGTCCTCATTGTTTTGATTTCTATTTGTTTTTTTATCCTTATCTTAATTGAATTTTGTTTTCAATTTTATCCATCAACATTTGGTTTCGGTTTATTTTTATGTGAGATTTGGTTCTTATTCTTTTGACTTTTATTTGTGTTATTTTAGATCATTTTTTTACTGTTTTTTCAATTTCATCCCCTAACATTTGGTTGATTGAAGATTTTGTTTCATGATTTTTTAAAGCTTGCCTTCTATAAGGTTAGTCTCGAGCTTATAACTAGAGTTACAAGTTTTAAAGATTAGCTCAAATTGACATTGGTCTTTTTTAGATCCTTTTTAAAATTGATGTTTTCTTAAATTTTATTCTTTAACATTTAATTGGTTGGGAATTGGTTTTCGTGCTTTTTTCACTTTCCTTTTTATCATGTTATCCCAATCTCATGTCCTAGGTCGCGGGCATGACAAGTTAACTCGGATTGACTCAAGTTATTTGTTTATCTTTCTTAAATTATGTTTTTTTTTCCTCTTTCATCCTTCAATATTTGATATTATAAGAATTGTGCTTCATTTTTTTCAATTTTTTCTTTGTATAAGGTTATCATGTTCTCATTTAATTTTTATTTCATTCTCAAATAAGATCATGGAAACTGTTTACGAATATTGAGAGGATATCTTTTCATAGTATTGACAAGCTTTCATTGTTTTTAGTTGAGCATTGTCAATTTTTATTTATTTATTTTTATTGCATTTCTATTATTTATATTATTAAATTAGTTGAGCTTATTGAACCTAGTCAAGTTCATGACACGAGTTTTGGATTTTTTTTGCTTTTTTAGGAACATTTGCATCACTTGAGCATCCTTTTTTTACGTTGAAATTTTTTTAGCTTGGCCTGCGAGGTAGCACATGCCATCAATCTAGTAATAGCTATGTCACTATATATTTGATATGATTTTAAAAAAATTGTTGTGCAAGTTGAGGCATTTGTAGTAACTATTGATATTATTTGATAATGGACATCATGTCAACTATTCCAAATGTGAAGCACTTCTATGATGGATCCCAAAACTATATCATAGATTTAACAACTCAATTTTTATAAGGTATTTTTAGCAATTCTACCAAGTTTCCAAATTTCTTTCAAAATCTATATTTACCGTGGATATCTAACTTCTCTTGACATATAAAAAGTCTCTTAACTTTTTTGATAAGGAGTACATATTTCAAATGAGACAATTTGTATAACAATGACAACCTTGTAAGGTCTTAAAAGGTCCTTTGTTGCCTAGGTAATCAAACCTTAAAAAGCCAACCCAAAGCCTACAAGGCGTAGAAATATAGACTAAAGAAATCCCATTGTATACCAATGACAACCTTGTAGAATTTCAACAAGAGTTGAGGTTTCATGAGTGCTAGTCAAGGGTGAAACCCATCGAGGCACTATTAACTTCCTTATTGATAACTTAAGGTAATATGTGTGCCAAAAAATGAGTGTAGTGGGTGTAGGGGCATAAGTTCATATTGAGTTCATATGCATGTTACACAAAATAATAGAAAAAAATACACACATAAACATAAAACCAATATTAAATAAAAAATAGCAGAATTAGTACATCATTCAAACAAACCACAAAGCCCATCCCTTACAAAATAATTGTTTAATCCCCAGCAAAGTTGTCATTTTACCGCACCCAATACCATGGTGAATTTAAAAGGTGATGTAAGAATATAATATACGAGTTGCTACCTAGTTTATGATAACTATGAACCCTAACTGGCCTTTAGAAATTTTTAGATCAGAGACTGGTTATACTAAAGGAAAGACACATTATACTTGCATCTAATTATAAAATTATCTACTCTGTTATTGCTAAAATTGGCCTAAACTAGTGTATCTATGTTTTGTAAAAGCTACTAATCCTAAAAAAAGTTATTTGGAACTTGGACCTGGCTACAAGCCTAATCCTAACTTTGAAAACATGGGCATTTGACCTAAAAGGCTAACAAATGGTAAATCATGCATTTAGATTGTTTCTTAGTTTATGTTCAAAACAGGCTTAAAGGTCACCACTCACACTCAATAGGTTTTTTGGGGTTATGTTGACCTAGCCTAAGTTTTTTCGCTATGATTTTTTTACTTTTTAAAAACAAAAAAAAACTTATTGAGTGATCATAATATTCTTGGATTGAACCTAAAAAATTATTTTTTAAAATAAAAATAGCAAATTATTAACATCCAATTCACAAGATTCGTTAAGTGATCATATTATCAATGACCGACTTTTTGATGAAAATCATTAACACAAACTTTTTACACACATATATCTACCATCCTTTAAAAAAGAATTATGAAGATTTTAACATTTTGAATCAAAATTCCAAAGCTAAAATACATTGAGCGCAAAACTCAAACACAAACTATCCACACATACAAATTTAATCAAATCCACCCAAGAATAATAAGAGCATGCTAAAAAAAATTATATAAAAAAATAATTTTAAATCCAAAATTGACTTTCTGATAGAAAAACAAAAGTGCAAAAAACATGTGACTTGGACACGATTGGCGCATGTAATCCATGTGGTACCTATTGGCAGCAATTGGAAATCTTAGCTTGAAATACGCATGATAAATCTTGAAACATATACAACTTTAAAGAAACAAAATTTTCTCCCGCAAGTTCATGGAGGTTGTCAAAGATCAATCATGATTTATTGGTAGATTGGAGATAATAAAAAAGGTGTTTGAGGTTGTGATTTTTGGAAAAAATCAAGGCTGTTGTGATTTTGTTTTGAGGTGTGTTGTGGTTGTGCTGAGAGGAGATCAAGTCTGTAGCTTAAGGGTTGGCTTGCAACTGGTTTGTTTGGTTTCAGTGCTTTGTGGAAGAGGGAGAGGCTACAAGCAATGGGTGGCTTTCATTGGGTCTGTCGAGAGCTGTGTTGTGACTGGTAAAGGTGTTTGGACTGACAGTTGTTGAAAGCTTCACGGTTTGTAGTGATGGTGATGGGTTGTTACAATTTAGGTCTGGCCTTATTAATGGATGATGGAGGGACAATGGGTATATGATAGAGTTGTGGAAATTAAGATTTTTAATGTGAGGTTAGCTCAAGATTTTTAATAAAAAGTCCTACATGACATAAAAAAAATAATCCTTTTTCCTTTTCAAGATTTTGAAAAGGAAAATTGAAAAGGAGAAACTTATAAAATCTATCATGATGTTCTAATTTTTCTAGATTTTTGGAATAAAACAACTATACACTTTAGTTTCTAATTCCTTAAAAAATTAAAAATTCATGCTCTTAATCAAAATCCACCCCTAATCTTTTAATTTTTAATTTTATCTTTCTAAAAATTAAATCAAGAGAAATTAGAGTCAAATTTAGGTTATGACAATAAAAAATAAAAAACTTTATTTTTATTCCTAGAAAAAAGCACAAAAGAATAATGAATTAATGATCTTTTACCTTCAAGGTAATTAATAATCTTTATAATCATAATCTCTAAGAAATTTCCAATAAACTATATTTTATACTATTAATTAGAGCTATTTAGAACTTTAGTTGGATTTTGATGAAGTCGTGAAAAATCTTTACATAAAATTAGGTTTTTCATGGGTTACGATCTTAGACCAAGACATGTGGGCTTGGTGTTTGGGATTGATCGTTCCTAAATAAATAAATCCCCCATATAATGAGGGATTTTATGATGTTTAAGTTAGTATGTGTATGAACAAAATAATGTATGGGAAAACTGAGAGAAAATATAAGTGTAGAGAAGTAAGTGTTACGTTTGAAAAAATTATGACTTGTTCTTTTTACCTGGTAATCTAAGGTATTTATAGATTTTAGTTACATTAGTTCATCTTAGAAAGTAGCATGACAATTGATAGGTGAGAACATTGGTGCCCACTATTGATTATAATATTTGACATTGTTATTGATGGAGTGGTTCGTGAATGTAAATGACACATTGACTAGAAATAACTGTTGGTCAAGAGAGGAGGCCTTTAATTTGCATAGAACATGGTGCGTGTTGCATTGCGGCTATTGGCTAGAAATATGGTGCCAACCCTATATACAAGTGTGTACTTGCACATAATCCATCAGTTTAGAAAATGTTGAGTGTGTGGTGGTGCACAATATCTTATTCTGACTTCTCGAAACTCAAAACAATATCCAAGTATATGTGTGTATTGGACAGTTCACTACAAGGGTAAGGTATTGCTATTTGGGCCATAGCCCAAATATCATGGGTGTTGTTGTTTCGATCATGACCCTAACGACAACAAGACAACAAGTGTGTTGGCCCAAACAATAAATTTGTTTCTCTTGGTAAAAAAATCAGCACCATCATATTTGATATATAAAAAACTTATTGGTTTTATAAAGAGACTTGAGCAACATACATATAAAATTATTATATTTACCCACTTTAGTTCAGAAAGGACTTGACAAGGGAAAAAAGATAGACAAAATATGCCATTCGACCCGAGATAATGTTTGGTATATTGGACAATATTGAAAGGATTGAATTGTACTGGACAAATAATCATCTTATCCCGTATTTGGTGTGCTTTGAATTAAACTAGACAATTTGCTTTATTTTTTGTTTGGTAGATACTAGACAATAATCGATTGACTCGAGGTCTAAACCAATCTAGGTTTAAAAATAATAGAGGAAGGATTGATCCGACATGACCCGGTCAAAAACTCAGGTTAACCTGCAACCCATTCAACCCGAGATAAAACATAGGTAAAACATCTATTGACTCTTTATATACATAATTTTTTTGGTCAAAACGAGGTTGCTTTTTTTTTTTTTTTTGGTTCAACATAGTTTGACCCTTTAGACCCGTGACTCGAGCCTTATCTTGGGTCAACTCCTGAATTGAGTTTTAAAACTATGATAATAACCATTTTTATTTTTACGCTGATTTAGGTCAAACCGAGTGACCTCCTAATTCATAACCTTAGCCTTGCCTCGAGCTGGCCTCTTAGTTGGATTTTAAAACTATGATAATAACTATTTTTATCCTTACATTGACTCGGGTTAATGGTCAACTTGGCCCATGACTTGAGCCTGGCCCCAAGTCGACCCCCAAGTACAGTTTTAAGACTATGATAATAACTATCTTTATCCTTATGTTGATCTAGGTCAATGGTCAACCCGACTTGTGACTTAGACCTGACCAAAATCAACTCCCAAGTAAAATTTTAAAACTATGATAATAATTATTTTTATCCTTACGTTGATCCAAGTCAACGGTTAACCCAACCCGAACCTATCATCAGGTCGACCCTAGAGTTAATTTTTAAGGCTGTAATAATAATTATTTTATTCTTATGCTGACCTGAGTCAATGGTCAACCAGACCTTGGCCTCGAGCCGACCACCGAGTAGGTTTTAAAAGTATGATAATAATCATTTTTATCTTTATATTGATTTGGGTCAATGGTCAACCCAACTGGTGACCCAGCCTTGCCCTGGGTTAACCCATAGTTGAGTTTTAAAACTATGATAATAATCATTTTTATTGTTATGTTGACTCAGATCAACTAGAGTAACTATTGTGCAGAGAATTGGACAAGCTTGTCATATCTTTTTTAACGGGATAAAAGTCTCTTCACTAAAACAACCTTGCATAGGACAAAAATTGATGTTCATACTATCTAAAGGCGCACCAAACAACTTCACAAAAAAATTATCTTGTCCAGACCATTATTGTCCAGCATACCAAACACCACCTTACTTCTGGGCTAGATTCATTTATTGTTTTTATGGATCTTCCTGGGTCGAATTTCCTTGCTTCATACATGGATTTTGTTTGTCACAATTGTAAATTCCATCTTTTAAGTCATAATAAAAAGAAATGAAGATGGTTTTTCAATCGGCAACTTACAGAAGAAATTCCCCACTTATAAATCACTATATAATCATATTAAACGAAATATTATAAAGTGTGAGTTTTTCATTGTAGCTACACAATTTATTGTGGATTGCTATAGTGAAATTATCCAAATGCCCTTGAGTTGAAAAAAAAAAAACCTTTAGGAGTGGTATTTTGGTTTTTTCCATTGCCTATTGGTTATTAAAAGATTTTTCGGGGATGTCTAGGTTTTTTTCTTTTTTTTTACGCAGTAAAAATATTTCTTTACCTCAGGAATCAAAAAAATTGGTGGACTGTTGGACAAGGGTTTTTTTTATTATTATTAATGTATAGTTAAAGTACACTTTTGGTCTTAGATAAGACAAAAAATCAGGTTTGCATTTTGGAATATTTTTGTACTTCACATGGGTTTTTTGGTAATTACCAAGGTCATGGGAATGTTTTGATATTTTCACGTTAACTTTTTAATTTTTTACTTAGAAAAGCTAATGGCACGTGCTCGTGAGTGGATGGCATCCACGCTACTCAAGTGGCGCATGTGACGCTACTCAGTGGTCAAACCTGACCTTTCGTTGTCTCATTAAATGCACCATCGTGTCTTCTTTCATATGATGTGGCGTATGACAACATATGGTGGTCGGTTTGTCACCAACGGTCATTTTTTCTTTTTTTTCCCTTCTTGTCTCTCCCTTGTTAGGTAAAATGCATGATTGTCCTTTTTTTTTTCAATTTTCATTCTTTTAAGTTCTTTTTTTTTATTCCTTTAATAAAAGTTTTATTTTTTTTTCAATTTAGTCTTTCAATTATAATTTCTCATATGTTTTGTTTTTTCATTTTTGTTAATATTCTTTTGATTTTTAATTTTTTTTTTCCTTGACCTTTTTGTTAAAGATTTTTTGGATTTCAATTTCATCGTTCAATCAAAGCTTTTGTTGTTTTATTTTTTTCTAATTCGACCCTCATTCTTTTGATTTGTTTTTCTTTTTGTTAAGACTATTTTTCAATTTAATTTAACCCTCTAATTATTAATATTTATTTTCACCCTCATTTTTTTTAGATCCTATTATGTGATTGGTTTTTTTCTTTGGTTTCATCTTTCAACATTTGATTTGTTAGAAATTTGGTTTCGCATGATTTTATTGTTCTGTATTAGTTTAAAAAAAACATTATTTTTTGTGATTTTATTCAATTTATTTTTTATGAATTTATCCTTATCTAATAACCTAGGTCATGGGTTTTGCATGCTTTTTTAGAATATAAGTTTTATTAAAATTGTTTTTTTTTTTGTGTTTGATTTTGCAAGATATTATTGTAATTCATCTATATTTTTTTTATTTTATACATATGAACTTTATTTTTTAAAATAAAAAATATTTTTTAAAATAATATTATTGATGAGTTCGGCCTTACATAATATTTTTTAGGGTGTGAGTTTATTCAGCCAATTTCATTTGTATTTATCTTTTAGGTCACGAGTTTTTTACGATGTGGATTTATCTTTTATTGATTTAAATAAACAATTTCAATGAATATATTCTGGTGAATGTCTCATTTTGTGTGATTGAATATCTTGATTTATATTTATCTCTCAATTTTTTTTATATATTTCTCTTTTGGTTATTGTTAATATTTTATTTATTTATTTATAATTTATTTAATTAGATATATGCTTCCATAGATTTTTTTTAATTTAAACTTTGAATTTTTTATGTTAAAAAACACATTGAATTAGCTGCAAACTCAACAATTTTTTTAAAAAAAAAAAAATTTATACTCACAGCAGATCAAGGGTTAAATAGCCAATTCTTACATAAATATTATTGATTCCCATGTTCATGTTCATGTTCATTGACATTAACATTGTTCCATTACAACTACTTGCTTATTAAACAAAAATTCCTATTGATCTCTTCCTTTTTATAATTCATTTGTACATCATCATATTTACCTACTACAATTCCACTACTTTGCCACTTTAGGGTCAGATCATCATTAAACCAACGAGAGAGAGAGAGAGAGAGAGAGAGAGAGAGATGATGGCATCTTCCGTTATCTCCATCATCTTCTTCACCATATGTGGCTTAGCATTCTTTGTAAACTCTCAAGTAGATTCCTGCAATTCCAATCTAAACATCAACAGCCTCCCTTTTGACTCAGCATCTCTCCACTGTGTCAGTGCTTGGAGTTCTCAGGATTTCATCCTTCGAGTAAGTTTACTTTATTTACTTTACCATATATAATTGATTTCTCGATAACACTACTTGCTCTTGTTATGTGCAGTACGCGCAGACTTCATCAAATTTATGGAGCTTTGTTCTGTCAGCACCAGATGCAAATAGTTACATAGCTATAGGGTTTTCAAGCAATGGTGTGATGATAGGATCCAGTGCTGTTGTGGGGTGGATATCGGCAACTGATGGTTCTCCGACAGTAAAAAAGTATTTTCTGGGAGGGCAAAATTCAAAGGAAGTGGTACTTGACGGAGGAAACCTAGTAATTAACACTTCCATGATCGTAACTCAGTCTTCACGCCTGTATTTAGCCTTCCAGTTGAACACCGACCAGCCGGCGCCTCGGATAATTTATGCTCTCGGACCGACCGGTGTGATGCCTTCTTCTCCAAGCTTCTCCTTGACCCGGCACGCTGACATGGTCTCCACAACCTTGAATTATGTTACAGGTAAGAACAGGCAGGCTATATGATTAATTTTGTTTTTTTCTTGTATTATATGTGTAAAATATTTATTAATTAACATAGTCCAATGTGCACTAGTTCATGAACCATTTGTCAATACAACATGATTGGTGTTGCTGTCCATATGCCAGGAGCATGCTATATTTTTAACCTAAACTTTATTTGATCAGGTCAGAATACTGATCATATTATAACTCTAAAATGTGACAAGGCGACTTTTTCTTTTTCACAATAAGGTGATTTTGAAGTCACCATAATTAAGCTGACTTGTTAAGTAACTGATCTTACGAAGAAGAAAAAATGCTTTATACATTATTTATTTATTTTTGATGTTTGAATTCGGTAAATATACATTAATTATCATTATTATTATATGCAAATGACAGATCAAACAAGCAATTATATATATATATGGATTAATTATCATTATTAAATGCAACTGACAGGTCAAACAAGCAATATCAATGTAAGGCCACAGTCAAGATTAAGGAAGAGCCATGGAGCATTGAACATGGTTGGCTGGGGCATTTTGATGATAATCGGAGCAATAGTTGCTCGCCATTTCAGGCAATGGGATCCTGTGTGGTTCTACGTCCATATTTGCATTCAATCATTGGGATTTTTACTAGGCATAGCTGGTGTCATCTGCGGAATTATCCTTGAAAATCGTCTTGGTGCTGATGTCTCCACCCACAAGGGTCTTGGGGTCTTCCTTCTTGTTCTTGGATGCCTTCAGGTCTCTCTCTCTCTCTCTCTCTCCCTATCCCTCTCTCTCTCCCTATCCCTCTCTCTCTGACTTTGGCCTGTATTTTTGTACGCAGGTGATGGCATTTTTGGCTCGACCAGAGAAGTCGTCAAAGGTAAGGAAGTACTGGAATTGGTACCACTACAGTGTGGGGAGGATTTTGATTATATTTGCAGTAGCAAATGTCTTCTATGGAATCCATTTAGGTAAAGAGGGACGAGAATGGAAGGGTGGCTATGGAGGTGTTCTTGCTATCTTGTTTGTAATTGCTCTTATTTTAGAGGTGCGAATGTGGATGAAAAAATGAGTTTCTTACACCTAGCTGCTACACTTTCAAGGTTTCCATTACTATTTGTAACAGAATACTTCTTCGATTCTGCCTATGTTTTTTTTTTTATTGATTGATGAGATTGGATCTTACCTGGGAATGCCGATTTATACTGTGTAGCAGTGCCCTTCGTGTGTTAAGTGATGCTGAATGTTTAAACTGGTTAATAAATGAAAATACTTTCCCTGTTAATATCATCCATGTTTTTGTTTAAAATCTTAATTTTACCTTGAAAAATAAATTGTTGTTGAAAGAGAAAAATTTTCCATTCTTGATTTTGAGTTTTTAAACTATTTTTTGTGTTTTATAGATGTTTATTAGGTGTTTTAAGATGAAAAAAAGTTGAAAAATGAATTTCTATATAAAAAATACCAACCCTAATTTTCCAGCCATAACTAATGGCTGGATTCAAGGAAAAAACGAGCGATGTGCATTACATGCTTATTTTCTTTCAAAAAAAATATTCATATATCTCACACCGACGGATTTTGTCTGTCGGAAAACTATGAAATCTCGTAGTGATCCACCTCTTAAAAAAGAAAAAAATTCATCTAGGATGTGCGGTCCTTGGCTTTTTTTAAGTTTGGATGCGCTCAACCACCCAATCCAGGTCTGCGTGTCTAGATCTTTTTTTATTCATTGGTTTTTTTTTTTTCAATTTCATCTTTTATTGTTGATTTTTTTATTAGCTTTTTTTTTCAATTTTAACAAATTTTGTGATGTTTTTAATAGAATATGATTTATTTTTTACTGGCTTATGAATAAGATTTTAACATTTTTTGGGAGATTTTAGCTAAAACTAAGGTTAAACATAATTGAGAAAGAAGACATCATTATTGTAGTTGTTTCTCAAGTCAATATGGTTACCACCGATGAAAATTAGGTGGTAGACTCTAGTACTACTAGGCACATATATGCAAATAAAGAACTTTTCCCTACCTATACACCCTTTAAGGATGGAGAAGAAGTGGTTTACCTTGGAGACTCAAGAACTGCAAATGTTCTTGGTAAAGGCAAAGTCTTTCTGAAATTAACTACAGGCAAAACACTAGTTTTGAATGGGGTGCTACATGTCCCTAATATAAGAGAAAATTTGGTCTATATGGCTTTGTTAGGAGAATTTAAGTTCAAAATGTCATTTGGATCTAACAAGATTGTAATGACTAAAAATAATGTATTTATGGGGAAAGGATATTGTAACTATGAACTTTTTGTACTCAATGTTGCTAATGTAATGAATGAAAATGCATATTTTTCTACTTATTTTCTTGACTCTATTGATCTATGACATGCTAGATTAAAACATGTTAGCTTATCTTATCTTAAGAAAATGAATTCAATTGGTTTAATTTCTAGTTTGAATTCTTCATCTATGAATAAATATGGAATATGTGTTAAAGCTAAAATTACTAAAAAAACATGTGCATTTCTTAATAGAGAAACTGAATTGCTTAGCTTAATACAAACATATTTAGAAGATTTTAAACAAACTATGACTAAAAGAGGTGAGAAATATTATGTGACTTTCATACATGATTTTTCAAGATATACAAAACTTATCTGCTTAGAAGTAAAGATGAAGCTTATAACATGTTTTTATTATATAAAGCAGAAGTAGAAAATCAACTAAATAAAAAAACTAAGAGAGTTAGATCTGATAAAGGAGGTGAGTATGTTATGATGAATGATTATTATGTAAAGAAATGTATAATACATGAAGTTACTCCACCTTATTCACTCGAGTCTAATGGGGTAGCTAAAAGAAAAAAAAATAGGACATTAAAAGAAATTATGAATGCTATGCTAGTTAGTTCTTTAACACCTGATAATTTATGAGATAAAGCTATTTTATCTGTATGTCATTTACAAAATAGAATTCATAATCAGAAATCTTATTTAACACCTTATAAATTATGGAAAGGTTATTCTTATAATTTAAAATATCTAAAAGCGTGAGGGTGTTTAGCTATGGTTATGTTACCTCAATAAAACAAAAACTTTTGATTGTATGTTTATTGGTTATGTCGAAAATAATGTTGCATATAAGTTTTTAGTTTTAAAAAGTGATGTGCTAGATTGCAATACTGTTATTAAAACAAAAAATATAGAATTATTTAAACACATTTATCTATTAAATGAAAGATTTCTCATGCACATGTTGATAATAATAGAGTTGATGAAACTCACATTGAAAAAGTGAGAAGGAGTAGAGAACAAAGGAAAGAAACTTCCTTCGAAAATGAATTTTTTTACTTATTTTAGAAAGAAGCAATTAAAGTTAAAATTGATTCACTTTTACAAAATCAAACTTGGAAGATTATTGATTTGTACTAGGTGTAAAACCTATTAGTTGCATATGGATTTCTAAAAGAAAATATCTTCCTAATAGTTTTATAGATAAATACAAAGCAAGATTGGTTGCAAAAGGTTTTACTCAAAAACAAAATGTAGATTTTTTTGATACATTTTCACTTATAACTAGAATTTCTTTAATTTGAGTTTTAATTGCTTTAGTTTCTATCATAACCTTTTTATACATCAAATGGATGTTAAAATCACTTTTCTAAATGGTGATCTAGAAGAAGAAATATATATGTTACAACCTGAAGGTTGTATAGTACCTAGACAAAAGAATAAAGTTTGCAAATTAAAAAGGTCTTTATATGGCTTAAAGCAAGCTTCTAAGTAATGACATGAGAAATTTGATCAAGTTGTTTTAAATGATGATTTTTCTTCAATTAGTGTGGATAATTGTGTGTATACCAAGTCTATTGATAATGAAGATGTGATCATTAGTTTATATATAGATGATATGCTTATTTTTTGTACTTGCATGAATGTCGTGTATAGTACTAAATGTTGCTTAGCCTCTAAATTTGATATGAAAGATATGGGTGAAACTAGAGTAATTTTAAGTATTAAAATTATAAAGAGAGACAATGACATATTGTTAACAAAAGAACATTATGTAGAGAAACTTCTCAAGAAGTTGGGCCATTTTGATGTAACACTTGTGAATATTCCTTATAATGATAACACTTAATTAAAGAAAAATAAAGATGAAGTTGTTGCTCATCTTGAGTCTAATGCATTTAATAAACTTCACTTGACCTGACATAACATACTTTGTGTATAGATTGAGTAGATATACACATAATCTCAATCATGAGCATTAGGCGGTGATAGTCTGACTAATGAAATATTTGAGAGGTACCATGGATTATGATATTCTATATAATGAATTTCTCGTTGTATTAGAAAGATATAGTGATGCTAACTAGATTTTAAATTTAGATGGGATTAAATCTACAAGTGATTATATCTTTATTCTTAATGGTGGTGTAATGTCTTGGAAATCATCGAAGCAAAGTTTAATCACTCGGTCCACTATGGAGTCAGAATTTATAACTTTGGAATAAGTAGGAAATGCAGTTAATTGGTAAAAGGATTTTCTAACTGAAATTCCATTGGGTACAAAACCAACACCTTTTATATCAATGTATTGTAATTGTCAAGCGGCAATAGCCATTGCTAAGAATAAATCTTTCAATGGTCAAAATTGACATATTTGATTAAGACATGATGTTATGAAGAGCTACTAAAAGATAGAATTATTTAAATTGATTATGTGAAGTCAAAAATGAATTTGGTTGATCCTCTGACTAAACAATTTGGTAGAAAGATGATATTAGAAACATCAAGGAGAATAAGACTAATGCTAATTGAGAAATCAAAATGATGGCAACCTAATATATGTGATTAGAAATCCCATGAATTTGATTCATATAGGTAATAACAAAGTCTTTTATGATTCTGTAGTACTATAAAACAAGTCTTTTTCTATGATGTGAGAATAATGCTAGCTGCAATTAAAGAAAGAATGAACTAAAACGTTCTTAATGAATTCCATATTATATATGGGTAGTGCTTAAATTGCAATGAACACTTGATGGAATCACCTATATGAGTGTGGAGTGGGGCTGCTCCTATGAGATACTAGCAAATCTCTAGAGTACTCATGAATAACTAGACGCGTGCATGGCCTATTAGTGCAAAACCAAGTCAAACAATAAGAAATGGTGGGGGTATGATGTGATTAATAAGATACATAACTTGCAATAAGGATTTTTGGTCTATAGAAGTTAAAAACTTCACCAATAATCCTATAAGTTAAATCTCATTATTTATATGATTTGGTTCATATTCTAAAAGACACCAAGTTTGATGCATTACACTTAATAAATAGAAATCCAACAAGTATATTCTTATTCTAAATAATATTCTGAAATATGTGAAGGGGGGGTTGCTGTAAATAATAAAAGATTATTTTAAAAGATTTTTTTATCTTACATTGGAAAGATATTATCTTTCCCTTTTAAGTTGAAGTATTTAAACCAAAAAGGTTTATTATCCCACATTAGAAAAAACAAAACTTTTTTATTGTGAACATAGAGTATATATATTAATGGGCTTCTTATCCCACCTTGAAAAAATAAAACTTTTATATAGTGTTTATATAGTGAACTTTGATATGAGATATTAATCAACAAGAAAAGAGTAGTGGGCTCGCACGTATAAAATTAAGTCAAACAAAAAAAAACTTTTGATTGCCCTTGCACGGTCTCCAGTAATAGTTTGTTTTTTCACCCATAAACTAAAACAATAATTTTTTAAACTCCTAAAATCAAATCTTTAACAGCTCCAAGAATTAATTCCTTAACAACCCTGTTTTTTTAAAACCATTTTAACAATTGTCTGAACTAATTCTTTAACATCTCTTTTTTAAAATCATCATAACAACTTCCTAAATTAATTCTCTAATAGCTCTTTTTAAAAAAAAACCATTGTAATAGTTCTTTTCAAAACTATTGTAACAATTACTAAAAGACAACTCTTTAATTCTTCATTTATTTTGCTTGCTAGTTGTTGTGGTGTGTGTGTGTGTGGGTGTGGGTGTGGGTGTGGGTGGGTGGGGGGGGGGGGGGGCGCGCGCGTGCGCTTCAAAGGAATAAAACAAGTCCAGGCATGGGCCTAGGCTTTAGGGCCTCGACACGCCAAGGCTTCTTAATCCAGGACAGGCTCGCGTATCTTATTTTTTAAAAATTTAATTAATTTAAATTTATTTTTTAAAAACATAATTAATATATAATATTTATAAGATATTAATTTATTAAATTCCCAAATTAATTAATAATAGATCTTATATGTTATTTTATAAAATACCATTTACTTTTTCCTTAATTTTCGAATAAGAGAATAGGAGTTGTTTTATAATATTAGAAGGGTTTTTTTCATAATGCATTATTATTTTTTGAAATTTTATTATGTTTTTTTTTAGAGTATATTTTTATTTTTATATAATTAAATAAAAATTAATGTTATTAAGTTGAGTCGGATTTATGATTTAAGTAATTATTAGCTAGGGTTAATCGTTGTTAATCAAAGATATCATTTTCATGATATTTTGTTATATACATTCAATTTTAAATATATAATCAAAATTTTAATTATAAATAAAAATATATTAGCAACTCAGAGCTAAACACGAACCAATTACTCTAGTTTTTAAAGTAGTAGGGCTCTACACAAAAACACTTTTTTTTAATTTAATTTATTTTGTTTTTGAAATTCGCCTTTTAAATCAACCTCATATATTTAACAGAAATAAAATCTTTTACAAGTTAAAAGAAAAAAAATCACACCTTTTTGACCAACCCTAGAATCTAAGGTAGAATGTTGCCCCTTTGTAAAAATAAAATCCTTATAATTTCGAGTTGAATTTGCTAAAATATAGTCACCAAAGAGAAGAAAAAGAAACGAGAAAATGGTGAGGACGAGGTTGGCGTGGTTCAGAGCATCTCCAATGGGAGATGCTATATTAAAGAGTCAAATTAATAAAATAGCTTTTTGAATAGTGTAAATATAGTTTTTTTTTTGTTTATGTACATTCCAATGGTAAAAAGCTATTTAGAAGAGAGAATTATATTTTAATATATTTTATGTTAAAATAATTTTAATATAATTATATAACTAATTTTGTTATTTTTTATATAATATACTCATGATGTTATTAATTATATAATTAATATGAGTAATTTATAAAATTAAATATAAAATTAATGAAGTAATATAAAAGTTAAAAGATATAATTTTAAGTTCAAATTTAAAAATTTTAAATTTTAAATTTATTTATATAAATATTTTCAGTTTTCAGTTTTATATGTTACTGGAAAAATTTTGATTTTTGAAAAGTAAATTCAAATTCAAACTTTGAAAAAAACCGCCAACATTTTAAATTTTGATTTTCAAATTTTTTTAAAAAAAAATTCAAACTTTGAAAAAATAACCGCCAACAATTTAAATTTTAAGATTTTAAATTTTGAAAAAATAACCGCCAACATTCTAAGATTTCAAAATTTAGAAAAAAAAATCCATCTATAAATATTCTCATATACCTAAACATTTTTTTCTCATCATTTTCTTCTCACAAATCTTTATTATATTTCATTAAAATTCATCATGAGTCATTCTAATTTTAATTTTTATGATGCTTTTGATTTTGATGATGACACTTCCATGTTCGCCTTTGAAGTTGCTACCGCAGTGGTTGCTGAAAAAAAATCGAATAATCAAGGGCGGAGAACAGAATATCGTGGCTCTATTCTTGGTCACAATATTGTTAATCGTAATAGAAAGGAAGGTGAGTTAAGGCTATATAATGATTATTTTTCTGAAAATCCTAAATTCACTGAAAGTCAATTTCGAAGAAGATTTAGGATGAGTCGTCGTCTTTTTCTTCGGATCGCAAATGCAGTGGAAGCTCACAGTTCATATTTCAAATAAATAACAAATGTTCTTGGTGTTCTTGGTTTATCTTGCCTTCAAAAGGTAATTATAGTTCACAGGATACTTACATATGATATTCCTACAGATCTTATTGATGAATATCTTTGAATTGGGGAAACCACTGTGATAGAAAGTCTTAGAGCTTTCGTCAAAGCAACCGTAGAAGTTTTTGGTGATTGGTATCTAAGGGCACCAAACGAGACCGATATTTATCGATTATTATCAATTGGAGAGTAATGTGGATTTCCATGGATGTTAGGGAGCATTGACTATATGCATTGGAAATGGGAGAAAGTCCAACTGCATCGCATGGGATGTATATTGGTCATTATCATGAACCAACTATAATTATAGAGGCGGTGACTTCACAAGATCTTTGGATATGGCATGCTTTTTTTGGAAAGCCTGGATCACTAAATGATATTAATGTTCTTGATCGGTCACCCGTCTTCGCTGTACTTGTTGAAGGTCGTACTACTCCTGTCAATTATACAATTAATGGGCATGCATATACAATGGGATATTATTTAGTATATGGGATTTATTCTAATTGGTCAACCTTTGTTAAGACAATCCCAAGACCATTAGGAGCAACGAGAAAATATTTTGCAAGTAAACAAGAGTTTGCAAGAAAGGATGTGGAGCGAGCATTTGTGGTGCTGTAATCTCGTTTTGCAATTGTATGCGGACCTGTACGATACTGGGATGAAGAAACGCTTGCAAATATTATGAAAGCTTGCATAATATGATTATTGAGGATGAAGGAGCAATGAACCTTGGATTTGACTATGAACGTGAAGTCAATTCTTTTATATCAGTGTCACATGGTAAAATACCAAAACTACATGATTTTCTTCAAACTCATAATCGAATCAAGGATAGAGCAACTAGCTCTCAAATCCAAGAAGATTTGATTGAACATTTATGGGAACAATATGGCAACGAGTATAATCATTAGATTTGAGCTTCTTATATTATCATAATTTTCAAGTATTTTATGTTTTTTATTCATTATAGTTGTTATCTTTTAAGTTAATTAATCCTACTTATTGTTGTTAAGTGTTAGAAGAACTTGAAAAAAGTATTATGAATTGATATCAATTTTATAACAATATATTTAAAATAACCAAGAAATTTCTACATATTTAATTAAAAATACATAACATTAAACAATAAATCAATCAAGTTAATTAAAAATTAAAACCCCTCTTTTGCATAATTTCTAACTTTCTATTTTAAAAATACGCTGCAGAAATTGGATCCAAATTAGAAATACCCATTTTCATAATTTGTTCTTCTTTCTCAATCCTTTCTTTTGACTTTGTTGAATCATCATAGCTTGTTGCTCTAACATAATTTTTCTGTCTTGTTTCTTCTGATCCTTAATTTCAACTAGAGTATCCATGAATTGTCGTAAGAGATTTGTTACAGTTATCTCCCCAACTTTATCTTTTCCTTGTCTACGTTTAAGTCGTTTCTTTGTAGCCTTATGACCAATTGGTCTATCTTGATAAATCAACGGTTCACTATCTTCTCCTAAACTAACAGAATCAGTGGTAGATGGAGCTGATGAAGCCGTACTTGCATTGACATGACTTTTTTGTTTATTGTTTGACCTTTGATGTTGACTTGCACGCTCAAATTGTCATTTGGGTTCTTTTTTTTAAGATAACCCAACAATGTTCTAGTTGAAATCATTTGTCAACGCAAGAAGCATACATTTGTCGAGCATTATTAATCTGGTAAAAAATTAGAGAAATTCATTAATGTTAAAATATGTGTTAAACAATTAAACATGGAAATGAATATTAAAATTACCCTTGATTCTTCAGTCATTCCACTTTGCTGGCGATTTTCAATTTGAGTAACAAATCTAACAAATTTACCGACTTCTCTATTTATTTCTTGTCATCTACTTGAGATGCTTATTTGGGAATGATTATTCAAGTTTCCTCCATTCTTTACAAAGTAAGCATGTACTCGACTTCTCTATATTAGAATTGTTTGTTGTTTGTTTTGTTTGTTGTTCAACTTATAAGAAAGTTGGTAAAAGAGCTTGGAAAATTTGAATCTATCTACATTTAAAAAAAAAAACTCAAGTCAAAACCTCATAAGAGGGTGTAAGGGAAGCATTGCCTCCTATTTATTCTGACATTAATCTAATCATATAACCATTATAATTTGGCCATTTTTAGAAACTAAAAGAGGATTGATATACTGGTTTGGTTGTATTTTCAACAAGACCAGTATATAATTGACCTCAAATTAAAACAAAGCAATCAAAAATAAATTTAAAATATGTCTCTACATGTTATCAATATCAGCTACCATCATTACTTCCTCTCAATTTTATCAAAGACAGCAACATAAATGAAAATTGTCTTCCTTAACCCATATCAAAAGCATAAAACAAAGAAGAAAAATCATCACAAATAGCAAATTAACATAAAAATTTCTCAAGAATCAAGAGATGAAAAAGAAAATAGAAAAAGTCTTTAAGCAAGAATACCTTTTGGTTTCAACTAATTAACACAACTGATGTTATTAATTAACTGGAGGACAACTAGTTCTTGTTTTTCTAAATCACAGAGAAGATGAGGCACAAGGCAATGCTTTGAAATTTGCAGGTTTATTTTCGTTTTTTTGTTCTGTTTTTAAATAGGGAAAAAGACGTTGGCACAAGGCAAGACTTTGAAATTTGCAGGTTTAATTTCTTTTTTTTGTTCTGTTTTTAAAGAGGGAAAAAGACGTTGGCCAACAGATACAAAACAAAATAAAAGGATGTTGGCCAACAGATACATATCATTTCATTTACTTTTAGCTTCTTTACAGATAAATGTAAAAATAGCTTTTCAAAACAAAAATAAGTATTTTAGCTGGTCATATAGCTTACCCGTTGGAATGTTTAAAACTAAAAATAAAAGGTAAAAGTACAGTTTTTTTTTATTTTAGCTCTTTCTTTAAATGCGCTTTAGAGATAAAATAAAAATTATATAATCAAAATTTTACTTATAAATAAAAATACATTAGCAACTAGAGCTAAACAAGAATCAATTACTCGCTCTCACAAAAACACTCCTTTTTAATTTATTTTATTTTATTTTTTAAATTCAACTTTCAAATCAACCTCATATATTTAGCAAAAATAAAATCTTTTACAAGTTAATAAAAAAAAAATCACACCTTTTGACCAACCCTAGAATCCAAGGTGGAATGTTGCCCCTCTGTAAAAATAAAATCCTTATAATTTCGGGTTGAATTTGTTAAAAAATAGTCGCCGAAGAGAAGAGAAAGAAACGAGAAAATGGTGAGGACGAGATTGGCGTGGTTCACAGTGGGATTTTCGGTATCAGCAGCTGCAATTTCACAATTCGCTTGGAGAGACCTTTTCAATCAAAGATATGCCCTTTCTTATCATGTATAATGCCTTCCTCCTTTTCCTTTCCTTTCCTTTCCTTTCCTTTTTTTTCATAATTGGTTTTCTCCATCTTTATTTATTCTCTTTTTTTTTTATTAAACAGATGAACCAGAAATTTGAGGACCTTGAAGCTAGAGTCCTGAATCTGGAGTCTTTTTCTCCCCAGAACTCTAATCAGACAACCCAGGTTTGTTTATGCTTCTATCTTAGTTTTCTTTTATTCTAATTAATTTGTCAAATGGATTTTTTGATAAACTGAATAATTATTACCCTCTTGTAAAGAGCAAATTGATGGGCTTTCTCTGTGTGTTATTGTGAAGTATGATGAAGTGAAAAATGTGTTGATTATATAACTAATAGTAGTAATTTGGGATTACAAAGATGCTAAAACACTGGTTATTTGTAGCATGATATACGCATCAATAATGCAATTATCTTGAGTAGTCAAGAGCTTTGAGAAATACAGTGGAAGCCCACCTCATGGATCAGGTTTGGGTTTAATTTAAGAGCATAAACAATATTCCTACCATTACTGATAGCAAGTAGAAAGGATGATGATGATGATGATTTTGATGTCGATGGAAGGAAATTTGATTAAGCTGAACTGTTTTATGTTGTCTAGACTCTCCATTCAGTTCAGTGGTTCAGTTGCGAGCTAGATTTTCTATGAGATATTGCAATGCTAGATAAATCATTCTTTATGGCCTTAGCCCATATCATTTTCAGTCAACCCTCAACCTAAAAAAAAAGCGAATCAAATCTTGATGATCTCTTTCTCTGCCTGGTATCCCGTAGTCAATGTTGTACGTATCCAAACCATCTTTAAAAACTCAAATTTGAGGTTGTTCTCGGCAGGAGCCCCCTCCACCTTCTCATGGGCGGTCTTGTTTCTTATCTAGTCATTTCTTCTGTTGACAAACTTCCATTTTAACCTTCCTACCTATGATACACTCTATGCTTATGCCTGTTTCCACTGCACAACACTCACTACCATGAAGCATGGTTTGCCTAACCACACTTGCATAATATTTACCAACCTACTGTAGAGTTTTTATCGTATAACAGTCTAATTTTGCTTCCCCATTTCAACCACTCTGCCTTGGTTATATGGGTGATATGTTCCTCAGTGTTCCCTTCTTTTCAATGATAGACCTAAGTATCAGAAATGGTCGCAGTCTAGACCTTCTACTTTGTCAATGCTAACGATGTATTCGTGTTATTGATTTTACAATGCATATACCTTATCATGTTATGCTTTGTGTTGTTTATCCTTGACATTACTCTGTTGATATGAGCATCATTTAGCAATAAAAAAATCCTTAAGTTCATGTTCTTGCTTTGTGTTGCCCTACTTTTCCATATCCGTATTTTCACCTGCAATATCTTAAAGGGGAAGAAGAATTTATAGTTGATTGGCTAAGGTTGCTCTTTCTATTTTATTATAGGGAAAAGTACCAATAAATGCATTCTAAAAAAATAAATGACTATTAAATTCTATGACACTTTTTTAAACCAATAAGTTCATTTCTATAATTTATCTACCAAGAAAGTTCCTATTTAATTATAATACCTATATTACCCTCCACATATATCTAAAAAAATTAACCTTCAAGTGGTTCTTATTTCTTCTTATTATTAAATAAAAAGTTTTTATAATGATTTTTTTCAGATATTTAATTTTGCTCACATGTAAAATAGTTTATTACTAGTGGTGTTCGCGCTCGTTGCGGGCCGGATCAAAAGGGTTTTTTCAAAGAAAAAAAACTTTTAAGCACAGTCAATGTGCTTGTAATTTTAATCATTTTCTTAGATTTTTATTATTGTATTTAAAAAAATTCAAGTGTTATTATGATTATAAAAGTAAAAAAGAATGATAATCATATTTTTAAGAAACGTAAATACCAAACTATTAAATATAACGATCAGATGTTTGGAAGAAAAACATGAAAAATGTACTTACTGATCTTGAAAAGGTATATCATAGACTTGTTGGTCTTTTGTTTCATAAAAGTGAACGTATCTATACTTTTTTTGTCGTTATTATATGTTATTTGCACTTCACTTTTGAGTAGAGTTGTTTATTGATTGCATTCCACTTTTTATCCATGGCAGGTTGACAGTTAGATCTTGCCATGATCTCGTGGATCAGAGACCTTTTTCGTGTTGCCGTTAATTGCTTTGAGTTTCCTGTTGTCATTCCTCGCTTTCAAGAGTGAGAGCATCTGTTGATGGCTTGGACTTCTTGCAAGAGGTTCAACTTCGAGATATTATACTTTGATTCCCAACTTTTCTGCAATTTTATGTAGCTGTAATGTTTTCTTTAATAAAGGAATTATCAAAGCATGGACTAAAAGCAGTCCCGGTTGAGAGATTTGCATCATTCCAGATTAGTCACGGTTGTGGAGGAAAAATGGCTGTAGCGTACAAGAGAAACGGAGAACTCTATGCAATGTGCCACTGAATAAGCCTATAGCAAGAGCAGTTCCGGATTCGGAAAAAGCCCTTGATCCAAACCTTTTCTTCTTATAAATGGTTTCAGAAACATAATTGAGCTTCTTCATAAATAAGCTGCTGTATCTGTGATAGCTAAAATTACTTTTTCTGGGAGAAAAAAGATTAACTGAACCTGCGAAGTAACTGGTTTTTCAATCATTTGTACTGTCAGAATCCCCCTACGCAGCTAGCCATTCGTTTGTCTGTTGGGGGGGAAACGGGCTTCTCTAATATAATCGAAACAGCCAACCTAAATTACAGAATGTCACTAATACATTCAGATCAGACTGAAAGATCCAGACTTGAGGGCAGCAACCAGAGAGCGAGCTCATGAATCATGGGGGGAGGATGTTGCTGGCAAGCTCTTCATTCAACTTCACTGGAAGCGGGGGCATCTGCTTCATTGTCTCTGGCATGTCATTTAAGCTGCACAACTTACTAAAATTAGAAGCACGAATTAAGCTCAGCACCATGGTAACCGATTAAAAACTACCTCGAAGCCTTTCACGGTGATAAAAATTATCACCGGATACTTTGAAATTTTAACATGGAAGTCCCAAGAAATAATAACAGCTATAAACAATAAGAAAATAGGCTGACCAACCACTTTGCTGCATTATGAAGTGCACTTGTTAGAAGATACCGGATGGTCAAGATATGATTGCAAGCACAAGGTAAGAAGATATGATTGCAAGCACAAGGTATGAAGCTATGCCATATAGCAGAATAGTTTGTGTCGATGATAAATTAAGGAGGTAAGAGCATACTCATTCAAGAGAGCAAGGATGTTCTCCCGACTTTTGCATAAAAGATTGATATTATCATGTACCTGCGAAAAAAAAAAAAGATTAAAGTTGATATTATCATGTATCAGGAAACAATTAAATGAAGAATGCCTGCATAAATCATCCACTTTTGATTTTAAATAATATGCTGCAACAGTTTTATTATGATTTAAAAGGATGGGATCATCTAAAAGGATCCCCGAAGTCATAACATTGACAGGTGAATATTTATCTTATAATGTGACAACACAGTGTACCAAAGCAATTTATTTAATAACTACTTAGTACCTCAGCTATCATGGTTCTGATCCAACAGAACAACAATCATTTATGCACAATGACCTCTATAGATGACAAGTAATGCCTACCAATTTTCACAATTGCACTACAAAGAAGCAAAATGTGCCTAATAAAAAACAATCCACTGCAACATTCACAGGATCTGAATGTTCAACTGTAGCAAAAAGGACAACTTTCAACATAAATAGAAATTAGATTCTCTCAAAATTCAACATTGTCATCACAGAAACAAGTCACCAGGAAACACTTCGATGTTGACCACAAACACTATTACTTCAAGTTCAAACCCTTTGCAGAAAAGTTTGAACTGAAACAATTTCAAATAACAAACACCCTACTGATCCATGCTCCTTTACACTGCAATTCATGTTGCACAAGCGTGTGATAAAAAAAAGTAAATAAAACGCGAAAAAAAGTAAACAACAGCAATGGTTGTTGAGAACACAACTAGTCACAATACTAAAAATCTCATGCAATGACAACTGCTTGGCACTGATTTGGTGTCAAGTTTCTATGTATCACCTGAATAGATGAAAAATTTGAAGAAATTTGACTCAAGATTTGAGCATTTTTCTCGAGAAGTTCTCCTGTTGCACCACCAATATCTGCAAATGACACTATCAGTAAGGGGAAAAAAAAGTGATGAACATAAATAGAAAAAAGAACATAGCTAATAACAATTTAATAGTGCATGCTCATCATTCATGTCTTTAAGCTCTGCAAATTCAACCACTACTCGGACAGAAGTATAATCAAGACCTATGCATTTCTGTACCCATACAGGATTAGCATTGGTTGGGAAAGCAAAGTCTTATTCTGTAATTATTAAACCCTATTTATGTTGTTACAACTACACTAAGATAACATAGGCTTTGTGGTTGCACTGTGTCGCAATTTATGTCCCAGGAAGCATGTAACTAAGGGAGGAGGTAAACTTGCCTAAATCCTCCAACCTTGTGACATAAATGAGTGGATGTGAACCATTAGGACAATGGATGCACTTACCTCAAACCAATGCTATCAGTGTTCTTTTATTATGATTGTTTGAGGAAATCATTGTTTTCCCATCCTGAAAATTATTTCCTGTAGCTAGTGGTATTAGAGAAACCTGCAAAGCGAGTTGGCTCTAGCTTGAAGGCTTTTTAACAAACTGACGACCAACCAATTGCCAATTCCTATTGGTAGGGCATTCACTATCTTGAACTCTTTTGTCATTTCAGAGAATTCAAGATCATATGTATGCAGAAAGAAAATCTTGATTTTGAAAAATATCATTCATCTGATTGGATTCTGTACATAGCAGTTTTAGAAATTTGAGGACCATATAGAAATTGGTGGATGACTCCTACCAACAACAATGTTAATTAGAGGAAAAAACAGAAGGCTAAATTTCTTTTACACCAATAGCCAACAGGATAAGGAGTGAATGGTACAACCAAATGAGGAAGCAGCCAAATAAAGCAACTGAGGTTCCACGTACATCTACATCCCACATTTTTGCCAAAATTTACTCAACATTAATAACTGGAACAACTAAAGAGGCAGTTTACAGTTTCAGGAAAATATCACAACACATCCAAATTAGTGTGTGCATTTCCAATCATGAAATCTCCTTGATTTTGTGATTATAATTGGTCATTATGGGGAAATATCGAATTCCAAAATTAGTAGTACTCAGCAAAATTGTACTAGATAATAAAATAATGAGCTATCCTAACTAGCACCATCAGTTTGGAAGAGCATAACGCATGAATATGAATAGTATTTGTATGTCTCGTACTTTTCTATGTTCCTAATTTGTCCAAAACCAAACCAACCTTTGTAAGAAACCCCGTCATCAATGTCTATGGGGATCACTGGAGCATATGAAGGACCATTGGGACGAGTTGTCAGGTGAGATGATGACTTTGTTGAAGAATCTGTTGCCTTTTCCTGTGAAACATATGTCAATGTTACACGGGCTTTTGAATAATAAAAACACAGAATAATCTACATAAATAAAATTAATAAAACAATAATTGGTAAAAATCATTCATCACGTTGAGGGGGTAAGATGGAAGACAACCAGAAGCTTTATATAAAATATACAAAACAGCCCCATCACCATCCCAAGACAAAGAAACAATAGAATACACTATTGCAGAGCATAAAGCAGTCATGACTCTTTTTATGACTATAATTCCACATACACACGTTAAATAAATGACCATTGACCCATGCCAAAGCCTGAAACTTTTCCAACAATCAAAACTCCAGGTACATGTTTTATGCAGGCATTCAAAAAATGGGAGCTCCAAAATACTTGTGGCTGAATGTGTGCAACAAAAGATGTGGATATATAAATTTATCTGCATGAGTACCACTAAACTTTTGGTCTTTCTAGGAATCATCATCGTAGCTCCAACCTAAGGGGTAATTCTCTTTTTGTTGAATGAAAAAAAGAGAGAGATACTCCCTTCACCGATAAGCCTGAACGCCTGCTATATTATTAGTAATGGCCTTGACAATTTTATCCTTGGTGGCAGAGAATAACATAGCAAGCCAAGGAGCTCGCAATTTGCATTAGACTGATAAGGTAGACCTACCAACAAACTTTTCTAACTACCAAGAATGGTATAAAAACGTCAACAAAGTGACTCAAGAGCTCTTTCTCTACCCACCCAAATCAGGTCTTAAGATAATCAGGCAGATTTCTTTTGGCTTTCGGAGGAATTATAAGTTAAGGAATTAATCCCTTCCTTGCATGCTCTTGAGTGACCGAATGGCTGAATCTGCTACACAGAACAAATCATGTGACTAGAAAATATACCGTGTTACTATGCTACCACATAGTTTCTGTTTAACTTGATGAAATATGTAACTTCGTCAATCTTTAATGTGATAGTTTGTTTATGTAAATATGCTGCTATGCATGAACACAAATGTAATGTTTGTTCCTGTGTTTCAGTTATGCTGGCCACAAAGTTTTTAGCCAGTACGTTTATATCTGCTGTATTCCAATGCCAGCATTGCTAGTTAATTAAATACAGCACAAAATTGTATTTGAAGGTTAGAGCATACCTTTCTATCCTTATTTTTCCTTGCCGAATGATCTTCTTTCCTTCTCTTCCCATTTTCCTTTTTCTGAAAATACAAATATAGCCAGTTAGACTACTTAATACACATGGCATACTAAATGTAGCATTTTTTTTATGCTTGCATGAATCTACTTTGGCCATCAATCATGTTAAAAAAAAGAGTTATAAATATATATATATACCTTTTTAAAGCAAAAACAGCTTTAGAAAAGAAAAGAGAAGAATAAAAAAAAGGATAAGCCATCCTTCAAAAGAGGTTACAAAACAAACATGGGACAATGCCATGAAACAAATATCAACCATGAATGACAATTTCCTTAATAAACCTCTCACAGAGATCCCATGCTTCTCATCATTCACACATCAATCCAACATATAAAGATTCAAACTCTTTCCAGGTAATCCATCCCACAATTTTATTTGTCAAACCATGTTTCTATTTAGGGATGTCTGAAAGTTTTGTCCATTTTCCAAAAGCAGCACAAGGAAAGATATGATTTTCCAATCTTAAACTAAATTATTTAATTAATTACAGATCCATTTCAAAATATATGGACTTCTATATTTTCCAAAGTTTTTGAGAATTTTTTGACAATGCAATAAATGATAATTTGATAAATAGTTAAAAATTCAATAGTAGACGAACAAAATGGGATGGAGGGGGGTATATGTTTTTAAGTATCGAACTGGAAAAAAAAGAAGAAGAAGAAATTGCACAATGTGTAACATCATAGAAAATTACAATGAAAATGCAGTATGTTGAATATTCCATAACTATTATGTGATATTTACAGTTTCTACAGGTGCAAGTCACTAAAACCCTTGAGACCATATAAGTGATGCGGTTATCCTCTAACTGCTTCTTCTTTTTTTCTTTTTTTTTATTCTTTCATTCATTTGTTTTGTTGTATTCAAGAGCCCTCGAGAGTTAACCACTAACTTGACCCACCATCCTTGAAACAGACTCCACTTGGATTGCAACCTATTTGAAAAATGGAACCCGTTAACCGAAAACATGAGCCTAACCACACATCCCAGGTACACTCCCTTTCTGCTAGACCAATCTAGAGGGTGGCAGGGGGGGGGGGGCAGCCAAAAATCACCTCATATAGATATCTTCCAATTAAAATAGTTTTAACTCTTTAATCTCCCATAAATAAAGAGATCCTACCTCTGTAATACCCCTCCCACTCCAGTAAGGCAAGAGTGCATCTAAGTATATTGCATCATTTCTAGAATACCTCCAATAACATCAGGCACCAGATTCCCAAAGAGTTCTCTTCAAAAATCGTTTCTCTATTATTACTGACTCAACATTCATGTAAGTTTTTTGCAATGAGACCAAATTATTCATCATTGAATATTATGCAAACAAGATCCCAGAAAAAGGCACACACAATTTCAAATTAATTGTATGTGTCCTTCTTTTTGTGAGATATTTTGTTATCTTTCAACCTATTAAGCGGACCTAACCACAGCAAAAATAGCAAACTCGTTAAAACTCCATCTTCCCTAAACTAGAAAAGCTACCTCAGGTATCCTAGAGGTAGAGGCTAACATCAAAGGTCAATTTTACTCCCCAAAATACCCAAATGCACGCAATATTTTTTCTCCTGCCAACTTAAATCATTGTATTAAAGATATAAAATAAAATATAATAATAATAATAATAATGCACCTTCATGGGAAAAACAAGAAACCTCTCTTGCTGGTTTACCAGAACCTGTCACAACTTCACTCATTTTCTCTTCATCAATACAAAACTAATAATTTTCATTTTATTCAATTACACCTCAGCATTATAGGAAAACTAATCATTTCCCATTAGAGGTGAAACTAACTAGATGGGGTTTATCCAGGTCCAATTTGTTGACTGGAGTTTGCATGTAATAATTTGATATATTAAACTGGTAGTTTTTTAAGCCACCCATGCTAAATCCAAACCCTTAAATGTCAAGCTCCTCGCAAATTGATTGGTACAGGTAATATGCCTTTCTGAGCCGAGCCATTGACATTCATTGTCTTGATATTATTGCCAACATAATTGTTAGTCCAACAGAATTACTTTACCAATCAAAGACTATTATTATGTTTAAAGCAGGGATCTGGTTTAGCCAGCATCTCTAAATTAATATGGTGAGCAGGTGTTTTGACTCGAAAACAGGACATCAGCATTAGATTGTTGATATAATCAACCTTTAAAAGTCAAATCAGTTCTAAACATCTAACATTTAAGTTGGAAATAATCAACCATTCGAAACCACCATTGGCACTTACGGTCATCCACCTGCAACGCAGCGCCACATCTCGAACCGTTTTGTCCTTTAACTTCATCGCAATCTTAGCATACCGGACCAAGTTTGATTCTGATGCATACCTGCAAAAAAATAAAAAAATAAATTATAACACCACTCTCATTTAAACTAATAATTAGATTTAAAATAAATAATAAAACAAAATAAAAAGAAAAAGAAAGCTTACTTGGAGAGCAAATCGTCCAGAATGGACTGTTCATCGGGACTCCATTCGACGGAAATACCAGGATCGTGCCTCAAAGAAGACAGCGTTTTGGAATTCACGGCGTCTCCGGTTGAAAGGTTGTTAGAATTACTAAGACTAGCCCCGTTGTTGGTCGAATTCACAGGAACGCCATTCGCCGTTGACGGAGGTTTCTGAGACGCCGTGGCTTCCTGATTATTGCTGTCGTTATTGTTATTATCATTATTATTATTATTTGCACTAACAGCCATCACCATTAACAACCAATCGAAGAAACAAACTGATAACACAAAAACCACTGCCTCTGCTTCTCTCTCTGTGTCTGCGTCTCTATCTCTATTTCTATCCCATTTATGCACACAGGGTAACACGCAGTCTCTCTACAAAGACAATTGGCTATGAATTAGCATGCAGGTGGTGGTAGACCAGAGGAATGGAATAGTGGTGCTGATTATTATTATTATTATTATTATTGGGGGATAATTTGGTTGTTAGAAAATGGAATCTCTCTGGATTTTGGGCATTCAACGCTCCGAGTAGAGCAGTTGCTGCTGCCTTTGCTTTCTTTTTTTCATTTTATAGCTTGGATAATGATGATGATGATAAGGATAAATAAAAATTTATTTTGAAGTGCCGTAATACTTTGTCTTTCTCATTTTAAAAATTATATTTTATTTTATTAATACTAAATTTAAATCTTGATAAAAAAAAAAACTAAAATGAATTATTATTTTTTACCTTTTTCTTTTTTATTTTCCCCTCCCGCTTCTTTCTCTTCTCTCCAGGACATCTCCTAGACTTTCTTGGAAAAAAATATATGGTACGTGGCTTAGATTTTTCTTTAGAATAACTAGGAAAGAAAAATATTAAATTCATTATTTGTAGATTTAAAAACTAAATAAAATAAGATTTCTCTCCATATAAAATTAAAAAGAAAAATCTAGAATAAATGGGAAAAGTATTGTATATATGTCTTGAATTATGGATTGTAATAGTGAATTAATGATTTTTCTCTTAAAAAAATCATTAAAAAACTGTTTTTTTAAGTGATTTAATAATCTTTTTACTTGATTTATTTATCATTCTATAATTATTACTATCCAATAATCTATTAATAGGGTTTTAATTAAAAAACTAAAGGTCAAGGAAATTTTATTATAGTTTTTTATTCATTGAAATAGTATAATTATGATATAGTATTTGAACAAAAAAATCTTTTGAACTAGATTTTGGAGGTAAGGTGGTCATTTTCATTATGATATAATTGTTTTTTTAAAATTGTATAAGGTTGGATTGGTAATTTTGCTTTATTTTATACAGTAAAAATATTCATTTAACCCTATAATAAAATAATCTAATACCTACTATGAAGGGATATATTTGTATTTTCAATTTTTTTAGAATAATACAATTACTATGATGTCCTTAAAAACAAAACCAATTTAACCCTATAATAAAATAATCTAATACCAAAGGTTTTTTTGTCATTTTACATTGATTTTATTGTAATTTTCAATGGTGCTCGGGGGCATTGTTGTAAATTATATTTATTAAATATAATTTAAAAACTTGTTGGGACACGTGCGGCACACGCCACCATGTAGATAACCCCCGTGTTGTTCAGGCGGCTCATGAGAGTCGTCCGGCCACCAAAACAGTGTTTGAAAGGTCTCGACGACCTGAATTAAATGAGGTGGTGTGTGTTCCAAGATACATGGCGGTTTGGTGGTGGCAAGCCTTTTTTTTCCCCGTATTCTTTCTCTCTCACCTAAATTTTCACGTCAGCCCCTTAAAAATTCAAGAACAGCCCATTCATTTAGTGGCTCTTCAGATATGGTTCTTTTTTTATTATGATTTTTTTATCTTAAATAATTTATTGAATTTGATCCCTACTCTTTTTATTGTTATTTTTTGTTTGGTTTCAATTGATTTTGTTTTACGATTTCATCATCTTTTGCTTTTTTTTTTCCTATCAGATTTAATCGTATTCTTTTTATTACCAATGTTTTAGGCTTGACAAGTTTTTATTTTAAATCATAAATGATATTATTTTACAATTTCAAACTCCTTTGTTTTTTTTATCAAATTTAATCCTTATCATTTTTATTGTTATTTTTTTTTATTTGACAAGTTTTTAAAATTGATATTTTTAAATTGGCTCATAATAAACATCTTAATTAGACTTGGATCCATGGCTTCACGAGTTGTGATTTTTTAAAATTTGACCAGGTTCAAGATATTTTTCTGGGTTTGCTTGGTTTTTACAAATGTTTTTCAATTTCATCCTCTATGATTTATTTTTTATATTTAGACTTTTGTCCTTATTCTTTTAATTGTTATTTGTTTTATTTGGCATCATTTTTTTAATGCATCCTCCTTGTTTTTTTTTTATTTTAAATTTTACCTTTATTATTTTTGTTGCTTTTATAGGTTTTTCTTTAAATATTTTTTACCGATCTCATCTTTCAAAATTAAATTGGTTAAGGATTAGACTTCGTAATTGAATTTGGCTCAAAGATTTCATAGATTGTGACTTTTAAATATTAGACCAGGTTTAAGAGACTCATCGGGTTTGCTTGATTTTTTTTTCTTTTTCTAAACTTATGTTTTTTTTATTTTTTTATCCTCTTTTTTTTTTTTTTTGATTCTATTGGGTTAGCCCTCAATAATTTCTTTATATTTCACCCCTATCATTTTTTAATCAATAAATATTCTATCAAGTTACAAATATTTTTTAATTTTCACCCCCTATAATTTTTAATCTTTCAAATTTAATTCTCGTTCTTTTAATTGTAATTTATTTTATTTGGGATCATTTTTAATTTTTTTTTCAAATTTCATCCTCCTTAGGTTTTTTTTTGGTCAAATTTTATCCCTGTTATTTTTGTTGTTGTTTTTTTTCTTTTGCAAGTTTTTTTATTAATGTTTTTGTAACACTCTACTTTTTTAACTTTTAACACTTCATGTATGGTGTTTAAAATTGTCATATTACATGCTAGTACGTTTTTTTTTTTTTTGGACTTCAATTGAGTATATGTGTATTATTTATATAGATAGATGAATTATATGTGTTGCGTAATGATAATAGGAGTAAAGTCCAGGATGAGTGGACTAGATAGTGATGGTTGTTTTTGGTAAATGTGAAATAGTAATTCCACTCTTGTTAAGGTAGATATTCAATTTATTTCTCATTCCATGTAAATTTATTCAGGATATCATAGTTTTTTTCATGATTTCATTCTTCAAAATTAAATTTGTTAAGAACTAAGTTTCTTGAAGGATTTTACAAGTTACAAGTTTTAGAGATAAGACTAGGTTTAAGAGGTTCGTCCGGATTTGCTTGGTTTTTTTTCTCTTTATTTTTGTTTTCTTGTCTTTTGGGTTTGGTTCTATTGAGTTAGCCCTCCATATATTTTTCAATTTCACCTCTTATCATTTTTTAATCTATAGATAATTTATTAAATTACAAGTATTTTTCAATTCCATCCCCTATGATTCTTTAATCTTTCAAATTTGGTGTTCATTCTTTTAATTGCTATTTATTTTATTTGAGAATTTTTTTTCATATTTCATCCTCCTTATGTGTTTTTTTTTCATAATTTATCTTATTTTTTTTGTTGCTTTTGAAAGTTTTTTTTATTAATGTTTTTTTAATGATTTCATCTTTCAAAATTAAATTGATTGATAGTTAAGCCTCTTGATTGAACTCAAGTCCATGATTTAACAAGTTGTAAGTTTTTAAGATTAAACTAAGTTTAAGAGGTTTGCTTGAGTTTTCTTAGTTTATTTTTTTAAAAAAACTTTGATGTTTTTTTTTTTAAGTTTTACATATGTTTTTAAGTTTTTATTTTATTAGGTTACTATTGAGTTGTTTGATAAATTTAAGTATGAATTTTTTATTGTTTATTTATTTTATTTATCATTATTTTTTTTAATATTATTTAAATTACTTGATCTAATGACTCAATACTTAAATTTATTAACCTAAAAAGTTTTTTTATATAAAAAAATTTGCTCAGCTCGTTGAGCACCTACATCCCTTTCCGCTCCCTTTTTTGGTTTTCTTTTGCAGCATCCTTCTCCGACGACAATTCAAGGGCTCCAATCCTGGGGCCTTCTGGTTTCGGTCATTTTCACTTGGGGAGATTTTTAGATCATGAGACATTGTCTTTGTTGGGTGGCTAAGATTTTTTTGATTTGATGTCAAAATTGTAATATTTAGCATTAGAGCTTTTTCGTCAGTTGATAATTTTGTAAATAATCCATTCTTTTTTATTAATTTTTTTTGACAAGCATGAATAACGATATAAAATGTTATGAAATTTTTTTTACAATGCAAATTATAATTTTTGAAGAAATAGAGGCAAAGTGAAAAAAAAAAAACTATATAAGGGTAAAAGTAATTTTCTCTATTTATTTTACTTGCATTAAATTTTTATTCAAAAAACCATGTTAATGATAGGAAAAAAATGTTTTTGTTTATATATATAAAAAGACATGAGTGAGAAAGAGAAATTTCAACTCATAAAATAATTTTTCTCGATTGATTTCTTATTAATATTTATTTTAATCACCACAAGATTATATATATATAAAAAGTTCCTATTGAAATGGTGAGTATATATGTTTTCAAGGTTTTTTAGAAGAATAGTTGGGAAATAAATTTATAACGAGGTTAATTTATCTTCCTTTGACTTTTCTAGTTAAAGTATCGAGGCCGACCCTCATTGAAATTTAATTTTATAATTGTATTAAATTGGTGTGATAATGTATTATTAACTAAAAACATACGTGAAGGAGGCTTAACGACCTTAATACATTTATAAATTAAGTAGCTTTTTATCTAATCTTTAAAAATATAAATGTAATCGTGAGGAATGTAGCTTAAATAGTCAATTTGCTCTCTAGAAATCACCAGTTCGAGTTCTACAAACCTCAGGGTTACTGGAGGCTTACATGGTCGTTAACTTTAGGACCCGTGAGATTAGTCGAGATACATACAAGCTGGTCTGGACATCCATGCTAATAAAAAAATAAAAATACAAATGTTAAGTAAATGATTTGTTATAAAACAAAACAGACCATTAAAAAAATCAGATAAAAGTTGATGAGAGAAGCATGTCTTTCCTTGCTTTTCTTATAATCAATTAAAAAGGTGTACACCCATACAAACAACTACAAAATCAAATAGATTTTTAGTCTTGATATATTTGCAAATTGGTTTGAAAATAAAAACCATTAAAAAATATATATAAAAAATCATTTAGTTCTTAACTATTTTTTAAAATTATTTTTTAATTAATATCCTCTCAATCAGTTTTTAAAATTGTTTAGTTTAATTTTTTAGATAATAAATCATCTTTTAGACTATTTCTATAATTTCATAAGATATTATTGTAATTTATCTTTATTTTTTTTCCTGTTACGAGTGGCTCGTGGCATGACATGTTAGCTAAAATCAAAATTAAAAAAAAAAAAATTATCACGCCGCTGCTTTATTTTACTCTACTAATATTATAACCACCAACCATATCCCCTCTTCCTTTATCGTCATTCATGGCCAACATCACCAATCGTCTTCCTTTTCTCTCCTTATTGCCACCATCAAGTGCAACATCCGACTTCCCATCCCTTATGTCACCATTAGTATCATCATTCGAGACCTTCTTCGTGTTAACATGCTCAAGGTCTAATCGTGGGAGATTATTATGGTAAAGGATTCAATGAAGTTTGAAAATAAAAATAAAAACAAGATTTTAATTGAAAAAATGTTTCTTTATTTTATATTGAAATGCAATCGAGAGAGATCTGGACAAAGAGATTTGATTGTGATTGAGAATTTAAACAATACTTATAGCCGAGAAATTAACTGGAATCATCGGAGGGGTCAAGTTAGGAAAATGAAGAGAGTAGAGGGATCACATTAAGAAAATATGAAAAGTACCTAAAGTATTAGAAGACCCTCCGAGACCAAGACGGGCGGCTATAAAAGACAAAAATGGATAGAAGAGCTCAATAGTTTTTTGTTCGGTCATGGCCTCCAATTCCCAACAACCAGGTTCCTTCTCTTCCCTTTATTTTCTCCATCTCATCACCGTAAGAATCACAGCTTTGAATTGGAGGATCAAGACAAGAATAACCCTTTATTTATCTGTTTAATTTTCTTCTAGAGGAATTAAATTATTTTCAATTGATGATTCTATTTCTAGCTCCCTTTTATATAGATTTGGAGAATCTGTAACTTTTGATTTACTTGCTGTTTTTTCTTTTCATGTCATGGGTAGTTTGTAATCTGTAATTCTTGTTGCAGGTAGTAGCCCTCCTCCTAAACCGTGGGAACGAGCGGGAACATCATCATCTGGCCCTACACCTTTTAAACCGCCATCCCCTGGAAGCACGAGTGACGTGGTTGAGGCATCTGGAACAACGAAACCGGGAGAAATTGTTCCTGCTACTGGTGGGAATACAGTTGCCACCGCAAATTCTTTTGGGAGACCTGTTCCCACTAGGCCCTGGGAGCAACAGAACGCTGGAACCATGTATTCGGGTATTTCGCCTTTCTTTCCTATGTTTCCAAGTGTGTGCAAATGGTAAACAAGTATCTGTGATTTATGTTAAATTCACAACAAATGATGTTGAATTCATGTGGGCCGTTGATTGAATCACAACGATGTACTTAATGGGAGTAATAGGGTCTTGGTATACTGAAGATTAAAATTAAAAGCTATATGATACGGATTAAAGGTGACTGCTGGGTTGGATAATAGCTTTGCTGCTTTATTTGACTAGTTTCATGTGTGGATATTGTTATTTTTGTGCAGGTTATAATAATGGGTACGGTACGGGAATGTATGGAAATTCCTATGGTGGAATGTATGGCTCTTCGTATGGTGGAGCTGGAGGGTATAGTGGTGGGATGTATGGGAACAGTTCATATAGAGGAGGTTACGGGGGGATGTATAATGGAGGCATGTACGGTGGCGGTCTTGGTGGTGGTCTTGGTGGCGGTCTTGGTGGCCCAATGGGTGGTTATGGAGTGGGCATGGGTCCTTGCGGTGATCAAGATCCAAATAATCCCTTTGGTGCTCCACCGTCACCTCCAAGCTTTTGGGTTTCTTTTCTTCAAGTTGTAAGGGATCTCTCCTTTTTCTTGTCTTTTTTTCTTCTTGTTGTTTTGGCTTTGATTTATGACCACAGACCACCACCAGATCAAATACCAGTACGTTTTGTAGAGAGGAAAAAGTTTGCTCTCAATAGCATTTATATGTTTCTTCTTGGGTCAATCCTTCAACTTAGCTTGTGATAGGCTGTTTGGTGGAATCTGCTCTCATTATTTGATACCTCCAATGCCAAACAGTGGCTGTTAGAGCATGCTGCCCATAAAATAGTGGTGTACTTTATAACTTTGTCTCATTCACTATGCATTTATAAACATTTTTTCATTCCAAGGAATGACGTTTGGCTTTCATAGATCTATAAAATGGCCCTTCACTGTACTCCTATTCCTGGCCAAGGTTGTAGAATAGAATTACAAGCCATTAAAATCCACCGGGATTGTTTGGTGCTATGGAAGTTTGCACAAAATGCATGTCTTCAATTCTTTAATCTCACACTTGCAGAGTATTTCATCGAGAACCATCAGATGGACCATGATTGGGGTCTCTTAGTATTTGAAGGGCAATATTCATTGTCTCCTTATGTGCTGTCTTACAATACCAGCTTGACCAAGTCTTTTACTCAAACTATCTTGGATGCAAGAGTAGCTTTTTAGGTTAAAAAGAAAGAAGTAAATGCACCCGTTCATATTGAACTTAACATCTGATTTGTTATGTAAATTAGCAATGGTGACTTTATAGATAAATTATCATTTCTTAACCTGCTGTACCTTTCCATTGCAAGGTTCAATTGTTTGATGTTTTGTTATTTTGAACTGTACGACAGATGCAAGGTGTTGTGAATGTTTTTGGCCGGATATCATTCTTGATTGACCAGAACACCCAGGCATTCCACATGTTCATGTCTGCCCTTCTTCAGGTTAAGCTCGTTAAATGTCCACTTTTCCTTTCTCTGAAAATAGATTTGATATTACAAAGTGAGCCCTCATGTACCTTCATTTTAGTTGTGCTTCATGACAATGTCCTTGCACAATGATTCATGAAATTGTCGCTTGCAGCTCTTTGATCGATCAGGGTTATTGTATGGAGAGTTGGCTAGATTTGCTTTGAGATTGTTGGGAATCAAATCAAAGCCCCGGAAGGTTCAAGGGCCAGGACCTGATGGATTCCCTGTCCCCCACAACCCCCGTGGGAATCAGAACTACATTGAGGGGCCAAAGGCTGCTCCAAGTGGTGCATGGGATAATGTATGGGGAGACGGTACTAGCAACTGAGCATATTAAATCTATATCCGTTTTTCTTGAGAAATCACAAGATTCTAGAGCTGTATGATGGAGCAGTTCAGATGGAGGACATACCACTCCTACCTTTCTAGTTCCGGCCTGCTATGATGAAAATGCCGCTCCTACTTTTCCAGGTTGGGTTTGCTATGTGTCATTTGTTTGCTTGAAATAATCCTCTCTGGAAGACCAATTGTGTCCTCCACAAAACGTAAATCAAGGTCTTGCTGTATGTGCTAATTTTGTACCATAAAACCTAAAGTTAAACTGAGAAGATATGGATACCACCCCCATGATGTTAGAAAGAGATGGCTGATAATTTGTCTTGGTATCTTCAACTTTTCATTAATGCAATTTGAATAATGAATATTATATGTTCCTCTTTGCGTCATATACTTTGCAGTGACTCGTGACAATTATAAATGGATGATGATTTCCCAAACCCAGAAGCATCTTTTCCATTACATGCTATTGCAACGCCATCCCCTGCTTGTCTCCAAGACTTTCCAGGGAAATATGTAGATTGTTTGCTTCTGCTAACCTGCAAGTCGGATAAATTTATTTTTAGCATAAAAATAATGTTCAAGAGTTGTCAGCTTGTTTTCAGGAGCAAAATTTTTTTATCATTATTTTAAAATTTAATGAATATTTTTTAAAAATATTAAGACGGTAATATGATAATATTAGATCGATCCTTGTTAAATATGTGACATGAGTCATGAATTATGAGATCATAATAATTTTATAAAAAAAAAATTGAAATAAATTATAAAATTAATTTTCAATTATTAAAACCCCTAAAGGATGAATTTTTTCTTATAAAAAATATGTAATTAAAAAAAAATCTAAAAAGACCTAGTCAAATTGGGTAAACTTTCCAAACTTGTAATTCTAGTCACGAGAACAAGTTTATCTTATGGAAATAAATGAAAAACAAATTATGAAACTCAATTCCTAACAAATTCAATGTTGAATAACAAAATTAAAAAAAATTAACTAAAAAAAACATAAAAAAATGTTCGAGTAAAAAATGGATTACTTGTCAAATCTACATGTGTCATGAGACCGGAATAAACTAAAAAAAAATATAAAAAAAATGAAGTCCAACTCCTACCCAACATAACGTTGAGGATGAAATTAAAAAAATAACCCAAAAAAATAACCCAAGTCAATCCAAATTAATCTTTCAAACACACAACCCAGGTTAATGTTACAAGAATAACCCGCAAAAAAAAAATGAAGTCTAATTCATAACCAATCTAATATTCTTAATTTTGAAGGGTAATTTTTTTTTTAAATCAATTTAAAACAAGGATAAAAAAAAACTCGATTCAATTCAGGTTAATATACAAAACCTGCAATCTGAGTCATGATACCGAGATAACCTCTTAGAAAGTAAGCTGAAAGAAATTACGAAGCTCAATTTTAAACTAACTCATATTTGAAGGACGCAATTGAAAAAAAAAGAAGAATTATATACAAAAAATAATGATCAAATTTGATATCTAAAAACAAACGACAACCCACTTTGTTTTTTTTTTTTTTTTTGAAAGAATTAGGCATGAAAATCAAGAACAAGAGAGAAGAAGGGAGAAAAGAAGAATGGGCTACCAAAGCCAAACTATTGCACTAACATCATCACGCGCCACCTTGGAAGCAAGAATTGCCGAGATAATTCAAACGGCATCAGGAAGGACATCTCCAAAGTTTGGTGGCCATCGCATGCGCTGTCCAATTGCAGCGGCCAGTCTCACAAGCTGACACATGGGTTACACGCACCAACCACTTCTTTTCTTTTCGTTTAATTCAATCCTTAAACACCTGTTTTGTTTTAATTTTGGTCCTTAAACCTTCAATTGCTCTAAATTAATGAAATCTAATTTTATTTTGCCAAATGAGCATCAATCGAGAGCCAATATTTTTCTTCAACGCCACGATAACCCCATACAAAGTCAATTGAAACAAATCATCAAGCTCAATCCTAAACTAACCCAATTTCAAAGGATAAAGTAGAAAACATAGTTAAAAATAAAAAACTTTTGGCACTCATTACAATCCAATGTTTTTGTTCCTTGATCTATCGTGAAATCTAAAACAATCATTGCCCTGTTTGTTTGTTGAAAATAATTTTTTTTTTGGAAAGTAATTTTCATTTGAAAGTAAATTCTTATAAAGTGGATTATTTCCTGATATTTTGCAGTATCATGAAAAATAAGTTGCAAAACAGTTTTTAATATTTGATTATGCCATGAAAAATGAGATGAAGAATAACTTATAAATGCTTTAATTTTTTTTTTAAGTATAATATAATAAGTTATATATAAATATATGATATAATAAATTATTTTTTTCCCATAATTATATTTTTTATATTCCATTCTTTTTTTTGTAAGTGGTCAAATAGATATATTTAATATTAATATATATATATATATTAAAAAATATAATTATGGAAAAAAAATAATTTATTATATAATATATATATATATATATATATATATATATATATATATATAACCTAGTGAAATATATATAGCTTATTTTAAATATAATATTTTTAAAACCTCAAAATATTTTTTTAGATTATGCAATATGTACCTCCTCAGTTCCACACGGCTAACCTCATATCTAATTCAGGTTTGTAGTTTGTACCTCAAACTCGCCACAAAATATTTACTAAATATTGTTGTGGATTTACTCATTTTAACATTTTAAAATCGCTTTTAAAAAAACATAGATTTTTTAATTTTACTTTGAATTTTAATATTTTCATATCATGATATAAAAAATAAAATTTAAAAAATAAAAAATATTATTTCAATATATTTCAAAAAAAAAAAAAAAAAAAAGCAACGGTGTACCAAACAAGATCGAAAATAAGCAATGAACCAAATACACTATTGCAGACATTAAGTCTCTACCCTTTTTTCCAAATGCATTCGTCTTGGACTCATAGTTTCAACAAAGTCCACTGATAGTGTGATCCCCAGTCCCCATAGCACATTCCCGATCCGTATTGTAACTGTAGATATAAAATGAAACTAACAGCCATATGATTGCGGGACACAAGAACACCGAATTCACATCCAGTTTAAATCTTCTAGCCACAGAGATATTTAACTATCAAATTAAGCAGCTAACCCACACTAAATTGCACCCAATGGTTTTCTCAAAAAAGTGCCATCCATTTCGTTGATCATCATGACAAAAGTTGCTGGCATCAGCCCTAATCAATCCGAAATAAAATTGGAAAATAACTATTCCTCATCTTACTAAAAAAACCCACCAAAGTCTTAGTTTTGGATAAGCATTAAATTCCTTCTGAATTTACTCATCATCTTCATCATCGTCAGCAGCAGAATTGAGAGCCTTCAACCTTTCAACCAACTTGGCCTTTCTTTCCTCGTAGGTCAGCTTCTTCAGGTTGTATCTGCAGAAAAAATCAAGACTGTAAACAACAAATCATGTTGAACAAAATTCGTCAATAGAGATATCCACAATGGTCTTCATGAAAAGCTGTCACTAAAATACAGTCAACTAAAAGGAACATTCCAATGAGCCGCAGCTCAATTAGCATGTCACTGTCCCCATCCCTACAAGTCTCCTAGTAAGCAAACAAAAAAAAACACTCATGGGTATTTCAAATTGGGTATCATGATTAATACAAGCAATACATTTTTGCCAAGAGTTTGTGCTATAGAAGGGGGGTTGAGGGGGAAATCACACCTCTTGTGCTCCTTTGGAAGTTGCTTCTCACTCTTCTTTGCAGTAGGGTCTGCACGTATAGCAGCATGAACCTTCTTGTACAGCTCCTCCATGTTATCAGGTTCAATGCCTCTCTTAATGTACTCACTGAAATGAGACTGATATTTCTCTGGCTCATCTTCCATCAGATTCTGAACAAGTTACCAATAAATTTAAAAGGAGAACAAATAGTCTTTACAGAGATGTGCCCTGCCTGTAATTAAGTTGCAGAAAAATCATACAATCTCCCTAGTTAGCAGACAAATAGGAACCTTACCCTCATATACGCAGCAACATGACCGCCATAAATGTACTTGCGGTGAACCTCAGCATCAAGCTGTTTTCCATCCTTGTTGAATCCAGCAAACCTCTTGTCGCTATGAGGAATATCAAGTCCACCATCCAAAGCTCCCTAAATTTGAAAAGAATGCCAATGTCCTGTTATTAATTGGTTTGTATCCTCAAGGCAACAGAAGTAACAAGATCTCCACGTTTGTAAACAAGTTCATAAATTATTTGGACAGACATGACCAAGAATATAAGGACCCAGATGAAATTGTCTACTAAATTTTGTTTTCACGGCTACAGATTTCATTAAAGAGTTGACCCATTTTTTCACAATTACAACTGATAGAAGAGCATTACTGATCTGCGAGGAAAAAAAAGTTAGCTAAATATAAGGAAGAGTGGGGAGTGCCCAAAACAGATATTTGAATGAATTTGTTTTCCTCTGACTTTGCTTTAAGCTGAACTACATGACAAGAATACCGCATACCTTAAGAGCACCAAAAACACGATTCCCAGTTGTTGTCCTCACGAGACCAACATCAAGGAGAGCACGGAAAGGCCTTCTGCTATCTGCTGGTTCAACAGAATAATCTTCTCCTGTTGCCTGTGCACAGGAAGAATACATATCTTACAATCCACCCAAGTAGAGTAGAACGATTTTCATATTGATAAACCACTGTGAATCAGCCATATACCTCAACATTTCCTTCATACTCCTCATCCATCTCAAGCTTTTTCAGAACTCGACGGGCTAAGAGAAGCCCGGTACAGTAAGCTGGAATGTAGCAGAAGCAATTAGAGCACCTGATTGTGAGAAACAAAGGCCTCAAGTATTCTGAGACAGATTGTTATACCTGCTGCATAATTTGTGAGACCCACTTCAAGGCCGTAGCGGGGTAGCTCATGGGAATAGGCAGCTGCAACAACAATATCACCGGCCATGCTAGCATGTATGATTTGTGCAGTTATATCTTTGTTAGTCTAATATGGGTGTTAAGGTGAAAACATTAGAAAGGGGAATAAATAAATAACCTATTAGAACAAGATATCCAACAGCAATAGCAAAAAAAGAAAAACCGAAAACAAATTGATAATGTAAAATTAGAAACTGGATACAAATCGCATAACAAAACGGTATTTTGGAGTGTTGTATTTGTTTTTGTCCTGGTTGATAAGACGTATCCTCGCCCTGTAGTCCGTCTTGCCCTCTGCACAATTCAAACAGATGTTATGTCAAGAAAGCAGCAGGCAAAAAGATGGAAATCCATCTGAAATAAGTGAAAAAACCACCTCGTCTTCTCTTGAATTTCACTTGAAAACGCTTGTAGTAAGCTCTCGACTTTTGGGCTTTGGCAAATGCCTGTTATAAGCAATCAACGTTATCACAGCCAAGACTTGATCACTTAACAAGCACTCAAAAACATTCTATTACATATACGTTTATATTGGTACACCATCGTTAAGAAAAGTTTCATGGTATCATCACAACAGTCGAGTAGGGAGAAGAATCTCAAAAGGAACAAAAATGAGCTCAACATGAATCAAATATAGAAAAACTTTAGTATCTCGTTGTCAATAATCTATACACCATCCCCTAAAATACGACTTGAACAGCTTGTTTGCCAAACTTCAACTCGTTATACAATAACAATAATCACTCAACTGGGACTAAGCCAATTATTTCACTCCATCAGTTCAGTTTTTCTAGTACATGAAACCAGAGCAACAAGCCATGCTAAGCAAGAATAAATAGCAAACGATCTAAGATGAAAGAATAAAGAAAAAGCAAAACCGAGAATGAAATCTTTAGATAACAGCAAGGAAAGCAAGAAGAACGTTAAGATAGGTTGCTAAATCAAGGCATTGACTTACCATTGGCGATGCTCAGTGTAGCAGCAGAGTCTGCTTCGGAGGGGAAAAAAAAACGAGGGAGAAGGAGAGGTGCTGCTGCTAAAATACTAGTAAAACCCTAGTGTCTAAACGAGGCAAATCAACGGCCACGATTTGTTTTTGATAAATCGGGTACGTCTTAGGGTTTCCAGTTTATTGAAAACAACAAATCAATCCCTTGGTTATCACTTTACTTTCAACCGGGTTCCGAACAATAACTAAGAGCCCACTTAGAAACGCATTCAGTATTTTTAAAAAAATTAATTTTTTTTATTAAAAAATCAATTTTTTTTATATATTTTGAATTGTTTTGATATGTTAATCTTAAAATTATTTTTAAAAAATAAAAAAAAATCATTTTAATCTATTACAACACGAAAAACACTTAAAAAAATAACTGCAACCACACTCCCAAATAGAAGACCTTCCACCATCATTATTAATTAATTTTAGTTGAAACTTATTATTGTTATTATTATCATTATTATTATCACTGCTACATTGATTCAAAAATAAAAATAAAAAGATTTTGATGATTTCTCCTATAATTTATGTTTTAGTGATTAATTTTGTTATTAAATCATCAATACTTCATAGAATTAATATTATTGACGGATGTATCTATATCTAAAGTTGTAATGAATGCTGGTTTGCTTTTAATAAAACAACAAAAATAAAAATAAATTAGTACTTTCAGTAGATAAAAATGTTTTTCATTTTTTAATCTTAATTTTTTACTCTATTCTCAGTTTTTATTTTTCATTGAGAAATTAAAAAACTTGTTCATTTCTTAAAATTTCTATGCATATTTCAATTCAGAAAACTACAAAATGTGTTTACACTATATTGTTTTCTATTTAAAGAAAAATAGAAAAATGAAAATCATGTTCAAATTAAATTTTTTTCTTAAAATATTATTTATATTTTGACATAAACAAATATTTTATTTTTTCATCTTGATGGTGTTGTCTTTTTTTATTGATTTATCTTTATTTAGAGAAAAAAAATTAACATTGTTAAATTGAATGAAATGCAAGAATAAACACAACAATAATAAAAATATTTTCACATTTATTAATAATCAAATTTGATTGTATTATATAAATTAAGATACAAAAAAATTAAAAAAACAAAAAAATAATACTCAATTAGCTTTATCTATTAAATTCCACTGTGGTGATTGGGCTTGAATGTCTTTAGGTTTGATGCATCCTACTAAACCAATCCCTTGTCAATGAAAATAACATTTTAGTGTTTAAGTCAGTAATATACAAGGAGAAATAATGCACTAGAAAATAGAAAATAGTATGAGAGTGTAGAGGAAATTGTGTGTTCTATTTATTAATGAACTTGTTGTGTGGCTTGAATTTGTTATAGGTTTGAGTTCACCTGGAGTTTGTTACATGGTGACCAACATATTTTATAGATTTTAGTCTTGTTGTCTCACCTCATGAAGTGTGGCATCATATGTAACTCATGGTGAGAAAAAAGTGGTGTTGGAGGTACCTTAGCGTGTAGAATTATAAGTGCCTCGTGGTGGGTGAGTGGAGAACAATGAATATCATTGGTGGAGAGGTTGGTACTTTTTATTGGTTTATAGTGTTCGTTATGCATTGGTAGAGAAGTGTGGGCAAAAAATAATCATTAGTGAGAAAAAAATAATATTTGATAACAGCCAATGCTTTAGCACTAATTGTGGTCAGAGATGTGGTCAGGAGCTCATGAAAAGTTAGGTGATTGTGGATGGATCTCTTAGTGTTTCTTTTGGATACCCTAGGCCTATTAAAAGATCGACGACAATTGAGAGATTTTTCTCTCTATAGATGGAAATAAAGGTGTTCTTATCTAGTCACGTTTACTTTTTCTATTCAAGTATGTTTTTTCATCACCTGTTTTATATTAAGAAAAGTCCGATCAGGGAGACTATACAATCATTCTTATAAAAAATAGTTGTAGACCCCACTAGTTAGGGCTTCAATGACAATGAGTTCAAGCAATTTTTTCATGCCAAGTATTTTCTCGTTAAACCTCCAAAGATTTACTTCGGTACTTTCATCTTTTTGTTATGTGACGGAAAAAGCTTAGTGACACTTTTTTTTACTGGTATGCTTATACTAAAACGAGAAATGAGTTTCACACATAAATCATGAAGGCCAATGATAAAGCCAACCTTAAGTTTATGATACCATATCCGAGCATATCCACAAAATATTGTCGGGAGAATTTCATACATAACATCACTGTTTTGCGTTACAAGCTCTAAAATATTTATCAAGTTTTATATGTACACTTTTAGGTCTATAAGACTATCATAGTTTTTCAAGTTAGCCTTCATGGAGACCTAATCTTTAAAGAGATTTTTGTGCAAATATTAATGATAATGTGTAGAATTTCCTACTTGGTGGAGATGGCGATATTCAATTTTAAAAGCTTGTGTAGTTACAAATCTCACCTTAGGTCTAAGTATTTTTTTTATTAAAAGCATATGAGCGAGATTCAAAATTAGATTGATGGCGCTAACCATTTATTAAGGAGCTTTCCTTATAACAATAATAAATTTTTAGGTGACTTGGAGTATAAATGTTCTTATACCTACTTGTTAGCACATTGATATGTTTTGTTCCTTCAAGGAATTAGAGTTGTCTTTGTGCATCTAGTGGTGCACATAATGGAGCTAGCTATTGTGTGTTTTCATCAAGTGAATAAAAAAGTGTGGAGTTGTTTTCTGTACAACTAAAATAACATTGTTGAGTATGTTGATGAGTGAGTTGATAGAGATCTAGAAGAGCTAGAGACCTATATTGAATTGGATGTATCGAAATATCCATTTGTCATTGATTATTGTACTTTTCCAAAGAGACTTGTAGCTAGGGGTGAGTAAAAAAACTGATTAAACCGAGAAAACCAGAAAAAAATAACAAAAAAAACCGAACTATGAAAAAAAACTGATTAAACCAATTAGAATTTTGAAAAAACCGATCGGTTCTATAAGTCTGAAACCGAAAAAACCGAATCTGAACCAAAAAAACCGAGCCAAACCGGTTTGAACCGGTTTTGTTTTAAAAAAACTGAACCGAAACTGGTCGGTTTGAACCGGTCTCGGTTTTTTTTTAAATTTTGATTTGGTTACTTTTTTTTTATAAAAACCAAATCGAACTGAAAATGATCACCCTCTACTTATAGCTTTGAACATGATGAAGTAGAATAAAAACTCATATAGATTTAATGCTTCAGGATTTCATTGCTTTTCTAGTATATCTGAATTACAAATTTAATAAATTAACCCATGTTAATTTAATATATTATTATTTTAATAATTTTTTTAAAACTCATATTAAAACCTTTTTATGTTAATTTTTTTTTATATGATTGGTAAACATGAGAATTAACCAAGTTAATCACTATTCTGTACTAAACAAAGTTAAAGTATTGAAGCTGAAGGAGGGAAAGGCTTTTACTCTTTTTAACCTTAAAAAAAAAAAAACAAAGAGAATGGAGAGAGAATGAGCTAAATCAACAAAGCCATGGAAATGACAAACTTACTTGAAATTATGGTAGAGTTTGTGATTTAAAGTATTTTTTATTTAGAAATATATTGAAATAATATTTTTTTTTAAAAAATTATTTTTAAAATCAATACATCAAAATGATTTGAAAACACATATAAATTTTTTTGTAGCAAACAAAAAAAATCTTGAAATTTGAGGGAACGCCATTTTAACCGCGTTCCCAAACGGAGTCGAAGACAATAAGTACAAGTGAGACAAGATAAAACATGAAATAATAATAAAATTATATCTGGTAGTGATATATAAAATATATATATATATATATATATATATATATATATATATATGTATTACTTAATTGATAAAAAAAAACAAAACAAAATATGAATATTTTTATATATTATTATTAAACTTATATATTAAAAAATAATAAATTTAGTTATAAAATCCAGATTAGCTCGATAAATAATTCAAAACTCAATTATTTTTGGATATTATTAATTTGAGATCTAAATCAATTTAGATTTAAGAAAAAAAATTTGAACTGATCTAATTTAGTTAAAAACTAGGGTTCATCTGTAATACGATAAACTCGGGGTAAAATTCTAATAAAAAAATCATTGAATATTTTTAAGATTTTTTTTTATTAAAATAAAATCAATTTAATATTTTTAAAATTTATTTACTAACCCACCCTGTTATCAAGCCTTTGTTATTTCAACCATTTTGGAATGATAACCTTTACCTCCTTGGAAATACAAAATGTCCCTCTTTTTTTTTTTTTTTATTGTTCCAGAGTTGAATCTTCTGAGCAGCTAACCAGTCACCAACGCCAAAAGTCAAGAGTGTTTGCAACAAAAGACACAGAGGAGAGGAGAGGAGAGGAGCTTCAGATTCCTTGGATCAAAACCTCTCCATCCATCCCATGAATCTTAACTAACTGAACAACAACGATAAAAAATCCATTACCACAACTGCCAACGCTGCTGCTCCTCCTCCTCAAGTTGTCAGATAATCAAAATGGGATTCCAGGAATGATAAAATTCTGATCATCAAACCGAGGATATGTCTCAATCTGACATCTCGTACAGGTAACTAAATCCTCCACTTCCTTCCATTTTCTCCTCTCCGCTCTTTGCCTCTGTTATCAATCCTGGTTCATGTTTTTGTTGACTTTTTTTTTTTTTTTAAAATGAAATTTCAGTGTGTTTTATGTGCTTGTCATTAATCAAAAGAATTGATTTGATTTGACCGCTGAATACTACAAAGAATAATCACCAACATTTTGTTCATAAAAAATGTTGAAATGACAAAAGAATTTACTGGGGGTGGTCCTTTCAATCAACCAGATCCTGCTAAAGGGGAGTAAAACATATGTTCTATCTGTATGTTTCATTGATTCTGTTTTTCGATTATTGGTCGGTGAAGGAAGTGAAGGCAAATGATTGGATTTATTTATTGACTTGCTTGGCATTTTTGTTAATACAACTCTTTTGAAAAATTAAGGTCTTGGGTTGTTTGGGTTTGCATTAGATGATTAGCGAAATAACAACGTTGATCCGAGAATTGGCTGTCGGTTTTCTAGGCGTAAAACAAGGCAATCTGCAAGAATTAAGCTTCTGTTTGAGCTGCAAAGGTAAATTTTGTTAATGGTAACAATACAACAATACGGTGGTTCTTTCTTAGTCATATGGCGTGTGGACCAAGTTGGGGTTTTGTGTTGGGATCTTTGTTTGGGCTAATCCCCAATAAATTGCGTGTTCTTTTGTATAGTTTGAGGAATGTTAGTCAAGAAATGTTGTTTAAAGAAGTTGTGCAGTGGTGAATTATCTTGCTCAATTTTCATGTTGTTTGAGGGACTCGCTCAGTTAAATTGCTGTTTTAATCCCTTGCATCTCTTTTGTTATTTCATATCCTAAAAGCACAAACCCTCCTAATCATTCTTCAAGGGCATCAATATTAGTTTAGTTACTGGTCAAGAAGGCAGCAGCTATTCAATTTAGTCATGCTTAGCTGTCCTTTTTTTCCCTTTCACTTGACAAATTTTGGAATACTTATTAATTTCTTTGATTCAATGTTAATGATATCTAGCAGACTCATTTTTAAGGGTTGGATCTGGCATGGCTTTTTCTTTATCCAATAGCTTTTCTACCACCATTCTAGGCCTTGCCCCTCAATGCTGAAATCCCCAGCAGACCTCTTTTCTGACACTCTACATGTCATTCTTAAAATTTTGATGGATAAACTCAGCACTTGGGTTATCAGACATGTCAAGAAAATTGTGACAAAAATATGCCAACTAAAATGCATTTGAGAGTCAACATGTATTCTTTCTCTGTTGAATTCCTTCACTCTTCAATCTGCTTGGGGTCATAACTTGTTTCTCGTTATTTTTCCAGTCGTGAAATTCCTTTCAATGGTGCTTCCACTGATCCCCACCATCATCTCTCTTAGCCATTTGTACTTGCTGATATTCCAGGCTGCCAGGACTCATAACTTTTTGTCCGCCGATGTTCTTTTGTATCTCTGCAATCTTTTATCCATTCGAAGCTTCTAGCCCTGCAAACTTGCTCTCTTAGGTGTTATATCTTCTCTTTTTGTACAAATCCTGTTCTATCCAAAAAGCCAAAATGGTGTAGAATGTTAAAAATCTGAGCCTAATTGCTTGAGATATAAACAGCTTTGCAAATCAGCTTTCTTATCTATCCTAGCCTTCTCCTCCTCTTCATCAGTTTGGTGTTTGTTTATGTAGTGAATATTGTGATTTTATGTTTTTCTGACGGTGCATTTATTGATGGTTTTTCTCCTTTGCAGCTGTGGCTCTTGTGGATACCCCTTGAATTTAACATCTTCCAATCGAATCACCTCCAACATAGGTTCTGGATATCAGAAATCTATAAAGAAAGGTTATATCTCCTTCCTTTCTGTTGATCTTAGTCGATTCACACAGGTTGATGAGGTAAACTGTCTTCCTGTGTCTTGGGGTCGTTATCATTCAAAAAGTAAACTTCTTTGTCGTAAATGTGGGGTTCACGTAGGCTATGGATATGGAGATTCGCCCGCTCTATGTGGTTTTGACTCTCCCAACTCATCAAGCTCAGCTTATAAAAAATTTACCATAAAGATCCGAGCTCTACAGCCTTCAGAAGAGTGCTAACAAAGTCATCATGGAAGAACCTTTTAGCTGTCTTCTTACCCCCATCATGCACCTGCCCGATGATTGCCTGTCTATTGTTTTTCAGTTGCTTGGCTGTAGTTCTGATCGTGAATCATTTGGTTTGACTTGTCATTACTGATTTAATATTTTGTTCTGATCGTGAATCATTTGGTTTGACTTGTCATTACTGGTTTAATATTCAAAATACACACCGTAGGTCCTTACAATTTCATTGTTCGTTGGCCTTCTTCCCCAATGTTTTCTTCTTTATCTCAGAGTAGGCTTGTTACTAGCTCCTTCCAACTTCACTGGCTGCAAACCCGCTTTAGCATTTACAGTATTTGCCCCCATCTGGTTGCTCTGAGATGCCTGATTCATGCCTAAGCTATTTGCAATCCTATGCTTTGAAGTTTCTTTTTCTTAACCTGGACTGCCGTTTTGGAATCACTGACAATGGACTTTCACTGGTTGCCGCTAGTTGCTCCTCCCTAGAGGTTATTAGTCTACATCAATCCTAAATTACCGATGCTTGGTTACAACTTTAGCTAATGGTTGTTCAGCCTTGAAGCACGTCAATCTCTCTTACTGCTCACTTGTTTCTGACTCTGGGAGAACCCGTATTCAATCTTGCTGTCAGCTGGAGGCAGTTAACGTATCTCATTGCAGCGGAGTAAATGGTTCTGGGCTTGGAGGGTTTTTGCCAACTTCAACTCATATAGATGCTGATTCTTTTAAGCTTGAACCAGAAGGCATTATCGGGATTGTAAGTGGAGGTGGAGGTGGAGTTGAGTATTTGAATGTTTCTTGTATGAAATGGTGTGTAAGTGGAGACGCAGTGCAGCAATAGGTGCAGGTTTTGCCACTTGGCTTAAAATTCTTAACATTTGGCTGTGCAGGACTGATGGAGATGAAGTCTATTGCGGCAATAGCAAAGGGATGCCCGTTGCTTGAAGAATGAAATTTGGCTGCGTCATGCGGTCAGGATTGCAGGACTGCAATATATTGGGATCTTCTCCAATAAATTGGAGAACCTTCATTAAAAGAAAAGCTAAAGACTAGGTGGAAATTATTCTTCAACCACACCCGTACTGTGAATTACAATACTGTTTTTTTTACTTTTTCATTTTCTTTTTTTTTTATTGTTTTTTTTTTAAATTTTTTTTTGTCTATTTTTTTAATATTGATGTAATTAAAAATTAAATTTTATAATTTATTTCTTTTCATTTTGCTTTTTTACATGGTTAAAATGGTTTATTTATTTGTTATGGTAACCCAAGTTGTTTTGGTTTACAAGTTTGGTGTGATTTTTTTTCTTTTTAATTGAACTTGACTTTGTTATCGTTTATCCCATATATATTTGGGAAAAGTATTGTAACTCTCCTCATATGTTATTGTGAATTACTACAGTACTTTTTTCTTTTTTCTTTTTGTTCTCTCCAAAATTATCTTTGTCAATTTTACTTTTTTAATATTGAGCTGGTTAAAAATCTAACATTGTAATTTTTTTCCTTTAAAATACTGTGGATTGGTACAGTGTTTTCCGTATTATTTTTCTATTTTATTAAACATAAAGCTAAAATATGTGGGGAAAGTACTATAGCTTTCCTCACATGTTATTATGGATTGTGAGAGTACTTTTTTTTCTTTGGTTTTTCCTACAATACTTTCCTTTTTTTTTTTTTTCATTTTTTTTCTCAAAATGTTTTTTGTCAATTTTATTTTTTTAATATTGAGTTGGTTAAAAATTTAGCTTTGTAATTTTTTTTCTTTAAAATATTGTGGATTGCTACAGTGTTTTTTCATATGGTTTTTCTATTTTTTTTAAAAAAATTATATTTGTAGATTTCATTTTTTTAATATTGAGCCGATTGAGAATTTAGTTTTGTAATTTTTTTCTTTAAAACATTGTGGATTGCTACAATGTTTCTTCACATGGTTTTTTTTTGTTTTTGTTTTTTTATGATTTTTTTTAAAATTATCTTTGTCGATTTTATTTTTTAATGTTGAGCTGGTTAAAAATTACAGTTACAATATGTGGAGAAAGCACTGTAGCTTTCCTCGCAAATTACTGTGGATTGCTACAATGTTTTTTTCCACTTGTTTTTTTTTGTTTTTTTTATATTTTTTTTCTTAAATTGTTTTTGTCAATTTTATTTTTTAAATATTGAGCTGGTTAAGAATTACAATTACAAGTAAATACAAATAAGGCTAAATTATGTGGGGAAAACATTGTAGCTTTCCTCACAAAACACTATGGATTGATACAGTTTTTTCTTACATGGTTTTTTTCTAGTTTCTTTTGTGTTTTCTTTTTTTTTTGTAATATTTTTTTTCAAAATTATCTTTGTCAATTTTATTTTTTAATATTGAGTTGGTTGGAATTTAACTTTGTAATAAAGCTTAATCATGTGGGGAAAACACTATAACTTTCCTCACAAAACACTGTGGATTGCTACAGTATCTCTCCACATGATTTTTTTTCTTATGATTTTTTCAAAATTATCCTTCTCAATTTTATTTTTTTAATATTGAGCTGGTTGAGAATTACAATTACAAGTAATTACAAATAAGGCTAAATCATGTGAGGAAGCACTGTAGCTTTCATCACAAAACACTGTGAATTGCTAAAGTGTTTCCAAGATGGTTTTTTTTCCTATTTTTTTGTTATATTTTTTTTTCTAAAATTGTTTTTGTCGATTTTATTTTTTTAATATTGAGCTGATTGAGAATTTAGTTTTATAATGTTTTTCTTTAAAACACTATGAATTGCTGCAGTGTTTTTTTACATGATTTTTTTATGATTTTTTTCAAAATTATCTTTGTTGATTTTTTTTTAATATTGAGTTGGTTAAGAATTATAATTACAAATAAGGTTAAATCATAGGGGAAAGCGTTGTAGTTTTCCTCACATAACACTGTGGATTGCTACAGTATTTCTTTAAATGGTTTTTTTATGATTTTTTGTAAAATTATCTTTGTTGATTTTATTGTGGAAAACACTGTAGTATTTCTCATGGGTTTTTTTTCTTCCAAAATTATCTTTGTCGATTTTTTTTAATATTAAGTTGGTAGAGAATTTAGCTTTGTAATTTTTACAGAAAAGCTAAATCATGTGGGGAAATCATTGTATCTTTCCTCACAAAACACAGTGGATTTCTACAAGTTATTTTGTTCAGTCTCTAAGTTTTTGATCACCAACACATCTTTTTTTTTTCCATCATGAAATATTGGTTTCATCATACTTTTAGTTTCTATTAGCGCTGGTTCACAATTATAACACTATCAAATATATTTATTTTATAAGCTCACGGCAGCGCGCGAGCATGTCATCTTGTGTCAATCTGTGTGATCTCGGGTTGTAAGCTTTGAGAGAGGGGTGTAATTGGCTCTTGGTTTTGTACATTGGACGCACTTGGAAATTATCTGCTACCTCTGTAGAGTTGTTTAAATTACATAGAAATAAGATAAGTGAACAAGAGAAAAAGTTCATAGGTAGATAATGGTGAAGTAGCCATTCAACACTCTTGAGCGTGATGGAATACTTGGGAAATATCATATCGTGCATGCCAGCTATTAAACATTGTGTTTAACAACGTTGTTTTAGCTATGATGGGCTTTTTAAACATTGTGGTGATGCAAACATCTTTTAGTTGTAACTAGCTTTGATACCTGCGCGATGAAAGAACAAACAAAAATAAAAATAAAAGATGAGCCAACATATTCAGGTGAAAGAAACAAGACAATCCTGGCAAGCACAATTATAATTCGTAGATTGACATATGTAAACACTGCTAAAAAACAGGGAATTATGACCTCTCTTCTTTATATGGCCTTCAGGCATGCCAAATCTGTTATAAGCTCATGTTCTTAAACGAAGAATAATTAACCTAAGCATAAATCCCATGTAATTTCCTGAAATGTCATTCATACCATTAATACATGTATGGTAGCCATGTTTAAAAGTGTCAATTTGTATGTAGTTTTGAATTTTTATTTTCGCATTAGATCTAAAAAGATATTGATTTAAAATATTTTTTCCTCTCAAGCACAATGAAAAAACCAATGCTTACATCTAATAAAAACAACATGTCTTAATAAATATATAACCCAAGTCTTAATTGTGATGCTGAGAAACATATACAAATTAATATACAATATAATGAATCATATGTGTTCTTTTTTCCATGAAAATTAAATAATCTCCCATAAATGGACCTTGAATCCCTAAATATAAAGACAATAATAGACCGAAAAAACCTAGAAAGGATAGGCATTTTTTTTTGTTTTTCTTCTCCAACACCAAGAAACGTCCTAGAGGTGAAATTAGTATAGGAAATAAATCAATGGTTAGAAACAACAAAAATCAAGAATTAGCCTAATAGATCTTTCATACTAATTTTTGTAACGATTTGTATGGCCACCCATTATGCCGAAAAAAAAAAAAAGAAGCAACCTTTGCTCATTAACTGGTCTTTCATACTAATTTTTAAACGATTTGCATGGCCATCCATTACAGGCAAAAAAAAAAAAAAAACTTTTCTCATTCAGTTTTGTTTTGACAACATAAACACTGTATTCAAGGGCGGAGCCTAGAATTTGTTTTGCCCTGAGTTACAATACACATAAATTATTTTTTAAGATCAATCATTAACTTGTATATATAAATTTATCAAGTTAACAATAAAGTTTCAATCCAAATACATAACACAAAATATAAAAAATAAAATAAAATTTAAAGTACATAAAAAGTACATAAAAATAAAAATAAAAATAAAAATAAATTACACTATCAAAGTTGCACGTTTCAATGTTTTGTAGAATAGAATTCATCTATGATCAAATCTGAATCAATATCTTCAACAAGCTCTCGTTCAATGTAAATTATCATAGAATTCGTTAAGAACTCATCTTCCATTTTATTGTGAAGCACAGTTTTAACATGTTTCATTGCTGAAAATGCTTGCTCTGTCTGGCCGTGAAAACATGCAAAGTCAAAACAAGACGAATCAACCTGTCAATCAAATGATAGTGTTGTGACTTATTTGTTTCAACTAATCCTCGACATAATTCAGAAATGGTAGACATATTCTGAAAGCTTTTATGATGAATTACATCAATATGATAATGCTCTAGCTGAGATCTCAAATAATACATCTCTTGTTCATTGAAATCTTCAGGATAAAATTTCTAAGCAAGCTTGTAAATAACATAAGCTTTAAATGATTTAAAGTTGTCCTTAGGCTCTAAAGCAGAGCTAAGTACAAGAGTTCCACTGTCCCATCACTGAATTTAGAATTTAATTCTTCCAACTGGAAATCTATTGTTGAGTTAAATATATCGTAATGATAATACTGGTAAATTGTCATTGATCCTTATTGCTGACATGAACGACCTTTAGCATTTTTATACAAAGCATTCATATGTGGTATGTCAATCTCATATTGTGTGCAAACAGATCGCACATTTGCAAGGAGAAGATCAAATCTAGCATCTCTCAAAGTTTGAAGCAATGCTTTAGTAGTTGATACAAGATCCATTGCATTTAAGATGTCCAGTGATTTTTGTTGCAAAGCTCGACAAAGTAAATCAGTAATCCTTATTATTTTATGCATCAAATATAAGATGAATATAAATTCAAAAGATTTCATCACAATCAAACAACCACTAGCTTCTCTATGTATAGAGTTAGAAAATCCTTCTTGAACCATACTTTCAAGCACAATAATAGTTGCACCATACAAATCTATTAAGCTACAAATAGAATCAAAATGAGAGCTCCACCGAGTAGTTCCACTTCGATATAAATTACCAATTTGATTAGCCCCTTTACCAGTCTCATGTTCTCCAGCAGCTACCATATATGCAATTTTTATAGCCTGAGTATGATGTAACTCGGTATGACTTTTGGGAGAAGCACTAATAAGATTGATAATGATTGTCAATTTTGAGAAAAATAACTAAATATAAATCTCATTTCTAGCTGCTACAATTAATGCCAGTTGTTGTCGGTGAGCAAAGCAATGTACATAATATGCATAAGGGCAATCTTTAAGAAATAAAGCTTGTAGTCCGTTCAATGCGCCACGCATATTGCTAGCACCACCATACCCTTGACCTCACATATTGAGAATATACAAGTTATATCAAGCAAGCACATCATAATTTTTTTTGAGTGTTAAAGTAGTATTTGAAACATGAACAATACCAAAAAAGCGCTCTCGTAAAAAACCCTGAATGCCAACAAATCTCAAAACATTAGACATTTGTTCTTTATTTGATGCATCTTTGGCTTCATCAACCAAAATACAAAACTTTGCATCTCTTACTTCTTCACAAATCTTTTTCCTCACTTCGTTCGCGAGAATATGCAAAATCTCTTTTTGAATAGTCGGTGAGGTATACTTTGCATTTTTCAGAGCTTTTTCTAAGACAACATCATCAATGTCAACATTCAATCTCCCCATAAGTCTTATCATCTCCACAAAATTGCCTTGATTATTAAAAGTTGAAGATTCATCATGACCTTTAAATGCACATGCTTGTAAGCTAAGCCATCAAACACTTTCAATTGTTGTCCTAAATTGCAACCGATTTTTCTGAACTTCTTCAACTGTTTTTGCATTCAACACTTTATCAATATGTTTACTCACTTTCATTAAATCTTCAACAGATTTCACATCGTTATTATGTGGTGAAGTGGGACTTCTCACATGCATCAAAAGTGCACACTTAACCCCATCATTAACCCTCTTCCAACTTCTAAAGCCTTTGGTGGTGAATGTGAGATTACAAGGCATTTTGTTTTCATAGATAAAGCATGGAAAATAGAATATTGCATCCTTTCATGGAGAGTACTCTAGTCAAGGAAATTGATCAAACCAAGTGTATTGAAATCGACGATATTGTCTCCCTGATTCAGTCCTTGGATACTTTGCTAACTTAGGTTGATATTGACCCATTTTGATATAAGCTCTTCTAATTTCATCTTGTTGATTAATAAGATGTTGCCACCCTGAAATTCCTAACCCAGGATCTCGTTCAAGAGTATTAACATCAATTTCAACTCTTTGAGATTTGAAAGGGGGTTGTTCACTACGATTTGAGACATCAACATTGGATGGAGAATGTCCTTTACTGATTGATGTTTGTTTGCTTTGTTTAAAAAATGAAAACATAGTTTTTCCTCTCTTGCTTCCTTGATTTTTCATTATAATTTATAACCTATTCAAGTAAAAGGGATTAGGGAAGTCAAGTGCAAGATGAAAAGATACTAATATCACAATAAAATATTTATGAAATGCAGACTACGAGGAGATTTTAGGAACTTAACTTTGAAATAACAAATTAAGACAACACACTTAACAAGTTATTCAACGAATCATGATCTATGAATTAAGACCCATTAAAGTATTAAAAAAACTTAACGTATTCAAATTATTAGATTTCTAGGGTACAGTTTACTACAATGAATGTGAAATATTGAATTCAAAATGAAAAGTCAGTGCTTATAAATTCTTACATGGAGATTTTGCACTTTTATAGTTCTTTATATACTGTTGAGAAGGGAAAAGCTAACAAACAAAGGCATGTTCTAACCTTGAAGTCTAAGTCCTCTCTTGAAAGATGATTTGATAGAGGGAATGAAGAAGTAAAACAACTAAGAAAAATCGATGATAAATAACAGGGAAATGAAAAAAAGACTAATGCATAAAACCGACAACAAACCAACAGGCAACTATGGGTGAAATAAAAAAGAAGAAACAATGAAGAACCTAGGAACCAATGTACAATAAAAAGAAAGTACTACCCTAAAAAACATGCAAAAACCTGATGAAAAATAGGAAAGCATGACAAATTATGGTTGGCATGCACTTAAAAAAAAAGAGCACATCCCACTTGAACCCTCAACAAACGCTACTTGTTGGTAAAAGCTAACCCAACCCAAAGAACAAAAGTACCTTAAAATATCATAAGAGAGCTGGGAGCCTAGTGAATTGAATTGCTAAAAAACACTCTAGAAGAGCACCATCCCATGCAATAAAACAATTACAGACAAAAACAAAAAGGGCTTGCCAACTCTACTAACCAAAATAGAAGTGCTAACTAAAACAGAACATTAAATAATGAAGAGGTAAGGGCAAGCATGTGTGTATAATGATGTCAATGTCATATTCATTTAATGCACAACTCCACAACTAGCTATGCATATATTTTATCCCAATGCCTAAGCAATTGCTGAACACAGCTCCCAAGATGCGAAAATTAGTTGTGTAAGCTCATTGTCTCTTGGCATGTTCCTTTAATTATTTTCAAGCCGATGGCATGTCAGAAAATTTAGCAACCCCCTCAACTGCAGAGAAGAAGAAAAGACCCAATTACAGAGAAAGAGAAAAGACAGTGTAAATTTTCTAAGCATTTAATGCACCAATATCATGATCTTGCTTCTGTAAGTCAAATACTTCCTAGGCTCAAAAGAAAAGCTAGACAGCTAGCTACAGTGTAGTAATAATATAATCATAACTAAAAAAAAAAAATGTTTTGTGGGGAAAGCTACAGTGCTTTCCCCACGTGTTTTAGAGTTCTTTTAACTAGGATATTGATCCGCCTTTGTAGGAATTATTCCTTTTATAAACTTAAAAAGAAATATATTAAGAGATGAGATATTTTTTTT
>Ga0307513_10000254_pt1 | contig 77145 bp, 97 predicted proteins | sample 15_EM_MG_FD_202174 | JGI IMG/M metagenome (GOLD analysis project Ga0307513, IMG submission 202174) | Populus trichocarpa ectomycorrhiza microbial communities from riparian zone in the Pacific Northwest, United States - 15_EM | ecosystem: Host-associated > Plants > Roots > Unclassified | place...
GATCAATTGAATTATCAGGCTCTACTCGACAGGTGGTGATGAGCGCTGATCACGAATAAAAAAGAATGGAAGATACAGCAGTAGTGGAGGCTATTAACATTAGGGGAAAAAATGAACCGACCAAGGATCGAACTTGGGACCTTTCGTGTGTAAGACGAACGCGATAACCACTACGCCACCGGTCCGACAAATAGATCTTATATTTGGCATTCAGAACCCCCCTACTTGACCTGGAACCCACCACCCTTCATTCAACGATATCGTACCTAACGTCTGCATTCGCCTCTAACCATGTCACCCACTTCTTTAAAAACGACCCACCATGCTGCACTGTGGACGAGTCACCGATAACACACTAACGACACCACCCATGTTCAGCGCACGATTCGCATCCGGATAAAGCCACCCACCAAGTGTCTTTTGGCTCTGGTCATAGCCACTGAAACCTCTGGTTTAGGGGTACTGCCGGAAGATCGGTCACTCCTCTTACCGTTCAGCCTGCGTTTGTCCTTGAGGAATCCAACCTCTCGCTATGGCAACAGGGTTTAGCCTCAGGAAAGAGAGGAGTGAGTTTCAAATACCTTCTCGTTGCTCCTGACGAGGCTAATGATCACTGCGTCCTTTTCCCGACCCTGCATTCCATCCACGGTACCAATTTCCATGTCTTTACCATATACTGGACGCAGTATGGACGCGAGGAGGGTGACTTGTGCTTGGTACCTGACTCTTCCCTGAATAAGCTGGGACACATTGTGTTAGGACACTCACGGTGTGATGACGGCTATTTGGGTTGGGAGCACGCCAGAATTGACCTGGGGCGGGATATTTGGGATGAATGTGACCCCAAACTAACCAATACATACCAGTCGAGTGATATATTTCTTGACGACCGCCGCTTCGTTTTCATTGCACCTGCTCCCCTCTTCGTGATCGCCCTCAACTCGCTCATAGTATTCTGAACCAGCGGTATCGATGAAAACAACGGGAGTCCGTAGGACCTCTTCTGCTTCATCGCTATCCTCCGCGGAGGTGTTCGATAGGTCATCCAGCAAGTGCGATGCGATGGATCTATGAGAACGTAGCTTGTTGTGATACATAACCTTCGACGGAAATTCCGCAATCTTCTGGTTCATTCTGGTAACCGAGGATCATCAGTGCGACGGGGGGTTCCAAGAGTTAACTTCTTCACCGGTATTGAACATTGAGCAGGCGCTTGATTCCTGGGCCGTACATCTTCTCGAGGCGGTCAAATAACGTCGTTTCGAGCGTGCGTGGGGGTTCAAGCGCTCCGTGGTGAAGTGCCCCGACCGCCGGCGGACCCGCTCCTCCAGAGGTTGATGTCTCAGTCCCGGTTTCTAGTGGGAGACCGCCGCCGTCGTCCTTCATAAAAGCATCGCCTCCCTCGTCACTCTTATCGGAGGAGTTCCCTTCGTTATCCTCGTCTTGCGTGGCTTGGGCTGGCGGAGGATCTGTGACAGTAAGCTTCTCTTTTGGGCCTGATTTGCTCTTCGGAGCCGCAGCCTTCTTTCCGGTAGCTTTGGTGGCAACTGAATCTTTCTTGTTCTTTTTGTGGTTGTCGAGGGATAGGATAGTGGGAGGCAGTTGCATCGGGTCTCCCGCAAGGATGAGTTTCTTGGCTTTGAATATCGGTATCCAACAAACCTAGGGTAGAGTGTAAGCTGTAGTCACGCCGTTGGCATGGTGGAATGGCCCACCGCCTCCATCGCTTGGGTTGCCTCGTCAATGATGACCACATCAAACGAGTGTTTGTACAACTGCCTTCCCCCGGAAGAATGACAAGTCGACACCACGATCTGGGAATCGCTCAGAACGCTTTCGACGACCCCTCCTTCTCGCTTGCGGTACCTGTCATAAACAATGTCAGCAAGGCGTTTGGTTTGCAAGCAACCATGTACTCCTTTCGCAATGCCCTGACTTCTTCCCACATTTTCTTCCGCTCCAAACCACGAGGGGATTTTCCCTTCGCACCTTTCCCTTTCCCAGATAGTATCCCGAGAGCAGTTTCCAGCTCAGCCTTCACGTCTTTCACCAGCGCCGCCTTACGAGGAAGTGTGTTAATCTCATGGGTCAACAAGGTGAGAAGACTTCACTGACCTCGTCGGACCTTTCTGCTTTCATATCCAATGTTGAATCAAGTACGCTATCGTCTGACATCACGCGGGCGGGATGACCGACCCTCGTGACTTTCGGGCGATTCTCAGACTTCGCAACCGGTAGCGCTAGCAACCTCTCGAGGATGTTGTCCACGGCCAAATTTGATGCGCCGCATACGAGGATACGCAACGGTTTAAGGTTTACGGAACTCACCGAAGTTAGCTGGCGAATAACCTCAATCAATGTATGGGTCTTTCCGGTGCCTGCGGCACCGAGTTTAGTTCGACATATCCATGCAGGGGACCAATATGATACCTGGCGGACCGTGAATGCACGCAACTTCTGGTGACTCCAGCGCGAATTTTACGGCCGCTTTTTGGCTGTCATTGAGTGTGGAATCGTAGAAGACGATGTTTTCGCGGGATACGCTCTCAGAAGGGGCGGATATTCCCAGCAGCACCTCGACGAGTTTCGTCATGGGGGGAGTAAACTTGACTTCCTCCTGCAGGCAGATTCATTAGGGTACAACAATAAAGCGACACAGGATGCCAAACTTTCGCCACCCCCGAAGGAGGTAAGACAATACGCTCGAGCTGATTGAGAGCCTTTTCCATCCTACACCGAAACACCATGAGCCTACTTCCACGCGAATACAGGATGGATCAACCTGTCATAAGTGACACTGTTCGCCAGTTTCACGATACGGCATCTCTCAGGGAGATCGAGGTCCTCGTTAGCGCTAGAATCCGATGGATCTACCGCGAGGACGATACGAGTATCCGATACCTTTCGTGCTGTGAGCGGACATTCCAAACGAGGATGACAGAAGTACTTTGTACACGACGGTTTCGATTTGTTTCCCGGGTGTTTTTGATTTATCGGCGTCAACTTTCCTATTTTTTCCAGCGCCCTTGGGCTTCCCTCCCGTTGAATTGTCCTCGATCCGAGCAATGTCACCAGGCCTGAATGGGTTTGGCCAACATGCCGAGATAACGAGGAGCAAGCTTACCTAAAATTATGGGGAGGGAATAGCGGTGATGAATTGTACGCCACTGGACGTTCCAATTCTATCAAACTGCAACGCCGTGGGTCTTGCGGGTTCACATAGCAGAGAGTCCGCCTACCTTTTCCCGCCCAAACCGATGTTGACGCTAACGACTCCCAATCCGAGGATTGCTAGACCTTTTTGTTCGAGGAGCTTTGACCCGCAATTCGTGAGGAGCAGTGCGCTTTGCTCGATTTCAGCGTCGCGCTCCCGGCTGAGCAGGTCACGCTGCCTGTGAATGAAAGCGGCTAACTGATCCGCAGTGGCCATGCGTTACCCACGATGGAGGCAGATAACTGATAGCAGAGTACTATCAGATCGCCAAGTGGGGGGAGGCAGGTGAGTAATGAAGGATGGGTTCAAGTTCCAAGGTCGAGTCCACTCCTTTAAGTATCGCCCCTCACAGTACGGGGAGGGTAAAAATGAGCGTGACAGTATTCGAAACTGCAACCTTCTGATAGCGAATGACAATCGAAGTCAGACGCGCTACCATTGCGCCACACACCCGTCAAGAACACGTGGCATATAACCGCTGTGGATGGTTCTCCCTGCTAATCCCTTTCGGATGATCTCTATGTACTTACCCTCGTCCACCCATTTTTCGGCTTCCGCAACCGCAACCGCAATGATAACTACCATTGTCACCAGCCACTCGCCGACCATGACGGAGAAACACCACATCATAACCCTTATCGCAGGCCGGTGATCTCCCGAGTAAATTGATCAGCAGATATCCGGCTCATGATGCGGCCTCCAAGTTGACAGCCCACGGGCGTTAAACGCCCGTATGGCTTACCCCGTGGTTTATGCGTGTATAACTTCAAGTCCAAGGCCTGCCGCTCGACACGCTCTGTTCTCCTACCCTCCCCACCATGCCTCCAGCTAAGCCGAAACTAAACGCGCGGAACACCAAATCAAAGAGAAGTCAGATCTTGCAGATTCTGTTACCTAGCCACCTACTGACATCTGCGTGAGTCAGGGTTCTCAAATAATGTGCCGCCGGGGATGCATTACCTTCCACCGCTCGACCCCAAGTCGGAGGAATTTGTAGAGCTGTTTCGGTCATTTTTGTCGTCGAAGGATGGGCGCACGGATATCCTAGCGTTATCAGATGAAGATGCGAGATTCTTCATCGAAATCATCGACAGGGTACGTTTCTCTCGAACTTTCCTCGGCGCCTGCTGAACGACTTCATCTCTGGATATGAAGGCGCTCCGAGCTGCGCGATTGGACACCGAACTTCGTCTTCTTGCTTTCAATGTCCTCAGGCGGTTATGCGGAAAGATAGGTCATCTCCCTGACTCCTACCTGTTATCCGACAAGTTCGACCTTTCTGGGCCGCCTCGCGCTTCCGGTGGCTTTGCTGATGTCCGGATGGGAGCGTTCAAAGGGGGAGACGTGGCCGTAAAGTCGTTGAGAGTCGCAGTAATGGACGACAAAGTGAAGATTCGTAGGGTTGGGAACCATGTTGCACCTTCTCATCTGCGATTACTTACACCCTATACAGCACTTCTGCAAAGAAGTCGCCGTGTGGAAGAACTTGTCTCATAAAAACGTCCTCAACCTCATCGGTGTTCCTGACACCCTCGAGGAAGGGAGGTTCTCTATGGTCTCCGAATGGATGGCCAATGGGAACATCATGGAATACGTCCGCAATAACGCTGGCAATCACCTGAAGCTGGTAGGCCGCAATCCCGCATTCATCTGTTGTTTGCTGAGTACCTCCCAGCTCGCTGACGCCGTTGAGGGACTGAAATACCTTCACAAAGTTGACATTGTTCATGGCGACTTGAAGGGTGTAAGTTTCCCATCTGGATCCCATGATCACCTCTTATGCGATTGATTAGGCGAACATCCTGATCACTAATCGCGAGCCCGTCACGGCGTGTCTCGCGGACTTCGGGTTCATGACCATCGTGCATGACCCAGACCTCGGGATGGAATCATCCAAATCCGTAAACGAGGGAGGGACCACACCTTTCATGGCACCGGAGCTCCTTGTTCCTTCCAGGTTCGGATTGGACAAGTGCACGCCTACGAAGCAAGCCGACATATGGGCGATAGCGATGGTAATATACCAGGTGCATATCATGCGACTCCTAGCGCGTGCACATATTGATTCTTCCCGTACAGGTGCTCACTGGAACATTACCATTCGGTAAACTATCCGGGTCCGAGGTAGTGTTTAAGGTCTTGGGAGAAGAGAAACCCTCAAAACCCTTGAATGCGATGGAACTCGGCCTCTCTGAAAGGGTTTGGGCGCTGCTGGAGGACTGTTGGCAAACCGAGCGTACACGTCGGCCATCGGTAAGACACGTGTCCGACCGCGTCAAGGCAGCTGCCTCGGTCTGTGGTATACTCTCCTCGGTCGGGGACGTAACCCAACGATGCGATGACCCTGATTCGGACTTTACCAAGTTCGGTAGGTCACTTCTCCAGTCGCCGAGTGGTGTGGGATTCACAGGAACTTGTAGATCAATTGTTCCTTGGAATGCCCTCTGGTGAGTTCCATCTTCCGTTACACACCTGCTGAGCTCTCATACCACGTGGTGTAGACGATGGAGATTTTGGTGTCTACCGTGAGTAGATTCCTGAATCCTGCCCCTCAAGTTCGCTCATGAGTTTCCCGTTAGCTATGGACCGCCCTCCGAGTCAGGGGTCGACACTCACAGACACCTCAACGCGCGACTCCTTGTTCTCCAAACTTTCAGGGGCTGAAAGCTCCGTCACTGAACTCGCCCAAACTAGTACCGAAGCACTGGCACAGGCCAGTCACTCGAAGGACGGGAAGACAGACGACTTCCCTGACTCCTTTTTTAGTCGAGTGCCGGACCACGTCCGTGAGTTGAAACATTCGCCTTACACTGCTGCCGCATCCTGCTGATGTATCAGCGCAGCCCACTTCCCGGCCACCCCGGATCCCGTTTCTCGATCACCCACGCCTGGTTCAGAAATTACCGTTCGACCGCGACTCATTCGCGACAACTCGGGTCCCTACCGGAACAAAAGATTCGCCGAGTCGAGTGGGAGCAGTCAGACACTGGCGCCGACTCAACGCGAGCAGCCCCGGATCGATACTAGTAAGCGGTCAACCAGCTTGCGTATTTACCTTCCGCTGACCAGTCAAGGTACAATTTCCACAGTCGCGTCGCACGAAAGGGAGGCACACGCCGAGAGATCATCGGTCGGCGATCTCGTGGCCTCCACGTTCCTGATCGTACCGGAGGCGGCGGCGATTACCATGGCTCAAGCGAGGGATGGTCCAACGCATCACTTGAGCAGACCCGCAAGCATGTTATCACTATACTCCAAACCGCGACCGACCGAGCCGGAAGTCTCGCCACAAACTGATGACAACGCTAAACATAAATCTCGGCACAGCCGTTTTCATATCCGAAAACGACTGGGCAGGGTCCTCGACACGATTTCGCACCCAGCGGATACCCATAAGTAACTCTCGTGAGTTTACGATAGGCCTGGGCCATAAGTAGTATATTTATTCGCTTCACGATGACATGTGTATCGATATTTGTTCTGTATCTTCTACACGAGTTTCTTGAGCTTCTCATGAGTCGTGGCGGTACCTGTGTGGCATCTTCCGGTGCTTCAACGAATCCGGATCCCTGAGGGTCAGAGTCCCCAGCGACAAGCTTTCGTATCTCCGGATCCGCGGACTCTGAGACGTGTAGAGTGGCCAGCCCGCCCTACCGAGATTTCATCTCCCCAGACACCCTTTCATGTACGTCAGAACGTAAGACACATTGCGTATCTGGTGCGCAGACGTGTCACTCGTCGAGACATCATCGCATGATCTCGCATCCTGGTTTACGGCGATCCATTATGGTCGAACATCAACTGGCCAGTCCTTCGTTTGCTCGAACCTCCCCCCATAACCGTAAACCTAATACTCGCAATGCAGAATCCCCCCGAAATTCCCTGTGGAACCGATAAGTGGCAGGGTGTATTATCTATATGGATATAGTATATGTATGCGGGCCGTGATCGGGGTTCATCGCGATTTCCCAAGTCGTCGTCTAACTAGTAACATTCTCTAAGATTCCACACTTACATAAGTGTGTCTTACCCCCACGTGCCTTCCTGCGAGAAGTTTGCAATCGCCTTGAGGACCCGGCGAGGCAAACCCTTTAAGGTGGCGGCGGCATCAAGCGATCCCAGCCACTCCTCCCCGCTTCGACCCCTCCAAGAGCCCAGGCGCTGCTCTCGCAGGATTATCTATCCAAAAATGGCGTCTAATTATCGTGAGTTGGGGTGCCCCGAGACGAGTAACGTTCCCTGCTGATTGCCTCGTGTCCTAGCATTCAAGAATACCTTCCTCACGCAACTCACGTCCATTAACATAAGGTCCAGGGAGTTTCCAACCACCCTCACGAAGATGCTGGCATCCCAAGAGGGCATGAACACTGCGATGTCGTTGCAGGGCGATGATGCTTTGACCCTTGTTGACATCCTTGATCAGGTAAGTATCCGATAATCGTCGGACCACGTGGTTGATCCCCTCGCACAGGCTTTCGAGGCTCCGAACATGGAGCTTGATCTCCGGAGGAGGAGTGTCCGTATCCTACGGAGAGTGTGCGGCTCACAGGCTATCCTGCCACGTTCTTGCATACTCTCAGAAAACATCTCAAGGGAAGGCGACATCGCATTCGCTTCTGGAGGGTTCGCAGATGTCTGGAAAGGCCGCAGCGGTGGGACTCGTGTATGTGTAAAAGCATTCCGCGCCTACACAGCCGAGAATCTGTTCAAAATCAAGCAGGTATGCAGCGACTTTACGTGTAACGTACGGCTCTGACGACCCGTGGCAGCGTTTGTTCCAGGAAATTGTGATCTGGAGACGCCTCTCCCACCCGAACATCCTGCCTGTGTTGGGTGTCTCCCCGAAGCTGTTCCCGTTATGCGTGATCACTGAATGGATGATTGATGGAAACATTATGGACTTCACATCAAACCATCCCGAGGTCAACCGCCTTCGTCTCGTACGCCTGATCTGTTTTTCCCTCAATCCTCAAATCCTGAAATACCCCTGAAGCTCGCAGAGGCGGCTAGCGGACTGCAGTACCTGCATTCGATGGACATTATACACAGTGACCTCAAGCCCGTATGCACCACCAATCATTTCCCCTGACTGTCGCTGATGACTCCACGCAGACAAACATCCTCATCGACCGCGATTTCCATCCTCGCCTCACTGACTACGGACTCATCGCCATCATATCGGACCCAAACACTGTCGATCCTGGGAGTACGACGTCCCCGTCTGTCGGCACCGTCCGATACATGGCGCCGGAACTGCTGAATCCCTCCGGTTTTGGTTTGAAGAACAGCGACCCGACGAAAAAGAGTGACGTCTACGCATTCGGAGTTGTTACGTACCAAGTAAACGTTACATCCCTTATCTCAGGTCCGGCAACTAATGACGGCATCTAGGTGATCACAGGACAACAACCCTTCCCTGGGGCCAAGGACGGTGTGATAATATATAACGTCGTTACCGGGGAGCGACCGGCCCGCCCGCCAGGTCCCGATGGATGGATTTCTGATGATATCTGGAACTTTATTTCCAGATGCTGGTCCTCATCCTCAGACGGTCGACCCGATGTGGACTTTGCGATGAACGCCCTGGACGATGCGGCTGACGTCGAGGTCAAACGTAGGAAACTGCACGGGACTGCCAACGATCAAGGAAAACGAACCTCGCGTAGGGTGCCTGGTACGTCACGCGTGTGCCGATCGTGGGCAGGGATTAACCATCGTAATCAATAGGCCCTCTCCCGCCGAATCGTGGGCGTCGAGTCAGCGATGCGCCGATTCAACCAGCTCTTCAACCTTCCCAACCACCTCCGAAGATTCCTGAGACTCCGTCTCCGTTCATTACCAAAACATCTGCTGGCTCCAGGGCGACAAAGAAAGAGAGAAAAAGTACGCCCTATCCCATCCGTTGACGTCACAATTAACACTAACCTTGCTGTCGAAGGACAACAACAAAGCGACTTCAGAACGTGGCACGACTCCAGCGGTTCTCACTGGCACGAGGCAGCACTTGTGGACTGCAAAGACGGGACCGTTCACCTATCCTCCTCTGACGGCCGGTTGCTCGAAATAAATGAGAGCAAACTGTCTTCAGGGGATCTAAACTACCTCCAGTCATCAGATGTGTACAGAAAGGCGCACCGCAAGGTGAATTCTTCTTTCTTCTGCTTCCCTGTACATTCACTAATATCACCCGGAATAGGGATCCCGTGGTATGGCTCCAGTCGCTCTGCACGTTGCTATTCCTCATGTGACAGGACCTGTAGATTCCGCTGGCCCCGGGCGATCAGGCATCGTGCGGTGGTTACGAAAACTGATACCAGGCAAATAATCGGTATGTAGGGTCTGAGCTTATCCAATGTCAAACCTCCAGGTGAGGCGTGCCACTGGGTGGCCTTACCCCCCCTTTTTTATGACCATATTCCGATGTAACTATCCATGACTGCGATGACCTACGGACATCGAATATCTTATCACGTCTGTGTAGCTATATCGTCCCCAACTTATGTATTATTGAATATGTATTCTAAGTGTTGCATTTCTGTAATCTATGCTGTTGTTTGATGTTCTCGAGCGTTGCACTGTGATCGGTGACCTGGGATGACAGGGATTCAGTCGCGTTGGCTTGGAAGCCTCCTAATTTGCGCAAACTCTGCCTCGTTTATCGCAAAGAATGCAGGCGATCCTGTGGGGTAGCGCCTGTCTCCTCAGACGCTTGTGTGAGCCCTTGGTTTTCCCGCAGGTTGGTCTGGTGAGGTCACCGGGGTCAATCCATAAGCGCCGGGAAACCGGGTACATTTTGTATCCGACCATGTGATCGCGAGGCCAAGAATCTCTCATGTCGTAGCGACGTCCCTCCTCCGCGACGAGTCCTCATGTCGAACGTGGTCCCCGGTAGCATTTATCTGCCGCCGGCGAGAATGCCTGGGTTTGTTCCTGGGTCTCGAGGGTACGGGGGGCGATGGGCCACGCAACTCATCCCCCACCTATTTCCTTCCACGGTCAAGGCGAATCTCGGTTGCTAAGAACGGACCATCAATCCGCTTCGGTCCCCTTATGGGTATGCATCAACACACTGTGCACACGGCCACCAAAAGCCCCTTGCCTCTTACCTCCACGACGACCGGCTGTTCCAGTATGATGTGGAGGCTCTCGCTGTTCATACTGTACGCTGCCAGCCTCTTCGCCTTGGTCTCGGCAGACGTCGAGATCCAACACGCTCATTTCCCGCTCAACACTTGTATATTGATCGTTCAATCAACCATTGGGAAGGTTGCGGACCCCAAACCTTTGATCACTTACGGTGCGCCTATGCCCTCTCGATCGCGAGCTGAAAGGGACGCCTGACGTTGGATTCCCTAGGAATCTTGAATCGATTCGCTATTTCCGACCCACCGGCAAACCCTCTTACAGTACGACCATGATAACTCAAGCTCTGGAAGCGCGCACTCATTTAACACCCTATAGATTGCGGGCGGGGGTACTTCCGGCGTGTTTGAAGAAGTCGGGGATGGCGTATACTCTGTTGGCTTCAGCGTCAAGTCCGACACATACTATATGTGGCAGCTGAAGGACGTCGTCACACAGCAGTGGACCAACACAAATCTGTTCGAACGGGACGTCGGGAGCACAGGGAATTGGAAGATCCTCTCCGTCAGTTGTTGAAGATACCCCTATGGCCTAGTCACCATGATGTTCGGAATTGGAGTTTTTCCGCAGCCCACTCGTCGGGCACGTTGAGGCATTTCGCGTTTCCGCACCCTGGTTCGTCCCAACACTGGTTGTCGTTTTTTAATACCTTCCCGCGACTCTTACTCAAGTATACCACTACATTCCTTTCAACACCCTCCTTTCATTACTATTACGGTGTCGTATACCCGCTATAGATTCGCTTGAGAGACAAGATTCTCTCACTAATGTACCCAATCCACGCGTACCCTCAGGGAGTCGGCACGATGATTGCAATAAGGCATCCATACGATAAAATGAGTCCGGTCAATTGTAAAATAAGTGGAGTGTAACGTGAACGCAGGGAGCTAAGGGTAGTGTGCCAGGTGGGGGTAGCGGTTATGGTCTAGATGGAAACGCTCGGGACCAGCCGCGGGGCATGGGTGCACATTCTGAGGAACTACCGGCTGTGTATGCGGGCTCGTCCTCGCGTCCAGGCATGAGGTCCGTTTGAAAATTACTGCCACTCCGCTCACGGCTTGACCTTTGGGTTGGAGCTGATGAAACATTGATACTGATACGGCGCTGGGCTGTGGGCTTCTTGATATGGAGGCGGCGCAGGCCATCCGAGAGGTCGTGCAGAACATCGCCTTCCTCTTCTTCGTCATCTTCGGTAGGTTCAGTGAATGAAACTTCGCTGAGGCCTTCGCCGTCCGGATCATCCTTGTGGGGCATGATGGGCTGGTACCTGACGTGTAACAGCATAGCTCAATATAATTCCAAAATGAGCGCCAAATTATGTTCGCGTACCAGGGGTCAACCACAAGGAGATCGTGTGCTTTAGTGACGAGAGGTTTGAGCCATTCATAGGCCCACGAAGCGGACGAACGTGGGTGAGCACGATAGTACCATCCGATCGTTGCCTTGAAGACTGACGCAAGCTGGTGTGCAGATCCCGGGAGCTGGTACAGCTTGGAATTCTTGCGCACGACCCGTGTCACATCTTTGTTGAAATACTGAATTAGCGGTAGGGTGGACGCGAGGTAGGAGAGCGACAAGTCGCTCGAAATCAGTTCTAGTATAGGAGAAATTAGTTATATGAATTCGGTGGAAATTAATATCCCGTGTTAAAGAAAACGACTGCTTACCTGTGAGGGTGGAGGACAGGCGTGCAGCCTTGGCTTTGGCGTAACCGTACTCCGGCCAGATGCGGATGATCGTGTGACAGATGCAAAGGTTGAGGAAGTGGGCCGCGACTTCTAGCCTCTCGTTGTCTGGCTCTTCTAGGTACTCGTGCTCGTCAAAGTAAAAGATCGTGTTCTTGGGTAGGGTCCGCAGCACGCCGTATAGCCGAGCCTCGAAGAACTTGCGCTCAGAACATATGTAGTCAACAAGTCTTCGCTGGAGGTGGGATGTACCACTAAAGATCGAGGTCCGGTGATCTCGGTAGAAAGCCAGGGTCCGGGTAGCAGAGTACCAGTAGTCCCTAGTGGCAGCGTTGAGGATAGGTTCGAAGATGGTGCGTAACCAATTGTCGAGCTTCAAGAAGCCGTGTTGAAGGAACACCGCACCGACTACGGCCTCGAACAGATCCGCAAGGACCTTTGGGGGTCGTGCCCCCGGCTCCAGGTGATCCCACCTCTCCACTTCTTCTCTATCTTGGGGTGAAAGAGCAGCATCCCGGTCGAGTTCGAGGTAATAAGAGATCCGGCCAAAGGTATCATTATTACAGATGACGGAGCGAACGGCCTACGTTGCGAATCTCATCCCTTGAGCACGCTCATCTAAGAGATCACACAGCTTGCTCTGGGAGACGCACCGTATGGTGACATTTGTCAATCTTGACCTCCTCAACAATCAACGCCGTTATCAAGTTGACCAGCCTATCACCCAGGAACTCCAAAAGGTCGTTATTCTCCGCCGAAAACCGAATGCAGTTGGTTGCTTGTATACGTAGTGCTTTACTGAGGGTAGGGATGTCGCGAACTCGCGGTCGGTTGGAGACCAAAGAAAGGTGGTCTTGGAGATTGGACAAACCGGTGGCGGTTGAGGGTGGCATGTGCGCATCCCGGAATGGAAATGTTCAACGTTTGACAACTGATCATAATGCTCATCCTCTGATCTCATCAACAGGCTCGAGACCCTGTTCTTGGGTGCTTTGGTCCGTATGTGGCCCCAGTTCTCAGGCCAGGCCGTGATTTCTTCAGACATACTGTTGATAACGGTGCACGGTTCCTTCGTCACACGGATTACCCGTCTATTCACGGGATCAGCGGCGCTATATCGGACAACCGTTCTCTCGTGGATTCAAGGGTGGGGATGGCTGGGAAGGAGTCGCAACGAGCAAGAGAACATCTTTCATACGCTTCCTGCAGAAACCAGATACCCACCCAGGCTCTCGTCATACCAAACCCTCAATCGAAATGTCGGTTTACGGCCGGTCCGACCCTCCTAATCTATGGCGTAGAAGCATCGGAACTCCGAACAGATGCCTGAAGTTCCAATTGAAACTTGAGGGGAGATCATCGAATACCAACATTCACCTCTACCAACACGCCGTGTCCATATCAGGATATCCTTGTGAAGGTCTCCTTCTCGATTGTTATCTCTGAGCTGTCACCTGAAGCTTGAAGCCTTGCTCTTCTCGTTAAGCCGAAGATCGAAATTTCATCTATGCATCCGTGCCAGGGACCACATCGGATGTCAATCGGATGCCCCGTGCATTCCGCAGCCTCTACTGTCCGATACCACGAATAAGAGGGTGGGGCGTGGTCACTTTTTACCCATCTCTGACCTCCTGCACATCCCCACCATTCCCCTGAATCATCATTATCCGGAAATGCCCTCCAACGACTCCTCTAGGTACGATGATATTTGAGTGTTCGTTCATATGTCAGATCCGTTGACTCACCACTGCCCTCTAGCGAGGGTGAAGGGAGTCAATCACTTCCGCCCATCGGCATTGCGTACGTAATAAGCTCTCTTGAGACTTGACCAATGCCCCGACTGAGGATTGCAGTGTCATGGGTGCGACAGGGAGCGGGAAGTCATCCGTAAGGACCGGAAACATTTGGCCTGTGCGTATATTGATCTGTGGGCTTAGTTCATCAACACAGCAAGCGGTTCACAGCTCAACGTCGGAATTGGCCTCACCTCATGCACTGCCGAGGTCCAACTCACAGACGGGTTCACCATCGACGGACGACGGGTGGTCCTCATCGACACTCCAGGATTCGACGATACCAACTTGAGCGATGCCGAAGTCTTGAACATGATTGCAGCATTCTTAGCGACGACGTGGGTGTTGTCACTCACATGCTGATCGTGTCGACTCAACGTTTGGCTAGGTACGAGAACGGGGTGAAGCTCTCGGGAATCATATACATCCATCGCATTTCCGACGAGCGATTCACTGGGATATCCGTACGCAACTTCAGGATGTTCCGCCAGCTTTGCGGAGACCCAACCCTCAAGAACGTTGTTCTCGTTACGAATATGTGGGGGAAAGTCACGCAGGACCGTGGCGAAGCCCGCGAACGGGAGCTTACTGATAAACACTTCAAGGCAGCACTCGACAAGGGTGCGCAACTCGCCCGTCATCACGACACCGTTCAGTCATCCCACGATATCATCCGTCAAATTATGAAAAACGACCCCACCGCTTTCCAGATCCAACGAGAGCTCGTTGACGAACGCAAGAGTATCAACAATACGGCAGCTGGCGAGGCACTTGGCGAAGAGATCAACAGGCTGATCAGACACCATGAAGCTGAGGTGAAGGCTCTTCGGGAAGAATTGCGTCACGCACTCGAAAGCCGGGACGAGGAGACGAGGAGAGAGCTGGAGCAAGCGACTAGTGAACTTAAGGAGCAGATGAATCAGATGAGGATGGAGTCGGAGACAATGGCATCTAAGTACAACGAGGAAAAGCGGAGGTTGGAGGAGGCGATGAGGCAGATGCAAGAGCAAGCTCGTCAGGAGAGGGGTCGAGCTGAGATTGAACGCGAGAGACAGGTCACCGTAAGACGGCCAGTACCAATCTTCCATGATATCCTAAGGCAGTACTCAGCTCGGCGTGGCTGTCCCATCATGTAGACAACCGTACCATTCAAGTTGTTCTCCGCAACTGCATTCATAACTAGTTATAACTAGTACCGGTTTATACAGAGTGTAAAACCCACGTGGAATCCAGCGAAACTGATTGAGCCCTCCCGTTATGCGAGTGCCCAGGGAACCTGACTTCGAGACCTCATCCGGGGTATACAGCTACAACTTACGTAACACTATACGAAATACATGCCCATGCCCTGTTTCGCAGATTGGAACTTTTTCTCCCATTCCACGATGTCTACTTCCTCTCCACCGTCAAGGGACTCGAGGTCTTCCTTCGAGAAATGGAACTCAACCCTCGAGCAAACGAGCTGGAGAGAGATCAGTAAGAATGCGACTTGTTCTCGGCGGTACATACATCTGCATCTTTGGGTTTATTAGACGAAGAGTTTCGAAGACTATCGTACGAGGAAAGTACTCACAAGCGACTGGGGCAGGTATAGAGACACCTTTCGTTGCTCTTGCCTGCAGGTGGCACAATGAATAGGCGAGACCTTGGACGCTATTATTCTGGTCAGTATGCATTCCCTCAAAACCCCAACTATTGCTCACAAATCGGCGTCGAAGGACTCGTTCTCGTTATGAAGGATCGTGTAATGCGACGACTTCCTCGCTGATAATGAGGTTGGCATTATGCATTCGAGATCCACAGAAACGGAAGACTCACTGCCTAACATGCCGGCATGACTCTGCAGATAGAAGTTAGGGTAGATGGGCGAAATCACATCTGTATCGACCACAAGTCCTTGGGGTGGTTGGTCCACGCTACAACTAGCGTGTCAATAGGGCAGGAAGGTTCACCGACTGTGGACTCACGAGTCACGCGATTGAACGAAGAACTTGAGGTGATGTCTATCGGTTTCTGTCAGCCAAGCGAGGAACAAGATATAGTGCAGATTGCCAGGTTCACCTCTTTCCGACAGTGATGAAAGTCAGTTTGGGCGGTGGGCGGGTGAGTTTTGTTCCTTGTCTGGACAGGATTTGTCCGACCTCACGTATCGCATCTGATTCACGTTAGACTCCGCGCGGAATGATACAAAACCACTTGCCATGAATAGCTTCGACTTCTGTCTCTCGCACTTTGGAAAATTCTCCTTCTGAGACCCCGTCCCTGAAAAAAATAATACGTTCGGGAGTGCAATTGTTAGTTGCCTTGAAAATCCCAATCGCATCCTACGGAACTGTGTGAGTGACGAAAGTCTAAGGTCCAGATTTATCACTACAGACCACCATCATTCTCTTCAGATCAGCGATGGTTTCCATTCTTCCTTGTTGCAGCCTCGCCAGAGCGTGATATCGAGAGAAGTGCTCGTCTACAGAGAACACCACAGATGCTAGTGACGGACGATGGACGCCTGGCGACGCATGACCGACGTCTGCGCCTAAGGTAGGGGTTCGGACCGTGTTGAACGTGGTGGGGGAGGGTACACTCACCCACTATCATCGTCGGGCTGGATTTGCACTGCTGCAAAGACGGATCAACTGGGCAGAAGTTCACCCCTCCGACCTTCACATTGATCCTGGAGGGCGATAAATCAGCACGCAAGCAACGAATGTGGGTTGACCCTCCACTTTAGACCGAGGTTATTGAAATACTGATCATTGAACTTATTCCTAGGGGAACTCGCATCCTTTTGCCGCTGTAATGATTAAGTGGAGGCGTTATATAACAACCCTCGGGATACTGCGGTTTACTTACGATGCACTGGGTCATGAAACCCTTCGTATCACCCCAATGTTTGATCTTCTGTCGTATCTCAGCGGCATGGAAGGGCAGGAAAGCTATGACCAGAAAATGGGCCGACATGTCTCTCAACGTTGCGTCCTTCATTGAGTTGTCCTTGTACCGATTGTTGGCCCATGATACGCATTCGTTCTTCACATCTCGTTCGACCTGCCTCAGGGCTTGCTACTCAAAAGGTCAATAGCCATACTCAAACGTCGTTCGTTGGGGTACGCACTTCGACAACCTGGGGGTTCCCGGGTATAATCCTTGGAAGGTGGAGCCTCACAGTCTCCGCAGCTTCTCCGACTCCACGTCTGCGAAACATCCCTACGAAATCATCACGGGTGTTCACATGATCGGGGAGGGGGAAACTACCTCTGGTGTGACAACACTCAACAAGACCCCTTACGATCTGTTCGATACCCCTTTCATTCGCAAAGTTGATTACTACCCACTCCGAAATGTATCCGGGCTGATAGTACTTCTTATCCCTCATGTTCCACTGGCCGGTATTCTGAAGGGTGTGCGTGAGACTTCCGCCACCCACAAGGACGGAAAACTTGCCGTTGACTCGGTCCTTCCGTCACCAAAGGTTATTCCAAGAGACGGGAGTTTGCGTGCTGGGATTTGGATGGGACGGGAGCTGATTTCCGCGTTTAATCCAGATCTTGGCAAACTTCCGGCACATTCCGCCTTCGGGTCCATGAGCATAGCACGGAAAAGGAGGGGTCCAGGAACTTACCCGTGCGGCTTCAATGGCTCGGAAGCGGTCGGGAGGTTTTCTCGTCGCCCTTTGTAACACTAGGCTTGTAGTCTCAGGATCAAGGACCTTCTTGTACATTTGCTGGCTAAGCCTGCAGAACTCGATCGGAATGACGGAAAATGGATCTCTTCGTGTGACTACGCCGATAGCATCGGGGCACTTCATCCTCTGGCCGTACATCAGTTGGTAGTATTCCTAAAAATGTAGCTGTTAAAATCCCCGCTCCACTGAACTGCGAGAATTGCACATACCTCGACGGTGACCACCCGCTTCTCCTTCGTATCCGGCTTCTCGAGTACAAATTGATATCTCCCAGCCCTAGGATACAAGTCCACGATCTTGCGACGAGGATACCTCCTTGTTGTCTTGAAGTTAACGGCAACTTCGAGGCCCTTAATGAACCGAGTGAGAGCTTCCCAGTCCTTTTTCATCTTCTCTCGCGCAGAGGGGCTGGCACGACTTTCCTCAGGCGCATCGAGGATGAGGTCCTGAAGTCTGAACGTAGATCCATACAGAAACTGGTGGCAGACCAGCGCCAAATCTTGTCCGTAGCTGCACCTAGAGTGAATTTCGAGGGGGATAGAGTTTACAAACACGTACAATACACCGACGCCCGTGTCTATGTTCAAGTAAAGGTCATCACGACCAAGCCTCACGCTCCTGATTACGGGGGTTGGACAGTGGAATGGCCAAGACGTGGGGAGCTTACTGAAAAATCGCGGGCCACAATTCTAGCCCATGTCGGAGCTTGCTGCTCTCACCACTCTTGAAGTAGAACTTGCTGGTGGGGGGACAGTAATATTTTCTACCGGGAAATAAGTATCACTCCATCGGGGCTGGTCGTTAGGGTTCTTACAGGGACATCTCGTGACGCATGTACACTTGGACCAAATTTGCGACGTGTTCCATGTTTCCACTTTGATTTTCCTTGAAGCGGGCAAGATCACTACACCACGGGAAGTAAGGTGGGTCAACTGAGAAAAATAATTCCGGACATGCTCACCGGTTCGGATTGATTTTTCCGACGAGGTTCATAGTGACCGTATAATCAATAAGGTTAGCATCGGACATGCAGACTTCGAACGTCTATGCCAGAATAAGTACGGTTTTTTCCCTGACCAGAACGCAAATACCTTGGACTGGGACATATTCTTCAGAGTAAAGAAGTTGAGGGCACCATCGAATACACCTCTCGGATTGAATTCTTGCGGTGCAGTGACGGTCTGAAGTCGTTCAACCACAGCAACAGTCCGAGAAGGGTTCCTTATCTGTTCGCCCTCTTGTTGCTTCTTCCTGTCCCATTTCCTGATACCTGTAGTTATCACGGTAAGAGGAACGAACAACGCAGAAGCCATACATTCGTACAGACTGCGGACATGCGTTATCAGTGGTACCATCTGGGGGGACAGTTGTTCGTTATGTAACACTCACGATCGTAGTGGTAGTACTCCTTATCGGGGAGTCGCAGCTTGAAAGTGTTGGAAACGATGCTGCACTGGTTCCCTTTGGTGCCCTTGAACAGCTTCCCACCGCCCTTGAGAACCAACGGTTGGGACGACATTGTGGCTGGGGTGAGAGAGAGACTTAGATCGTGTTCGGATTTAAGTTAGGTTGTTGAATGGGGTGTGGCCGATGGGTACTTGTGCGAGAAAGGCTAGTTGCTTGAATCCTACCGGCCCTCGTTGCTGTAGAGTGGAAGGAGGCAAGGATACCAGTGTGGCCTGTCTGTGCACCCTGAGTCGAACCGTTCAGTCGAATTAAGATCGAATGCAATGGTCAATAGCGCTGTGTGAAGAGATCTCTGATCGGAACTTTCCTCCGCTAAAACCCCCGATATTTACCCGATATTGCCGGCCACGCCTCGGTCCGGGGACCAAAGTCACAAATACTTGAGAAAAACTTGCAATTCACACGGGTCTGTTGGGAGACATCTACCTATCTTACAGCTACTGCTACTTGTGTTATTTACACGGTATTTACAATTTCTGCGGATTTCTGCGGGTGGGTACGGCAGGAGAAGCAGGGGAAAAACAATGCCCGACGAACTAGATAGTAAGGCGGGAGGAGGATGGTATGGAGGGCGGATCGTTAAGGTTATCAATAAAGACTAAACGAGAAAGCAAAAAAGAAAAAGCAGAACAAGAAACGACCAAATTAATGTCCGCGTGGATCACAGTGGTTGGACCAGATTCCTCTGTGGTTGATCCAGCCGAACTGGTTGAAGTCACCACGGTAAGGGTCGTAAAAATCGTGAGTTGGGGTGAAGATGATGGAAGCGTGGGTAGGTCCCGGAAGGTGCACGTCCAGGAAGCTCGCTGGGGTGGCTGCAGAAGGCGGACAAAGTCAGTGAAACGTTACGAACGAAGGAAAGAAAGGAACTAACCGTAAGTGTCGGCAGAGGCCTCCCGGAGAACTTCATCAAAGATGTTACGGCCCTTACTATCAAAGAAATAGGGGTGCATGCGCAGCTCCTCCAAAGTATACCGAGTACGAGAATCCTTGTGGAGCAACTGTGATGATTCGCGTGAGCATGAAACTCGGACGAGAGTGAATTAACCGTGCATACCCCAGACAGCAAATCCTCCTCAACTTCGGAGAGCTTCGGGCGCCTCCAGCGGAAGTACGAAACACCCATCGCGGCGGTGTCCCACTCAAGATACTCCCACAGCCTATCATCAGTCGCAAACAAGATCTACGGATCCGCATCAGCATCTATAACGCCTAGGCAAGGGGGAAGATGAAACTCACATCACCAGCGAGCAGGTCAAACACAGTGCATCCGAGCGCCCAATAATCCACCGTCGGCCCGTAGGACTTTCCACACAAATATTCCGGAGCGAGATACTGTCGTGTGCCAACAAGTTCCGCGGAGTACTTCCTCCCGCGCCTGACCGGCTTGTTGTGGATATATGCGGTACCGTAGTCGAATATCCTGATGTTGTCGCACCGGTCTACGAGGACGTTCTCGGGTTTGATGTCCCTATGAATGATACCCATATCGTGCAATGATGAGATTCCGAGCGCCATTTGGGCGATCCATTTCTTCATCCGGCGGGGGTGAATCTTCTCAACGAGGAGTGAGTGCATATCAGACCGGAGATGATCCTACACCACAGCAATGCCAATTAGCCACACACGAGGGTTGTTGCTGGTTCAACGCTTTCACTCACCATGGCAAAATATACAGATCCTTCATCCTGGAAGACACCATGACAATCCATCACGAACCTACTCGGCTTCGAGTCCGCGATGACCTGATACGCCTGCAACTCCGTTTGCAACGCTCTTAATTCCTTCGACCCAGGTAGGACCCGACGCTTGTCCACAACCTTCAAACAAACTCTTTTTGCGCTCGAAAGGTCCCTGGCAGACATCGCAGAGCCAAACGCGCCGGAGTGAAGTTGACGGAGAAACTCGAACGGTCCAATCCTCTGAGTGGCTGGTTTCGCGGGAGACAGACGGGCGGAAGGCCAGTGGAGGCCCCTAGACCTCCGTGGAGTCCTGTGGGGGTTGGCGGGTGGTGGGTTGGCCAAACCCGGGCTCTCGAACGGAAGACCGACGCATCGCATCACCGGGGCCGCCGGGAGGTGACGAGGACTAACAGTTGGGTACGCAGGCTCGTAATCATCCTGGTCCTCGTCTGGAACGTGGATCACAGAGCACGCAGGAAGACCGCGTCGCTCTTGGATGCTTGGTTGGACGACGGTTCCATTGTAGTAAACGCGTTCGAGGCGAATAGCGCGGGTGGAGAAAGGCATAGTTAAATCGTAAAAGTTCGTGACGTAAAAAAGAAAAAGAGGAAGGGGGAGCGGAGGCACCTGCCTGCGGTACCGGGAGGGGACTGGGGGACTGGAGAGGGGGGTGGGGCCTGCAGATCCGTCAATCAAGGTTTTATAAGACCCGCCTGCTGTACCGCCCCGCGACATTTACCCGAAAGGCTACGGCTCGGGTGGCAAGATCAGGATGGCAACGACATAGCCAATCAAAAAATGATTTGGTTTAATTGGTTGGCGGTTGCATAGGGATAATCACGTGTCGCACACAGCATACCGATGAAGGTGTGGTGGACAATAAGTGCGCAGCGAGTCCTCGAGGCGGGGGGCCGACGCAAAGACATGGCACTGACTGCCAAACCTTGTTAGTGTTAGTTTTTTTCCATGAGGCAAGTGGAGACATCGCATGCACGGGATGATCGTAGTCGATCATCTCCACAGACCCGCAAACGTCCAAAGATTAATCGGTCGTGATTCCGGATCTCGCACACGCTGCCGCCTTCGATCCACAGGTCAAGTAATAGGGACCCATACCAGGGCTAGGGTTTGTACAGGATGCATAAGTGGGTGCCAGAAAACAAAAGAGATATAACGACGGTGTACATAATAAAGTAGCAAAGACGTGGAGTGGTACAATGGCGGTACTTGCTCAGCAAGTCTTCGATCTGGGACGTGCGCATCGCATATGTAAGTTCATTGAAAGGCGTATCCGTCCAAATAGTAACCGTACCAGATAATTGTCTATGTGAACGCAAGGAGTAGGAGGATAAACTTTCACGACCGTTTCCAGACGCGGACCGACCGCATAGTCGGTAACCGTACTCGGATCGACTGGCGGAGGTTCTGAAATCGTGACTTGGTCCTACTCATGGTCCTTTGCCTCGTGGTAGCTTTTGTTTTGTGCTGGGTAGGAGGTGGCATCATCGACATCATCGCGATTGTGATATCTTCAGCGATTAAGCCAGTCTGACCGACATAAGAGGCTGATCTGGGACGATGGGCGGTCCTAGATCCGACCCTTCGCCCCGAGCTCCACCTCATACGATTTGGGTCATCTTCGCATTCCTCCGCGACAGGTGATAACTGTTTTTGTGGTCGTCCAGACATCGAGGTGGTAGGCGATCGGAGCTGGTAGGGACCAAACCCGGAGGACGAGGATGTAGAAGATGTGGAGGAATTCGATCCTGTGCGCTGGCGGCGACGGCGGTCCCGTGGGGTTGCCACTTGATTATTATTGGCAGTGGGGAACGGGACAGAGGATTTTATGAAGGCAAAGTCCCGGGCAATCGGAGGCTGGGTCATGGCGCTGAGCTCCGGTTGTCAGGCTCACAGGACAGAAGCGGTGGGTTAGAGAAAAACGAGGGAAGTGGGGGAGGGGTGGGGGGAGGCTTGTGCGTGGACTACATGAGGCAGCCACTGCGACTCGGGCATCACTTAGACGCCCAGTATATTGGTGTATTGAAACGCAGCAGATCGGTGATAGGCAGTACCCTCAAGCACAAAGCATTAAAAGAGCGTGGCCGCGTAATCCAGGCATCCGAAGAGACAGAAAGCTGGGGCACGGATGGTGGATGGTAGCCTCGAAGCACGAGAGACAGAACGCGTTTTCGCAGTCAGACTCGTGATTCCACGCCAGCCGGGGGACCATTGGCGTCACCGGGGCGAAGGGAAAGCGAACTAGAAGACGCCATGGCCGGCCACAGTTACGAAGAGGGTCAAAGCCAGAACGAGAGGTGGCATGAGCGACTGAGCCACTCGACTTGAGCTCGACTGTGGCGATCATCCTTAACGCTTGCCACTCACCAGATCGAGCGGAATGGCGCGTATTTCCGACCCAGAGGACGGGGATTCGAGCCCACAAACATCTTCATCCAAAGAGAAGATTCCCAACGGTGCGTTGTGTCTGCAGGATGTTCGAGAGGGCGATTTGCTCAGTGTTCGGTTGGCAGACGACAAGAACCCTCTCGCGGATTTCGCCTTCGACAAGCTTCCGACAGAACTCCTCGTCGAGATCCTTCGCCGCGCACGCGCAGATAACGCATTGGGGGCCTTCGATTATCCGTTCGTTCTTGCACAAGTCTGTAGCTACTGGAGAAGCGTGGTTCTGGGCGCACCTACGCTATGGACGGACATTCACATCGTGAAATACTACACAGAAGAAACTGGACGAGTCGCTCGCATCTACCTGGAACGCTCCAAAACATGTCCTATCTTCCTCACCTGGTTTTCGTTCCCTGACCAACACGGCACCGACGCCCGAAGAGTAATCAACGACCTGATCATCCCCGCAGCGGAACGTTGGCAGAGGATCACCCTCATTTCCGGAAACAGATCATTTCCAGACATTTTGCTCACTGCAATGGAGTCCCTCGACTTTCCGATTCTCCAGGACGTCGAGATTTCCTCTTTGATCACAGAGTTATCTCCACCCAAGCGCACCTTATGTCGCAACGCCCCGTTTTTGCGTCGGTGTAGATTCCGCGGTGTCCCTTCCTTTCCACCACTCCCAACGAATCTGGTGGTCCTCGATTACGTGTTCCAGACGTGGGAGCTAGAGGAGTTCGACCTTGACCCTTTGCTCGACTTCCTTCCGCATGTAGCCCATTCCTTGGAACACCTGCGATTCGGACAACCTGCCGCTAAGGTCCGGTTCACGCCCCGCGCATCCAAGACACCTCTTGAAAATCTCAAGTGCTTACATATCCAGCATTCCCACATCATCATGGACCGCATACTTGTTCCAAACCTGACCTATTTCGTCGCACAATATCCTCTCGAAGAAGATTCGAGGAAGATAGCCGGGATGTTTGAAGGTTTCTCCGCTCCAAGGTTGAAATCAATCCAATTCCACGAAGTCCCCCTGCTGCCGCTCCTCACCACATATAATCTTCCTTCGATGTTCCCCCAACTAGAGTCTGTCGCGCTGTCCGCATGTGACGACGAATCTGCCTTCATCCTCCTGCTTGAGCCGGCCAAGCCAAAGAAGCCGTCGTCCCTGAAAAAGGTAGCCAAATACCCACCGAAGCATCGAAATGTGGAGAACCCATTCCCTAATCTGAAGGAGCTCAAGATATCGGACATGAGGAATTGGACTTCTCTCCAGGCAGCGATCGAGAAACGTCTCAAGAATGGCGACAAGTCCCTCCGAAGGCTCCAGCTGCCAAAAGAGCAGGCGACAGAAACCATCATGCCACATCTTCGCCGATGGCTTCCTACAAAAGGGATCGAATTTGACCTGTATCAGCACCGAGAGCAACTGATGTCCACACCGGAGTTCCAGGACAGTTTCTGTGACGAAGAGGCTGACCTCTTCTATGCGATGATTGAAGAGAATGATTGGGACGATGACGACGATGACTATGACTACTGGGAGGAGAGGGGCATGTTCCGTCCTGACTACGAACTCCCCAACCAGGAGTGGGACGAATATTACGATGGCTATGATGATGAAGAGGAGGAAGAGGAAGACGATGAGGAAGACGATTTTTATGAGGGTTGACTTTATTCGGATTTTTCCTGTTTTCGTTTCTTGTATGCATCCCAGAATTCAAGTTCGGGTTGTCGATCAGCTGGAGTTGGTCGGTGACATCATCGATCTGTCAGTACGATCCTCGGCCCCCCTCGCTGCGAACTTTCCCTTGCCCCTCACCATCTCCCTTCCCTCAGAATCTCTGTTACCGGAGAGTAGCTTACCATGATGGAAGATCTCCCTCTTGACGCAAATAACCCCGCAGTCAGGGATTATCTGGCTCTAATCAGGCACGTTTCTGGATACTTACCGAGGGCGGAACACACCGGACTTACGTGACCCCATGCATGCGGGCTACCCTGATATACAGGCTGCAGGTACTGACACCCCTCAGTCTGCTTGTGAATATTACGGCGGTGCTGGTGTGTAGTATCGCCGTAACCCCCGGGATTCGTACGTGAGGCACTCGACTACCCATCGACGAAATTAACTCCATACCCTCCCCATGCAGAAGACATCGAGAAGATGTTCCCATCCTCAATATCTCCCAAACCTCTCTTGATTGCCACCTATCTCTTGCTCGTCTACGTCGGGCAGGTGGGTTACTGTATTTTGTTGGTGATGGCCGGAAAGGCAGAAACAAAGGTGCACAACCAAAGATAATCCCCCTGAGGCTCGCAACTGACGTCTGCAACAGAAAACCATAACTAAAGGGGTGGGAATCGCCCTGGTGCTCGCCAACTGGATTATGGGGTTGTGGGCCGTTGCTTGGGTATGACATCACTTTGGCATTCTCATCCATCAGTACGTTTTTGAGAACCGCCGGGTTTCTAGATCATGCAATGGTTCTTGGCGTCCACCATCCTCCTTGGCGCATTGCTCTTGATTCTGATATACTGCAACGTCGTCATTTTGATTTACCATCGCCCCGAAATCAAGAAACGACCACTGGATGTCGCGTTCATCCATGCTCCCTTGAGGTTCTTCTTGGTCCTTCCACTTCAAGTCATGTTTCCATATTCGCTCTTGTGAGTTTCATGGTCTTTTGCGGCTTTGCTCGGAGTCTGACGCGGGCTCTCTCTCGCTAGTGTTGAACTCGGTTACACTTGGGAACCAGGAAAGCCCAATCAATACGCGAACCACCAATGGGCCGGGTTCGGCGTCGTCCTTCTCGTAAACCTGATCGGCCTCATCGTGATCGTAGTCCGGAAGGATATCGTCTGGTGCATCGCCGCCGTATGGATAGATATCGCCATCTGGTCAGCAAAGCCGAAACCAAGTCCAGTGTTCATTATAGCCATTGCATTCACAGCGATACATCCTATCGCATTAATCTTCGCGGCGACTTGGAAAAAGCTGAAGAGGGAGGACGAAGGGCGGATCAGGTTACCACCTGATGATAATGCTACGAGTGGCGACCATCCACGTCGACAACAGCACGTTGCTGCCCGGCCTCCGAGGGAGGTCGACACTGAGGCCCTGTGGGGCTAACTGTCGCCAGGCGACTGAGAACTTGGAGCGTTACCAAGGAAGAGGAACCCCGGAACATACATAGTACATTCGAATTCCCTGCAACGTAGGTCCGAACGAGTCGGCCGCTGTTTCCGTGCTGTCCCGTTGTTGATGATCAGCCCCGAGCGATTCACGATGCTCGCTGTAACCTTGGAAGCGCGTACCTGTTCTTCAATTGCGTAGCCTACCCATTTGTATGTATTTCACACGTACCCTCCCATGGACTAGTTTTGGGATCCAGTATCGAATCAGCCCACACTCCCCCCCTTGATCTATATTCGCTTCGGACTGTTTCAAGTTCACAGCTTTAGGGAACTCGCTTGGCCACACGTATCGATGTAGTAGCCCAAACGGTCCCAAAGGCAGGAATTCCGGGTAACGCGACCTTGGCATTCATCCCATGCAGACAACGTTACGGTCCGCTAGAGTGTAAGATGATATTGTCCAAAAAACTTCTATCTGTTGTTCGTTACTGCGTTACTGGGACGCGGACGTGTATCCAAACCGCTTGGTATCTTTATGTAAGTAAACGGTGTGTCCAAGAAATGGAGATTGTGCTCTAACTGGTAGAAAGGAGGGAAGGAGAACGTTACGTTTCCTCTCATTACAGCCCTAACCCCGTCCAATGACGGTAACCTTGAAGCCGATTTCCCTCAACTTCTGAGCATCCAAAAGCATCCTTCCATCGAATACGAAAGCGGGCTTGTTCATGCTGTCGTAAACCGCTTGCCAGTTAATGTCACGGAACTCCTTCCACTCCGTTGCGACAACAATGGCCTCGGAACTTGTACAAGCTGAGAGGGCGTCTTGGTAGATCGTCACTCTCTTCTTGACTGAATGAGAACAAGTCAGGTTGGGTTTACGCAGCATTTCGGAAGAAAGCAAACGCACTGTCCTCGAGAGGGGTCCCAGGAACAGCTTCAGCAAGATCCTGCCAGATCTGGGACTCCTCGACTTTGGGGTCGTAGATGTTGATAAGCGCCTTCTCGGACAAGAAGTCACGGATGAGGGTGATGGAGGCAGATTCGCGAGTGTCACCCGTATCAGCCTTGAAAGCAAACCCAAGAACAGTGATACGCTATAAAGCAACACAGGTCTCAGTAACTCAGCACCCATATGGGGTCGGAAAAAGAGGACTGACCTTGTTAGTTATGGTGTTGAACAACGTATCAACAACGTTCTTTGCAAATCGCCTCTTCTGGTACTCGTTCATCTCCACCACCTGCCTCCAGTATGCAGCGACCTCAGGCAGATGCAGACTCTCGCTCAGGTACACCAAGTTCAAGATATCCTTCTGGAAACATGAACCACCGAAACCGACGGAGGCCCTCAAGAATTTAGAGCCAACACGTGAATCATAACCGACAGCATGAGCGACTTCCTCGATGTTCGCGCCAGTGGCCTCGCAGATGGCGGAGAGAGCATTGACGGAGGAGATACGTTGAGCAAGCATGGCGTTGGCAGCGAGCTTGGACAATTCTGATGACCACAAGCCGACAGTCAAGACGCGTTCCCTCCTGATTACATGCAAGCCATCGTTAACTTCTGAAAATTGTACACGAGGTGCTCACTTACGGGACCCAGTTGGCATAGACCTCAGCGAGGGATGCACAGGCGTTAATACCCTCGGGGGTTTGCAGCGAACCGATCAAAACTCGATCCGGGCGGAAGAGATCGCCGATGGCGGTGCCCTCAGCCAAGAATTCCGGATTGGACAAAATATCGAATCGGGTGTTTGGCTTGGAGTTGGCCTCCAAAATCGTCCTCATGGACTCGGCCGTGCGACACGGGACAGTAGACTTCTCGACAACGATCTTGGACGAAGTGGCAACGGCCGCGATTCGGCGAGTTGCGAGCTCAACGTAACTGTTACGTGAAAGAAAGGGTGCGCAGAGCACGATTTGTGTCAGCGTACGAGTTCATAGAACATTCGCTTAGGAAGAAAATAGGGGAGCGAGTGTCGGGGAGATAGGGGGTGGGGATGCTTACTTGAGATCTGCAGCGAAACCGGCACCAATCCCCGTCTTCTTGGTTGGAGTGTTGACAGACACAAAGATGAGATCTGCCTCAAGGATGCCTTTATCGACATCGGTCGAGAAAAATAGATTCCTTCCCCTCGCCTGACGGACGACCTCCTCCAACCCAGGCTCATAGATCGGCAGCTTGAAGTCAGGGCTATTCCAGGCATCGACGCGGGCCTTGTTGAGATCAACGATGGTAACTTGAATGTGAGGGCATTTAAGAGCGATGACGGCGCATGTTGGACCACCTAGATATATCCGTTGCAGTCAGTGGGTTGCGTGGTTTATCGAATGAAGTGGCGCAGTCGGCACCGCTCCGTATCGGCGGCAGATTGACGGTCGGCGTGGCTGATGATTGATGATGGATACCAGCGGGCCTAATGGGCGCCGTCGATAGCATACACCGACACGTCGAGGGCTGAAAAGAACGGGGGAAAGACAGGACACTGACCGACGTAACCAGCACCAACTGTCAAACGGCGCGGGTGTTAGTAGCGAGCGCAATCCGCGGATGGCCAGGACGCGACACGCACTGCAGCAGATTTTCTTGACTTTTAACGGAGCCATTGTAGGGGTGACAGAGAAGGAAGATGGGGGGAGGTGGAAGAGGGGGCAGAGGTTGATATACTAACCAGCGAGTATGGGACACCCCGAAAAGAAGCCTTGGCAACGTGCGACGTCACGGCATATCGGACGGGCGTTTGTTTCCGGATGCAGCCAATATATCCGTTAGTCGCCGCCGTATGTAATGTAAGCACAAGGTGAGCAGACAAGGTAAGTGGTATCAAAGGGTTTGGGCGCAGATGAAAAGGGGCGGAAATCAATCTATATCCATGTGCACCAACTCAACCGCCCTGTCGGTGACCTCCTGCAGCGACCACCTCTCTCCACTTCCTTGCTTTAAGTCCAACCAATCACCGATCTCGTCGCACGCCTTCAGAATCATGTCGACGTCGTCCTTGGTGTGTGACGCGCTCAAGCAGAACCTAACCCGGGAGGTAACCAACGGTGTCGCAGGGTAGGCAACAACGACGGTGAAGATCGGCGTTGCCCGTTGCTTCATCATCCTACTGAATACGCACATCTTGCCCGGATTGAATAACAAGAGAGGAACGATGGGTGAGTCGTCGCTGCCGTAGGTGATGAACCCGAGCTTCTTCAACCCCCTCGAAAGGTACCGAGAGTTAAATGCAAGGCGCCGCAAGCGGCTCTGGCCCTCCGTTCCGTCCTTAAGCGATGGAGGAAGATCCAACCAGCTGGGCAACATGTACGCGGGGGCGGGACCAGGGTGGGGGACGAGTGACGTCGGCGTCACACCGTTAACCGGTTTGGGAGGTTCAGGGGCAATCCCCATGATGCTGGCCATGCTGGCAATGACCTGGGTCAAAACCGGGGGAGACATAGCTTCGGCGTATGGTCCAGAGTGGCTCCGAACGCGAATGTGGTCAATCAAACTCTTTTTGCCGGAAACGTAGCCACCCGCGGCACCGAAAGACTTTGTGAATGTTCCCATTAGGATGTCAATAGATCGAGGGTTAACACCGAAGTAATCAGCGACACCGCGTCCGTGAGCACCCAAAGCGCCAATGGAGTGAGCCTCATCGACGAAGAGATAGAACTGGAACCGGGGTCAGTCACCCATAAAAAGTGTCAGAATAAACAATAGCCGTGCCTTGTACTTCTCCTTGAGCTCGAGAATCTTGGGCAAGTTGACCATCGATCCCTCCATACTGTAAAGGCCTTCTACGATAACCAAAATCTTCTTCCACGGCCGGTGTGTCTTGGGCTGACCCTGGCTGATGACCTCCCTCAACAGATTCTCGAATGACCTCATGTTGTTGTGCTTAAACATCCTGACGCTCGCCCCGCTCAACCTAACACCGAACCTAATCGACGCGTGGTTAAACTCGTCCGAAATAACCAGGCAGCCTTTTCCGACAAGAGCGGGAATGATGGTTGAATTTGTTGCGAAACCCATAGACGAAATGACTGCGTCTTCGTGACCGACGAATTGGGCAACGAGGCGCTCAGCGGTATGATGGAGGTCCAAAGAACCTGCTTCTAGACGAGCTCCACAGGACGAGAGTCCATATCGCGAGATGGACTCCGCAACGGCATCAGCACATCCGCCGCGGGCCTGAGCAAAACCGAGGTAATTGTAGGAGGAAATATTGAGACCACGGGTGCGGCGACCGGTGATGTGGAGGTTTACGTTGTAGTCGTGGGTGTCGCGATCGTAACAGACAATCGTGCGGCCTGGAACGCCAGTAACCGGTGTAGAGAAGCAGTCGTCGAGACGGACTTTGAGTCGTCGGGTATAGAATGAGTCGAAGTCTGAGTTCAGGGGGGCATAACCCTGTAAAAATTGAGCGGAAGCAGACCGTTAGCTCCAACCATGACGAAAGCGATGAGTCGGGATAGGGGGGTATCGGAAGATCGACATACATCGTGAGGTAGGAGATGAGTGTAAGCAGACCGCCGGAGCCGTTTCCCGATGAAGTCCCTCAAATGCCCCAGGGAGATGAGGATCATATAACTAATGTAGGTCGAGAGTAGAATGTAATAAGGCGGGTCCTGTTCCTCATGGTGCGGGACGGGCTTTCCAACAGGGTGCTGGGAGGTGAAGCGATATTCCTCGTTTCCGCAATGGCCAAATTCTGAATGGACGGTGTTGAAGACCTGCTCGGAGGTGGGAGGAGTGTGTGGGAAGGAAAGTCCGTCGTCGTTGTCGTACATCTTGGCCTCGCCTTCACGGAGAATGCTGTCCTCTGACGCCACGGTCACGGAAGAGGACACGGAAAGGGGAGGCGTGGAAGTTGGCGTGACGGCGTTGGCTAATGACCGCGCTCTTGCGTGCGCGTCGGCCTGGGAGACCGCAGAGAGGTATGAAGCAGCACTTGCGGGGAGGTTGGACTGGGACTTGGACATCTTCTTGAATATTGAGTGCGAAGGCGACGCCGGGTTGATTGCCATAGGTGATGGCATAGCGGAAGAGGAAGGGGAGGAAGATGCGAAGCTGTTGATCCGAATACGCTCTAGAGGGAGATACGTGCCAGTGGATTCGTCAACGCCGTTGTGTTCGTCGTCGTCGTTGGGTTAAGACCAGGGGCGACGGACGTCCGACACTCCACTGTCCAGAAAAAAAACGATGCGCGCTTATGCATCAACATCACCAACTGCGCCGGCATTTAGGCCAGTGGGTGGTTTTCCACTCTGCAGGAGGAAAATAAACCGATAACAGGTGCAAATCACCGTGAATTGCATCGTTTTTAGCCCGAGATAATGGTCGGAGCACCGGCGACCTCGACTACTTTTAGGATGGATCAGTAGCCTGGACAATCACCGTCAAACTAAGCACCATAAAACTGTGCAAACAACATGGCGTGTATAGTGTAGAGACAGATATAATCACAACATAAAAGATTTCCCAAACAGACGTCTAGTCATCATCATCATCCTCGTGGTCGTAGCTCGGTTTGAACAAGTCCATGAGTTCGTCCATACCCAACGTCCCCACCTTGCTCCTGGCCTCTCCAGACAAGGCGGACTCCGCCAGCTCGCGCTTCTTCTCCTGAAGCTATCCAGAGTGTTAACAGGTAAGCGTCCAGGTGGGAATTTCAAAACACGTACAGCCAGAATCCTTTCCTCCACCGTCCCATCGATCGTCAACTTCCATATGTTGACCGGTTTCTTCTGTCCAATGCGGTGCGCTCGTCCGAACGCTTGATCCTGCGAAAATGATCTAGTCAGGGTGGATGTGGCGAAATGCCACGACAAACCTCGAGAGCGGGATTCCACCACAAATCAACCAGTATCACATTATTACAGGCGGTCAAGTTGAGTCCTGTTGTCGCGTTGTGACCTTGCATGGAACCCCCCCAAATGGGATGAACTTACCGACGCCTCCGGCCTTGAACGACATGAGAATGATCCTCGTCTCCTTATCAGTCTTGATCTTGTCGACAACCTTCTGGCGCTCTTTCTGGTTCATTGAACCATCGTCTACATCGGTACGCTTGAGTGGTACTTTTGTGGGCATAAAGAGGTCACTTACATTGGACGAACTTAAGACCCCGTTCGTTGAGGACCTCCTGGATAAGACGCAGCATCGTGGTAAACTGGGAGAATATAATAATCTTCTCGGTTTTGTTGCTTCGTTGCTCAATGCCATTCACAAGTTCGACAATCTTGCGAATCTTCGCAGAATCGCTGTCTGAGGTGTCGACATTCTTGGCGACGATAACCTGACAAGGACTGCAGTGCGTATCCTTGGGATTCGTTAAGCTGGATGTGGTGTTAGTCACGACTTCAACACCTGAAGACCCCACTTACTTGACAAAACAGAGTTGACACTTTGACGCGGCACTGAGGTTCAAGTTGTCGAGGGCCCTGGCCAAGTCCTTCCCATCGTCATCTTCCTCCTGGGTCGGGCTCTCCGGCTGGTTAATGACTGAGTCTTCATCCACCTTCCAGTCTCCATTGACCAGAGAAGGGTGATCGCATGCTAGGTTTCCGTGGTTAATGCTCAACCATGATTGGGTGAACCAAAATTACCTTACCTTGACGAAGGCGGAGGAGTAGCGTTAGCATATGGATGTATGCACGGTTGTCTTTAGCCCCTTGAATCTTCGCCATCGCGTCTGCCATCTTGACTTCAAGAGAATTATAGAACCCTCGCTCTTGCTTGTTAAAGTCACATTTGACAACAACAATCGTCTTTGGTGGAAGGTCGAGAATCTGAATCCCGTTGATGGTGTCGTCTTTTGACCTTCGCAACATGATGTACCTCAAAACAGCCTGCGAGAGGAGTTTAACGTGAAACATCGAGGGAGTGGGAGGGCGGCAGACGTACGTGAAGACGTTTCATGGGTGCCTTGGCTCTTCCCTTCTTCAGGGGATCAACAATCTGTTGTTTGAAGAGACCCCAGTCGTTGAGGGGTTTAATCCTGAGAAAGTGAACCAAAGAGAAGAACTCCTCGACCTTGTTTTGGCTGTAGCCGAAGTCAGTAACGTGGGAACACCCAGTCCAATGCGGGATTTACATGGGAGTGCCGGTAAGACACCAACGATGGTTGCCCTCGAGCGCAAAGCAGGCCTTCGCGCTTTTTGTTGACCTGTTCTTGATTGTGTGCGCTTCGTCTAGGGTGATGGTCCGTTCAGGAAACGGTCCATGCGTTTGTACGCGTTATAAAGAAAGTGAATACCTAGGACGATCCTCCACCACTTAACCGCAAACAAAGCCTTCATGGCACGCTTCTTTTGCGGATCCGCATTGAACTCAGACTGGACCGTGCCATAAGTCGTAATAACGACATGATAGTGCTCAAAATTCTCAGGATCTGCGACTCATGTTAGTGCTCATCAAAGTGTGTTTAGATCTGGCCGACCTCTGGTCCTACTAGGCCCAGTGTGGAGAAGGACGCGAAGCGAAGGGACAAGTCGTTGGATCTCTTCCTCCCATTGAGTGGCTAACGAGGTAGGAGCAATTACACTGGTTTGCTCGTCAGATCCAGAAACGCCGTGAAAGAAAACGAGACCTACAGAGTTGCCGGGATGTATCCTTTACTTTTGTCACTCTTGTGAGGTTTCCCCTCTACAATGCGGACGAGGGTCTGAATGGTTTTGCCAAGACTGGTACGGAAGTCAACTTTCCAATCAGTAGCGACAACCGGGAAGAGAACTAACCCCATATCGTCTGCAAGAATTCCCCCATGCGAACGTCCAGTCTCGCGCTCCTTCATCCACTCCTTCGCCTGAATCTGGTGACGAAGGAGCCTGAAATCGCTGGCGAATTTCTCCACTATCTCGTCGCCTTCCTTGATCTCAACCTCGTGGTTGACAGATGTTCCCTTGAACAACTCTTTCACATCGTCTTCGACCTGGGTAGCAGATTTCCCACTGGATTCGTACTCGTCCTGGGGGCTGACATCGGCTTCGATGTTGACACCCTCGTCGTCGTCGTTATTTTCAACTGCGACGGGTTTGAGAGTCGGTTGGGGAGTGGCCTTTACTGGTGGGAAGAATTTGGGAGCTGCCAGATCGGTCGCTTTGAATGGACGGGATTCGGATGTCTTTGTAGCTGTTGTGGCCGCTTGGGTGGGCCCGGGCTGCGATATCTGGTCAAGTTTCTTTCACAGGTCAACATAATGACCACTCACCACAACTTCAATACCGTCACTGTCCGAGTCGATGACGTGGACAGGTCGCCGAATCTTCGACGGATTCGCAGGATTCGGTTTCCGGGGTGGTGGGGTATCATCCGAACTAGATGAACCAGCACTCTGGATTTCAAAGCGCCCTGGTCAGCCCTACATCTCGGAAGAAAAAGTGGGTACGTGCTATCGTCTGCGGGTATAGGATCTTGTCCGCCATGAGTTTCTGACGCCTGGGTGTGATACGCTTAACCATGGTCATCAGCTTGAGCGAGATGGGGGAGGACTCACAAACTCTCCATTATAAGTGCGAAACTCGTAGGAATGGTGGCAGCAAAAGGCGAAAGGGAATGTGGCCCACGGACAACCGGTGGCAGGTGTTGACAAGGGTTGAGAAACGCGGACGATCTTATTACCTCTTTCAGCACGTGCCCTGGGCGTCATTATGCTGCGCGTCTATCAGGACGCGACGCGACGCGTTACTTGGAAAGACTAAACCAATACATAACCTGGAAAATGTGGACAAAATACGACACAAAAATACACTATTTCTCCTCAGGCTGCGAACCCGAGGCACTAGGCGATTTATCCTGGACACGACTTCGCATGCCGAGACGGTGAATCCACCAGCCATGCCGCGACCATGACGCGATTTCTTGCTGAACCAACTCTTTCAGCTTTGGGAGGCTAAAAGCCAATGTGTCGTCTGTCTGTAGAGCCCTTACAACGTATGAGCTAGTAGTCAAAGTCAGTATCTCATAACAGTGGATAAAACACGACACCAACTCACATGACAGTGCTCTCCTTCAGAGGGTTGTCTTTCGCCCGAAGAGCAACACACATTTCCGCGAGAGATGAACCCTGTGTGTGCCATAGAGTATACGCCCTAAGCTCTTGCGGAGTAGGTTCCGCCGTGACGAAGTAGGGGCGGCCTTCGTTTTTCGGTAAAATGGTGGCCGACGTAGTAATCATAGCCAGTCTCCCAGACTTGTAGTCCTCTTGCAAATCTGTAGTGTACCTGGAAAGTACAAGCGTCTTTCCAGCCTTTTCAGCGATTCCACAAATTTTCTTGTACATCCGCACGGCGCAGTCAGCATCGTTTGCGGCATCTACAGAATTGGTGGGTCAGGGATGATGTATATCATGAGGGGGACAACGAGACAAACACTCAATCTGCTCCACATCTAGCGGATTCCTTTCCCAGTCACTTATGCGAACGGTGTCTTTGGGAAGGTGCTTTCTTTCGTACCACTGCACCATTTTAGCCAGGGCCACCATGGGCCGTCGGTAGTTTGCTGCAAAGACGTCATCTGCCTCCCGAGCAGCACCGGCAAGCTCGACCAAACCCCGGGCTAGAATCCCATAGTCGTAATATAGCTTTTCGCCGTCGCCTGTGAACAATCTTCAAAGAAAGGGGGGAAGTACTGTGTGAGAACCCAACTCACCCCGTATGTTCACTCCAAGTTTCACAACATCCGGCGACTCGATCACTCTCTAGACACCACCTTGAGTAATTCAATGGCATAGAAGGTGTACGAAAGCTGACCTTGAGTTCCGACGGGAAACCTGTGGCGAGGTAAGCCACGGATCGTCGAGCTCCGATCAAATTCAACTTACGGGTCATTGCACTCAGTTGGACCAACAGAATAATCCTGTCATCGCCAATTTGTACCAATGCGGTCCTCCTTGATACCGTCTTCCCATTCGACCAATAGAATCTCCATTCCATATCAAACCCTAACGGCCTGAACCCAGGTCACTGACACCCCTAACGATTGATGAACACAAGACCACGGAGACTCACCCATACAAACACCCAATCAAATCATTCACCTCTTCTTCGTTCTTCGTGTACACCACAATCGCAGGGTGCTCATAGTCCTTATACGAATATACGGGTAGAGCGACTGATGGTCCTGTGCCACTCGCATCACTTGCAGCCTTTTTGAGGTTTTTGGTGGCTTGTTGCCGCCGAGTATCCTGGTACCCAGGTATGACTGGTTCTGTTTTCGATCGCTGCAACCTGTGAAGAGTCCGAACCGAGTCAGCCTACCCGACGCGGGAACGGGGAAAAGACAGGGGTAAATACACTCTTGGCGCTTTCCCGGTCTCAGCTACGGGGGGGAGCTTCTTCTCAGCCCCCTGACCATCCAGGCTGTTCAGCGCGAACAGGATTTTCGACTTCGGTTTGGGAGGTATCCCTGCGTGATCCTCCATTGTTGTTGTTCTTTAACGAGGTACGGGCCGGGATTGAACTTGTGACGTTACGCGTTTGTCACGTGTGATTGACCGCCCAAGAAATTTCCCCCGAACATCATTCCACGCGTTTTTGGCGCTTGTATTTACCATTTTCAATCGTTTTTCGACCAAGGTTATGGCTGCCATCCAGCTCTCGGTTGTGCCTCCGCCTTTGCCAGCAAACTGGTCTGCGCCGCCAGATTCTGGCAAATCTATCTCTCGTGCGTCGGTCTCTACCAGTTGGTTTTCAAGACTGAAAAGTTTTGCTTCGGGACTTTGTTCAATCAAAAGCCTTGGTGGAACGGAAGTTGTTCCCTGTTGGACCAGCTTACCTTGCACATGTCCGCAGAAAGGTTCACGATCTCACATTCGAAGCTCATGACAAGTACGAAGAAGAGCGCAACCGATTGGCCAGCGGCTCCTCATCCGACGAAATAGTGGATGATCTAGGCGTTGGTGACGAGGAGGAAGATGAAGACCTCTTATCTCTAGATTCAAAAGAGTGGAAGGTACGTATTCATCAGCCCTCCAAGGGATCGTGTATCATCATCCTCATCTGCGTCGCGAAACTAAGAAACAAGACCACTATGCAGTCCTCGGACTCTCTCACCTTCGGTATAAAGCAACAAACGATCAGATTAAAATCGCCCGTACGTAACCAAGGTCGTCGATTTGCCGGTTTTTTCGGACTCTAACCGCGTCCTATTCTTCTCCTGCCACGTCAAAACACATATGTCGTTGGCATACTGCTCCATACAGATCGGAAGAAAGTACTTAAACATCATCCGGATAAAAAGGCAACCATCGCCGGTGAAACCAACGACGACGCGTTTTTCAAATGCATTCAAAAGGCCATGGATGTTCTCACGAACCCGGAACGGCGAAGACAATTCGACTCAGTTGACCCTCATTACCAGTCTCTTGAGGAAGACGTCCCCACCGCTGCTCAGTTGAAAGGCAAGGATTACAACGCGTTCTTCAAGGGTTTTGCCCCCGTGTTCGAACGTGAGGCTCGATTCAGCAAAGTGCAACCGGTTCCGCTCCTGGGTACCTACGACGCTCCCAAGGAAGCAGTAGAGGGATTTTACGACTTCTGGTACAACTTTGACAGCTGGAGGAGTTTCGAATACATGGACAAAGAAATCAACGAAGGCAGCGACAAGTACGAATCAGCTTATTATTTTCTCAAGTCCTGCAGAGATTGACGATCGACTCCTCAGCCGGGATGATAAGCGGTACACGGAAAAGAAGAATAAAACGGAACGAGCTCGCCGGAAGAAGGAAGACACGGCCCGATTACGCGGCATCGTAGATGTGTGTCTTAGCGTCGACCCTCGCATCAAGCGGATAAAGCAAGAAGAGAAGGAAGCCAGGGAAGCGAAAAAGAGGGGCAGGGCAGGAACCCCTCAAAACCAGAAAGCGAAAGAAGAGGAAGAGAAAAAGAAGGCCGAGGAGGATGCTAGGAAGAAGGAGGAAGAAGATAAGGTTCGTGGGGTCGCATTTCCTCTGTTTGGACAAGTATCTGACGGCGCCGTAGGTCGCCCGGGAGCAGGCGAAGAAAGACAAAGCTGCGGCTGCTAACGCGGCGAAGAAGGCTCGCAGGGCTGCACGAGCCGCAGGAGAACAGTCACCCGCTGCATAATGGGTGAGTTGCGGCTTGTCAAGTACTCCTCATACCACGCCTAGTGCTTTGTATATCATGGTTAGAAATGGATGTGGTGTTACGTTTCCCATGGTTTCTTTCTGATCTGTCCGGTATTCTCGCTCGGGGGAACGTCCTACAGGGCCCTAGGTTTAGGGCGGGGATGATGTAATAGGAGTTTGGGTGGGTGAGGACGTACGTTAAGGGTGTTGGGGATCAGCCTGTTGTTTGGGATCCCCTCAGTCTTCCCTTGTTCGATTAGTGCCTTGAGTTCAGCGAATGTCAAGATACCGGCTTCCTCCCCGACCGCTTGCTGTTGTTGCTGTTGCACGGCTAGGCGGTTGCTATCGACGAGACGGGTAGGGGACTCGAAACTCAATGCATCCTCCAATGTGACCGAGTTCCCCGTAACCCTGGAAAGTTTCCACGCAATGAGGAATAATAATAAAAAAGCGAGAGTGAAAGGCATCATCTCCACATACTTGTTGAAATAGAATACGCGAGACATTCTCAACGTGATCTCTTTCTCCGTATTGGATTTGCTGTCGAAGGCGTCGCTCGAGAGGATGCTTTGTAGACCCGTCTGCGAATAGAAAAAATGATCCAGACCCTCAGCGATCTTCCAATGAGATAGACTATACGGCAGTGCGGAACCGCAGATATCGCTGACCTGGTACTCCTGATCCATGGCAAACGGAAAGGTTCTAAACGCTTCCGCGACATCTGCACTGCTTGGATCCGTGGTGGCCATTTTCCCGGTGTGTCGAGAGCGGGGAACGAAAAGTACGGGGTCGCCTTGAGTTCCGGTGGCGGGGGGTTTCAGTGCTTCAGGTCCGAGGTGGATGGCAGGCGTTCCGCGTAGGTATGGTTATAAGAGACAGAACCTTCAAGACTGCCAGTCGACCAATGTCGCGGGTAGTCCAAAGTCATACAGAAGATGGCGGAAGACGAGAGAGACGCTGCCGGGAGCCTTCTCCATTCTTCCGCTGTGATCATCTGCACCTTCCTCCGGTATCACCTGTACAAGTTCCCACTCGTCCCCATGTCCATCACCAGCCCGGATAGCACCTCGGATCCCTGGGGACAGCAATATACATCAGTATCTGTATGAGGCGGTTACTTTGTTCCGCACTTTTGCGGCCGTTCCGTGTTCTTGACCTTGGATGGTCCCTAGGCTCACGATGATCCTCTGCCAAACATGAGGAACCTCACAGTACCGAAATCGACACATGTCCCGGATGATTGGGATAACGACGATGAGGAAGAAGAGGCAGACAGTCAGAAAATTTGGGAAACTGCGTACGCCACCCCACTCTGGCCCACCCTCCTTCCCTCCTCCCCCTCCTCCCAGACGGGGATTCTCAAAAACTGATTGAGACACGGGGTTAGGAACACAAAGTCTCCGATGCCACAACTGGTGATTTCGAGATCGTCAACCTCAGCGACGGTCATTTCACCACCCCCGCCAACAGTCATCCAAGCTCCGCTGAGGATACTCAAACGACCGACATCAACAACCACTCCCTCAAATACATCTTCTGCCTCCCCCTCGCCGGTTCCCCAAACTCTAGCCGAGCGGGAGGCAAAATACCAGGAAGCTAGGGAGCGGATCTTTGGGTCGTTCAAACCTTCGGAGCAGGATGGCCCGAAGACCAATACACCACCACCTAAACCTGTTCTAAATATGATTCGCAACCCCACCGGAACAGATACCAATACCCCTGGTCCGAACCAGAATCCGCCACAGGGATCCGGTGGCAAACGCGGTAGGAGGCCTCCGAAACCCTGAAGGGTGAAGGCGCGTCTGTGTTATCTCTTTCCTTGTGCAATATCATGATTTTCGGTAGGATACTGAGGGATTCCGTGTAAATTTCTGACTTTTGTACATGGGCCACTATATACACAAGATCAAGCAATACATGGTTATCGAAGAAAGAAAAACAAACTGTCTTAGATGGGGAAGATCCTATCCAAGGCAGCTCCGACCAATGAGAAAAGTCCGGGTCCCAGTGGAGCACTGCGAACGTGATCTCTTCTACTGGAGAGATCGTTGATTTGTTCGAGCATCCGCGCCTTCTCCCTCTGTGAAGTGGCGGCGTCGGTTTGAATGGAGTCCTTGAGTCCGTCGATCTGTCGCTGGTACTGGGTTGCGACGCGATCCGCTTCTTGCCTCGTCTCCGCTTCCATCTGCGTGACCCGGGCCTCGAGCCTCTCCTTCTCGTCCTTGTAGTCGGATGCCAACCTCTTGGTGTCGTTCTCGAACCTCGCGATCTCCTTCTGCATTTTCCTGGTCTCGATCTCAAGCTCCCTCCTTGTCTCCTCGTCCTTGTCCTTCACCGCCTGCCGCATCTCCTCCTTGAGCGCCAGCATCTCTTCCTTGTGTTTCTTAATCTGGGCTTTCAACTCTCGATCGAGCTCCTCGCCAGCGCCGGTCTCAGAGATATCTTTGTGCTCGTTGACGAGTTCCTCCTGGATGCGTAATGGCAGGGGATGATTATTGAGGACGAGACGAATGATGGCTTCCGCCGAGGGAACGGTGTTCGCGTGACGAGCCATCTGGGCATCCTTGTCGAGGACTGGCTTGAAGAAAATGTCCTCCCTCATCAGCTCGGCCTCACGTGCGTCACCAACCTGGGGGTCAACCTCCCCCCACATGTTTGTGACGATGACGACGTTCTGGAGAGTGCTATCTCCACAGAGCTTTCGGAACATCTTGAAGTTCCTCGTCGATATCCCGCCCATCCTGAAATCGGAGATCCGGTGAAAGTAAAGGACACCGGCGAGCGTGCTGCCCCGTTCGTATCTGCGGACGCGAGGTGATTGTAACGAGGTGGTTTGCGTAAGAACAATGTAATTCGTCTATTTTTTGGGGTGCAATTGAGTTTCACTTACGATGTGGCAAGAAAAGCTGCGATCATCTTGAGAACATCTGTGTCACTTCGCGTGGTGTCGTCAAATCCGGGTGTATCGATCAAAACAACGCGACGGCCGTCTAGATTGAAAGCACCCGCAACTTGTACGGTGCTTGTGCAAGATCGCAGCCCTCTGCCGATACCGAGGTTGGACCCGCTGACGAGATTGATGAACTGTGCAAATCACGGCCATGGGGGAGACGAATAATGAGCTCCCTTGGGAATCTACCGCCGTGGCGAGGGGAGACAACGTACTGTTGACTTGCCGCTCCCCGTTGCACCCATGACGCTATCAGATCAACCGGATTGACAGATCGTCGTGGGTCGGTGAGAAAAAAGCGGTTCGGTCAAGGACGTAAGACGTAAGTAATGGAAGCGAGAAAGCGCGCGGAAGACCTACGCGATGGCTACTTCTGGGACATCCGAATCCTGGCACAGGGGGTATGTAAGAACAATATTCCCTCCTGGACAAATGCATGTGAAATATTACGGTCTGGTACCCTGCTGCGCCATTTGTCGAGGAGCGCGCTGACGGCCCTGTCGGTCCCGGGGGTCGCGGCCCAATGTCAGGATATGTCGGGGGAGATGACCCATCCGCGTCCGCAAAGGTCCATGCGCTGTCCATGGCGTTGTTGGCCGCAGAGGGATCTCCCTTCGACGATTTCTCCGTTTTTCCAGAATTTCCCTTCCAGTAAGACTTGTAGGACATTTCCGGTCGAGCGACGAAGAGAGGTCGTTAGAGAGAGGCCGTTGCGGAATGTCATGATTCTGGGGCCCATGTTGTTATACCAGCACACGGGTCCAGCCACAGTTCTACTTGTGGACGAACGCTGATTACACGCGTGGGGTGGGCGAGGCTGAGGCTTATCGATATCAATCGATGCAGTGAGAACCCCCCGGCACCCAGATAGTTCGAATGGCAACTTCCGCAACCAGAGCGTTCATTTCCGTTGGAATGTATTGTCCTTATGACGCCGGAATGAAGTGATACAGCCTTCCGTCGAGCCTCGAAAATAACCGGGGACCGTTCGGCTCTTTCATGTCCGACTACACGGAGCCATTCACAGTAGAACAATGGCCATTTGAATCAGATCCTTGGGCGAGGCACTGTGGGTATTGGCGCCAAGATCTCCGCTGCCGAGAGATTCCCCGCAGTAAGAGAAGCCCAGCCAACACGACGCTTGGGAGAGGAAACAGTTTGGGAAGGAGACGTTTCACGGAGGAGATTGTCAGGTGCGCGGGGGCTATGGAGTAGGCGAAGGGCACGGGAGATGTCCTCAGGGCGATCCTCTCCCTCCTAGAATTGATGCCCACTGATGACGTACTTGATCCTCCAGGCCTCCATAATCTCCTCCATGCTACCACTGCACCACGACCAGTCCAGGTACCGTTGTCCAAGATGTGCAACATAGACTGTTGCGGTGACGCAGCGTCCCCAGTCCTGAAATTCTCAACGTGCCGATATGCCCGTCCGGGACCGGTGGTCACGGCTGCACGGGGTTTTAAGGAGTGATAACAATGGAACAGGCACAAAACCGCATAATTCCGTTTGTCGAGTGGAAGATCAACATTCAATGGCTTTACGACCTTGTCTCTCTAAGTTTGCCATCATGGTTAGGCGAGGGTTTGACGTTGAGCAGTTGTTGCAAAACAGGGATCGGCTAAGGCCAGTCTCAATGACGACTTTCCATTTCCGGCACAAGATCCCCAAACCGGGGATACCGGATTTCCAATCCCCAGCCCAACGGTAGCCGCCGGCGTCCCTTGCGACGTGTGGCTTCTGGGTCTGTAGCCCGAATGCTGGGTGAAACGCGTGATCCCGATACATGTAACACACACAAGGAACAAAGACACATGATACATGACGACAACAAAACGTCGAAAGTCGCGACTTCTAAATAACAAGGAAAACAGGGTAGGCAATTGCGGTGGGAAGGTCTGTCAAATACTGGCTCTTGGCCGCTTGTAATGTACGTCGTAAATACGATAGCGTGGTAGAGCAGAGAGGAGGGGGTTGGGCGCAAACGAACGGTCTTTTCGGGGTTTAGCCGTTCCACTCCGCGAGGGAACTATAAGTCGTCCCAGGTGGTTGTGAGTTGTTACCGTGGGTGAAACCGGGGTTAAGTTGTTGTCTAGGTGGGATGTAGATCCATCAGTCTCCAACGGTCGAATGCGATCCGGGGTCGCACGAGGGGAAGCACTCACCCATCTTGTTTGAGTACTTCAATACAAATATCCCCACATGGGGGTTCATACGGGACGATTTGGCAGTAATCCTGACGCAACAAAGCGTCCATGATCTGCCGTTCAGCACTGTGACTTTGATAGCCAACGTCTTTGGGGCAATCGCCTGTCCACGGGAGGTAGTCGTACTCATCAGTCTGCGAAGAGTCCCCATCCTCGCTACAGCTGACAGGTGTTGTAGAATTCCTTCGTGAAATGCTCTCGATGTCTGTAGCAGACAGAACCCTCCACGTCGGTTCGTAAACGCAATCCTTCTCCGTGCCTGTACTTTTGCACAGTTTGCAGCTCGGTCGTTCCGCAGTGCACTTCTGCAAGGTCCAACGCGTAGTGTCAATGTGACTGCTCCCAAACGGTGCAGAATAGAACCTTCACGAACCTTTTTCTTCCTTCTACTCGACACAGAAAGATAAGAACAAAAAAAAGTATTGAGGGTTAGCGTTGTTAAGATCTCCGAATGATCGGATGCAATCGCCCCACCTGCAAGGTGCGCATGCCTCCCCTTTTGGTAGAGACTTAGGCCGTGGCTGAGGAACGACGTGTCCAGCCTCGAAATTGCATTCTAACCCGCGGCGAGACTTCTGGCAAGCCGTACATTGTGGGAATTTCCTATCGCATTTCTGTCGATATTCAACACGGTTAGCGATCAAATTCACATATGATTTGGTGGTGGTGGAGGGTAGGAGAGGGAAAGCTCTGTGTCACACTCACGATTTTCCTGAGTCTAACATAATACCAAACAGAATAGAAAAGTCAATCCGGAGGCGCCGGCGATGGTGAGGGGAACAAGAACTCACCGACACTGGGAGCACGATTTTGGCATCATCGTGTATGAAGAGAGGAGGGGGATGTGGAGAAGTGAAGAGTAGCGAAAGGAGGAGGAGGGGGGTGAGCGGCTGCTGGGATACCGGCTCGTTGATTGAAATAGTCGGGACACTCGTGCGGAATCTTCGAGCCCCTCCGCATCCCTGGCTACGTAAAAGAAGGGTGGCAGTGGGGCCAGGTGGACCGCATTGGGAGGACCGAGGGAGCCGAATCACTGCAACACCCAGCAGTGGATCAAAAGAGCAATGATCATTTTGGATCCGTGTTTACGGGCAATGATGGAGAGGAAGAAGCATTCCACTCCCCTCTCTCGCCCCAGGATCCAACTGCGTGGATCTTTACAAATCAAAATTCAAATGGGCAGCGTTCCAAGTCGATGATCGTCAGCCTACAGTCAATCAGGTCCGCCGCTTCTCCACTCCCTCATACTACTAATGCTGCAGCTGGCCGGAAAAACCAAATGAGTTTGCTTCCCTTTCAGGCGTAGGAACCACAAACGAACACTCACACTCGCGCACAACGCACACCCTCCCCCGCAGTTCCCCTTTCAGAGTTTCATACCTTTTCTCGAATTTGTCATTCCATCGTGTCAGAACATCGTGTCGTGCAGCGGCAAAAATAATTTCACCATAGTTACATCTCACCAGTGAGTTTGACGTCCTGGTCGACCTTGTCGGACGATCGCTTCGCACACCTTTCGGCATTTGCCTCTGGAGAGGTATGCAGTTCCACCGAGTCGGCGTGGAAAAATTACGAACGGCCGTTCGCCGAAGAGGGAGAACCGAAAGACAACCTTAACCGATTGTGGCGTATCTTAACGCCACGATCTCGACTCAGACGCGCAAAGCTTTCACAAATTGTTTTCGGTCGCTAGCCGGGAATATTCACCGAAAGGCGACATGCGTACTGTATCGTATTCGGGTAGAAAGCGTGGTGAAATAACGAGATGTTAGGGATGATGGATGCTCTACTGATACAAATGAACGACGGCCCAACGTACCCCGCGACAGGGCCTACGATCCGGGGTTCGGGTTCCTACACAACCGAGGGTCAGCATCAGGAGATAGTGAGGGTATGGAGAGAGTGCGGAGGATCAGATAGGAGCGAAAGACGTGATGAATTTGTGTCAACACTGCAGGTTCAGTGTGAACTATGCATGATTTCTTGATTCATCGTTTAACCGAGAGGGGAGAGGAGCACAGAACAACGCCAAGGTACGAAAGTCCAACTTACATTCGTCGCTTCCCACCCTGCTGCAGGGTAGTGATGTTGACAAACCTAGAGCACATAGGTAAGCCAACTGGATACAGAGAGATGGGTTGCGGTGGGACGAACCGCCTGTTGTACAAAAGCTTCTTCTTTGCGCGGCCCTTGGGAGTCTTCTTTTTCTCCTGGGGCTCGACCTTTGGTGTTTGAGACTTGACTTTGCCGGCACGGGCAAGAGAACCGTGGACTGACCGCAAGAAGAGCGCATAAGTATTGTCTGTATGGAGTGGCCAAAGGGCGACATACCTTTTCCCATGACTGCTTGACGATGAGGACGACGGTCGTCCTTCTCTGACTCATGGGGGGCAGAAGCTAGCTGTACAGTTTTTGCCAAAAATGGCATCAGACTCCCACGATTGTGGCGTGGCGTGGAGCTCTGGTAAAATCTCCCCCGTCAAAAGGCTGCAGCCAGAGAAACCCCTCAAGCAAGGGAATCAGGGTAATTATTATCTGGACTGCCGGTGAGGGATCCGGCGTCGAGTAGGCGTGGAAGTGTCCCCCATCCTGCAGAGGGGAGGGTCACCGACTCGCCGGGATTGGCCAGAAGGGGCCGAACGGAAAGCAGTCACTCGTAACTCCGACGCTGACGCCCAACCCGACCCGACAGTCATGCCATCACCTGTGCCTCCGTCGAGGAAGACACTCCTCCACCTCTACGCTGCGATGCTGCGGACATCGCGGGGGTTCAGCTCGTACAACTTCAGAAACTATTTCTTGGCTAGAACCACAGACGCGTTCCGGAGAATCCAGGTCTGTACTCCTCCACTAACGGCCTTGCGGCATCACCTGCTTGACGTTCTGACCGAACACTGTAGAACGAATCAGACCCAACCAAGCTCTCGTCGTTCTATCACACAGCCGTAGAGGACCTCGCGGTGCTCAAGCGAAGTGCGATTGTGAACTCGGTTTATGGAGGCCGGAAACTTGTGGTCGAAAAGGACAAGATTGAGAGGATTCGAGGCATTAATTAGAGTCTGTGTCCTCGTGCGGTCTAGTTTTCTACGCGTTGCTAAACACTTGAGCTCGAACGAACGTGCGATGAGATCCCCCGTCCCCAGTCTTGCATCATGACCACCACCAAATCGATCCGGGTAGAATTCGGCGGAGGTCTCGAGCTTCTCTTTTCAAAGCAAAGGTCTCATCAGGTCGAGATACCGACGACTACGGCCGATGACAAGCTTACCGATATGAATTACTTGATACATTGGCTAAGGGATAACCTGCTCAAAGAGCGAGAAGGACTTTTTCTCGACAACGACACGGTGTGAGTCTTGCATCATTCTCGTGATTTTCACACCCTCTCAATGCGTGCTTGGCGTATAATACAGGCGGCCGGGTATCCTCGTCCTTATAAATGACACAGATTGGGAGTTGGAAGGAGAAGGCGATTACGTGCTAAAGAACAACGACGAGATCGTCTTCATATCCACCCTGCATGGGGGATAACCCAAATGTTTGTTTTTCTGATTTTTGGGCGAAGAACCCATGATGAAACTTGTTTTTGCCTGTCATTCGTAGTGCTTCCTTGTTGTGTGATAGTTCTGGGTGTTCCCGATGAATTTGTTCGCAGCAAATATGTTGGGAAGCGTGCAGCACATCGCAGCACACAGACATACCCCCAACAGATCAACTAGGTACACAGGATGACAGAATCACACTCTGATTGTTGGATCGCTTAGTCTGTCTCGACCCGGGTGCCCGCGCGACGAATGATTAATCAGGGGTTGATGCAGATGAGGTGAGAGGAGGTCTGATATTAGGTGGACAATATTCTACGCAGGTGAGGAACTGGATGGGGCGGCAGAGAGGTGAGGTGGTGAAGGATCGTTGAGAGTCGCAAGCAGGCCGTGGGCGTCACCCCGGGCTCCACGACCCAGGATGGAGCGAAGGGTGCATGCGGATAAACGATGGTAGCGGTGACAACCATTCCGCCTTTTGTAGCGGGTTCTTCAAATGTTTTGTCACCCACATGCAGAGAAAAAGTTCGAGCATGCACTCACCGGAGAATTTGATCCGCGAGGATCACCCGGATCTACTTCGAGTTTGAATTCGACCCCTTGAACCAACCGAGTGGATTCCATGTGGAGGATGCCTGCATGGGTTGCAGAGGCTGCGCGTCGGTGTCGTGGGTTAGGGGGGACCTCCTGGGTTCGGAGGGAGGGGCGTTGAGGATCTCTTGCTCGAGTCTGTGACTCTCTTCGGCATTCTTCAATCTCTCCTCAAACTCCTCTCTCCGTCTCTGCAACCCGGCCAGCATCTCATCTTGCTCACGCGAAGACCTGTCAATCTGGGGTTTCGTCTGGCCCATCATCCAGGCACCAGCAACAACCGCAACAATGGTGAACCCCTGTGCGACCACGCGAGCGCGCAGCCAGTAGTTCATATCCTTGGATTGGCGCTTCCTCAGTTTGTTTGAAGCCATCAGAAGCGTGAATGTCGTGGCCAGGACACCTACCGCGATGATCCATTACATGTGCCCTCCCCAGGTGAAATTCGACGAACCTATAGGTACAAGTGGCTGTTGCTTGAACTTCCTCAATGCCTTCTCCCGGTATGTCTCGCCGCTGGTGCGGAACGATTCGGTGTTCATGATGGTTTCGGGTGTCCGAGCGGAGATCGACCAGGTTGCCCTAATCGGATGCTTTTGTTTGGCAACAGCTTTCGATCCAAACAAGCGCCTCCCCTCAACGGGCGGCCAATGTCAACTGCCTGTCGCGGCACGCGCGACCACATTCCTTGCGGACGGAGCAGTAATCGATATACCCCTCAGATGATTCCGTCGGTAAAGTTCATTTCAAATCTCAGGGAACGAGGTTGTGGTTGCTCATCGATCTCAGAGAGTCGAACTAGTACTTGCAAAAGGCGTTTGTTCGAAGTCTGCGCCTTATCCATATACCCACGTGGGACACTTGAGGGCGTCTCACCTTCCCCCCCTTCGCTCCGGCCGCCACGGCCCTGACTTTGGAGGACTAGCGTCCTCCGGTCACCCTTACCCTCTTGGATGGTCCCTCCGACTCCCCTCCCTCATGGACACACAATTTTCCCGCACGGCGTGGCGCATCAGCTGAAGAAGCAAACCCCTCTCTGTCATGCCGTCACTATCAGGAACGCACACTTCGCGGGAACTTTCCATCCGTGTTCGTCGCAGGGTTTTTCCGTCGAGATATTTGTATTTTGTTTACATTGATTCGTTACAGGTTAGCCCTCGAAGCTGCGGGTTCCGCTCAATGTATGACCTATGGCCGCAAATACTGCTGTGGAACATATCGAAGCATCATTGGCAAACTCGACTATATTCAAAACCCAGGCTTTGGATCTCACTGGTCGTTACAAATGTCGAAGGTTTTACCGCGTACTGCGGAGCTTACCACAGCCGTTGGACCCAGGACACCTACGAACTGAGTCCACGCTTTGCTCTGCGGATGACATGGCCGCGCTTTCTGACGCCTTGCACGCGCGAGATATGTACTTTATGGTTGTTAACCATCTCGGACCCGTCAACTAACCTGCTTCCTTTGTCTCTTTCAACCCCCTCACTCAGCCCAGTTACTTCTATCCCATGTATCTAATCACGGACGGACTGCAACAAATGGGCGGGCGTGGGGTGGTGCTGGTTGAGTGATGGCAAGCTTGCTTTGGCGGATGTCGATCCGGAGATCCGCTAACCGCGAAAACGTTCAACCGTTGGATTTCACCTCTAGCCAAGGACCGCGACACCGAGGGTATTCCCATCGATATCGTCGAGCGTGTCATTTTGGCCAGCGTTCGCTACCTCCTCTGACGTTCACACCATCTGAGAGGTGTCGCACGGCGAGAACGCCTGTGTGGCAGATTACACACGTTCGGGCCTCATCACTTCTCTACCACCCTGCGTTTCTGTATGAGCCTGTTTCAGAAGTTCCCTGCGGCGTTTTTTTGCCATCCAACATGGTTCCAACTGGTCCCCGCGTTCCAGACATCATCTGGGGACTTGAATACGCTCGTGGAGGTTATCCTGAAAGCCCAACATGCATTGGAGACCGGGTCTTTTGGGTCTGGAGCTTTCTCGGAGAGTCACGACCAGCCAAGGTTTGCCTGGTCATCCAATGACACCGCAGTGAGCGGCTTTTGCGGTTGGTCATAGGCTTGTGCTCACTTGAACTCCAGAGGACCAAGAACGTCATTGCATTCCCCTCCGTCCATGATGACACCCTTGTCCTCGCGCGAGAGGTTGTGGCTCTTGGGCTATTTTGAAGAAAAGCACATGACGTTCTCCGAGGTCACCATAATTACCTTATCTGTTGACAAGCACCCGCTGTTGATTTTATTCACAAATGTCAAACCAAACTGCGCCACATCCTGGAACGTCCAAAGCACCAACTACGTCCCGGACATGAGACTTCTTGAAGTTTTTTCCTGCAGGGTTTCTGCGGATATCATCGATGGCCTTAAAGCCTTAAAGCCTGATGACAGCCATGATTGCATATTCTCGCTCGCGCGCATTCTGGGCGTTGCAAGAATAATTCAATGTCACATTGTCCATTACATCCAATCTTCGTCTTGCTTAACTTTGTTTTCAAATTCGGGGTGTCAATCATGTTACAGATAATCCATTCGCTACGTAAGTGGCTACCGCATGAGGTATTTCGCTTGTGTTGTCGCCCGTGTCGGACAATACAAACCCTACGATCTTGTCTCACCTGGTCCCCAGTTCCGAATCTGATATGAATCCGACGTAAGTTTGAAATCGAAAGGAGGGTTTCCGCGACCGGTTATGAAGTGGATTAAGGGTTGACATCTTGTTTGTCGAGTCAAATTAACCAAACGGGTTCCAGGCCCACATTACTTGTGGGCTACGGAGGGATCTTGAGAATGCGTACGGGCCGTACGGACACTGCCGCACCATGGGCAAAGATGCTGACTACCCACAAAAACCGCCATCATAACTCGTCGACGTCTGGTAAATTTCCAACCATCTCCTGATGGGCCGACAGAAAAAAAGAGGACCCGCTGAGGTGGCTCGAACCAACTTCCGATTCGCATCTCTCGACCAAGTACGCGGCATCTTCAGACTAAAAAGATGGAATGAATGAAGATCTTCCGGGTATCAGGAGGGTGGAGAGTGACGGATTTTGGATCTAACCTCCTCCGGGTCGTCGGATTCCTCCACCTTCTACGGTGAACTTGTTGATGGTCCTAACCTTAAACGGAGCTTCCCCCTGCGCTCGCGCCCGGATCTACCCCAAGCGAGGTATCCCGTTGCACATGACAGGACGGGGTTTCGGCTGCTCGTCCATCTAGAATTGTGCTTCCGCAAGGGGGCATTGAACATCAGTGATGGTTTAATGAATGAACGGTAAATCGAGGGGCAGTGTGCCGATCTACACCGATGACCCAGATCGCGAAGTGGACTCGCTATTCAGTACTTTCCATCATCTTCCTAGGGAAGTTGCCGTTTGACATGCTGCCTGTAAGTCTTGCCTCCGTAGTGCGGAGATCAAGCCACAGGTAGGGGAGAGTTGCAATGCTGTCTCACGCTCTTCCGGTCCGTATTGGAGCATCCTTTGCGGGAGATCAAGGATCCTCCCAAAGGTGTTCTATTTCGGATGCAGGGTAGACGGGTAGATATCTCACCTGCACCTGTGCGAGCGGCCATTAAGCGGTTCTCTCTCGCCGATCTTTGTCGAAGGTGAAATTTACCACCCCCTATCTTCAATAGGGTTTTCGGCGCTTTTCTTTCCTGGGTAAACGGAGACGAATTCGAGAGTTTCAGTCATTTCGGCCGAATTATTGCCACCTGGTGTAAGAGTCTCAGAGTCGGGTGGTCCTGTGGAATTCAAAGGCACAATACCTGGATACGCGTGGATCCGACGATCGCGTACAGGTCCTAAAACGGGGTGGGATATTAACGTGCGCCCACCCTAGATATCCGACGAGGTGGCTCACAATGCTCCAAAAATCATTACTTCCGAAGAATGATATGGGGGTGCTTTGGATCAGTTTCACGAAGCAATGACCGGCCCGGTTCCTTGGCAAGGTTACTAGGAGATGTGGGGGATGGCATGTGACCAATGCAGGTTTGATATCGGTTTCTCGCATCTACCACGATACCGACGGCCTCCAAAGATATCAGCGGCCCTCTCTGGCGGGACAAACATGGGGTCTTGTAAAAGGTCGTCCAATTTCGGTGTAGCACCTTCTCGGAGGATTGCAAGATGCTGCTGCTGCAACTCCCTGGATATCGCTATGTTGGTCTCATAAATGAACAGGAGTAGTCATACGTTCGGAGGGTTGTCATCTGGGCTGAACTCTCCTCTCTGTTCGTGTAAGATCTTTAACGCGTACCTGCCTTATCACGCATGTGTTTGGTGGGCCGGGGGGTACGGTTATCAATCTGACCGGTTCCTGCAGTCGGGAATCTTCATAGAATTTCGTAAGTTGTTAGATGCTCGCACTCGACACATCAAACACCAAACATATGTGAGTTCCTACTCTAAAGCTGTTGAGATGCCAGGATGAGATGGACCGGCAGATAAGGCTTTCTCAAGCGGGTCTATTGTGATCTGTTGTGCGGAGGTGAGAATCTAGAGGGCGACATGATTAGGATACGAAGACATTTGTTAGATATGCCACATTCTCGGCAGTGACAAATACACCAAGCGTCATAGAACCCCAGCTTTTGTTTCACCGCGTGCAGCTGGTCATCGAACGACTCGCCGATCGGTACGGGCGTCCTTTCTTCTGATGGTCAAGGGTGAACCATGTTATGTTCGACCCTGCACGGCGCGGGCCGGGCGGGGGGGCTCTCGACATTATGCGAACTGGTCAGCATGCAACTTCTGTCGGGCCTGATCATGAGTGATGTGGCTGCATTTCTTTCGGAGAACTCCGATCGCCCATTGGCCAGCCTATACAGAGCTTCTCGGCATGGCCACTCCATCAAGGCCTCAAACACTCAGTGATTGGGTTGTCTTTGTTCTCTGCAACGTGCCAGTGCATCCGTGTTTCTGAATCCGAAAGACGAAAGGGTTCGGGAAGCCAAATTGTGAAGGGATGTGGCCTCCACGTGTTGGTCCGAAACTTCTCAAGTGAGTCTTTGGGGTACGCTCCTTAATAAGTGGGAGTGCTTGATAGCCCAATTATTGACCCCACACCTCCTTGGACCATTTATTTCCCCGCAGTCGTGATGGATTATCTTCTATCTGTCAACGTGATCACCAAGTGCTTGATGTTGATCTCCGCGCTTGCGCTTGTTTTATTTACCTGTCTTGAGCGCCTGGCGGGATTTCTGAGGCTTTCCAAACCCAGAACTCCCACTGGTGTTGACTCAAATACCAAACTAGACCCACCCAGGGAGGACAATGCTCCCACACGAGACCCAGACTACTACTATCATGCGACCACCGTAGTGCTCAGGGTACGCCCTCTCCTGTCTGGCGTTCTACTTTAATGCACTCACACGACTCATGATACTTAGATTCAGAATACGCTCTTTCGCGTACATGAAGACTTCATATCATCGGAGCCAAATGCTCTGTGGTCGAAAATACGCCGGTCTCGTTTCCAGCGAGCACGATTGGATGGATCATCGGACGCTAGGGCCGTTGTCATCGACGATATCCCTATCACAGAGTTTAGGGCATTATTGTACTACTTCTACCACGAGTAAGTGCTGCCTCCGAGCAGTCTGAGGCCTAGAACGCTGACTATCTTTTGGGTGCAGGCGTACCCACATGATGCCTACACGAGAAACAAAGGTGGAATACCTCTGCGAAATTTTAGCCGGTTCCCACCGCATCGAGATGGCCCAGGTTCGCAGTTATGCCGTTCAACAACTGCGTGACCTCCAGCCCCCGCTATCACCCATCAGGCGCGTCATCCTCTGTCAGCGATACTCATTGCCACGGCGCGTTTGGCTGTACCCTGCGGTGTCAGAACTCCTTGAGCGAGTGGAACCACCGAATCCGGACGATGCGCCACAAGTTGGGTCGGAGTTGTTCCAGAAGATTACCACGATGCGTGAAGCTCTGGCCCGTTCCGGGGGTAATCATGGGTTCACCCAGGCACAGCTTGTGGAGTACCTCGATGAAGATTCCGGACACACCTTGGTCCCTTCCTTAACCTTGCCTGTATTTTAGTTCATAGCCATTTCACTAGAGTCGTTCGTAAGAATAAATACGTGACAAAGTGACCGTATTGATTCCCGTTTGGTTCAATGGGAGCAGGGACTGTCGGGCGGCTGCCAGAGCTCGAGCGGCTGAGAGTCGGTCTTCCGTCATACCCGCCCTGAGGCCTGAGGCCCGATCACTCATCGATAACAACCTAATAATCATATCTGAATGGAAAAGGCTGTGCCTGCCTCTTGGGCGTCATGGGTGTACTAGTCCGAGGTATAAGGTTCCTGAAAATGGCCCTAACGGAGAGCCGTAGACGTTGACCAAGGACAACCTAAACTCCAACCCTCAGGATGTTCCCTCTGCTATTCTCCGTTCTCTCAGGTGTCAGGGAGCTGAGTGCGACTGCTTCTCTGGCAGATTTTCAGCCACCGGAGGCGTCGCCCGGGCTTCCTAGTATACTGGGCGTCTCTTCCAAAGACCTCCTTGCCTCCGTTTGTCCAATTGCTGTGGCACTGATTGTGGCGACCATTCGGCACTACAATGAGAAACAGATGCAACAGCGGACCTCGGACTCGGACGGTTGTTCGAACCTACTCTCGACTTTCGAAGACGCCGATGTCGCGTCGTACGGCAAATGTGGCGACATTGGGGCGGCTCTCCAGCGCCGAAGGTCCAAGACGTTCTACGTCTCGGATAATAGCATTATGATATTCAGGGTACGCACTTTGAGTTTAAATTCAATGCCATGGGCGCGGGTGTTCTAATTCTCCGTGCTCCCAAATGCTAGATTGGTGGGGTACTGTACCGCGTCCACAGGCACTACTTCTGCTCGGAACCCAGCGTCTTCGCGGATATGTTTGCTGTATGTCCTCCACAAACCGTAGAAGTGAATGGGGAAGAGCAGTTGGAAGGTACCACCGATGAGTCCGCCATCGAGGTTCCTGGGGTTACACCAATCGAGTTCGAGTCGCTGTTACGGTTCTTCTATTCTTCGTAAGTTCCTTTTCAGCTCTCGAGGACCAAGAACAATCGGCTGAGACTCTTTGGGCCGACTAGATACGACCTTGGTGATGCGAATCTGGAGTATTGGGTCAACCTGCTCTCCGTCGCCGCTCATCTCCGATTCAGTCGGATACGGGCACGTACGATCCGGGTGATAGACACCAAGTTTGAGTCCATGTGTCCAGCGGAGAAGTTAGCCATTGGAGTGATACTCAACATCGAAGAGTGGATCTTCTCCAGCTTCTCCAAGATTTGCCGACGAGAGAAACCACTAAGCGATGCGGAGGCACAAAAGTTGGACATCGTTACTGTGGCACGAATTGCACGGGCCAGGGAGATGATCCACAACTTCTCTGTTCCGGCTTCGGTCCCTGCAGAAAGAGTAGTGAGAGAGGCGTTCAAAGGTGTCTTGTAATCATGGTGTTGGTTTGTTTCTGGTTGCTTGTGTGCGCTTGTTCTTGTTTTCTTCGCTTTCTTCCCGACTTAGCTAGGCTCTTATCGTCATACAAATCATGTCAAAACTGATGCTCCGAGCATCCCCACTCACTCTCTGCTTACATCGAACGCCGAGTTCCCGAGCCGAGTAGACATCTATCACGCAGCATCATGAACGTGAGAAACTCCGAAGCCCGGGATTCGGAAACGCCTGTTTCATTCAAGCATGCTCCTACGTGTTTTGGACTTGGCACACATGGAAGTTTTCGTTCTTAGTTGCCTACCACGAAGATGTCCCACAGAGAGCGAACCTCGAACCATTCACAAGGTTCCAGTCGGCTGAGGGAACGACCGGGCGACGGAACCGTCCAACGACCCACAGCTGTGCAGGCGGAGATGGTGGCTTTTAAGGTACACCACCTCGACCAATTTTTCTCCACCAGGACAGGCTGACGTCGGACGCCTTACAGATTAACGGATATGACAAGGTTTATTGGATAAAGAAGGACTTGATCTTATCGGAACCCGGCATGTTATGCGAAATGTTCGCCACACTGGAACTCGGGGGTGACGGAATGTCGGAGGAGCAAGCTATCAAACTGAACAACGTTATGCCAGAAGACTTTGAGACGCTGGTTCACTTCTACAGTGGCTTCGAGTCGGTGATAGTTCACCAATCGTTGCCACCGAGCAAACTGACCCGATGAACAGGACACAAGGGATTCCTGCCGGCGTTGCCCCGTTTCAATACTGGGATAGGCTGAAACGAGCTTCCCGATGCTACCGTATCACGAGCGTCGAAGAAAGAGCGTATAAGGAACTATTCAACATCCTCATCGACCAGAACCCCGTCATGGCCGTCGTGATAGCGGAACATAACCCTGGAGCTGACCAGGAATGGCTCTACGCAGCATATCGGAAACTGTGCCTTCGCGCCAGACCCCTCAGCGATAGTGAAGCCAGCAAGCTTGGTGGGGTAACCGTGAACAGGGTCCTTCGGGCCCGGGAAAAGATACGTCATTGGAATTCCCTCAGCATTGCGCGACGTCGGATGATCTCCCGTGGTTCAATAATCCGCGAGGTATTTCGCATCCGGAGTGGGGCCCACGGAAGTGCGAAACAATAGATGTCCAGTCTACATCTCACCGTGTTGGGACTGACCGGCCTGCGGTCAGGCCCGGCAAGGAGGGCTCTCCTAACCCGCGACCAGCGTCACTGTAATCCAACTGTAGGTCATGTATGAGATACACCACCCCTTGTTAATGTATGCGTTGGCCAAAGGTAGATGAATCGGGCAGCGAGGGCTATCAATCTTTTGTATTGCGGGTGCCAGCCTGTGACTGAGCTTGTACTTTCGACTGAAGAACATTTACCACGAATGTCAGATTTTCTTGCTTTTTCATAATGGTCTCCTGCAGGGTTTCTAGGTTGGACTGGAGGTAATCTACTTTCGATTGATAATGTTTTGTGGCTTGAGCTCGAGTCTAGCGGGCGGGTGATGAGTCTTGTGAGTGCGAGTTCCAATAACCGGATCGTACCTTCTTGACATAATAACCGGTGCCAATATCCACAATGACGTTGTCCAGATCGCTAAGCTCTCCGGGAACATACAATGAGTTCGTGAGGGGCACCAGGATGGTGGTGTCTGATGGTGTATAACAGTCACTCGAGGGTTAACTTTCGAGAGTCAGACTGCTACGCACTTTTGTTACTCGGCTTCACTTCAGCCACGTTGTCTATACATGACCTGAACTTTGCCTGAGCCTGTTTCAGTTGGGTGAACGAGTTGGTGAGATGCGTCAACTCCTGCGATCCCGATCAGTTGTGACGAGGGTGATCTGGGTGGTGAGTGAAAAAATACCTCATCCAACTGCCTTCGGACATCTGCCAGCTGGGGGATGTCAAGATCTGTGACGCTGACTTGCTGCTGAGAATTGGCGGCCATCGCAGATCACGGGTCGGACGATGGCCTGAAGGCGAAGAGGCTCTTGCCAAACAACCACAAACACACCTCGTCTGCAACTCGAACCCGCTCCCAAACTGATCCGCTACGAACAAGAAAGATCACCACGACCACTCCTCTTCTTAACCTAGAATGACGGCGACCAGCAGCAGCCACGGCATCGATCCGCTCGACGAACAGGTCGACATGCTCGTAGCAATGATGGGCGACACCGATCGGGACTTCGCTCGAAAGGTCCTCCAGTATTACAACGGGGAGATCGATAAAGCTGCCGACGCGCTCCTGGGTGGCGAAGCCCACACCTTAAACTTCTCTACACCACCCGGCAACCTGGACGGCTACACCGATTATGCTTCCGCGCCTCGTCAGTCTCGTCCTTCTCTCCCGAAGGCTGCCAATGACGTATTCATCGTTCAGCACCCAGTCCGAACAAGGTTGTTGTAGATCTTACGAAGGATGAGACCGTGCCACCGAAGAAAGAGTGGGCCATGGTTCGGTCAAATGTACATGGTTTTTAGTTCCCCGTGACTGCGGACGCAACCTCACATACTTAGGCCTACAGGTGGCCATGAACCATGGCAATGGTTCTACGATGGATGTCGACGTTGTTCAAGACGAACAGTTGAACAAGGCTATTGCGGAAAGTTTGGCGATGACGACAACCGTGGATGAGGTCGAGGAAGCACTTCCACCAGAGGCTTGGGTTCGTAAGGACAACAGGTGAGTTACGTCAGGTGGTCATGCGGTATCTCTCGTCCGACTCGTTGTAGGCCGGTTGTGTTACGGACTGCAGACCCAAAGTTTGCACACATCGGCCAGCTGTGGCAAGCCCTTTACTACGTGCCGCAGGTCCGTCACCGGATCTCTCAATACCGCGGACCTCCGCCCCCAGAAGGTGTTACCGAAGTCGATCCCCCAGCCACTGGCAGAGGTATTTCGTAGTCTATTGCCTCAAAACTTCACTGATGTTCTGTTTCGCAGAGGGACAAATCTGGGCTGTACACGAATTGTTTGGGTACATGGAACTATCCATTCTTGCGATAGTAACAGGAGAACCTTCAATACAGCAATTCCTGTACCGACCTTGGGAGAGTATTTCCCCTCGCGAAGATATTGAAAGTGTGTTTCCTACGGACCCCATTTTTGGATTTGTTGACTGAGACGCTCCTTAGAGGCGTACCAAGACTTTTCCAAGGGGGTAGAACTCTGCCTGAATGGCGGGCTTGCCACCCAACTTCCAGATTGGCCGAGGTAAACTTTGGCACCGCCATCCCTCTGCACCTTCATTCCCCATGGTTTTGAAGCACGTGTTTTTACACCACAGGTTATTCCACTCACACGCCGTCGATGTGGCACCTGACCCACACGAACGGACAACCTTCGACGTAGAGACAGACTTGTCTTTGTTCCCCATCGGATACAATGACGAGGATGGGTCGAATGATCTTGTCGGTTGCCTCGCAAACCAGGTGTTCCCGAAGCTCCCAAAACGGGGGCCATGCAATGCGGACCCTGGTACGAAAGGAGAACGTGTCGTCGCCGAAGCCGCCGATGTAATTGCTTTTGCGCCTGTACGGGACGAAAGTCTGCCGTCGTACCAGGACACAGTGGCCGGGAAACCGCAACAACGGAGGAAGTTCTCCTTCCCTGACTCGTTCTATCTGGATCGGTTCTTGCGGGATAACCACGAGAAAGCCCAGAAGGTTATCCAGAATGGGACCGTGGCGGAAGATGAGATCCGGCGATTAGCGAAGAGGAAATCCGAGTTCACAAAACTAGATGTTAGTGGCATGCGCCCTGTACTGGCCCGGGGGAAACTGACTGGTGCTCCAGAATAAGGATGTCATGAAGAGTGTCCGATCCTCACTATACTATTACGAGAGTGTAGCGCACTCTCCGACGGATGTCGAACGACGAGCAGCCATTGAAAGCTCTGCGGTCAAGTTAAAGAATATCATTGGGCACATCGAGACTGAATTGGAAGGTAAGTCGTAAAGGTCGTTGCTGAATTAAGGTATCTGCTAAACCGACTCCAAGCGATTGCGGCCACAATCGAGCGACTCAAAAAAGACTCGTCAAACTTGTTCTCGACAGAAGATTTTCAACAGATTAAGGTCACATCTTGACTGCTGTTAGCCTATTGGTGGTTGACTGATCCCCCCTTTAGTACGATTTAAGAGCCGTGTTGATGCATGATGGGTTGAAAGGGCGTAAACACGTCTATTCGTACGTTCACCACGACGACGCGTGGTGGAAGATAGTAGACCACACAGTTGCCAAGGCTCGTTCTCTCCCTCGTTGATGCTGTTATCCAACTAATGGGCTTGTGTGACGACCTATAGGTGACATTAGAGACGGTCTTGAGTGATAAAGATGGGATGCATCTTGGAGCCGGGCCCTTCCTTCTCATCTACAGTCGTTCACTGGCTGAGCCACTTACAAGTGAATGGCCAAACGTTGTCAAGGTCAGTAGGGATCTTCAGGAGCCCTTGGCGGGTGCTGGGGACTAACTTCGTCTGGTATCCACAGGTTGGGGCTAGGGCTGATTCCTCGGCATTTTTGGAAAAGTTTCCTCCCGCGGTTCAGGAGAAAGTATATAACCCCAGCGCATGCGTTACTCTGGATCCTGAGCCAAACTCAACCTTGCCGCAGTCAAGCCCCGTTCACACGCCGGCTGAAGTAGTAGAAGTCCCACTTATCCCCAACAGGGGTCCGCCATCTTAGAGAAGTCGCCGGAGCATTGAGGCAGGTGATCAGCGTCGTGGCGTCGGCAGGCAGTCACTTATATCTTTCTTGTTCGGGCGCGATACGATGTTGTACATTCCTTATTTGTTATCTTTGAAACTTCCCACTGTACAACTGTATCCTCATGGATGATCCACCTTATACACGCACACTCCTATTCAAGCTGAAACGTTCTTTGTCCTTGGCCTAGTGACCTGGTATGAAATTGTTAGGCGTTAATCGCAGCAACTTCGTGGAGATAAGTCCCGAGAAGCTTTGTGCCCTCGATGAAATTGGACCTGTCCAGCTTCTCATTTGTAGAACTAAAATCGGCACAATAAAGATCTCACTAGGTTGAACCATCAAGCGAATTTAAACTTACTGAGCGCCGTCATCTCCCCTTCCCATCGGCAACAGAAGTACATTCACACCCAGCGTCTCGGCGAAAGTGAGGGTCACCGGGATCGAACCGCCTTCACGAGTCATGTCCGGAAGCTTGTGGTAAACGGCCTGTGTCGCCTTGATCGCAGCTTCGTAGTTCCAGTGCTTGATGTCCGCGACCCACGGCTTCCCACCGTGCTCGAGGTAGACACGAAGTTTGTTCTTTGAGTTGAGTTTGGCGAATTCAGCTTCAAGGTACTGGATCACGAGGGGGACGACCTTATCCGGGGTTTGGGGAGGGACCAATCTATCAAACCGTTACTCTTGTCCACTTCCCTGAGGAAGAAACTGCGAACCGGATACTGAATTTTCCCGTAACCTTGGCGGGAATAACGGTCTTGGCCCCCGACCCGTAGAAAGCACCCTCGATACCGTGAATAGATAAAGACGGGTGCCTCATCCTTCCCATGAGGACGTGAGTTTTGTCATCTGATACAGCGATCGATCCACCGACGGCCTCTTCAATGTCAGCGATGGAGTAGTCGAGACGGTCATAGAGTGCCCTGCAGTGGTTAAGGTTGGCTGCGGACTGTTAAAAGTTGACCTAATGACTTCATACCTCTCCTCATCGTCAGCAGCATCGATCATGTCATCAATACCAGGGACGAGAATGGCTCCATCTGGTGCGACCAGTTTCCCCAAGAGGGTGATGAGGTCGGTCATTGGTTCGTGCACGGTTCTGCCGAAGACACCGGAGTGGAGATCGCGAGCCGGACCGGTGACTTCAGCGAACATGTATGCCAGACCACGGAGACCATAGGTGACACACGGAGTACGGGTATTGAGCCAGTAGTTATCGGACTAAAGGTCGATTCTGTCAAGAGCTTGGGACTGCCTCAAGAACCGAGACTCACAATGCAGACGGCGTCGACGCCATGGAACCAGCCATCCTTTCCCCTGGCATGTTCCGCAGCGATGAATTCATCGAGGCCTACGCTTCCGCTCTCCTCCATACCTTCAAAGACGAAGCGGAGATTCACAGGGAGTTCGATCCGCAAATCCTTGTGAGCCTCAAGGACGTTTAGCCACCCCAATATGGGACCCTTGTCGTCAGAAGAACCACGCCCGATGAGTTGGCCATTATCGGCAATGGTCAAAGTAAACGGATCGGTGTTCCATCCGTCACTCTTAAGAGCCTGGATTCAAGAGGTTCGAGTCCGTTGGTCTGGAACTCTTTCGACAAGTGCGACGCTCACAGGTTGGACGTCAAAGTGACCGTAAATGAGGATCGTCTTCTTCTTTGGGTCCTCGCCGATCCTTCCCAACACCGCGGGTGGTAGCTTGATTTCGTGGCCATCGAGGGTTTCGGTCCCGAGATCCTCTGATCTTGTTTGGGCACCGAGGGCCTGAAGCTGATCCTCCATGAACTTTGCCATTTGAAAGACATCCTCTCTGTGGGTACGGTCGCCCGACACACTAAACGCATTAGGGATCTGAGCATTCTACGGCAGATCTTATCTTCTAGACACCGGAGATCACCTTGGAATGGCGACTGCATCTGCCAATCGCTTGATGAACCGGTCCGCATTTTCGTCAATGTATCCCAGGAACGTAGCTGGAGCTGGCATCGTTTGTCGTTGTTTGAGGAAGAGAGGGGTCGATGGCTCCAGAGGGTGGTGGTCGATATCCGAGGGTACAGGTCATGTGCCACTCGAAGATCCTTCTGTCAGATCTCATCATGTCGACCCCATATCCTCCAGGAATTGCACCCATCAAACCTCAGTCAGTCCTGTGTTTTCATCTGACTTTCTTGGTGTTCACGACGCCTTCTATCGAAGATACGTCATCTCGTTACAGGACCAGACCATCCCAGACGATGATGCCGCGGAAGGGAATACAAGTCATGTTTATAACGGTCGAACAACGGAAACCAACGATGATATCCTGGAAGCGCCGTCCCAGGAAGAGAAGCCCCGCATGAGCGGTGCCCAGCGCAAGAAACTGGCACGGGAGGAGAAGAAAAAACGGAGGGGGCAGAACAAGGGCCGGCGATTTCAAAAAGTCCGAGACGAACTGGACTTGTGCTGGAAAGTTGCCGCAGGCGAGACTTGTGAATTTGGTTCAGAGTGCGGGTCACTGTTCTGTCATTTTTTCGTCTGTTTGGCTGAAGAAGGGCCAGATGTCGGTTCACGCACGATGTCAAGGAATACCTCTCCGCAAAGCCGAAGGACCTCAAGTTCCCAGCTCCCTCTGAACTCTCGAACCAGTCCCCCTTTGTGATTCTCGCCAATGCAGAGGCAAAAAACCCCGTCAATCCAGTTGCCGAAATCCAGTCGTCATTGGGTCCAACAACAATTTGTCCCGTTTACTCAGAAACCGGCAAATGCAAACATGGTTTCAAATGCAGGTTTCTTGGAGCGCACGTAAAGGTTGCGAGGAACGGTATCTCCGACGAATCATCCCTCGTTGTCGACGGAGACAAAGTTGCACACGCGGCTGTTTCAGCGGTGGAACTGAACTTCGTGGACCCTGATGTTCGAAAACAGCTCCGGACGAGGAAGGTGATGACTTTTCATTCAGTTCGCGGCCGAAGTTTAACTGACGCTCTGCATTGTGGTACTGCGCGCCTTCCTACACATGTGCAGTACCCGAGGCCGGTTTCGGACGCTTACCTAAAAGAGATCCAACAATCGTCGGGTGTAAAGGACGAAGAAATCCCAGAATCACCGGACGAGACGGAGGTTAATCCAATAGAGTCATCTGGTGTCAACTTCGAGACTTCGACGCCCCCAATATCGAGCCAGGATGTTGATATGTCCCAGGCTGACACCCCCGATACCCCGGTACGGTTTGTAGAAAAGAAACGCCTGCATTGGAACGGGAAGACTTGTAAGTGGTTTCATCCCATTGAGCGACTCAGATGACCCATACCCTTGTGGGATGCGGGTAGACCTCGCGCCGTTAACGACAGTGGGTAACCTTGTGGGTTTCAAATCTGCCCTGCGCCATTCAAAGAAGGATCTTAACATTGGTCACGATTACTCGGCAGCCATTCCGACGTTTGTGTGTCTCTTTGGGAGCAGATATTACGTGTGGTGAAAGTGAGCCATCAAGAATCTAATCACGAACCTGAACCCTGGTCCGCTCACTGACTTGACGCGCCGAAGTGGGGTTGGCTACCTCTTTTTTGGCTGGATCGAAAGAGGAGTGGTCCCTGGTGCGGAGACACCCTTCTGAGGGGATTTTTGGGGTGCAGCTCGCTGGGAACAAACCCGCCACGTTGGTGCCTGCAGCAGAGGCGATCGCTCGGCAATGTGGACCGAATATCGACTTCGTTGATCTCAACTGTGGCTGCCCGATTGATCTCATTTTTAAATCAGGAAGTGGTTCCGGCCGTAAGTCTCACGTCGACGTGGCACCTGTCTCGTGGCGCCTTCGGAGTTGCGGGGTTGGGAATGGAGGGCTAGCGCTCCTTCAGGGCCACCGCTTTGCGCTTGCTTTTTTTGTGTATTTCACATCTAGTCCATTGCCTGCTGACCAACTGCCTGCCCCTCCAGTACTGGATGCGCCTAGGAAGTTAGGCAAGATCCTTCTCGGGATGAACAAGGCGCTTGGAGAAGTTCCCGTAACGATCAAGCTTCGAACCGGGGTAAAGGATGGTCGCAACATAGCGCACAGGCTCATGCCTCGGATCGCCTCGGAGTGGGGTGTTGGGTGTATGACTGTGAGTAATATTTGTATTTACCAGGAGCCTTCGACGCGGGAAGTGTCACAAGTGCCGTTCGTCTCCCGAAGAACCTCGTGCTCAATCGACGATTGATGGTTGGCTGGGTCTAACATTTGCATTTTCCGTGACGGGGTCAGTTACATGGCCGCACGCGACAGCAGAGGTATCAGAAGCTCGCAGATTGGGACTACATCAAAGAGTGTATTACTGCGGTGCGAGAGAAGGAAGCAGACTTGGATTGTGAGTACAACTACCTCCTTTCGGGTGGCCGTGCTACTCCTCCGCCGACAGATTGTTGCTGCGGAGGAACGATCGACTGATTTACGGTGGTTTTTTTCCCCCGAACAGCACCCCCTATCCCAATCTTTGGCGGTGGAGATGCATTTTCCTCGCAAGATTATTGGCAAAAGGTCGAATACAGCGGGGTAGATGGGGTTATGGTCGCTCGCGGGGCTTTGATCAAGCCCTGGATCTTCACAGAGATCAAGGAGAGAAGAGAATGGGATATCAGCTCCAGGGAACGGTTGGAACTCATTCGTCGAGTAAGTCAACGCAACAAGTACCGAACTCTATTGACTGGCGCCGTTGAGGGCAGTTCGCTGAATATGGATTGGGGTACGTTGACATTTGTATTGGCGTGATCGGTGATCGTGGACCCTGACTACGCCTTTGTGCCTTTTGCGTCGTAGCCACTTCGGCACTGATACGGCGGGTGTGGTTGGTCGTTATGTTCCATCGCCCCGGATCCGGTCACTGAATTGCAGGTCATGACACATAGAACACCACGAGGAGATATCTATGTGAAGCGTTATCTTTTCAATATCGTTATGTGCCGATAGGATTGCTGGAGTACCTCCCAGGGAAGATTAACGATAGGCCACCCGCATACAGGGCAAGGGATGAATTGGGTCGGTGTTTTCTGATCTCACCTGAGGGAAGCTGGCAGCTGATTTACCTTACCCCATTTGCTCGAATGCCTCGTTTTCTCCTTTTGCTGACAGAGTCCCTACTTTCCAGCCCAGACAGTAGGGATTGGGTGAAGATCTCCGAGATGTTCCTTGGGCCAGCGCCGGAGACATGGACGTTCACCCCGAAACACAAGAGCAATGCGTATGAGAGTCAAGGCTGAGTGTGTTTGACAGTGTTGGGACCCATTTACTCCTTTCGTAATGGGCCTGAATCTAAACAACAAGCGATGTAGCTTGATCTTGTTATTCCGCCGGGCTCTTGTCTGCGGGAAGAGGTTGAAATAATGAAAGAAGCATCGGGAGGAAGGATCAGGGTTCTTGTCCCCGTTTCTTCCCGTAGTTTCAGCTCGTGTGAACTCCGCGAAGGGGGCTGAGGATTCGGAGGGTAGCTCGCCCCGAACACTTGTAAGGGGTGACTTTTCTCCACCAGAACGCCGTCACGCAGCACGTCCACGCGGCGGGGCGGGGCTAACGAGAAGTTAGACGAGCCGAGCCGGAACCGCCCGTGATCCAGTTAGGGGCGGTGTGCAACTGAACAGGTCAGCGAGCGCGGGAGGACAAAATCCACCAGGGTTCGCTGCCGAGGGAGTTGCCTAGTTGGGACGACTGTCCATTGTGGGTCAGGCCGACGACCGGGAAAGGGGCAGCCCGCGATCAGGACGTGAATGTCACATCCGCTGATGGTTGTGAGAGTTCCGCCCACGTTTTTACTTGTTGGCATCCAGCTGCAACGCAGCCTGGATGTGTCCAAGTCGGGCCGTTGCTGCCGGGCGTATCTTCCGTAGATTCCCCGAATCGTCGAGCGGGTTTTCGGCGTGCGGACTGTCGAGAAACGCCCGCTCGTCAGTCATTTTACACAAATTTTGACCCCCCATCCCTCGTCGTGCACGCTCCGACCGAGCCACTGGGGCGGGTGAGGTGATTTAGGCTCGCGGAGGTGTCAAGACTGATGGGCTGATGGCAGGGCTTTCGGTAAAGGACGACGTAGTGATGAAGATCGATCTTTTTTCTGTTGCTAAAGAGGTTTTTTCACCGTCAGCAACGCGAAATGGAGTTTGGTCCCTCTTCGAACAGCCCTTCCTGAAACCGACGGGAGGGTTCGTGACACAACTGCATCCGCGTCCCACAGAATCGATCAACGCAAATGACCGATCCGCGTGTCGTCATATTCCTGATTCTTATAGTGCCTCCTTCACACTGCGCTCTCTCCCTCCCCACCTCCCCTCCCCCCGCTCCCCCGCCCTTCCCGGTATATCCTCGCCGCAGATGCTGCAGCACTCCCAGATATCCTCCACCGATTACAGTTCCTACCCCCCGTCCCGTGATCCCAGACAAGACCCAGTGAAACTGGAATCTTCAGATACCCCCGACCTCGGTGCTTCCATATCCAACCAACAATCTCAATTCCACTTCGGTTCCGACCCTTCCTTCAACTATACCTTCATGTCCACCTCACAGTGGAAGCCCTCTGTCCGTTCCCAACTCGACGGGACACATCCATTCGAGTCGACGAACAACTCGAGTCGCGTCAAGTTTGACCTGCCACTTCTGGACTCCAGTTCCCATGGAACCCAGGACGACTCTTATGACGACGCAGACGTCGACTCTTTCTGCGACTCCCAACCGACTGCTTCAACCTCCAGATCTGCCGCTTCCTCGGATAGATCAGGAGAGAAACACATCAGACGCAGGAGCAGCAAAGGTGAATCTAACACCCATCTCAGAGGCCATCGCTGGATCGTTCTTGATCTTTTCCTTTCACGTAGCTTGTGATCAGTGTCGGAAACTCAAATGCAAGTGCGAGCGGGCGGGACCAAACATCCCTTGTCGAAACTGCGTCACCCTCAATGCCGGTCAGTCCATTGCTTTGTTTGTTTGATGCCATCTAATGTTTTCTGGAAACTATAGAGTGCACTTTCTTGGGGCCTTCGCGGAAACGTGGTCCTCCTAAGGGGTACATTGACGCCATCGAAGCACGGTTGCATCAAACAGAAGCAGTGTTGGGAATAATCCTATCACTGGCTGGTGGTCTTGATGGAAGCCGGGGCGGTGGCGACTCCGGAGCCACATCCCTTATCGAAGACCTGTGTCGGGTCCGTGATTCTCTACGAACAAAATTCCATTGTCGTCGTGTATTGATCACCTATCCATTATAGGATCCACTTGCCCACTCTATCCTCCTTCGAGTCGAAGAGACACCCTACGGCTCAAAGTCGAGAGGCAAACCGTCTTCTGCGGCGCCGTCAAAATTGAAACCCCATGACTACTTGGCCACTTCAGCACAGTATGTCCATTCTCATCCCCTCCCCCCTTATCAGGGCTTCGCTAACGTTGGTGCCGTTTCCGTCCCTCCCTTCCAAATCATTCTACGATCGGAATCCCCCGATTTGGATCTGAACATCAAACTTCGACACCCGCCTTACTTCTTATCCGCAGTCCATCAAATGAATGGCAGGATCAAGTTATCTCCAAAATCCAGGCCCTCAGAAGCACCGGGGTTAGTGGGGGGCCGAGCCCCATCAAAACCACACCTCCACGGTCGACCGTTGGCGGCCGACAACGATCAGTGCCCACAGTGGACACGTCGTTCACTTCCGTTCCCGGCCCAGGGGACTCTGATTCGCCGAGGCGACAGAGAAGGAAGGTCGACTCCAGCAGGAGAACGATATCACCCGAATCATCCAATTCCCCTCTATCCCCCCACCACGGACACCAAGGCCACGCCGCATTCAAGTCTTTAGATTCTCCGGCAACAACAGCGTCAGAGGACGAGGGCGAAATCGAGGGAGAGGGAGAGGAAGGTCTCGATGAAGCTGTTGGGCAGTTGAGCTTGAACGAGGATGAGCAGGTTCGATTCCACGGGAAGGCTAGTGGACTCCATCTACTCGCTCCACAAGAACGGGTTGATGGGAGGAGTGAGGGGGGTATTTGGAAGTTCCCAAAGGCGAGGGTCTGGCCGCCTTTACCCCCAACCGGGGCCGCGCAGCTTACGAAAGAGGACGGGGAGTTCTCCATCTCGATACCGCCGCTGTCAGAACAGGAAAAGCTCTTGGATCTGTATTGGAAGTACGTGCACACAGCCCTGCCGATTGTATATAAGCAGAGTTTCTTGGAGAATTTTCGGCGAAGGTTAGTATTTTATCTCCTGATCTCCTCGACATACATCCTTATGTTTTCCTAGTCCTACGGCAAGTAATTCTCCACGCTCCGTCGGGTCCGGTTCTTCTGTTAGCCCCGTTCCGGGCGGACGAGATCCCATACCTACAGTCCTCCTTCTTGCTATGTTCTCAATTGCCGCTCGTTATACCGGTCAGCACGGATCCGAGGTTTCAGGTACGATGTGGCCCGCTGGGGATACCTACTTCGAATCGGCCAGAAACATCTTGGCATCAACATACTCTACGCCACGTATTGGGACATGCCAGGCTCTCTTACTTCTGGGTTACCGAGAAGTGGGCATAGGTGCTATGGCTCAAGCTTGGATTTACGTTAGGATGGCAGTCGCAATGGCTCAGGATTTGGGTATGCACAAGACGGCCGAGAAGTGGAGGAGGATAGGTGGTAATATGTTCACCAGAGCCGAGTTGCAGGAGAGGAGGAGGATCTGGTACGCGTGCATTGTGATGGACAAGTATGTGAGCAGCTATATCGGGAGACCAGTCGCAATCTCTGCGAGGGACTTCGATACGGTGCTACCCAGCGAGGACGCGGTGAGTTTATTCATCAGATATTTCTTCTTGCCAGCTCATGAAGGTTCGTTATCAAAAGATGGAAGAGCATGAAGTTCTGGAGTTCCAGGCTGTTCAGAATGCATCATCGGGAACAACTGTGGCTATCCGCAGTTATACTATTTCGTGTTTCAACGCTGCGTCGACACTCTGTGCGCTCTTTCTCTTCGCAGTGTTATCAATCCTGATCCTCAATCTGGGTTCCATACTATAGCGATGATCCTCAGTTCTATCGTCCAGTGCATTTACGCCATTAGGCCCGAATCGACTCGAACCTTGCAGTTTCAGACTCTTGAAGAAAAGCTGGATAATTGGTTCCTCGCGCTCCCAGAACATCTGCGGTACGATCCAATGGGGGCGAAGTTCAACGCAGCCACAACACCGTTGCCACCGCCGAATGTGTTGACCTTGCACATGAAGTATTGGTGTACCGTCATCCTACTGCATCGGCCCTTTATCAAGCATTTGCATAGCGCCAAAGGGTATGTCTGCGGCTCATCACCCCTCGACCAGATGGTGGTAATGACATTCCCTGTTCGTTTGTTCTTTCTGTGTTCAGGAACAAGGAGGCGGAGTCCAGGGCTTCACAACGAAACCAGGACATCTGCGCGCAAGCTGCCAATAAAATTACCGCAATCGTGGCAACCTACATGGAGAAATTCTCGATTCGCAAAGCCTCCGTCTTCTTATCCTATTACGTTTTCACGGCCAGCATCACCCACGTGTCGATTTGTACGTTCTCTTCGTTTCGGATGGGATTCCGCCTTTCGGCTAACCAGCCCTCGCTAGTGACCTCCTTCCCTGACGATCCCCAGGGTCGATTGGGGTTGAACAAGTGTATGGAAGTGCTGCGAACCATGGATGTCATCTGGCCGAGTGCTGGTCGCGCATGGGAACTTCTGAACGGCCACAAAGTTAACGTCCTCGGACCTAGTCCGAAGATTTACACTCTAGCGGAGAGGCATAAGCGGCCCGCGGATACGCAACTTGGGGATAGTTCTCCGAGGAACAGCGGGAGTTCCCGACCTCCGGGCTTTAACCAGGTTTTCGCGAGCGGAACCAGTGATATGGGGACGTATTCGTCCTTGGTCGATCCGAACAACCAGTCGACGTATTACGATTATGGTCGGTGGCTGGGAAGCACGGACTTGCTCGGGAACCCCGCGGCGACAAACAGCCTGTCGACGAGTCTCCTACCGCAACAGTACAGCACCGGGTTTGTGTCTGGTGGCGTGGGCAGAGGTGGTCAGGGTCATCGCCATCGTAACAATGACCCGAGCACCCGATACCCTCAACCACTCTGGACAGATCACTCATCTCTGGGACAACTCGATCCAACGTATGTTGGGATGTTGTCTCAACAACCGCCGCAAGAACAAAGTCCGACAGCGGGCTCACAGGGCTTGGTGAACTTGGTCAATCAAAGCCACCAAGACCAACCGATGTATCAACTTAGCGAAAATTATTTTTACTAGTGAGTGTTGTACGCTCTCTGCCTGCATCGATCGGTGCTCATGTTGTCAACGTCTAGATTCAGCATACTAATAACCGAGAGAACAAGGCTCGGAAGGCATCTAATAATCTTACCCTACTGTCTTTGCTCCCTCCTTCCCTTTTCTCTGCCTGCGAGTCGTTTGACCCTGGCGCCTCTCAATGTATTTCTGCTTCCGGTCTGCAACATTACGTTGGTACCATACCAGTGGGTGAAGAATCCATGTAATCTGTGTCCACCTTTACTCTCGCGCCTCGTCCAGCTTCTTCCTGGATCTAGTCGCTTTTATTGTCTCCACAAACCACCTGGAACCTTTGTATCTATCTACCACCAAATTATCATGTATCCTGGTTTTCGTGCATTCCAAAGAAGCTAGCCGAGCGACGTTTTCGGGGTTTCCGAGTCAAGTGTCAAACGTCGATGAATTGTCGGGAATCGGACGCGTGCCTGATCCTGCGCGGGAACACCGGCCGGCATCTAGATCGGGACGATTTAATTGTGCAGCCAGAAGATAAAACGCATTCACAAGAGACGCCGGGGGACTGTACACGTTTCCCTGGGGCCCGCGCTCAGTCGAAGCTCTCGGAATGAAGGTGGGCATAGAAGGGACGACGACGACGACGACGACGACGACGGCGCATCGATATCCGATACCTGACGCCCGGATGCAATGGAGTTCGGAACGGAGGGCCCTCTTGGAAATCCGTGAGTCCAGGCCTCAACGGCTCCAACCGGAGACAAATTCTGACAGCGACGTCGGACTCATGACGACGCCGGAACGTCCGGGGCTGCCAACTCCCCAGCGAAAAGGCTTGAGGTTGATCGATCGATCTCGGGGGTACGAGTACACTCTCAAGACCCACATCGTGCCTGCGGCTTGGCCGAGGTCGTCCCCGGGTGTGGTGTTGATGGGTTGCAGGAGCGAGGGGCGGCCAAAAGGGTCAGAGAGGAGACGTTGGATATGAAGGAGAGGTATTTGAACCGGGAGTTGCTGGGGGGAAAGGACAAGAGGCAGTATTGGGTGTGTGTGAACAGCTATGTGAGGAATCGATTGGAGGGGGAGGAGAGGAAGGGTCCGAGGAAAAGCTTGGCGTTGTTCTTGACCCATGGTGTCGGTTTCGGGAAAGAGGTAAGGGCTGCCGGATTCTTGATTCCGTCAACGTCCATTGATTTTTTCGTAGTGTTGGGAACCGGTATTGTTGCATCTACTGTCGAGCCTCAATGGGGAAGACGCAATTATCGACGAGGTGTGGTCATGGGACGCCGCCAATCACGGAGACTCAGCTTTACTCAACAAGGAGAATCTCAGCTCACTCTGTATTTATTCTCTTTCCCACCATTCGTCAGCGTATTCTCGTGCTGAAAAGAACTTTTAGATGATTGGTCGGATAATGTCCGGGATATCACCAACTTCTTATTGAATTACCTTCCGGACTCTGCTGAGCCATGTGCCACCCTACCGACACATCTCCGCCGGCTCTCAGCCGAGGTATCTGAAACTCGCGTGAAGAATGGGTTCTCCCATCGGACGTTAGTTGGTGTCGGACATTCTTTTGGAGGAGGTTCGCTGTACGAGGATCTGGGGTCGCTATCGTCCCGATGAGATCCTCACCATGTCTTTTCTAGAGCCCTTGCTGTGATCAATAACCCGGTGTTGTTTTCCTCCTTAGCCCTGGTCGATCCGGTGGTCCTCCCACCGCCACCACCAGGGAAATTCGAGTCGTGGGCTGAGGCGTTCAGATTTCTCCCCACCCTGGACACCTTCGTGGATGGCGCGCCCGGAGAAGTATCTGGAAATCCAAGTTCGTTGTGCTTCGTCTCGAGCTCTGATGTTAAGTGCGTGCTCACTGGAAAATTTAGAGCGCATGCGCTGGAAATGCTCAAGAAGATACCTTGGTTCGCGGCATGGGATCCCCTCGCACTTGAGATATACGTGGACTGCCAGATGTACGAGGACAAGAATACAGGAGAAACCAAGTTGAAGACGGCGGGGGTTTGGGTGGGTATCTTACCGCCACCGGCCTTGGGGACAAAGTGATGGTTTCGCTGAACGTTTTCCGCAGGGAGCTGCCACCTTCCTGGAGGTACACGTACCGTTTGAGGTCTGGGATAGGATGGGGGAGCTTGATCAGAGGGTTCGGTTACATTACATCCAACCAGAGCATTGCCTACTTCCGTGCGTTCCTTGACTTCCTTCCTTTACGGCCTGAGGACAGAACACTCATGCCGTCGTGCGATAGGGGGATGTCTGATTCGCGACCCCATATGACATGGCTCAGGCAGAAGAACGCCTCAAACGTTGTGTTACCTGGCGCAGGCCACCTCGTAAGCATACTTCCGGAGGTAATTGGGGGACTTTTCGTACTAATGTTGCGCGGTTCAAGCTATGCCAGGAAGTGCCCGAAAAACTCGGTGAGTTATAATTCTGTTGGGGATCCACGAAGAGAGTTTCTAATCCATGCTTGAGGCTACGAGTTGTTGTGGTTCTTCAGGTCAGAGTACGGATGTTTGAAGTCAAGGCTGTAATGTAGATCCTTGCCGACACTAATTGTTGTATACCAATCGGACGTTTTTGGCGTCTATTTCTCCATACCCCATGCGTACATTCCGCTCTTCCCTCAGCTCCTCGTTCTAGGCGCCGGAGCCATGGTTCAACCGATTTTAACCACATCTTTACATTGACCCAACCCCACATCCTCCGTTACACCCCCTCCCACCACCCAAGAAAACGAGCAGCGAGCTTGAGGATGAGAGCCAGGTCGGAGTATGCGCCGGGGATACCGCCTAGATTTGTTTCAGAGCGGAAGGAGTTACTTGCAGTTACGGACCCCAGGGATGTCCCGCCCTCCGTTTATCGCGACGCCGTCCTACCGGAGCTTCCTACACCACAACGCAAGGGGATAATCGACGAATGGTTCACGCTTTCGACGCACATCTTGCCAGCCGCGTTCCCGAGATCGGTTCCGGATGTTCCGTATCCAGAAGGGTGCGATGCGGACGGTTTGGCTGTTCCGAAAGTCGAGGGCGGACCGGCTGCGGTGAAGACGGCGAGGATAGAGACGGGGATTAAGGTGAGGGACGCTCTGTATGGGATCACCAAGAAGCACTGGCTGGGAGAGCTACCCGGCCACAGCGAGAAACCGTTCTGGGCGTGCGTGAATAGGTTTGTGAGGAAGGTACCCGTGAATAGGGATCAGGAGAAGGGAAGGAACCGGGTGACGTTGCTCCTCGTCCATGGGAATGGGTTCGGGAAAGAGGTGTGTACGCTCGCCCCGGATTCGTGTATTCCGTTACTCATTCTCTCATGGTAGTGCTGGGAACCTGCCCTCCTACATATGCTATTGAACAGCAGGGGTGATGATCCGATTATTGAAGAGATCTGGTCCTGGGAAGCCGTAAACCACGGAGACCCTGCGTTAATAAACAAGAAGAACCTCGGCGCACTATGTGAGTACCTTTTCCAAGTCATTCGGTGGTAGCTAATCCCGCTCACACTGGATGTAGGTGATTGGTTTGACAACAGTCGTGATATCATCAACTTTTTGACCTACTATCTCCCCGATACCGTTGGTTACTCTGGAGACCAACTCCCGACACATCTCCATCTCATCCCGCAAGAGATTTCTGAAACGCGCGCAAAGAGTGGCCTTGCGAATAGGACCATTGTCGCTATCGGGCACTCTTTTGGCGGCTGTACCTTGTGAGAAGGTGTATCTCCCTTTCCTTGACTTTACGCTTATTCCGTGCTCAGGGTACGTGCGGCTGTGTCTCGCCCCGAACTGTTCTCCGCCTTGGTGCTGTTAGATCCCGTCATCGCCCCGCCTGCGATCAAACCGGGAATGACCTGGGCGGATAGTTGGTGTAACGTAGAACCTCTCACCGCCCTTCTCGACGGTGCCGTCGCCCGCAGGAATGGCTGGAAGTCGAAGTGTGTGATCTGTTGCCTGACTAGGGCTAATCCTAACGTCCAGTTTTGCTCCAGGGAAGCAGCGTTGGAATCGTTCAAGAAGAATCCCTTCTTCGCTACTTGGGACCCACTTTCACTAGAATTGTACGTCGAATGCCAACTCTGGGAGAATGAGGAAACTGGGGAAGCCAAATTAAAGATGTCGGGTACCTGGGTGGGTGGTTGCACTCCCCTCCTGCTGTCTCAGAACGCCGACCGTACTTCACAGGAGGGCTCAGTGTTTGCGGTGCATCGTGGACCATATGAGGCGTGGGACGCTTTGCCGCTACTCGACGAGCGGGTTACTTTGAAGTTCATCATGCCCGAAGCCCGCTTGCTCAAGTAATTTTTTTGTTGGTGCTCGTCATGATCCTAGATGATCAAACACTCTCTTCAGCTTCAAGTCGACACCGTATTTGCCATTCCTGAGGCCGAAAAATTCCTCCCATGTGATCATCATGGGGACCGGTCATTTGGTAAGCACTCGAAATTACGGTAAAGTCCTCGTTCTTGACTAGTACCTCTTTTACCCAAAGCTTTGTCATGAAGCACCGCAGGATATAGGTGCTCGATGCTTTGAATAGTAATGACGAGTTACTGACACGATCTTTTCAGGTGATGAACTATCGTCCTTTCTGAGGAAGGAGTGCGGATCCACGTGGGAAGCAAAGCTTTAATTGACCTACCATCAGATTGCCTCAGGTCGCTAACCCGAGTTAATACCAAATGTTCTACGTAGAATGCCCCCCACACCACATGTACATACTATTGAGTTACTAGGTGTTTCGGAAGTCGGACCCTGTATCCCGCCCGCTTTCGAGACCTGATCTCCCCGATCATCTGATCATCACCACCGGGACCGACGCACATGGCTGACTCACCACCGGATGAAAATCGATCTGGATCCTCGGTGTTGGATTCGACACTTACCCCGTTCTCCTCCGAGGTCCTCTTCTTCCGTCAGCTCTGACGATCAGAAGGTTTCACAGATCGGGATCTAGGATGGTTTCCGGCTCTTCCGCTTCTGAAGATCGAAGCGGGGACGGATGCAATGATTCGGCCCATCCTGATCTGCGTCGATTGCGTCTACGGTTACAAGAAATTTTGGAAGCTATCTGTTCGTTCGAACCGCCCGTACGGCTCCCGCCAGTGTTGGATGTATCGTTGGCGACGGATGATCCTTCTCGTGTAGCTGGCAAGACCCCACTTCCTGGTCTGAGAGGGTTGGAGGAATCAGTTCGCCGTGATTTGGAAGTTCTTACCAAGGTATGTGAAGATATTGTCTCAGGTGCATTAGGTTCGGGACTCATGGAGTGTACCGATTAGTAGTTCTTGGCTGATCCGACGAACGAAGGACTTCCACCGCTTTCGACGAACGCGCCGTATCTCGTGGCTGTGTGGGATGAGGTTTTGACTGCACCCCCGCCCGTAGTGGGGATTTGGAGTACGTTTCCGGATCCGGGGGGACGTTCAACCGCAGATGATGGCGCAACTGAACTCGGAAAGAAGAAACAGAAGGGGCAGCAAGATGTTAAAGTTGACGTCGTTGCGGATGGAGGACTGTCGTGGATTCGTGTTAACACGTTAGTTTCTACCAAAGACTGCGCTGACTTCCGTAACTAATGGAGCAACAGGATAAAGAACTCGAAGATCCTCGCCGAGTTTCGGGAGATCGATTCGTACTTGACGGACTCGGAGGATGACGACGACGACGGGGGTCTGGGACACGCTCAGCCTCTCAGAACCTCTAGTAATGAGGACGAGTTCGATAATTCGGTGTTGCGGATGGGCCGTTCCCTAATCTCCGCGGCCACACTCGCCAGCATGTCGGTACCAACACCGTTTGCTGGTAGGTTAACTACGGCGACTGTCTCCAACTCCAACGATACCCACACTTCACGAATACGAGTTACGGTTCGACTCACCCGCCTAGACCCATCTCCTTCCGACCCCTCTTACTTCGACCCCAGAATACCACAGACAATTCAGGCTCTCGAGAAGATGGGGATCCAAGTCAAACTGGGAGAGACCCTTCCTCATCCATCTCTCCCACCTTCTTCGCCTCCTCGCACCCTCCTCCCCACGACAAAAGTCAACTTGGATCTTTCGTTGCTCGTGGCCCTGATCTCGGACATCACGCACACGCCGTTACCGAAGAACCACGAGGATGCGGACGAAAGATTCATACCTCCCGCGAGTTATGTGGAGTGGAAGAAGAAGAGGTTGGAAGAGACCGTCGCCCAGGAACCCTCGGAAGATCACCCAGATGAGAACGAGGGTGGTACTAGTAGTAGAGGCGGCGGGTTGAAGAAAAAGAAGAAAGTGAAGCTCCCCGGTCAAGGAAAACCAGACTCGATAAAGCATTCTCGAGCCCTTGCGAACCAAGTGAAGCAGGAGATGGGAAGCGCGATTCTGGAAGAGATGCGCGATAGGCTTCTGAAAACCGTTCGACTCGCCCACGGGAATGCCTCGAACTTGGAGGATGTCGAGTTTTGGACGACAGCGGAGGCCAGAATGAGGTGTTTGAGGATCTCTTCAAAGATCTGTGGGATGAGGGAAAAGGAACGGGCCAAGGCTCTCCTGTTCTCTCCTGCGCCCACCACGACTCCGCCCTCTGAGAGCGGGGTCGATTCTGGAGCGGGATTGGGGGCGGCTTCGGAGCTGTATTGGAAAAATTCGAGGTACAGGGAAGGGTATCTCCCTCTACCTCCTGTGCGGATATTCCCTCAGTCCGCTTCATCACCGAACGAACCTCTATCTTCCTATGACCTATCATCCCCCCTTCCGCGATCTCCGTTCTTCGATCGGCTAGTCAAGACGTGCTCCCGCATCCTTGCTCAAGACATCGTCCCACACCCCCGTTCTCTCCCCTCCCACATCGTCTCTGATATCCCGGCCTCACCTTCCTTGAACCCAAACCCGAACCCGGTCTCTGGAACAGATACTCTCGAACCGGAAGTCAGGCTGTCACTTCCAGACGACGACGGAGGAGAGATCCAACGAGCTACCGTTACCAAGGCAAACCAGAAACTCACTGCTCACACCGTCGAGAGCCTGCTCGAAGGTGCGAGGAGGGGTTGGACGACTCTCACCGCAAACAAACACAGCGTGAAGGAGGTTCTGAAGGAGGTGAAAGCCTTAAGTGGGGGTTATTACG
>Ga0307513_10000255_pt1 | contig 77064 bp, 80 predicted proteins | sample 15_EM_MG_FD_202174 | JGI IMG/M metagenome (GOLD analysis project Ga0307513, IMG submission 202174) | Populus trichocarpa ectomycorrhiza microbial communities from riparian zone in the Pacific Northwest, United States - 15_EM | ecosystem: Host-associated > Plants > Roots > Unclassified | place...
ACGAGTATTAATATAGCAAACTTCTTACAAGTTACAGGCATAAAGAACCCGAACATTTGAGTCCGAATTTTGTATGGGTGGTCAGACACGCACAGACATTTTGCCATACAAATTCTTCATCCATGTGTTCGGGTTCTTTATGTCCGTAACTTGTATATATAGCCTGATGAACACACAGGGTAGCCCGCTCACACAAAATTTCCTGTTACTATCTATCGTGCTCAACATATATTTTCCATACCTAGGTGTAAAGGTGAAAGGTCACGGGGGGGGCTGCTCAGTCGGTGAGCCAGGAAGGGTGGAAAGGATGGCCAGAAGGCTCACGCACAATCACTCGCCCTATCAATACCCTCACCCAGTCCCTCAAAAGCTAGTGATCCACAAGCGTCGCTGGAATGGTTAGTATTTCGGGGTTATATCATAGCTTATATTGCTGATTGCATTATAGGTTGGGGCTGGGAGTGAGGGTGGTATCGTATGGGAAACGGATATCAAACCCACCACTGCATCATACCCGACGGGACTCGTGTGCATATATTTCTTACCACGGCTTCCGTTGTCTATATTACGATAGGGGGTAGGATGTCCTGGAAGTTTGGCCCCAGCTTTCAAAATAATCGCCGGAAGGTATGATAAGCGGAATGAGACAGACAGGATAAGATAGTAGTCCCACAAGCAAAATCCAAAGTTTAAACACTCTCCACTCCCTCGAGCTATCATACACCGTAACAGTACCCCACCCCCCTGCCCGGGATGGTATATAGAGCACACAAATGTCATCCGCCACCTTCCCACAACAAAGGGGACAAAAAGAAACCGAGGGCTCGCTCCAGATTGAAAACCACAACTGCGTGAATATCCCATACTTTCCCAGGGGGGGTGCTAGAACTCCCGGAAAGAGACAGTATGCGGTATCCTGCATCGCTCCATCTTTCCTTTCCTTCCTACAACAACAACATACCCCACCCAGCATCACACCCGAACGCACCATATTAGACGAACCAGCCCCTCCCCAAGGTTCCCACAGCAACAGGAATCCAAGAAGCGATGGCGCACTATCGCCCTTCACTAAAACCCCTCTCCACGAAAGAGGGAGGCAAAAAGTTATAATAATATATATATCCGTCTGCAAAAGAAGAAGAAGCGCATAACTACACTCCTGCCCTTGGAAGAGTGCCCACTTTGGAAATGGAATCATATATCCGACTGGTAAATGTGAAGGATGTTATTCACCCCCCAACCCGCTTCTCTCGTTCTCTCTCTCCAGGGAGAAATGGATAGATCGATACCGGGCGACTAGTGTATCAATCAATCCCTAAAGGTATAAATAGCCTCCTCTCCCTTCTTTGTCTCTTTCCCCCCCATCTACGACATGCAAGTATACTTATGATAAACTCGGAATACATGCACCAATTAGAATCTAGGCAATATCAGCGGGCGAGCGAGCACGAGTGGGAAGACCTTGGCTACTCCTCCTCTCTTGCTCTCGTACATAACCTCCGTTCACATACTACCCATGAACCACCACACGACAGTAGTATATACTTGCACACACACACCATACTCGGCAAAATACCCAGCGAGCGAGTGATCCCCAGAGGTCCCAGTCAACACCAAACTCTACGATATCTGCAACCTTTAAGGTGCTTCAATAGTATAGATGCTAAGCAACGAACCTACACAACTCTTTTAATTTCAACATGTAACTAATATCCAGCATGGTGTAATACAACCCAATGAACTAACTAACCCACCCACGAATATTGTAATCCCCCCCCGGCCCCTCCGCAGTTTATTACATTGATGATCCTGTCCCGTACTGTGCCGGTGGCTGTTGGAAAATCTGTTTAGGATGGGGCTCCTACTCGCATGTTCGGCTGCACTGAGGTGGGATATGTATCAAGCTGTTTTTGTTCATTGGGTGGTCAGGTCGATTGATCTTCCGCTACCATAATATTTACATTTCTGACAGCGCGGTGGTATCTTTGACTGAGTGAGTTCTTGTGACGATGCTAGGTTTTTCAAGACTGGCTCCACAGGTCGGAAGGAGGAGAGAGAGGGGGGGGGGGGGGGGCTCAATCTTCTAATCTTTATAAACGGCATCGTCGTCGCCACCCTCACCATCATCACCATCACCATCTCCAAAATCCACTCCATCATAACCAATCCCCCCAACATCATCCCACGTCATCTCCTTTTTCTTCCCGGGAACTCCATAACTGCTAAGTATGTCAACTTCTACGACGGGTGCGCCAAAGTCCGACTTCAAGTTAACATCTTCGTCCAGTCCCATAGCAACCATAATACTCCATCTGAGGTCGTTAATCCCAATGCGCCTTTTCTTTTTCTTTGAGGGATTCGCAGCGGTACCGATAATCTCGCCAAGGCCACAACTCATCCTCGCGGCACGCCAATCGTCCCCCTCGCCCTGGCCCTCCCAGTCATCCCCCTGCAGCACGGCGCGCGCCTGGACCAACCTCCCGACCAACTCCTCTGGACGCATCTTGTCGACCTTGGAGAGCACGATCTGGAAGGAGATACCGTGCTTCGCAAAGGTCCGCACCATCAACCGGTCAAAGGACTTGAAGCCGTGCTCCGCGTCGACGAGAAGGAAGACCCTGCGCAGCTCCCGCCGCCGCTGCAGGTACTTCATCACCTGCACGCCCCACTCAGCGCGGGAGTTGTGACCGTAGCCCGGCATGTCCAGCAGCACGCACCGCCCGCCCGCGACGGAGTATGCGTGCAGCAGCTTCGTACAGCCCGGCTTGGAGGATGTGAAGGCGAGCGGCCTGTCCACGAGGGCATTCAGTAGCGAGGACTTGCCCACGTTGCTGCGGCCCAGGAAGGCCACTTCGGGGGCTGTGCCGAAGCTTATGCGCTTGAACTCGGCGGCCGACCAGATGTGCTGTGGTTGGTAACGGGTAAAAAATCTTACGGCGGTTCTGAGCTGGGTGCTGCTTGGTATCGGGGTTTCCCAGCGGTAGATGGAGTCCGTTGGGTGCTCGGCGTACTTCGCGAGAAGGGTTCTGGGATCGGGATTCGGTCTGTGGGTGGGTTTTGACTGAGGGGAATGGTACACCATGCCGGTAGTGGAGGGGGAGCACAGGGCGCGAGCATGTATGCTCGGGCATGTGCGTAGGGTTCGCAGGGCGGTGGTAGCAGTGGTAGGGATGAGGAGTATGTTTTGTGGCGACATCGTAGGCTGTGCCGGTACTACTGTTGAAATCGGGGAAGTTTGTCCTGCCACAGTCCGTTCACAGTGGTTGTCATCGGAAATATGGTTGGTGGTGGGACGAAGATCATCATGGTGGGATTTGCAGTGTGCATCTGGGTTAGGTTTTGTTTTAACCTTCATTTCTACCCCCCACTTCCGCACTTTGAGCCAAATCACCCTTACTCACACCAGGCGAGGCAAAACGCGACACTTCTGTGCCTTGTGCTTCTAGAAATCACGGTATCATACTGCGCTCAAATATCACAACTTCCACCTAAGCCTCATCCCCTCTCGAGCACAGAATTCATGTATGGCGCCGGTCACTGGAAACTGCCCAAAAACCAACAAAACGATAACCTAATTTTTCGAAAACCTCCAACCGTCCATACACTCCTATTCGAGGTTGCTCTAGATAGTCAAGCCCCACTATTTTACATGTATTATGTAAGCAGAAGAATTGCCAGCAAGTGTCAAGTGCCGAGCGCCATACCCCGGACCACCCCCATCACCGTGCGTCATCAGAGCCTGGAAGAGTAAACCTGCACTCCCCAGTCACCCACAACATAAGTTAGCACACCCGTTCACCACGCCGTATGACCAAGGCTACAGTGTGACATTCAATCATCTCGATAAATAAAGAAACCAGGGTACCAATACCACTCCGTGGCCACGTCCACACCCTTCCCGCCCGCATGGCAAGTCAGCTGGTTCCTATTTACGAGGGTTATGTGTATTAACCTGACCAGGCTAGATTATCAAACACTGAACTGACCAACTCCGCACCAACGAACCCAAGGAAACAAGAATGGAAAAACCCCAGAGATAAAAGGAAATAGGAAGAGAATTGCTAATACAGTTTACAAGAAGCGAATGAGAAGCAAAAGAAGGGGATTTTCAAACCATTCAATGTGAGGTTAACGGTAGGAAGGGGAGGGGGATAAGGGAGATATAGAAAAACGCAAGGGAATAAATAAATAAGAGGCTAGGCATAGCGTATATAAACAATAATTATTTTTTAGGGAAATCTCCCGCCAGACAGGCCGAGCCAAGTGGATGGGCGGATCGCTTGCGTTCCAGTTATTCAACCGACTTCGGTGGGCGGGGAAGAAATAAATAATATCGATGTTTTTTTCTTTCTCTCGTAAAGTCCACCTCTTCGCCTATTTAGGCGGATTAATCTGTATTCCACTTTCTTTCGTCAAATTTCCAGTTTTTCTTTTATTTCTGCCCCAGGCCTTGCGGTTGTTATGACTAGGCGGGGCGGATCTCGGTTCTTTGTGTTCTGCCTTAAAAAAATGTTGCAAGAGGAGTAACGTTATCGCAGGTGTTTTTTCTTTTTTTCTTTTTTCTTTTCCTCCCACTTTCTCTTTCGTTCCCGAAAAGGCTTAATTAGTCATGAGCGGGAAAAATTATGGCTGTCCGGGCATGCTGCCCAGTGAACCGGCTGAATCCGGATATACGAAGAAGCTGATTGCGATGATAGTATATCTATAGTACTTGTCAGCCCAAGCTCAACAAAAGGGACAAAAAAGGCATTTGTCACTCACATCCCTAACAACATAGCCCCCTCCAGGTAATTACTCTTCCCGTCTTGGATGAGATAGTTGGTGATGAGTACGCTCACAAAGAACACCACTGTCTCAAAAGTCTGAAAGTACAAGCTCATGGGCTGTCCGATGATCCATCCAAGGATGACCAAAAACGGGGTAACCAGCAAGGCGATTTGCATGCTGCTGCCGATAGCGACACCAATGGCTAGATCCATCTATGTAAGACAGCACTAGTTAGCCTGTGTTTATTTCCTCTGGCCCGGCATCAGGTCCGAGCAATATTGCTCACGCTGTTTGACAGGGGCGAGGGGCGTCGCGTGGAACCGGGATCACATCACCGGTACGGTAGGCAGCAGCCCTCTGCGGCTGAAATGCAGAAAAAATGGCGGGGCGCGCGTGGGGTACATGATTGTGTTCATATGGGGGCAGGGAGGGGGAAATGACAAATGAGGTAAAGGAAAGAGCAGATGCGGAAATTTTTATCATTCGAATGGGGTAATAGTGAAAATGTCGCACGAACCTTGTCTTTCATAGCCACCACAACCGCTGTTACGTGCTCGGCAGCGTTGCCCACGATTGGGATGAGAATGAGCCCAATGAAAGTCTTGCTGATACCTGAGCTGGCAACTATCCCGTCTATTGAGCCAACCAGGTATTCTGCACAAATGGCGACCATGACCGTCACCACTACTAAAACAGTCCCTGATTCAACGCCCGATAGCAGCGCTTCCTGTTGCTGGTCCAGTGACTCGGTTTCACTGCCCTCGACGGATTCATTCTGAGCGCCGTCGCCAGATTTGGGCCGAGCGTCGAAATACTGGGCGTGGGTGCGGAGTTGGAAATTCAAGTAAAGGACATAGAGGATCAACAAGACTATAGACGTGCCACGGGACAAATCAAGGATAAGCTTAAACGATGTTTCCTTGTTGGACCCAGCGAGCGTCGAATAAAGTGCTGCAGGAATTATCAAGGATGATGTTGCGACCGCCATAAGTGATGACATGGTAGATGCAACAGTGGTGTTAAAATTCTGCTCCTTGTGCTTGAGACCGCCGAAAAAGAAACACATTCCTAAGACCTAAGTGATGGGATAAAATATGCGCAGTTAGAATCTAACTAACCAACGCCGCAGGGGGGGGGGGGGGGAAGTGATACGCTAACATACCAAAAGGATATTGGACAAAATGCTACCCAACATGCTAGCCTGCACAATTCTGATTTCCCCCCTTGTAAGTGCGACGATGCTAACAATCAATTCCACAGCATTCCCAAACGTCGCATTCAACAGTCCGCCCACAGTTTCCCCCACCATGAGCGCCAGCTCCTCGGTAGCAAAGCTTAGCAAGGCTGCGAGAGGAATAATAGCCAAGAAGTTCATGACGAAAATGGCGGTCGGGCTCCATTTCAAGACACCCGCGGTGATACCAAGGGGCACGAAGATTAGGAGGACATTCACATAATTGCTGAACAGAACGACCTTCGCTTTGGAGTATACGTGCCGAATGAGCCCGTATCTATCAGGCCCTGGCGGTATCATACATCCATTTCCGTTACCATAGCCAACGGCATAGCCATTTCCGTTCGACCCATCCAAGAGATGACTCTGTTCCGAGGTTTGCTCAGAAGGATTGCCTTCTTCGATATCTCTCGGTGGAGACATCCCCCGAATACTACGTCCGATTAGAGAGAAGCGTCTTTTTAATTGAACTGCCCAAAGGTTCCAGCGATGGCGCCAATACGGCACCAGGCCGGTTTTTGTTAGCTGAATATCCTTCAGTTTGAAGTTTTACGTTCGCTGTTCCGAAAGTAAGGGTGCGGGTATCCGAAAACAAAGAAATAAGGTTGTAGATACAGTAGTAAAAATGAGCGCAACAGCTGCAAGTGGGTTCATCGAGTAGGTCGAAAAATCGCAAAAAGATTTTGGGAGGAAGAATACAAGAGGGAACCGTCAACTTATATGTGAGGATGAAACACGAGGATGAGTGATCGGATGGTGGTGGTGGTGGTGGTGGTGGCGGGGGGAGAGGGAAAGGAAGAAAGGAAAGAAGGCTGCTAAAGGATGTCTTAGGCATAAATATGCAACACACGACTTACACATGGATGTAGCAGATTTCCTTGGTATCATACAAATGAAAATCCGCTCTACAAAAACTCGTCCGAAAAGGGGGGACACGTCTTCGGTACTGAGAACAGCCCGGCGTTACCTCAGTCCAAGAAGCTTTTCGCCGGGCCAAGAGCTAAGGCGGACTCGTTAGAAGAGCGCGTTTTAAAAAAATGCTGGGGAAAACGGCGCAGCCCCAAAGGATATTACCTATGCGAGGCTTGGATTCTACCAAGAGCCCTGTTGACCACAAGACACAAACGATGGAATCGCCCAGATGCGTGACCTTTGATGTGAATAGGTTGTTGGTAGTCAGTTGGAACCAGAGGACTGGAAGCGAACCCCCTTCTGGTGAGAGTTCCACTAATGTGGTAATTTCTGCAGTTAATAGCAAATCCCACTCCACAGGGTAGGAGAAAAATGAAGAGAAAAGAAAAAAAAAGGGGATTGTAAAGAGGGACGAGAGGGGCGAGAGGAGGCTGTGTAGGCGGTTTGGATCAACGTTAGGTTGCAGAAAAAAAGTGAGGTGGTGCGGTGGAAAATAAAGAATTTGACGAGTCTGATTACCGCTGCCGAGAGCGGCACTTGCGACGGATAGGGTGAAATGGAAAGACGGGTAGAAGGATGTAAGGAATGAAGACGGAGATGAGGATGGATTGAAGACCGAAGAACGGTTCACGAAGCCTGTGATCCCGAGAGAACAATGGGGGGAAAGGTACGGTAGTGTGGGGAGTTATAAAGGAAGGGGTGGGGGGATGAAAGAGGGAGAAAGGGAGAGGGAGCGGGGGGGGAAGAGAGAGAGATATAGAACGGGTAATGGTACAAACAGAGCAAACCACTCGCGCTGAGCAGATGGGGGGGGGGGGGGTAGACGCGGTACGAGACAAACATCAGCAGCTCTTGAGCTCCCTTTTCATGTGCGATAGTATGATATTTAGGTGCAACAAAGTGTACCGCGCGTCGGGGATGGTTCAGGGTTTGACTGTGTGCAGCATATACCGCAGCTGCAATTGACGATCAAGATGTTGTGGATAGAGTATCATACAATATCGTGATCTTATTACGGAGTCCGGGAGGCTCCACAGCACTCGAGAAGGGTACTGGAAGGTTTCCACCAGTACCGGTACTCGAGTACTTGCAAGTTCCAATGCCCTGGCAGCAGCTAGTGGCAACATGGTGAATTACGGGCTATGATACCCATAATTGGTGATTAGGGAAGGGAGGGTTTAAGGGACATCCGGCATTCAACGGCGAGTGACGCACGAGTGCAGCATCTCGGATGAAGTGATGGGCCATGTTTCTGCCATGATAGTCTATCGTTGAACCGTTGAACCGTTGTGCCAGCTTACCACGGCAGGCCCTCTTCCAGGATCCCTACCATAAAGTCGCCTGGATGTACCGTATCCACATGGCAGACCCTACGAGGTACCAGACGCCTGTGGGTCGAGCTGTGCTCGCACAGTATTGAAGCAATCATCCTCTCTACCGTACACAGTAAGGATGCGATTCAGAAGCTCACCATCTCTATATTACCGCTGCCAAAAATGAATAAAGAGTCGGTGGGTAGCGCAATCCACGACATCCGTGCCTCCCCAACCACAATTGCAGCAAATCAATGTGGATCACAGCAGCGGTATGAATGCTGGTGGCACAATACCGGTACTCGAGTACTACCACAATACCTTCCGATGCACCAGCTGTGCGGCCATGCTCGCATTGTGCCGTACGGTACAAGCACGATGTGAACCCCCAAATCTAGTGAGCGATTTGATCTGGAACGGGGTTTGCATGCTACGGTACCGTAGCTGCCCACCCAACCAGCCCATCAAGTACCGCCGTGCTCGTCCCCAATTTCCCGCCGATACTCGTACATTACGGTGCATAAAAAGTAAATACATTTGACGTCCCAAATGTATGGGAGACTCTGTTCCAATGAGAAATCCTGTCAGGCACGACATTTATTTATTCTTGCAAATATCACACAGCTCCTGATCCCTGGCGTTCTCAAGAAGAACTCGTCTAGTATGGAGAGTGCCGGCAGGTGAAAAACGGGCGCGTTTGAGAGAGCATTACTCGTACTCGAGTAGAGGGTTATGGGATGGGACAGCAGGGTAGGGTATGGTACGAGCGTCTTGACAAGGTATGACCGTCGTCATTGAAGTCGAGCTGGAGAGTGAGAAGGAGCGAATGGCAATCCTGCGCTCGGTTGCGACCTGCGACCAACAGACCATCCGGATCATGGCAAATAGGAAAGTCGAGTCGCAAATCTATGGATCAGGTCTTCGGGGGGGCCTCCGTCTCTTAGCATTGGGCTGGTCTGGCATCCATCAAAAAAAAAAATTAAAAATCGAATGGTGCCCAGAGATGCCAATACTGTATGCGAATCAAGGGATCCTGTGTAGCTAGGATTTAATTCAAAGGTGAAGAAGAAGGAAAAAAGGAATGCGATGGAAGGAAAATACCGGTTTATCCCTTTCACAACACCTCTGGCTCTTGTTGTCTCATGCAAAGAACAGAATGTTGGCAGCGAATCGGGGTTCTCGTTTACCACTTCGCTGGGTGGGATTACCAGTATGAACCGCACTTGGGGTGGGGGACGTGCAGTACCGTACTACACGACTGCCGCCGCATACGGGCAGAGAATCGACCAGAGCCTCAAGATTTTGCCCATATCCCATAGCAGTCGTTTTTACTTGTACAAACGCCAGGAAATTACGAGTGCATACTCGAGTACTGTACTCGGGGACGGTAATTCAGGTCCCGCCAGGACATTGGAGTTGCCTCTCCAAGTACTCGAGTCCTGGTACTGTGCGCAGGCTTACAGGTATTGTACGGTATTTTTCTTTTTGTCTGTCTCAGCCATGGGCTGAGAGGGAATCTGCTTGCTGTGTTTTTCTCCCCTCGCCGTAATCAAAAGGGGGGAATTCTGGACGTCCTAGCGAGTGTTATCACCTCAATTATTATTCCAGCTTTTACGAGAGCATGGCATTTGATTCATTTGGTTCATTTGATTCATTTGATTCATTTGATTCATTTGATCCATTTGATTCATTTGATTCATTTGATTCATTTCTCCCCTGTTTTTTGTTGCAGCGTCAGGACTCATAATGCGGGGATCACCGGCCCGGGTGCTTGGTGGGTAGGCATTCCCTGGTGTTAGGGCTCAGGTTACTGTGTCGGACGGCATTACCGTACTCGAGTAGGTCCGATTGACCCTTTAAAATCTGCAGGCTCAAGCCGCCGGTATGGATAGGGTATTTTTTTTGGAGGCGGCGGTGGCGAGAGGAATGCCGTAATACCTCTTATTTGGTGGAAGGTAGTATGGTGCATGGTGGTAATACCGGTATTTGAGCACGATAGGTAGCTGCAGATACGAGTATCATACTGTCGTGGCTCTTGCACGGGAGGCGTTCTTTTGTGGGTATTGGCAATCTTGACTATGAACGGTACTGGTGAAGTTCACCAGCAAGAGGAAAGAGAAGAAACTAAAAACTGATAATTGAAAACGAAAGACGAGCACTGGCGGTTTCGATAAACCCTGATGCTCCGCTCACAGAAAGAAGACGACGATGATGGAAAACTAACTGTTGACAACGGCCCAGGAAAATCCACGATCACACTCCGTCCTCCCACAAGGTCTTTTCTACTAGCTAACCAACAAACCCTTATCCACCGTGACTGCCCTTTTGCCCAGCTATGAAACTAGCTACCCGGCCCATGACAATAACCACAAATTCCAGAAAGGCTATCCAGGCCTCCGACAATACGGTACTTGGGGGGCTTTCGTCGCCTCTTCCGTGATGTGTCGACAATTGCGTGTGGCGCATTGCGGACAAAGCCGATCCGATAAAGTCTCCGGCGGAGATACGTATATACTGGTAACAACAATAGGGCAGGGCAGTCTGGGGGCGGATTTGTGATTGTCGAGGTCCCGCCCCCAGGAAAGGTCCGAAAAACGTCATCAGAATCCCGATACAGTACCGTAAACTCTCGTTAAATCCACCATCGGGGATCGGGGACTTGGCGCCCTAGCAGGGGGGTATACGCAATATGCCAAGAGGACGAGTGATCATCCATGATGCGGAAATTAAGTATTCCGAACATTGTTGTGAACGGCAAAATCATCTTGCCCAGGAGAGTGTGCCTCGAGCAAGCCTAAGGCTTTAAGGTATTAGTAGTATATCATTCAAGTCCTGTATGTACAAATTCAATAGAATCATCCTCCATATCTCCCGTATCCCCTACATCTGCCAATTCATCCAAAGTCCTCAAGTCCTGACGCCAATCACCAATTTGTAAATTCCCAAAGCCTTTAATATCTAACATGGAATCTGAACTACCGTCAATAGGAAGAGATAAGCCAACATTACGAAAAGAAGAACGAATGATCTCTGCCTTTTGGGAATGAAAATGGTGGAAGGCATTGCCAACACACTCTGTAGTCATTACCCGACGATCCCCAATAGTCCATCTTTCAAAAGCCTCCATAGATTCCAATTCAAAGATTTTCTGATCTGTAAGATCACGAAGCATTTCCTTTAAAGGCTTGTTTACCGAAATGTCCAAGGGTTGGACAAGACTAGTACATCCGCCGGGAATCAGAGAAGGGGTTATATCGTTTTGGCGTAAAATATCGAAAATCGCGGGGGTCTTGTGTGAGCCCATTAAATCTAGGGCGAAAAGCGTAGGCCGGCCACCAAGAACGGGGATCAGGTGGTTTGTAATATAGCGTTCGAATAGTATATCATTCATATACGCTGTAGAGTTATATTCTACTAGAACCCCCTTGTGATATCTCTCCTTCTCCACTCTTAATCGCTGGCCTGTACCGTGGAATATGACCATGGGGGGTACTCGCGCAATTCCATTAGCGAATATGCATAAAACAAGCGTTGCCTGGCGCTTGTTCCACCCTGACCGGGACTCCTTTGCCCAGATGGTCTTGCTACCCACAAGGTCATATGTCTTCCGAGTCCCATTGAGGTACTCGAATGGGATTGGCCTTTCGTCAAGATTGCAAATATTCGATAGTTCGTAGCGGCCAACCGGACGCTTAATGGCAACATCCCAAAAATTACCGGACCTGGGTTGCGAGTTTCGCCGGTTAAATCGAAGCCAGTTGACAACTAATAGTTCGTAATCCGCCGGTATCTTTGTAGCTTTCTTGGTAATTGATCGCAGGCTAATCTTATTACGACCTAGGAACCCGTAAAACCACCCATTGCTGAACCGGAATATATTTGGATTCACCCTTAAGTATATCTCACAAAATCGAAACCGGGATTCAATCTGAAACCATCCTAGTCTTACTATTCTCCCTGCCTTCCGCCGCTGTATAAAGTCTTTATACAACTGATCCTCCAACTCGGGCCATAGAACCCGACTACTGTACCCCTCCCATTCCTCCTGTCCCTTTTGTGATCCCCTTCCAACCCTCTCTATCTCTTTTTTCTTTCTTACGACGTGGGACTTGGTATAGATCGGAAATCCTCTTGCTGGGTCGGTTTTCGGAACTTTCTTGGGTCGGATAGTGGAATTTGGTGATTTTCAAGAAAGTTAAGTACTCGCAGTCTCTGATTTTGACTATAGGTTCTCTCTGGATAGACAATTGACCTCAACTCCTTTTGACTTAATTGGCGTTCAGCAATAGGTTTTACTTTTGGCCCCCGGCGGCGTTTTGGACTTCAAACTGGCGGCATTCTGTTCTGGTGCGATAATTTTTAACATAGCTACATTCTCTTTCCCTCCTGCTGCTCTATTTAGCTATCTACTACTGACTCACTGCCATTTCACAATATCTAGGTATTTGCTTTCTCTCCCCTATTACTTTTATGTTCGAGTCATTGCAATACGGGAATGGCTAAACCTTATACCGTTCCCTACAGTAATACGACTCACTTCACCAACTTGATACAGTCTGTGCGTTCGTTTTAATTTCAGAATCATGGACGATCACTCGTTCTCTTGGCATATTGCGCATACCCCCCTGCTAGGGCGCCAAGTCCCCCGATCCCCGATGGTGGATTTAACGAGAGTTTACGGTAAGGCCGGTATCAAGGGCACAGTTGTCTACAGCACTCGAGCACCAGCATTTACCATCATGTCGAGGTTCGGTAGCAGGCCCGCCCCAGATACTCGCGGTGTCGAAGCGTTTTTGAAAAAGACTGCTATTGCATACGGCGGAGATCCTAGCAAAAAGGCCAAATTTTGTGGTATGCAATAGCAGTCTTTTTTAAAAAACGCTTCGACACCGCGAGTATAGTCTCGTCAGGCACAGTTCAATAGTGGGCCGCTGTGCTAACCGTTGCCGGCACTTGCAGCCACAGCTTGGTAACACCAGGGGAAGGAGCGCGGGGCCCAGCAACCTAACCAAATCAACTTTCCACTTCAACCCCTTGGCTTCGACATCACCGTTTTTGCCCCAGCAACTCCACTCCACAATCGCTGCGCCAAAAGACTACGGTACAGAACGAGGGCCTCCCATCTCACTTTCGCCATACCAACTTTCTAGGGATTCCTTGGCACACGCATCATCGCCAGAAACATCATACGGGTATGATAGCAAGGGGGGACGACAGGGCAGGAATCAAATAAACAAAGAAAACACAGAAAGCCGGAGTTGACATCAGTTTACCGCCGGGATCAGTTACCGCCGTGACCAGAAAGCCACCGCCCCTTCTTCTCTTTTACCCCTTTCAGCATTATTCATCATCAGCGCCTACGCGTTATTGTGCCGTCCTCCTCTCCCCTTATTCTGCCCTTACTCAGCCTCTGCCAACAATTCCGACGGCCACACTCTCCCCTGGAATCTCGCGGCTTCTCTCCGGAAACCCGTTTGATTACCTTACCCACTACCTTACCCGCCCATTGAAACTACTCCAATCATGGTATCGGAAACTTTGGAGGGAATGCCCTCCTTCATGGGCGTGTCCATGAAACACCTTTCACTCGTCACCGTACGCATTCTTTCCTCACGAGATCTCTAACTGAATAGCCCTGCAAGACCGCGGCTAACAATCAAATGGTGTTCACAGTTGACTTTTCAAAATTCGGCTCTCATTCTCGTATGTACCCATTTTCCCATTCTCCTGCTTCTGAAGATCTGTCCCTTGCATACATGCTCACGTGACCATCGATCCCATCACAGATAATGCATTACTCCCGAATCATGCCAAAGACGTCCGCAAGCCGATATTTTACCTCGACAGCCGTATTCCTGAATGAAGTGTTGAAGTTGTCGATATCCATATGGGTTGCTTACCTTGAACGACGGAAGATCGATGGGCCCAAGGCCCCCGTTGCAAGGTCCGTAAAGCACCTGTGCGGTGACGTTTTTCGGCCGGATAATTGGAAGTTAGCTATCCCGGCATGTCTGTACACTCTGCAGAATAGTCTGCAATACGTTGCCGTGTCGAACTTGGATGCCGCAACATTTCAGGTTACCTACCAGCTCAAGATCCTGACCACGGCGCTTTTCAGCGTTCTGATGTTGCACAGGAATCTGACTGCTAAGAAGTGGGTTTCGCTGATCATGTTGACGGTTGGTATTGCAATTGTCCAATTGCCTGCCGCAACAAAACCTATTCCGGATAATGTCTCTGAGTCGTCTTCAATGTCTTCAGCGTCCAAGCTACACCGTCGCTCAGCAACATACGAGGGGATCGACGATGATACTATGGAGCCAGAGATGAGTCGGGCAATCGGTTTGATAGCTGTAGCCGTGGCATGCACGCTTTCCGGTTTAGCGGGTGTGTACTTTGAAAAGGTTCTCAAAGGATCAAACACCACCCTCTGGGTCCGCAATGTTCAGCTGTCGTTCTACTCCCTCTTTCCGGCCTTCTTTATCGGCGTTGTAGCAAAGGATGGTAAGGAGATTCTGGAGAGGGGCTTCTTTGATGGCTACAACAACGTCGTCTGGGCTGCCATCGGCTGCCAGGCACTCGGTGGAATTGTGGTAGCACTCTGTGTAAACTACGCGGATAACATTGCAAAGAACTTTGCCACGAGTATAAGCATCCTCCTAAGTTTCATTGCCAGTATTTACTACTTTGACTTTGAAGTTACTGCGGGCGTAGGCCACTCCCAGTCCTTTAGTATGTATCCGCCATGTGCTAACTAGATCAATAGTTTATGATCGGCGCCGGTATTGTGCTGTCCGCGACGTGGCTTTATTCCTCTCCGGACGGAATAATCCCCAAGTGGAAGCAAGAGTACATCCCATTGGAACAGACCGATTCAAAGGCTGATCACGACGGCAAAGATCATGAAGGGGAAGAGGTAGTGGGGAAGAGTTCTATAGATGGGTTGAAGAGGTCTGATTGATCGATTTATTTATTAACTTGGCGCTAGTGTAGGAGAAGAGCTATGGAGAGGGCGGGGCCGGAAAACCCCCCCCTTTTTTTCATGAGTTATATGATGTGTATGTATATAGTGTGTCCCGGGCATGTGAGATGTTGTATTCTATCATATCTAGAACGGGGGGGCAGTGGAGGCGTAGAATAGGGGTAATTAATATTGTGTGGGAGAGGCGAGGTGAGTGGGGATGTGCAGTAAAAGATACCCAGGATATCTTAGACCAGCATAATATAACGAAGTTTTTTTTTAGTTTTTTAGTTTGTTTCTTGTCTTGTAAAATTTCAAACAATACGTATATCCACCTGCACTGTGGGTATCATTTCGGTGCCAAAAAAACCACAACCAAGTTCGGCCGACCACCATTAAACCACTTCCTCCCTCTCCCCCTCCCCTGCCTCCTCAAACCCCCGCCCCCGCCTCCACTCCCCAACACCTTCATCAACCAAGTCGCAATCAACCCCCGCAGCCTCAACGAGCACAAACGAAACCCCCAGCCTACAAACATCCCTATTCCTACTCTCGTCATCGAAGAACAACATATCCCGGAACTCCACGCCGCTCCCCTCATGCAGCCGGCGCATATGCCTAACCTTGCTGCCGGGGTAGATCTCGAGAAAGTCGAAGAAGGGCCGCAGGCCGTAGAAGTCGAGTGCCTGCAGCGCGAGCGCCGGCGTGGGAGTGCGGGAAGCCACGGCTAGCTTCACGCCGGCGGCGGAGAGGTGAGTGAGGAGGGGAAGCGTGGTGGGGAAGAGGGGGTATGGGGCCGCCAGAGCGTCGCGGAGGGTTGGCGGGATTGTGGAGGGCATGGGGGAGAGGGGTGGGGTTGGGTCCGTGTCTATCCAGTAGGGCCAGAGGGTGTAGTCCAAGTCGAAGATTATGAGTTTTGGCAGGGGGTTTTTGTCTGTTAGGGTTTTTGGGGCGTCCATTTTTGGGTCTAACTTAGTTGCGTTTGTGGGGGTGTGTGGAATTGAGTGAGGTGGTTGGATTGTTTGGGCGTTATGGTTCGGGACGTTTATATGAGTATTATATCATATCATACAAGTAGTGTGCACTTACTACCGGTAACATAAGCATTTGGAAACGGCTGAAGGGGGGGGGGCACCTTGGCGTTCAGCCGCAGGTCCAATAATAAATGGTGCTTATGTTCAATTCCCGGCTGACGCAGGGTTATTTTAAAATCGTCACTTTGTTAGGGCACTTCTGCTGAAGTCTGTCAAACAAGACGTCCTTCTCCCTTATTTCACTTTCTCACGGGGAAGGATTACCCAAGCTTCAATAAATTGGCAAACTATGGCTTGCCTATCGTTATTGACAGAAGAATATGTTTTTTTATGCCAAGGCGTTCCGAAATCCTTGGTGAGCAATAGACATCATGAAATATATCACGTGATTATCGCAAAGATGCGGAGTGGAAATGATTATGTGTAGGGTATGTCCACCGACGGTGTTTCCTTCGCCGGGGGGGGGAGCGGTGAATATAGGGTGAGATAGGCGGCATAGGTATATATCCTACGGCACTCCCTACCCATCCCCATCCACTTTCCCGTCTTGTTCTACCCTTCTTTCCCCCTTCCACACGATATACATACCCCGGGGCAGGCCTCACCTATCATACCCTACCATACAATACCATACAAGAAATGACCTCCCCAACCCCCACCTCCGCAACCCAAAAGCCCACACACTCAACCCTCCTCCTAACAACCCTCGAATCCTCCCTAACCGCCACCCTAGCACACACCTCCAGCCTCGAACACCTAACCCGCCAGCTCCAAGCCTTGCGGGAAACCCTCCAATCCCTCGGCGGCCTGCACCTGCTCGCGCAGACCACGCGAAACAAATACTTGGAAACCTTCCGCCGCGATGCGGGCCTTTCGTACTCCCGTCTGCTGACTAATATCGGTGGGCTGGACCAGGAGTTTAATGGCCGTAGCGTTGGCGGCGACGCTGTGGCCGATGCTTTGCTGTATCGGGATGGTGTCAGGGATGATGGGGATTTTTTTGTTCGGGTTTATGGGATTGGGTGGGGGAGGGTTCTTGAATTTCGGCGTATGTATGCCCGTCTATCATACTATACATCCCACCCCGCCCCGCCGCCGCCGGGGAGCGGGAGGAGGGGGGAGAACTAGAGGGAGGGAGATGTTGCTAACATTTTTCCCTTTATTTTTGGGTGGATGGTAGATAACACGGAATTAATCCAAGCAATTTCCCATCGCGCGGACGTATTCGCCCGTGGTGAGGGGTTCACGGTTGAGTTTGAAGTCATGTTCGAACAATTGATTGCTTGGGCTGCCGGTAAAGCCGCCGTTGATAACGGGAACTGCCGCGCCACGGGTGCAGTGGTGGTAGTGTCGCAGGATAATGAGGCGTTGAGTTTGTTCACACACATCATGAGCAGTTAAAGTTAGGCCGGGACATGGAACCTTCCGCCAAAGCGCAGATGATATGTAGGCGGGGAAATAATATTATTATTATAATACCGGTACCGTATCACATCATACTTTTACTTTTTTTTTTTTTTTTGATACACTCCGTGACCCACCCATCAGCAACATATCTCACCGGTACCGTACGGTAGTCATTCCCGGTAACCCATAACTTCTAAGACACGGTCAGGGATGGAGGGGGTCACCTTACCATGGTTGAGAAATGTGCTTCTAGAGGAACGAAACGAAACGAAACAACAACACCATAATTAAACTTCAACCTGACAAGGTTCATCTTCCCTCATCCAACTAACTTCTAGCCAGCCCCCGTGATGCGATGCGGCTTGGGATATCATGCCGGGGAGGATTCGCCCTTCCATATTTACCCTTTTTCTTCTTTCCCACGGTCATATCTGCCCCTCTCTTCTGCTCTACTCTACTCTACTGCACTATATGTTATAGTACAGTGCACCCCCTTCTCACAAAAACCCAACCAACCACAAGGCAGAACGAACAAACAAACAAACAAGCGAACAAATCAACGGACGGGAGCAACACTTAACTATTCCCCCACGCCGCTTGTGCTCTTCCCCCCCCGCTGGCTTCTCGTAGATTGGGAATGCACTACTATTACTGTGCTCCTCCATATACTTGCATGATGTTATATGGATGGATGGATGGGTGGGTGGGTGAATGGCCAAAAGTGCAAGTACACACCCACCCACCCACCCACCAAACCCTTTCCAGCATACACACATACATACTCGAGTAAATACAACGCACTGCTAGTACCACCGGCGCACCAGCACGAGCTGATATAATACCGATCGGTGGTGAATGCCATGCCATCGTTGGATCTTCCTTCCCATTTCATACTGACGGCTGTTTGTCATCTACTAAGGTACGGGTCCAATACCTCCAATACCACACAAATAATAACACAACACAATAACAGTGATGGCAATATTGTGGTGTTTTTGTGGACAACTCTAGGCGGTTTTCCTTTTTTTTCTTTCTTTTTTCCCACCCATTGTTCGCAGGATTTGTTCGAGTGAGTGTTTGTGATTTGGCACTTTGCACTTTGTTTCGATGCGTGTGAAACCGACGAACTTTGAGGGAAAAACTAAAGTGTGTGTGTGTGGGGGGGGGGGGATGGTGTGTACCCCCTCACCTCCTCCCCATTCCTCCCCTATCCGTCCATCCTTTATAGTAGCGGTATAATGGTGGGCGATGTGATGCCATACGCACCCCTGCTCGCCCCAAGCTGCTCTCCGAATAGATGGGAGTGGAAAGAAACCAAATTGCAACAGATAGATAAATGAGTGAACAGGTAGTAGATGGTATACACCCCTCACCCACTCCACTTCTGTACTTCATTCATCCATCTAGTAAAATACAAAAGTTTCGCTACCACAAAATCGGATCCGATATAAACGGAATTCTATCACGAGAGTGCGCTACCACTACTACAACCGCTACCACTGCTACCGCTACCACTGCTATCTGCACTACTACTACTACTACTACTACTACTACTACTACTACTCTCCCATTTGTCCAGTTCAGTCTGCACCTGCGACAGGGACACGGGTTTTGTCAAAAAGACGTTGATCCCGCACGCGATGGCTTTCTTTCGGTCTTCGCGGGCGTCCAGACCAGTTAGGGCTATTATGGTTGCGGGGGCGCGGTTCTCTTCGAATTCCAGCTTGCGGATTGCCGTTGTTGAATCAAAGCCGTTCATTGTGGGCATTTGCAGGTCTAGGGTGATATGTTAGCCGCGCATTTTTGCGAGTTGGAGAGATCCATTAGAGGGGACTGACCCATGAGGATTATGTCGTAGGGTTTGGTACTGGCTTTGACAGCGTTGAATGCTACGAGGCCGTTTTCGGCTTTGCTGAAGAAATAGCTGCGCTTTTTCAGGTAGCGAACTAGGACCTAGGAGGTGTTAGTGTCATACTTGGACTTGTAGACATGGAGTCTAATTTGACATACCATCTGATTAATTGGGTTATCATCCACCACCAGGATTCTGGGACCTTCAGCTTTGGCTTCGCCAATCGAAGGGGCTAGAGATGGCTGGATTGGCTTATCGACCTGCGTTTTGTGAGTATAATTGTCGCCTCGCGGGGGTGGTGCTATACATACAGGCGGTGCAATGGTCAACGCATTCATCTCGGTATTAAGTGCCGAGGAATGCGGTCGGAACGTAGCTTCCGCAACGGTTTGACCATCCGACCCCCCGATCTCCGTTTCTTCCAACGGAACCTTCGCAATATATCCGGTCTCACTAAACTTCCGCGTGGGCCCATCCTGAAGAAGTACGTCAAACATCTTTGCTAGGCTATTAGGACCGCACCTGGGTAAAACTTAGCACGTTCCTACGTTTTCTAAAAGCAGACGGACATGAAAGCCCTTACGGCGTTGACAAAGACTTGACCCAGGCTGAAGTTGAACTGATTATCTTTGAAGAATCAGCATGAAGCACAAGAACAGGATTATTTCCTGCTAATGTTTGAACGATCGTGCTGGTTTCCGCAGAATATCTAACGACCAATAAGTCCGACTCTGTGGGCCATCTGTTTGAGTACGGAACTATAGTCATGCCAAACCAGTTCTCCAGATACCCCTGCAAGGATTTACTCATGACCTCTAGTTTTCTTAATTGTAGCTTATCTCCGCTCGGCGGATGGAATCCCAACATTGATACCCGCTTTCCTATTGTCTTGGCTCTGGTTTCGTCGAATGTTGAAATCTTCGGCGTGATAACCAACCCTGGTGTCGAACGGACTTCTTCCAAATTACCACATTGAAGTGGTAAGGTTACTGTGAACTTTGTTCCTTCTCCCAGACGACTCTGCACAGTGATAGTACCGCCAAGTGATTTAACAAGTAGATTGACGATTGCCATCCCTAACCCAGTGCCGGGGGAGAGATGGTCCTCCTGGGAAAACGCTGCGAACAAGCCCTCAGAGAGGAACTCAGGCTTCATCCCTTTCCCAGTATCTTCAACGGTCAGGGTGACCAGATCCACCCCCTCATTTCCTTGGTCAAGCGGTGTAAGTTGGTTCGGCTGCTGAATCGAGAGTTTTACATGCACAAAACCGTGGTTGGTATACTTCAGAGCATTTCCTAACAGGTTCATCAAGATTCGCCGGAATGCTGCAGACTGCGTTCGGTAAAGCCAGCTGCCTCTTTCCTCAATATCAAGGACTATAGGGACAATGTCTTTATTGAGCGTTAACGTTCTCTTGAGACTACCGTTGGGCGGATCCCTTGATAACGTTTTCCAGTGGACCTCGTTCGCTTCTTTGTTCAGTGTCTCAAAGTTGGTCGGCTTAAACCCATAACCTGCCACTACCACTTGTATTACTTCTTCCACTAATCCGGTTAGGTCGATCACAACCTTTTCGCCCTTAGCAATCCCTTCTGAATTTTGATCAAAATTAGAGACGCCAGGCTCTTGGCTGGTTTCCATGGGTTTCGAGTGAGGGGTTGATGACTGTCGGGGAAATTCTCGCACGGCCGCAATGTCTAATGTTGAAAACTCTAATACATGATTCAGCGTATCTAACAGAGTGCGCCCACAGTTTTCTATCGTCCCAAGAAGTTCACGTTGCTGTGCATTGACAATAGTATCGAAAAGAAGTTCAGTCCCGGCAAGGATCCCATGCAGAGGAGACCTTAGCTCATGAGATATCGATGATATGAACCGACTCTTGGCGTTATCCGCTAGAGGTAATCAGTCCGGTTAATAATAAGGCAAACTTTAAATTTAATTGGATCCAAGTCACTAACCCGAAATTGTATTCAATAGTTTCACTTCCGCCATGACAGCATTGCCAAAAATCCTCAAGTACCCTAGCTCTGCGCTATTAAATACTCGGGAAGGGTTGTTTATAAAAACGAAACCCAGAGAGCTAACCTTTCCAGCAGTATCATAAAGTGGGAAGAATATGCTCGATGTACTGCGTGGGGCAAGCTTCAAAAAACTAGAGACGGCACGCTCTTCAATTGAGGGTTCCACTTCTCGCCATCCATCCGTGCCATCCATTTTTTGGGGGAATTGGGGCTGCTTTGGGTATGATATTGTGTGGTTGAATATTGCTCCGTAGGGATATTTCGTTAAGAGTTGTTGAAGGAAAACCTCCTCGAGTATTCCGGCTACTGAGGGTGCTTGACTCTGACCAATACAAGGAGTAAGGCGGGATTCTTCATCTGACCAGAGAGATGAGCCTAGTGAAATCGGTGGTTTCCTAGAACTAGTCGTGTGGGTAAAGTATCCACTTGGGCAGTCAAGTAAGCTGCTATTTAGCCCTAAGTGAGGCTTGACGAACACGACTTCGTCGACACCCATGGCCTCCTTTATAAGGCTGGATGCTCTGGCATAGGTATCGAGCGAGTTCCTTGACAAGAAACTCTCGTCAAGCGCTGGCGTCGAACCGGAGGAGACATCTTCGGATTCAGAGGTGGAATCCGTTTGTGGTCCGGAGTGCTTAAGTAAAGGGCTAGGCTTGGTCGGGCTAAATACATCCACTTCTTGAGACCTGGGTGAAAGAGGAACATTTGGTTCGACCGGTCCGCATTTACCCGTACGGCATTTGGCAGCTAGGGGAGGCGGAGGTCGGTCATCGAAAGGTTTCTTTTCACTAGTCCTCACAGATCCTTCGTTCCCATCCTTCCGCCCAGGCGCCTGTCTTGCTATCACACCACCAGCCACAAATTTTCCCAGATTGTTTTGCATTCTAACACCAACACTCCTCTTTCTCTCCCTACGGATCGTCTCCAGATGTGACATAACGACATCGGCCATCATGGCGAGAGTCTCCTTCTCCTCTCCAGATAGTTTCCGGGGACGGTCATCTAAGAGGCAGATTGTACCAATGTTCATCCCCTTTGACGTTCTGATAGGCGCGCCAGCGTAGAACCGCATGTAGGGCGAACTTTTGACAAAATCGATTTCTTGATAGAGGGGGTCAGCAGCCAAATCCTCTATCTCAAGCGTATTAAACTGTCCCGGCAACACATCCTCAAAGAGATCCAACGTCTTCTCGCATAAGCGACCAAACCGTGGGTGGGACTGAACCTCATAGGTGTCTTGGGTTAATGAATCCGGTGCATCCTTTGATTTTGATCTTGAAAGGTGAGGAATGAGTTTCTGTGAAGATTCGGCAACGATGTATTGCGTGGTCGAGTCGATAAGCGATATTAGGGCCTGCTTGACGTCGAGCCTCAGAGCTGTGAGCTGGGCAAAAGCAAAGAGCACCGTATCCGTTGCACGACTCCCGAGTTGCTCATCGAAGTTACTCGGCGGGGAATAATATCTGCAAAGTCAAGAAAGCGAAAGTGTCAGCGGTCAAACCAAGCATAAATATATGTTTTCCGGGATTGCAGTGGTGAGCTGGCTGTAGGCAAGCGAAAAGCACGCACCGATAGAGTTCACGGGATCGTGTGTCCTCAGAGGGTCGTCGAGACCTCTCCTCTAGCATAGGTACGGGATATTCTGAGTGCTTCAGCATCTCCAACGACTTGGGGTGGCTAGCGATAAGATTGCAATGACCCTTCAAAGAGAGCGAAACGGCTTTCTCGCGAGTCTATGTGCCAGCTGACGAGGAAGCCCTAGGTGGAACTGCAGATACCGTCCGCTGTAGTAGCTATTCTGCTGTAATAATTGCCTAGTGAAAATACGGTTAACGGGGAAGTTGGGGTCTCCACAGAGCTCAGAACTAACTCGAGATTGGAAGTAGCGATATTGGTACCGTAATAATGACAAACTTTGACAGTGGGAATGACAGACGGGGCAGCAAGAGGTATATGATGGATGGCGAAGTTATTCCTGTGGCATGGGATATCTGACAGAGCGGAAGAAGCCGAAATTCCTTCTGTTAACGATAACCCGGATGGTAGGGTGAAGTAGCAGAATTGAATATCGCAGGGGATAGCGGGGTGAAGGCTCTTTGATAGCAAATAAACTCTCAAGTGTCCCTGATTGTCATGCGGGTTGGTTGGAATATAGCACTCCAATCGGCGGTCAAGCACCGCCTCTTGTAGAAATGATTTGCAGACAATAAGCCAGTGTGTTTGTCACTTGGAGAGGGTGGGGGAGGGTGGAGGTTGGCCTCGCTATGATATCCTATTCCAACTACAAGCACGGTACTCTCAAGTCCAACATTTGGCTGGCTGGCTGACAAGCACTTGGCCGCCCACCACTAGAGGGGGTTAGAGCGGGGGGGCAGGCACAGGAGGCCACCCGGGCGCGATGCGAAGGAGGCATGTGGAGAGTGGATACGGGCGTACCGTAGTATCGGTAAGGCGGAAACAATGGAAACCAGGCCCAACCGTGGGCCGTCATGGAACCAGGCCAATCTACTGTGAAGGCAAGCCTATTCAAGGACATTACAAGACTAGCCCAATGATCTGGGAGTCTGGGACAGGCTTTAGAAGACTGGTTGGGCGGAATTCGTAAGTGTTAGACAAAATTATAAGGAATGATTGGCTGAATTGGGGCTACATTTTTTGCGAGTGATGGTTGCTCAATTCTGGCTGTGAGAAGTCTACCAACCCGGCTTCCACTAGTGACAGTTGTAGAAATGCGGTCATCTCATACGCTAACATCGCTTCCCTAAGCTACCGGGCACAGGGGTAGGAACCCCTCAACCCGAACAGACGGTGAGATATTATGATAATAATATTTTATAATAATAATAATATTATTATAATAATATCATACACGGGCGACAAACCTGGAATAACTGTTCCATAACTTTCTTACTGGGCCCTGTACTCGAGGGTTGTTTTAGTAAAACCTTCCGCACTCCAGATCCAAAAATCCAATCAGAGGGAGCAGCGCTTGTCTATCACAGTTTGAGACGGCTCAGGTGCCCTATGTTACGACGTTAGGGTAAATTTCATCCCGGCTAACGGCTCATGTCAATTCTGACCAAGGCTGGAAGCAAGTCTCCCTCAGTCAGCCACATATCCAAAATTTACTAATCAAGAAACTCTTGTCTCAAGCCACAATAATACACCCTTCGCACAGCCATACCTATGCGGGACATCAACCATAACCGGAATCTCCCCACTATCTTTCCCCAGGCTGCGGGCCTCCCCCGTCTCAACTTCTCCCCTCAATCTTCTCAGTTGAGATTCCGTACCGAAAGCAATGGCTTCAACCTTCGCCCGTCTAGCCGCTAGGGGTTTAACCTTCACCAGGCCTTTGGCTGTCTCCACGCCAAGTCGCGCCACTCATGCTCTCCGGCCTTTTACATCAACCCGGATATCCAGAGCAGAGGCAGTGCCATATCAAAGAACCACTTTGACCGAGTTGACACCAAAAAATGAGACCACGGATGATTGTAGGTATTCCGGGAACCTTGCAGATGGATGGGTAGAGCTAATCCAAGCAGACCTGACGGAAGACCCTAATCATCTCGATCCGGTGCATGGTAGGAAAATGAGGCACTATACCGTCAATTTCGTATGCTCGCCAATTTTTGGGGGTCAGATATTCTGGAGGTGGCGGGGGTCCGGGCTAACAGATTTCGGATAGGGTCCTCAACATCCGGCTGCCCACGGTGTGCTACGACTGATTCTTGAACTGAATGGAGAGGAGATCGTTCGTGCAGATCCTCATGTTGGGCTTCTCCATAGAGGTACAGAAAAGTTGATTGAGTACAAGACGTATCTTCAGGTACTGGAGGTTCTTGTGCATTGGATAGGACTTTGGGCGGCTGACAATGGGTTCACAGGCTTTGCCATACTTTGATCGTTTGGATTATGTTTCCATGTGAGTCAGGGGCAGATTGTTTCGTCTGAATACACGATTCTAACTATTTCGCAGGATGACGAACGGTACCCAATTCCTGCAGCCTTGGCGCATAGGAATCAGTGTTGACGTGTTTTGATTATAGAACAATGCTTTTCCCTTGCTGTTGAGAAACTCCTCAATATCGAGATTCCGGATCGTGCCAAATGGATCCGGACATTGTTTGGAGAAATCACTCGTATCCTTAACCACTTGATGTCCGTATTGTCGCATGCAATGGGTGGGCCCCGGGAATACTTTTATTTGTGTTAACGACTCTCACTAACTGTACATCTATAGACGTCGGCGCCTTGACACCCTTCCTCTGGGGCTTCGAAGAGCGTGAAAAACTCATGGTATCACTACTGCCCATCAGCGTCAAACCCCGACTAACCCCGCCAGGAATTCTATGAACGTGTCTCCGGGGCTCGTCTCCACGCAGCCTACGTCCGCCCCGGTGGTGTTCACCAAGATCTGCCCATCGGTCTCCTAGATGACATCTACCAATGGGCCACCCAATTCGGAGATCGCATCGACGAGACCGAAGAACTTCTGACAGACAATCGCATCTGGATAGCCCGCACAAAAGGAGTCGGCGTCGTGTCCGCAGCAGACGCATTAAACTACTCCTTCACCGGCGTCATGCTCCGCGGCTCCGGCGTCCCCTGGGACATCCGCAAGTCCGCCCCATACGATGCCTACGACCAGGTTGATTTCGATGTACCGGTCGGCCAAGCGGGCGATTGCTACGATCGGTACCTCTGCCGAATGGAAGAATTCCGCCAAAGCCTGCGCATCATCCACCAGTGCCTCAACAAGATGCCCCCAGGCCCCATCCGTGTGGAAGACTACAAAATCTCCCCGCCACCGAGGGCAGCAATGAAGGAGAACATGGAGGCGCTCATCCATCACTTTTTACTCTACACTAAGGGATATGCAGTCCCGCCCGGCGAGACATACAGCGCCATTGAAGCCCCCAAGGGCGAGATGGGTGTGTTCGTCGTCTCGGACGGAAGCGAGCGTCCGTACAGGTGTAAGATTCGTGCTCCAGGGTTCGCACACTTGGGTTCGTTTGACCAGATTTCGAGAGGCCATTTACTCGCTGACGCGGTGGCGATTATCGGGACCATGGACTTGGTGTTTGGGGAGGTGGACAGATAGATTGATGTAGGAATAAACCCAAGGTAGAGTTTGCTTTGAGGGGGGAGGGGGGAAAGGGGATGTACATTTTACCATTGGCGGTATTACATAAAAACTTGGTCGCAAAACTGGGCAACGACCCTATACCACCGAATGAATGTGTGAATTCTGGTCAAAGGGGAAGGAAGGTATCATAATTGAATGATTAATGATTCTGGTATCCCAACTTTGTGGTTAACTATAGTATATACACGTAAAGAAAGAGCAGAAAAAAAGAGAGATTGCTTTCGGCCTTTGGCCTAGCCCGGCACAGTGTCCCAATTTGATACTTCGTGGTGATGGTTATACAACGAGCAACCATATAAGTTGGGCAAGAAAACCGGGGGGTTAGGAAAGAGGGAAGAAAATCACAAAACAAGGAAACGTCGATAAGAGGAGGTAGATTAAGTTAAATTCAAAAAAGGAAGGAAGGAAGGAAAGCGAGGGTTAAAAAGTAAAAAAAGTAAATGATTAACTTGACAGCTATAAAGATAAAAAAACAGCTTGAACCCCCTTTTTCCCCGCCCACCAGCATTTACTGGCAAACCAAGGGTGGGAAAGTCCAACAAGAAAGCAAGCGGGCAGGCAAGAATGAAGAGTTATATAGGAAAGAGGGAAGGAAAAGACCCTAGATTGAGACTGGACGAGACGAGAAGTATCATGTTTTTGTTTTTTTCTTTTCGTTTTTTCTTCTTTTCCGTATGAATGTGAAAAATACACCTTTCGACTCGACTCAATGAGCTTCATTCGCGACTTAAGATGGTGGTAGCAAAATAGCCAAATGACTAGACAATTTGGTTCGCTTTCCCTCTTATCCCCTCCCCCCTCTTCCCTGCGGGTGTAAACGCGCAATAAGTCTCGTGAAAGTGTGTAATAAAAACTTTAACATTGACCTTCCTCCAGATTATACTTTGATCCCCTACTTTGATTCCCTTTTTTTGTATCTTCGTTTTTTCATTCTTTTCGCCCCTTTTTGTAAGGTACTGTCTGTGTACTCCATTGCACTTTTCCTGTTCATATAGGTTATTTATTTACCCCCATTTTCGTTGTAATTTCTGTGAAAGTTTGCGCTGTCGTCGATAAGCCGACAGAGAGCAGCACCGCATTCCGGGTCGATTTCTTGCCCGTCACGGCCGATGAGGACTGGCTGGTCTTCGTTGAGACGGTTAGTCAGATGTGCCACGCGATGGAAGTTGATGTCATTAATTGTGATCCATCGGATTCTGAAGGGGCCCGAAGACTCCCAGAGAAGGTTCTTGGCCCATGTTGGCATCGGCGCTGTGCCGGGGGCAGATTCCATACGAGCCTGCTGCGATATTAGACTGACATACATATTTACGGGACCCCCCATGTTGTGATCGCTCTGTAACGAATAAAACTCACATAGCCCTGGAATTTCCCGCTCTTATTAACTGAGAAAACGAGGATAACGTCGCGAGAAGTCTTGAATGCCTCCTCGAACATCTCCGAGTTTTTCTTCTGGGTCGCCCATAGTTCCTATTGCCCACAAATGACCCTAGTTAGAATTTTGATAGCATCAGTTTAAGTATCAAGATCCCTCACATCTTTTTGGGCCATTTTCACATTGTCGTGGTTGAAACTCTTAACCACAAAGTACCTGGTACCTGCACCTCTTGTGTCTAGAGGCAAACCCGCGTAAGCAACAATGATAGTTCCACGGACTAGAGAACTAAACGTCATCCTCACCAATTGCTGGCCCAACCCTCTTCTCAAGGTCCATGGGATCTCCATAATCCGGTTTCCCATTGTGGCGTGTTGAGGGATGAAACTCTTTAGTGTATCCACGACCACGGCCACGGCCGAACGGCTTCTTCTTATGCTCGTCTGGAGAGTTGCGACGCAAAGTATTTCCTGGTGAACGATAATCATCGGATGAACTGCGTCTACCTGGGAATGGTTTCCTAAAGTCTTCTCTCGGAGTAAATTTACCTGAGGCCGATCGGCCCGGTTTTTGGAAGTCCTTCTCATATCTAGGCCCGGATGGCTCCGGCGTCCTACGCCCCTTCTCGAATCCTTTGCGCTGGGGGTGGACAAAGCCAGGGTCATCATCCCCACCACGGTGAGGCTTGTTCGGCGGCCCCTGTTTATGGCCTTCCTTGCGGTCATTATTATCATAGCCATGGCGAGGGCTCAAACTACGCTCTCGCACTCTTGCCTCTAGGGGAAGTGGAGCGGGCGATTGCTCCCGCCCACGACTTGTGGCTATTCTCTTGGATAAACCTTGGCGTACAGCACTAGCCGCGTCATCTTCCGGGTCTTCAAACCGGTCTTTAATAACACGCCTTGATGGATGCCTATGGTCAACGGGGTCTCCATGTCCTGAATGATGCTTCATATGTGTGCCAAATTGTTCAGCATTGACATAATTGTCCGATTTTAGAGTAGCTGTAGAACGGTGCTGGCTCTCGTAATTGACACGTGCTGACTTCCCAACAGGGCCTGCGTCATCGTATTCATCACGGAATGGAGCTCGCCTCTTGAGACTCCCAGCCTCCCCCGGAGGCGAAGCAACACGAAAGTCACCCTGATAGCGAGTCCTGTCATCAAGTCTTGGGAGTGGCGGATACAACGCAGCCCTAGATGATGAGCGGTGAGCAGTGCCCTCCGGAACGCGACTAGAGGGATCCCTATCATCCCGGGGTGGCATTTCAGAGGGCAACAATGGGTATGAAGGTAGTCCACGAGCCCTCCTTGGATCTCTAGGGTCGATGTCTTCACGAAGTGGCACCCCCGGATACCCTCTAGGGCCGTCCCTGTCATCCTCTAAAACTATTCTCCTATCTTCCATTGCACGTATATCACGTTGATGCCTCAAAACCATTTGGCGATATGAATAGTCGTGATAGCCCGTAAGCTCAAGCCACTCAGTCAGATCTTTATAGTAAAGAGCAGCATAGTCCGTCTCCGGAGGACGAGTTATAGGAGGAAGGCGATGGTCATCCCGAGGAGGAAGATATCGACCAGCTGGGTATGGAGGAGCATCTGGGCCCTGATCCTGCCAATTGGGATCCACTATGCGACGAGAATGCCTCGGATAAGGATCTCTTGGATTATCCTCCCTGGCTACATCAATGGACCTATACGATGAAGGCTCTTCCCTGGTACGGAGTTTTTCCTCTTCCAAGTACTTCCCACGGTGGTCACCATCGCCCCTGCGGCTTGCACCTGGTTTCTCCGGCGGATGCCTAAATTCTTTAGCGGAGGGTGGGGGATCCTCGAATCTATCAGTTCGATGGCGTGTATCCTGTCGAGCATCATTTCTGTCCCTTTCCTCATGTTCATAAGTACGCTGCGCCCGAGGGAACTCCTGTCTAGAGGCAGATGCTGGTGATATTTTTGGGCGAGAAGAGTGGCTGTAATCTTCCTTGTATGCTCCTTCCCGCCTCGGTAAATCCTCTGGGGATCTCTTTGGGCGGGATTGTTTGTCATTGCGTGGGTATGAATGGTGCCCAGCAAAACTGCTCCGGCGTGAGGCCTCAGTATCGTCGTAAACCGGCGATGTATTTTCACGAAACTCGCCTGAAGGTCCTCTGATCATCCCACTAGCCTTCAGCTCTTCAGGGTAAGGTTTCCTGCGGCGAGTCTGATCAAAGGACTCCTCCGTGGGTGACTTGACCGAGTTTTTAGCTGTGGTCGATGCACTTGTATTCGGAACCTTCTCCCCCTTGCCAGGGGCTGTCTTGGATGACCCCATTGCTTCAGCCAACAGCGCGTTAACAGCTGCCTCGCGTTCAGGATTAGACGCCGACGCCTTTGTTGGAGATTTGTCATTACCACTCCCAATTTCAGTAGTGTTCATTCCTATGGGCCCTATTCTGGATTCCGGCGATGGCTCTTTTCTGCTTGTTCCTTCACTTTCTTGAGTGATAAAGACAGCTGCTTTTTTCTTTTTCTCTGCCAATGATTCCAATACCTTTTGACGAAGTTCGCTTGGGTCCCTTGCAGATAAGGTATCTTTAGGATTAACCATTTTTCCAGCCTCTTTATCAGTAGAGCCGTGGTGATTTGAATTGAGCCCTTTCCCAAGTTGCTGTGTTTCACTCGTCAGATCATTGGTTAGGCTTGGCTCGGACTCATCCTGAAAGGAATTCAGCTGTGAGCGTGAAGTCAAGGCATTAAAACGCACCTTCGATATATTTTGTGTCGCATCTCCCATACTAGCAGCCCCGGGATTATTTGGGGTATCTAAATCTAAACCCTGGGATGTATCTCCATTAGACTTGGATCTGTGACCCTGATTGATGCCCTCATCCATTATTCCGCCCTCTGATTTGTCACCTTCTGAACGACCATAAGCGCCCTCTGTGGCGGTGTTGTCCTCAGGAACCCTGGGCTTTTCATCGTACGAGATTTCCACTTCTTGTTGGTAGGAGCGGAGGTTTGCGCGGCCATCCATCGGCCTAGAATCCGGGTGGGACCGACCGCCCTCATTATAGTGGCCATAGCTCCGCAGTTGTCGGGGATGGTGAGAATCCATCCTCTGTTCTGGACTCCGGGGATTGCCGATTCTACCTTCGAGTGACATGAGGGAAAACAGTGATTGTGATTACTTGCCGACTCCGAATCCTGTGGCACAATGTTAGGACGAAACAACTCAAAGATGGCCTCCAAGATCATCAAAAGACTACGAATGGGGGTGAATTCGAGCTCGAAACCTACTTGCTTAATTTCGGAATTCGATCTGTTTAATCGCTCAGCAAGGGGAAGTGACAGGGCGAATCAATGTAGCATAGGGTTTTAGCGATAAACCACGACACTGCAAACAACGAGAGATGAAGGAGTTAATTCCTGCCGATGAGGCTCCAAGCTTATCGTAAAATGTGATTGGGCTGCAGCCCGGCACAGCCCCTGGGAACTTATAATTCTTCAATAACCCAGCCGATAAAGGTGGATTAGGATAGATACTCGAGCAGCTGGTTGCTGAAGGGTTAACCCAAAAGAGCGAGTCGGACGATGTTGAGACCACAGGGCACCGGTTAAGTATTGAACGAGCGAGGTGATGTTAGAGAAGGTTTGGAGATAGGTAAAGAGATAGAGAGAGAGGGGGGGTTTGAGGAGAAGGGCAGACAAGCACAGAATGCCGTCAAGGTTGGAATGTCGATGGGGAAGGACAAGGAAACAAGGAGGGAGGAGAGTCACACAAATAAAAGTGGTGGTGTGGAGGAGGGGATCAAGTTATGCGGCCCAGGTACTGCAGTCCTACCGTACTCGAGAAGCCCGACGCCGGCGCGGAATATGTAGGGGAGGGAAGAAAGCGAGAGCTCACAACAAGGAAAGGGAGAGCAAGGACGCAAAGGGGCAGGACGCATCCAGCCAGCGGAATTGGCAGTTTTTCTTTTGCCGCAAATTGGATCTCGTCGTCACCGCTCACAATTAGGGTGCCTACTGTAAGTAAATTACCACAACCGACAACCGCCAACACCCCAAATCTTCTCCCCTACACGTCAAACTTCTCCATATGACACCAGAGCCAGCCCGATAGCTCTTATCATGATAGAGATCCCAAGCTTCAGGCCACCTTATTCACCACCTTCCCAAGGCACCCCATTCATTTTCAACTCAAGCGAAATACATCCGAGTAGGAATCATTCATTGCTCCCCTAGGACCACCAACCGAACGCAGCCGGATTTCATATTGTTTCTCATTCGCGGTCTCTGCGCAGCGCACAAGCCCCCCTGTTGGGTCTCATGTCCCCAGAACCGGGTTACGAGCCCATAAGACAAAAAAATATCCCCTGATAAATCATGCCGTGAAGGAGGGAGAGGGTGACCGACCTTGGAGTCACGCTCATGAATCTTCCCCTTCGATCCATCCCGGCACCAGTATCCAAACATTCCAAGAGCAACTGCTCGAACCTCGTACGGGAGACCGCCACGAGTTTACATTTAAGTTACTGGAATCCCATCTGCCAACATTTCCCATCCATTGACGAGCTCCGAAACTCCTATACTGGCCAATTGAGGACATCCCACCAGCTCGGTCTTTTTTCCCCGGCCATTGTTCGAGTGAGCTTTATTCAGCTGCTTCACTCGAGTCCATCAGCTAAACTTCGCAATTCACCAATCCCTTCAGCTCAAAATAAATAAAATAAAATAGAAACGTTGCTCCCTGTAACACATGCCAGGAGCTGGATTCCGATTGGGCCCCCGGATGCCGGGGTGGGGGCAGCTATCGGCCTCCAAGACAAATGAATAAGAGCAACGTCATTTCCATCTTATCTGAATTGAATGTTACACCGCATAGAGCTTCATGGACGATCACCAAACACCATCAATCCGCGGTGACGAGCGTTGACGAGACAACTCTGGACTGAGTAATCTTGCCGTAAAATGGGCTAACCCTGGGACAAGTGCATTCTTCACACAGATTGTTAAATCTCTTGCAACGCAAGATTACGACCTTATTATAATTTCGAGGGAGGGTAGCCGGGAATCTCACGCCTCCAGCATGTGTCCGAGGCATGATATAGTAGTGTAGTCTTTCTATTAGAGGCTATCATACTGACATTGGCCCATCAGATAATGCCTTGCGATAGTGCCCTAATGTTTCTCGAAGAGTAGTCTAGGGCTTTCGTATATGGTGTTCCAGATATAATATGTATGATACGCCTTGGACTGACCTTCGAAACCCTCCATACTCTCACATGCCCGGCGTTGTGTTTTACATCATTTTGCCTTCTTCGAACTAACAAGCTTTCTTTTCACATGCTTTTTCATCTTCGTCTTCCTCTGCTCTCGCTTATCCTCCTTAACCTTCTTTTTATGTTCCTACAAACAGTCAGCAGTGCACCCGTCGGCCGTAATTCAGAGGGAGAGTACCTTCTTCTCGTCTTTATCTTCATGTTTCTTTCCCCTAGGTTTGATGTCTCTATCCTTCTTGTGGGTGTGCTCTGCTCCTTCACTTTCTCTATCCTCACCGCTATCGTCAGTTTGATCCCCGGAATCTTCATCCTCGCTATCCGTGTCCTCATCTCCCCCGGCAAGAAGTTCGCGGTATACTAAGCTAGAGCCCTCGCCACGGCCAAACTTCTCAGCATCTCGCTCAACATCGTAAACCTCCTCTAGGGTTCTAGGCACGTAGGCTTCTCTAAAAAACCGTTCCTCGACCTCCTCCCCAGTCCCTCTGGGAAGCTCCCGGAGGAATCTTGAAGTAGCTGCATCTTCGGTTTCTCCGTCAGCTCGAGACCCTAGATTAGGCTTGGTGATGAACTCGAAGACCGATATCTCATTGATAGTATCGACACCCTTCCTCTTGAAGAAATCGCTGATGTTTTTGATATCCATTTTCAAAAATTCCAAACTTCTAGGGTGATCGTGTTCCACGCTCTGGCTAACATCGATAATATAGAGCTTCTCCTCGAAGTAGAGGATGTTGTACTCGCTCAAATCAGCGTGTACTAGCTTACATCGTTGGTATATTGCCCTCATAAGGCAGACAAGTTCCTGATAGAGTAGGTCCCAGGTTTCTTCACCATTGATATCAGCATCTCTCAGTCTGGGCGCTGGTCGTCCATGCTTATCCCCGATAAAACCCATCGCAAGGACGTGGAGCTTGAGATAAACGGGCTTGGGGCAAGGAATGCCAGCCATATATAACCTCTTAAGATTCCGCATTTCCTTTTCTGCCCACATTTTTACCATTGCGCGGTTGTTTCCTTTGTTGTACCCATTACGGAAACGATGCTCGCCACTGACATAACGATCTCTGTCCTTGAACACTAGTATAGCAGTCTTATAAACTTTGATAGCGCGATGTTGTAGCTTAGAGGATCCAGAGTCCGCATCGGGATCGGAAACCGCATAGTATACATTTGCCTCTTTTCCAGTAGAAATCACTCCGTGGATGGTATTGATAATACCTCGATTGAGGAATTGCATAAGAATCGTACGAGTTCTGGGATCAAGAACCTGCTCGCTTGTAGCACGATCCGATTTGTCATTGGACCTGGCATTAAGCAATTAGCCCCCCATACTCTAGAGCCTTACTTCCTGTCAGATCGACATACTTATCACCTCTCCCCCCGCCTGTTGCGTCCTCCAAATCTCCCAACTTGATGCGTGAAGCAAACTTCGCAAGACTAGAAATCTGGTCATCAACCCTCGCAGTAATGTTCGCCCTCGGCTTCTGAGCGTTTGGCTTCGCTGCTGCAGGTGCAGCTCCCTTCTCTACGCTGGCCCGCTGTTTGTTGTAGGATTTGGTAATGTCACCACCTCCGCCGACCCAATCTTGATCATTCAACTCGTCGTCGAATAAATCGTCGTCATCACTGTAGTCATCACCACTACCATCGTCGGATCCTTCAAGCTCCCCCTGTGCGACGGGCTCGCGAAAATGACTAGTTTGGGAGTTGTCTATGTTGCTCCGGTTTTGAACAGAAGCCTCTTGCCGGTCCCCTGTGGCGGGACTCCCGGGAGCGATGGAATTGGCTGTTACAGGGGCTGGTGAAGCCATACTGAGTGGATCTTGGGCTATCTAGATAGTGGAAGTTCAGCAATGTGTTGTCCCAATAACGAGAGGGGATTGAAGAATTGGTAGTATCTAAGTTAATACGAGGGAGGATGAGCTCACTAGGCGCGAGGTAGGCTAATAATGGACCTCTCGAGGAGCTTTGGTAACCTGCCGTTTGTGGTGGGGCCTTTTTTTTTTTAATTCTTTTTGGCGGGGTTTAAAATTAAATGAGCCAAGCCCTTGGCAGCTTGACTTATCGCTACTCCTACGGTACTGCACCGAGTGATAGACTGCCGCACCGTGCTTGTGCAATACCGGCGCCGTGGGTCTCTTTCTCTTCCCCTGCTCGAGTATTGTGGGTGGTGTGTCGACTAAGCCGTATTCGGACCCCGGTGTGCAATTGCGACCTTCTGATAAACTGGATGGTAAATAGAGGGAGAGTTGATTTGATGATAGATTGCTTAATTGGATCGAAAGGGAAGAGATAAAAGAAAGAAAGCTAGGCCCAGTTGGAATAGAGAGGGAGAATTGTCTATTGGTTGTTGTCTGGGCTGTAGTTGTCGCATTGTTTAACTAAGAAAACGTTAAATGGCTTTTATACAAAAGCTTTATTACACGCCAAGCTATCTACTAGTGTTGGGTCCATAGTTGGCCAAAAACACCGTGCGACTGTTAAAACTACCCTATGAATTCACCCGAGCCCACATCAGTACATTCATAATTAAGGTATGATACCGTATATCATATCATACTAAAAGTAATCTACAAGTATTATACTTGTAGCGGAATTTCAGAAGACTCCTCCACGCTATGTACACCTTTCCACATTTCCTGTGACCTTTACCGGTACAGTACTCGAGTACAACATCCGGCAACGGAGTGTATAGTATCTCGATCATCAACGGCGTGGGGTTTCCCCCAGGGGCCTGCCATCTCAGAGAATTTTTAGTGCCGTGGAGAGTTGCAGGTTTCCTGCCCCCGAGCGAAGTTCAAACAGTGATACAATACCCGCACCGATATCCGTGGTGGCCTCCCGTATTGATGCTAAGGCTCTAAACCTAGAAATGTGGGAACTTTTGTGTGGGAACTTTTGGATGGGATATGATACCATACGGTATGTCTTGGCCAAGCTCAAGTCGCGCAAAGTCCCGGACCCCAGAGCCTCCTCACGTGACGGGCACCAACCCCACGCGTCAAAACCAGAGATCAGTCTTCAGGCAGAGACTCTCGAATCCCACTCTCACCCAGCCAACCAACCAACCTCTACAAACAAACAACAAACAACTCTGGGTCTAGCAAAATGTCGGACAACGAGTCCTCCTCCTCTAGTTCCGGAACGCCCCCGCCCATCACCAAAAACCCATACGAGATCCTCGGGGTCCCTGCCACCTCAACCGCTGCTGAAATCCGCTCCGCGTACCGTAAGCTAGCGCTGACCGTGCACCCAGATAAGGTCTCTGAAGACAAGCGCGACGCGGCGAAAATTGCCTTCCAGGAGCTCACGTTCGCTTATGGAGTTCTGTCGGACGAGGCGCGACGGAAGCGGTTTGACGAGACGGGGAGCACCAGCGAGGCCGCCGAGGGCGGGTTCGACTGGAAGGCTTTCTACAAAGCGCAAATGGCGGACTTGATTACGACGGAGAGTCTTAGGAAGTTTAAGGAGGAGTACCAGGGTTTGTTTTTTATCATGTGCCTGTATTACTGATTCGACAGGCGGGCGGGTAGCTAATTGGATCCGAACAACAGGTTCCGAGGAAGAGAGGCAGGCAGTTATAGCCGCATACCGGGCAAGCGAAGGCTCTATGGACAAGATCTTTGAGTCAGTAATGTGCTCAGACGTTCTGGCCGATGAGGAACGCTTCAGGGAGATCATCAATGAGGCACTCGATGCAGGGCAGATAGAGTCGTTCAGGAACTTTACGCATGAGAACAAGGCCTCCAAGAAACGTCGAAGAGCTAAAGCCGAAGCCGAGAGGCGCGAGGCAGAGGCATACGCGAAAGAACTTGGCATCCACGACGAGCTCTTTGGTAACAAAAAAGCTAAAGCCGAGGACGTCGAAGATGGGGATGACGAAGTAGAGACCACCGATAAGGGATCTAAGAAATCAAAAGGAAAAAAGACCAAGAAGGGGGATGCAGCAGGAGACGATATTAGCGGGCTTAGGAACCTCATCCAGAAGAGATCGAATAATCGCATGGAAGAAATGATGTCAAATCTTGAGGCTAAGTACCTACCCAAGCCAAAGGCTAGGAAGAAAGCAACAACAAGCTCGAAGCGCAAGAAGGCCACGGATATAGACGAAGAGGCAGAACTTGGCCCATCGGAGCCTACCGAAGAGCAATTTCGTGCTGCGCGAGCTCGCATTGAGGGGGAGAAGGCCGGGGGTGCCAAAGGGGCGAGGGGGAAAGCTAAGGCGGTCAAGGAAAGCAGCGCTGATACTGAGCCGAGGAGGTCAAAGAGGGTTAAGAGGTAGTCTTTTATTTTTATTTTAACCCACTGACGGTATGATAAGGTTGTTTTGCACTGTGCGCGGATGTCTTAGTACTTGTTTGTATATTAATAGGCTGGCTGGCTCGATGGACTATATCTACTACTACCCCATCACTTTTGAAAATGACAAGTAGTTTTTACCTCGTCGGAAATCCATTGATACCTACCGTAGTTCCCCCGCCGCGCTATTTAAAGGGTAGATGTGTCATAATTCCATCATAAAGGTGTCGCGACCAAGTTGCACGAATAATGACGGAAGCACTGAGGCCTACTCTCCCGTACTCCGTGTTTCCTGGCTGGCATCATGCTATCAGCGTTGCGACAATCGCATCACCAGCCGAGCTCCAGTGATTTCACCCCTATGGCGGAACACCGTGCCTGAACACCTCCAAACTCCTCAATCTACCGCACGATAGCCCCACAAACTCATGAGACAGCTACCCCACCCAGCGACGCGATCCCATCCAACGCAGTGAAATGACCTAGTTCTCCATTGTTGATGACATGAATAAGTCACCCGCTATTACTCTTTGTTGGGGGGGGGGGGGGGGGGGGGGTTGTGGGGCGGTTTTTGGGGGGGGCGCGGGGGGGGGGTGGGGGGGGGGTTGTTTTTTGTTTGGCGGTATCATATCACTCTGTGGGGGGTGTATGGTGGGGTAGTGGGACTAAGTGGGTAGATAGATACTTAAGATTGAGCAAGATGGAGGGAGTATGGGGCAGAAGGTGCGGCTGGGGAAACTACGTTAAGAGGGTGCTGTCTTGCAGGAATGAGCAGCCTAATCTGCCTTCCTGGAAGGAGCCTTTATCCATCCACACATACAGAGGCCACTGCCTACCCAGACATTTATACAACCTAGCAAGATTATATTATAATCTACGATAGATTTACAATAAGTTAAATCAACCCACCTGTTCTGTAGTGTATCAGAAAAAGTACTCTCCACAAACAGTAGCAAAGAAACCAACCTCCCTCCCTGAGAAAAAACCCAGCTAGAAAGTGACTATCTCTCAAAATCGAACAAAACGACAAAAAGTGACTACTACAGAGATATCAGTTCATGGAAGAAGAAGAAGACCAGAGTAGTGTAGATTCTGATTATGAGAACTAGTATAATAATATCATACAATACGCTAACTTAAAAGCCCAAGGAATCTCTCACACAACCGGGGCGCTTCCGTATAGCGCAGGAAAACATGTCTTGAATAGAAGAGGCCAGCACAGAATTATCCCTCCACACCAGAACTCCGGCTCCACTCACCCTCACAACACCCTCCAATGCATCACGGATAATCACTCGTATACAAACCTGCCCCGAACCGCTCGGGTTTTCAAATGCATGGGCGGGGAATCCGTTTCCGCTGGGGCTACGATAATATAGTGCGTAATTTATGAATGGGCATAGGGATCCTGGGGCAATTTTGACTAACGAGTTGGGCAACTGTCATCGAAAGCGGAGGAACCGTGCTAACATAACGGAGAAAAGGGAAAGGGGAGAAAGGAGCCTACATGTTCGGCTTAGGGCGCAGTATCCACAAGTAGCACAAACCATTTTCCTCCCTCTATCGTAGTATCCCCTCGCTCACATACATCCGTCAGTCCCTCGTGACACGTCCCGCGTTGACATCGCGCGGTGGAAACTTTATGATATCAGGCGCCGCATTGGAATAGCCACCATAGAGCCAAGCACGAAGAGCACCATATTATGCGATAATATTCAGGTTTTGGAGCGCAAAGCTGAAGCTAACTTTATAGGGTAGAGTGAATATCGTATAAAGATGAAAAAAAGAGACGAAAGCTGTTTTGATATAAGTTACACTTATCCATACCAACGGTGACCCAACCAACCTGACCGACGAACGCATGACACGGTAGAGCAAAATAAAAGTCAAGACAAAAAAAGGAAAGGAGGAGATAAAATGAAAGGCCCGAGAAAAAAGGAAAAAGAAAATAACAAGAATTTTTTAGCTCAACTAAACTGTACAATGTGAAATGCAGCGGCAAGGAGGAAAAAGAGATATTGGAAGGGGTGGAAGAAAACAAAGAGGCTTTTAAAACGAGAGAATGTGGTAGGGTAGTTGCAATAGAGAGCAATAAAGTGGAAGGAAAAATTCCAAATTAAGCCTAGCCGGTATGACCACCCCTTATGCGTTTTCCTATATTTGAGTTCTGGTCCTCTACCTCTGTACCGTCCTCTCGTAGGCGTTTCGTCGGTACGAATTGGCGAGCTCCGGGATTCATGCCGCGGCCTGGGCTCTGTTGGGATGGGGTGGCATTTTGCTGAGGGTGTCCAGTCTGGATGTTTTGTAGTTGCGGCACGGCTCCGCGACCGCGACCTTGGCCGGGGTTGAAGAGACCTCCGGCTCCTCTTCCGCCGCCGAAGGTTCCAGGTCTAGGCAGCTGGGGTTGAGGCTGGGGCTGCTGTCCCTGGCCTGGTGGGCTTGGGCGATGGCTGAAGACGGGGTGGGGTAGGCCTTGCTGCTGCTGCTGATTCGGGGACATCTGACCCATCTGACCTATTTGGCCCATTTGAGGCGTTTGGAATGCTGGCTGAGGATATGGCTGGGAAGCGCCGGGTGATTGTTGCATACCGGGTTGTAGTTGCTGCTGTTGTTGCGGTTGGCCGCCTACTCCTCGTCCGCCTTGACCACCCCGTCCGCCTCCGCGCGGAATACTGGACTCGAGAGCACCGCGGAGACTTCGCAGTGCTGCTGGGCCAGTTCCTTGCCCGTCTGCTTTGCGTGGAGGGCCCTGGCCTCGTGGGAGAGGAATTTGGCTAGTTTCTCCTTGCTGTGGGGTCGGGTGGATTGCTGCTCCTGGGGGCTTGATACTAGTGGCTGGGGGAGGCACCTGCTGGGGTGGATTTCCTCCGAGGGATTCATAAGCTTTGATCTTCTCTTCCAAAGTTTTATTCCGCTTTTCCATCATGCTCAACTGAACCTTAATCCTCGCTGCCCCCTCTTGCCTCAATGCATCTTTGCTCTTTTCTAATGAGGCTGTCTGTTGAGCTTGGAGCTCGATCTCCATTTCCTTAAGCTTTTCCTCGAGAACACCTTGTAATTTGGATTCAATGGTCTTTTCTTGCTCGTTATCGATTTCCCGTTGCCATTTCTCTTTCTCCTTCCCAAGACGGTGCTCAACGTTCCTCTTGATGATGGCCTTCAATTCCTCTTGAGTTGGAGGTTTCTTGGCCGACGGGTCAGTCGTATCAGTTTCACCACCTTTAACAACAAGAAACTCTGCCTGCACCTCGTGTCGGATATCCACTTTTGCCTGCTCAAGCTTCGATCCCTCTTCCTCCTTGATTTTTTGAATCTCCTTCTGGTGCTCCGAATCTTTGGCGTCAAGGGCTCTCTGGTGCTGCTCGGCATCGACTTGGGGAACTGTGGGCTGAGTTGCTTTGACCTCTTCAAGTTGTTTCCTGAGCTCCTCAATCTCATTCTTTAGCTGCGCAATTGTTGCTTCCAAGGCTTGAACCTGTTTCTTGTGTTCCTCGTCCTTAGCGGTCATTTTCTTTTCGAAATTAACATCTGCATCACTAAGAGCTTTGGCAACAGCCTTCGCCTTGTACTCCTGGAACCCCTTGCGAGCCTCCGTAATTCGTTGCTCGAGCTTTTCCTTTTCTTTCTTCACACGGTCCTCAACTATCTTCTCAACATCAGCAGCGGAAGGTGCTACTTCACCTAACTCCGAGCCATGTGACGCCTGGCTCTCAGCAAGCCTGTGAGAAACCTCTGCTTCAACAGCAGCAGAGTTTGCAATGACTTGGGCCTGAGCTATTCTCTTGGCTACTTCGGCTTCGATGGCAGCAGAGTTATCCACAGGCTGTGGGGACCCGGTGTTCTGTACAGTTTGGTTTGCTTGAAAGTCGGCGATTCGTCGGGCAACTTCAGCTTCGATAGCGGCTGTATGATCGAGCGGTTCCGTGCTTGGTTGGGCAGGTTGATTAGCTTGTATCTCGGCAAGCCTTCGGGCTACCTCTGCCTCGATCGATGCAGCGTTGTCGACTGGTGGAAGAGCGGCAATTCTTCGAGTGACCTCTGCCTCAATGGTTGCTTCATCGCTAACAGGGGCCATTGGAGCAACGGGGGCGGGTTGCCCCAGGGCTTTTAGTGCGTTGATTTCCTGCTGGGCCTCCTCGTATTGCTTCTTCAGCGTTTGCTACAATCCACAGTTAGCATATATAATCCATGTTGTGATCTGAAATTCTCACCACATCACGGGCTAATGTTGATGCTCTGCCTTTATAGTTTTTGAAATTCTCCTCAGCTTCGGCAGCCTTAGTTTGCATGGCTTGGAACTCAGACTCCAGCCTGTTCTTTTCCCCCTGTAGCTGCTTGACTTCCTCACTGCTTGATTGTCGGGCTGCACTGAGCTCTGTCTGAAGGGCTGCTAATTGTTCTTGGGCATCCGCGGTATTCTTTTTCTCTGCTGTCAATTTCTCGCTGGCCTCACGGAGCTTTGTTTTTGTTGTTTGGACGATATTCGAAAGTTTTGACCGCCAAACCTCCGCCGCCTCCGTCAGCTCTTTTTGCTTCAGCTCTTCAAACCCGGCAAGTTGTTTTTGAAGAGTATCACGCTCAGCCTCGAGAGTGTTGCATTTCTCCTCAAGGGTTCTCGCCTGTTCCTTGAGGGCTTCGAGCTCTGCGGGATCGACGCGCTGTGCTACGTTAAACAAGCCCGAAGACCTAGGGTCAATGAAACTTACATCATATTTCTGTAGAATTTGCTGAGCTCTAGCTTTCCAGTGTTCACTATTCTCCTGTAATAACTTGACCTGCTCCTCTTTGGCTTCCCTCTCCGCTTCAAGAGCACTCACTTGGTCTGTTCGGGATGAATTAGTTTCAGATAAATTTCATGCAAGATGGCGGTTTACGTTACTTTCTAGAGGCCGAATCTTGGCCACAAGCTCGTCAACCTTTTCAGTTAGTTCATTAACCTTCTTGCCCCTCTTCTCACAGTCACTCCGCAAAGCGCTGTTACTCTCCCGTAGGATGTTCAGTTCCGAGATTCTTTCCATTAAATCCTTATGTTGCATGGCCCCACGAAGCTGGGCGGATTCACGCTCTCTCTCCTGCGCAAGCAACAGCTTATTCTCGTCTAAGGCGGTCTTAGTGTAATCGAGTTGTTGTTTGAGCCGCCTATTTTCCTGTAAGCACAAGTCGTATTGGACATCCACAATCTCCTTTTCGTTACGAAGATACCTAAGGACCTCTCGAAGGTCCTCAAGGCTCCTGTCTGTCGTAGGTTGTTCTCTGGACTCATTGTAATCATCTGAAGCAGCGCGGGATTTCTTGATTTCCGATATTTGAGTGTTGACATTCTCAAATTGGTCGAGCAAAATCTTGTATTGCTTGGAAAGGCCCTCAGAATGCTTTCTGGTTTCCTCGAGCTCTTTGACGTACATTTCCTTCTGAGATTCCCAGCTAGACTCAGATGCTGCAAGGTTGGCCTTTGCTGTTTCCGCTTCAGACTTAATCAGATAGACCTCGGCTTTAAGTTTGGAGTGCTCCTCGCGAACTTGTTGCAGCGCTTGAGCAGCCTCAGCGTGTTTGACAAGCTCACGCTCATAATTCTGCTGGGCGTCTTGGGCGATGCGGGCTTGGCTTCTTAGATCGTCTTGATAGCAGGAGACAGCCGCGGTACTCTTCTCGGCATCTTCCTTCAAACCGTTGATCTGTGATTGTAAGAGGTTTCTCTCGTCTTCGAACTGCTGTCGCTTCTCGATCTCCGCTTGCCGGAGGTCAGACAACTCTTGATTAATAGATGCTAACTCATTATTGCTATCCTCAAGCCTCTGCTTAAGGTCACGAATCTCGTCCTATACCAGGCGTCAGTATCATAAAAAGACCATGCACACACTCTCCAACACCGGACATACCTCTTGCTCATTGGCCTGTTGCTCCATACTCTCTTTGTATGCATCATACGTTTCATTAATGCTCGCAAGCTCCTCCTCACCACCCAGGGCAATCAATTTGTATTGTTCAACTTGCGTCCTGAGGTTGTTGGCTTCGTTGGCGGCATCGTCCAATTGACCTTGTAGTTTATCGCACTCCTCTTGCAGCACTCGCAGTCGATATTCCGAGTCTTCATCCTCATCATCTCCTTCTGGCCTAGAGGCGGCCCGAGGCTGAGATGACTGGATGGCTAATTTCTCCTCCATCGACTTTAGCTGACCCGTCAACTCTTCTGCCCTGGATTGGAGGTGAGTCTGATTTGTCTGGGAAGCGACAAGGGCTTCCCTTGTGGAAGCGAGCGTGCTATTTAGATCATCAATCTTCTTCTGAGTATCTCTGGCATCGATCTCCTTCCGAACGGCGAGCTTTTTTGCTGCCTCAAGTTCCTCATTAAGCCTGCGCTTTGTTTGTTGGATCTCCGTTTCGAGTTTCTCGTTCTGGCTGTTGAGGCGCCTTCTCGTTTCTGACTCTTCTCGCTCCCGTTGAGTTTGCATAGATTGAAGATCAGCAATAAGCTCGTTCAGCCGGGTTCGCTCTTGACCAAGGGCTTCGTTGTCTTGGGCAAGGCGTTGCTCAATGCTCCTCCAAAGATTCTTCTCCGCCTTAAGATTGGCAGTTTCATTGCGCATCCCCTCGAGCACAGATTGAGAATCGGCAAGGTCTTCTGTAAGCTTCCGGTTTATCGCATCCTCTTTAGCCTGGGCCTCCTGCAAGGTAGCGATGCGTTTTTGGAGCTCTGTATTCTCCATTCTGAGAATATTGAAGTTTCCATTGAGCATTTCATATCGGTCTATCGAGGCGGTTATTAGTATAGAATACGATACATAGTGAGGAGTCCATACCATTAGCCAGTTCAAGTTGAGAAGCCACCGTTCGAGCCTTCACCTCTAGCTCTGTCTTTTCCTGGGCTAATCGCCTGGTTTGGTCGTTCAGGGTCGTGTGGTTTTCCAACGCTTCTGTCTTGAATTGGTCGTATTGGGTCTGAAGCTCCCGAAGGAGCTCTGCAAGATTTTCTGGGCCTTGGCTGGAAGTTGGGCCGGCTCCGGAGGTAGACATATCTTGATCACTAACATTGCTATTCGCAGGGAGGTCACCCTTATTCTGAAGCATGCGACGGAACATATCACGCTCACGAACAAACGATTGTGCCTTCGCGCCCAAAGCTGTGAGCTCGTCTCTGAGCTTTGCCACGACACCTCTCAACTGTGCAACCTCTGCCCCCTCCTTCCCTAGTTGTTCATTCCTCCTATCTTGCTCCTCCTGCTCCATCTTCATGCTCAACTCCCGAATAGCTTTGAGCAACTGCTCATTTTTATCCTGGAGCTCTCGGACACCGCGGAATACGGTCAATTTTTGGGAAATTATTCTGTCTGTATCCACTTCGGCCACATCACGCTCGGCCCCGCTGATTATTTGTTCGTAAACCTCGTTTTGGGCCACAGAGAGAGGGTCGGCTCCTGAGTCACGGTGCTCTATCTCGACCAGGAGAACTTGGACCTGGGTGCTCAGGTCGCGGAGTTGCTTTCTGAGAACAACAACCTCCCGCTCGGCATCCCTAAATTTCAGGGAAACAGTTCTTGAGTCCCTTTCGATTTGTTCGTTTTCTTTGTGGGCTTTATCGAGTAATTCACTCATTTCAATTAAGTCCTTCTGTAATCTTGCATCCTCTTCGCGAAGCTCCTGAATTTCAGGGGCTTTCTGCTCCAAGTCCTGCATCACCTCCTCAATAGCCTCCTCTAACTTAGTATTCCTTCGTTTCTCAGCTTCATAACTAGCTTTTACAGCCGTATAGTCGGAGTACAGCTGAGTCACAGAAATACCGGATTTCTGGAGCCTCATTGCGGCAGGAGAGGCTAGATTCAATCCACCAGGCGTTCCGACTGCTGATCCCGGGCGGCGATTTGGTGTAGAATTTCCGTTAAGGATTTCCCCGGGAGAGTCAGTATTGAACAGGCCAGAGGCATACGCAGAAAGGTCAGCCTCCAATCGCTCTACGTGTACTTCAAGCTGTGACACACGAGTTATAGCAGCATCCTTCTCTGCCCGCTCCGTTTCGGCTGCTGCACGCGCCCGGCCAATTTCCACGCTTTCCCGCTCGTGTTCCTGTTCCAACAATCGCTCCAATTCAGCTACCCTCGCCCTTGCGCTCTTAGTAGACTGTTCGAATAGTTCCGCCAATCGCTGTTGTGAATGCATTTCATTTCTGAAGTTTTCCTCCTGAAGCACTGCCTTGTTCTGGAGGTCCTGTACTTTAGCCAGAGCATCCTCAGCCTTCTTGGATATTTCGTCAAACCGTTGCTTCAAATTATCCGAGTTGCGCTGTGTGATATCCACCGAGCTCAATGCTTCATCAAGTTCACGTTGCAAAGCAGAGACTTGAGCAGCTTTTTCCTTCCTAAATTTTTGAAATTCCACAACCTTAGTACTCAGTTCGTTCTCTAACCATGCGTTGTTTTTCTTAAGCAACTCAACCTCTTGAAGGAGGTTTTGTTCCTTAAACTTGGAGGAATTTTGCGTCGATTGTGCCTGTCGAAGTTGAGTTTCGAGAGAGCTAATCTCCCGGCGTGTCCCAATCGATTTGGACTGTAATGCTGCATACTCGTCTTGTAGGCGATCGTAATCGTTGGCCTTACGGTCGAGAGCATCCAGGGTGTCCCGCTTATCGGACTCCAACGACTGGACCCGAGTTCTCAATGTATGGACCTCTTCGTCGACAATGACCCTTGATGATTTATAATTCTCAAGCCCAGTTTCGACAGCTTTTCGAGCGGTCTCTAGAGGCAAAAGAAACTATGCGTAAGCAACCCAAATCTGCATCAACAATTCAGACAACGGTGCAAACAAACCTGAGCTCTCGAGCCTCGATCTTAGCTCTTGTGTCTCGACAAGGCTTGCGTCTAGCTGCTTTTTCATCCCCTTGACCTTATTATCGGCGGTACGGACGGATTGCTCTAGTTCAACTTCGATCCGTAGTTTGTCCGCTCGCAAAACCTCGTACTCCCTAGCTTTATCATCGATAGCCCGGAGAACCGATGTTATATAGTCCTCGGTAATGCCAGCAAGAGAGGAAATAACGTCTTCCTCTACTTGCAGAAAAGTGGAAAGGCGTGTAATGTCGATGGCACCGCCTCCCCCGGGGGAAGGGGTCAGTCCATCGACTGACGCCATGAATGTGGTGCAAGAGTTGAAAGTCGAGCCAGGCCAAATGCTCCTGTCGCGGATAAACGGTTCGAAGGAATTTTAGAACTAAAAGGATGCTAGAAACGGGGTAAGGGGGTAGTTGTAAGGAAAATATATTATTAAGCCTAGCAGTCGTGAATGGTATTATTGGTGTAAGGGGACGGCTACCGCGTGTTGGGGCGCGGTGGAAGAGTTAAGGGTGAACGAACGTTGAAGGGTTGACGCGACGGAACAAGAAGTTTGATGCCCGCGCAAGGCAAACTGCTGCCCCCAAGCAGGGTAACTTGGAGACGATTGTCTTACATGGGAGCTCTGTTCTTGGCGATGAGGATGAGGCTCAAAAGGAGTGAGGCCACCCACTCTCAGCAAACCCTAGCCTGAAGTGGCACTCTGATAAGGGATAAACTTTCGTTCATGATGAGATTTACTATGATACAGTACCGGCACTCCCATGCCACTTTTGCGCTGGACCAGCACTCCGCAATTGTATCATGTGCCAGCAACTTACCGGCATCCGATCAGAGGGAATACAGGAAGCGGGAAAATGTGATTATTCACATACAGTGGATGCAAACCCCAGATGAGTTTGAGATGAGTTTAGTTGCCACAAAGTATCATCATACAGGTACAGTATGTATTCGAGTACTCGAGTACTGTACATGCTGTGCGGTAGGCCTACCTGCCCTGACGCTAGGCAAACGGGATGATTGACATTCCCTGTAGGGACATATGTACCAGTATCATCTCCTACAAGTGCAACCGAAAAAGTGAGTGGACAGAACAATTTTGCCGCAAAAATAGTAGATTTGACGCTGAGACATTACACTGGAGAAAATTCACAAAAATCCAAACTCTCCGTAGGATCGCTGAAAGCAGTACCGGTATAATAAGGACACCATTTTTGTATAAAAATATCCACTCAATGCAGTTGAACTTTCAAATTCCACCAAGGGTCAGTTCCCCTATGATATGTACCAAAAACAAGGGTCTTGGCACAATTTTGAGGAAAGTTTTATTCCTTATTGCTATCATACCACCCCCCAGAGAATTTAAATTCGTTTGGAGTCTCAATAGAAGTCAAGTAACCAACACCTTGTCTGAACATTCCATGAAGTTATCCTATTTTTAATTCAGATTGTTGATGCTGGAATAAGTGTGCGAAACCGGCCATTCTTGATGTGGAATCACTCGAGTCCACTCACTTTTTAAGGTGGCACTTGTATCAAAACCTCTCCATGGCAACCAAGGACTGAGTCCAAAGTAGAAAAAAAGCCTTCTAGACCGTCTTGGCATTTACCTATTGTTTTGTTGTTTTTGCCAGCAACCAACCAACGAATCAACGAAGCCTCATTCCATCTCTCTTTTTCCCACAACAACGTCTTAACATTTATCTACCTCATCCGATATCCTGCCCCTTCGCTTCTAACCCAACCCCACTACCCCGACCACATATCTGTTGTTATCGGTGGAAATACACCATCCCTTGTAAGTATAGCTTCCATCTCCCCTCGTCTTACCCCTCTCCTCATCAGTCTCTATCATCTGTCCGTGCGACTGCTTACATTCTTTTACTTCTGTCTCTTTAGAAAAAATATCCGCAATGGCTGAAGAAGAGCCCGACTACTCTAACCTCCCTCTCACCGACAGAGCGGTTCACAAGGTCTGGAAAGTCCGCAAAGCGGCCTATGAAGAAGCTGCTGCGTGAGTTCTACTGGTGATCCCCTTCACCCTGTCCATAGACTGATAGCTTGCTTCCCACAGCGAATTTGCAAAATCGCCCGATGAAGGTGCACCATGCTTTCGAGACTGGCTGATGGATTCCGGGCTCTGGAAAAAAATTGTCCTGGATTCCAACGTTGCTGCTCAACAGGAGGGTATAACTGCACTCTGTGCCTTCTTACAATATGGTGGAGTAAACGCTTGTTTACGGTATATGAAATTTTTCAAGGCTCTCATCCTATACCCGAAAGATATTAAAACTAACTGTGGTTTGTTTTATTGTTATGCAGATCGCGGTCCCACACAATATCTCCACTGGTCGAAAAGGGGCTTTCTTCTACTCGTGCAGGAACAAAACAGAAGTCACTTGAGGCAGTTCTTTTATATATAGAACTTGATACGCCCGGCCCCGTGTTGGACGAATTGGCCCCATACCTCTCACACAAAATGCCAAAAATCATTGCTGCTACCATCACAACTTTTACCTCAATATACGCAACATTTGGCGCACGGACGGTAGATCCAAAACCTGTTCTTAAAGCGCTTCCGGCCCTATTTGGTCACGCGGATAAGAACGTCAGGGCGGAGGCTACCAAGTTGGCCATCGAATTATACAAATGGCTGAAAGATGCAATGAAACCCATGTTTTTCAATGACCTGAAGCCTGTTCAACAGAAAGAGCTCGACGAGGCCTTTGAAAAGGTCAAAGACGAGTCCCCGAAACAAGAGAGGCTATTACGGTCCCAACAGGCTACGACAGGTGGGGAAGAAGAGCAAGGGGAGGAGGAAGCTGGGGCGGAAGTGGATGCATTTGATTTGGCTGAGCCTGTTGACGTCCTTTCAAAGCTTCCAAATGAGTTTCACGAGATGATTGCTTCGACTAAATGGAAGGATCGGAAAGACGCACTGGAGTCACTGTTTGCTTTGCTCAATGTCCCTAGAATTAAGGACGGAGATTTCAATGAAATTATCCGGGCCTTAGCGAAATCCATGAAAGATGCAAACGTTGTGGTTGTGACTGTAGCCGCTAACTGCGTAGAACTACTGGCAAATGGATTGAGGAAATATTTTGGACGGCATAGATCCTCCATCATGACACCAATTCTTGAGCGCTTGAAAGAGAAGAAACCGACAGTGGTAGAGGCACTAACTAAAGCCTTGGACGCAATTTTTGGCGCGGTATGTCCCCCGCTGTGTGTTGCAAACGCACTTACCCAGAGCTCCTACTAATAGCCATCAAAGACTTCTCTTACAGATTGCCTCGAAGACATCCTAGAATACATGAAGCATAAAAACCCCAATGTTAAACTCGAGACATTGCGATTTCTAATCCGTTGCCTACGCAACACCCGTGATTTTCCTTCGAAAGCGGAATCTAAGTCGATCGCTGAAGCCTCGGGAAAACTTCTAAGTGACACTACCGCTCCTGCTCGTGATGGAGCTGCTGAGGCTATGGGAACATTGATGAAGATTTTGGGTGAACGGCAGATGAACCCATTCTTGGATGGGTTAGACGAAATCAGAAAGGTCAAAATTAAGGAGTTTTTCGAGACTGCTGAGGTCAAGGCAAAGGAGAAGCCGAAGCCAGTTGCTCCACCGCCAGCTGCGAAGGCACCTCCTATGAAGAAGACCTTGGGTGGAAAACCCGGATTAAAAAAGAAGGCACCTCCCGTGACTGGAGTCCTTCCGCCGCCTGTAGAGGAGCCTCAACGACCCATGAATCCTCCGAGGGCCATCCCAAGCAAATTGAGCGCGCCAAAGGCCGGCCCCGGGGGTCTGAAGTTGAAAAAGCCACTGGGTGCCGGGGGCTCGGGCACTCTAGCTTCACCGAAGCGTACAGCTGCGCCAAGAGCCCCCTCCCCAGAAGAAGAACCGCCAGCACCCAAGGTGGCTTTTGGTGGGAGAGGTTTGGCTAGCCGTCCATTGGCTAAGGAGGTGGCACCTGCTGCAAGGGTTGTCGACTCGGGCCTCAGCGCTCTGGAAAAGGCTGAATTAGAGGAGTTGAGAGCCGAGAAGGATAGATGGGCAAGACAAATTCAAGAAGAGAAAGCGGAGAAGGCGAAATTGTTACAGGAAATCAATGATCTGCAACTCCAGGTTAGCCCCTCGTCATCTCTTACCAACCCACTAATCAAGCTAATTTACTCATAGAATGCTCAACTGATTGAAGAACACACACGGGATAATCTCTCAATCCGTGCCAAGGAAGCCCAACTTGTCCGTGCCCGCTCTGACGCAGAAACCGCTGAAGCCACAGTTCATAAGCAGCAGCGTGAGATGGAGCGTCTAAAGCGGGAACTTGCTCGTGCAGTGCGTCCTACCTCGCCTGCGCCCACCGATATCTCGGAACACGTTTATCGTGACAACAACCTGAACGGTTCTTACAATGGCGGAAGAAATGACTCGATGGGAAGGAGCGCCGGTAACCGCCTAAGCCTTGCTTCGGCGTTTTCGGGCGAGGATAAGGAGAATGGATATGAGCGGGGTTCCCGAATGTCCCCAACCTTACGCGAAGGCGCTGAAAGTGGGAGGGCAAGCGCAGCAGGAAACAGGGCAGATTCTATTGAGAGTTGGAAGCGGGCCGCCGAGGTAACAAGCCAGCTGAAGCTAAGAATTGAGGTATTTGGGCCCCCCTACATGTCCAACCCCTTCTACTCTTTATTTATTTTTATTTATCTATTAACAAATGACGCAGCAAATGAAAGCAAAGCAAGGATTGGCAAGAAATCAACATTAGTGGTGTTTTAGTATCGTTACTGTGGGTTGTAATTTCGGGGAATTGGGCAAGGGGGTTCAAACCGGATCCGGAGTTTCTTTGTTTGCTAAATGACGGAAGGGAATCACTAAGGGATGGAGAAAGCAAAAAGTCACCCTACCACATATTCTTTTCTGTTGCATAGTAGGGCTCTTTTTTTTTTGTTCGATTTTTTTCTTCCTTTTCATTTATCTTTCCTCTTCATCTTTTATCGGAACGGAAATTTACTGTAATGTTGCGAATTTTTACGGCAGTCGTTCATTAACCGCTCTTCCTCCTTCTTTTTGTTCATCTTTTTTTTACTTCCTTTTTCAATTCTACCTATCATACTTTACTTCAGAAGTTCCTTTATAGTAACCTTCCTATAATAGTTCCAGCGGTCCTTACTAAGGATCCCCCTCCAGTAGCAGTATCGGCAGTGGGTAGCAGGTAGTAGTAAGAAGTAGTTTCCCTTTCCTTGACAGCTGACCTAGCGCCAATGAATGTCTCCTTTATTATTATTACTATTATCCTGTAGCACCATCCTCACTACTCGAGTACGATGTCCTCCTTTTATCATAACATTTACATGCTTAAGCTACTTGCCATATATACTAGCGATACCATTATCATTGCAGTTCCCACCATAAACAATCTAATATTACCTCATACATATCTATAGTGGAATCGCTTCTCCCTCCTTCCTTGCGGTAATCCTCACTCCAAATCACTCGTACTGGGGTGATATACCCAGCCGCACATTCAAGCCACAAACATGCTAGGCGAGGAATTACGGTGATAACCCCTACCCCAGCCAACGGCCGGCGGCCCCCGACCCACGATAAGATACCGGTACTATAGTTTATCAACAACAACGGCGGGAACGATACAATAAACCCCGCACTGGCGGAGTCTCTCGGCTCCGGTAGTATGGTAGTTCATGCAAGGGTGTATGTACTGTATTGTAATCATCCTACGTGAGCTAACTTCAACTGCCGTAAGCGCTGGAATGTAGAAGATCCTAGGAGCGGAGGAAGGGCTCGGTGGTAACGGAGGTGACGACACGATATTAACGGAGGGAGGCGGACTTAAGGCGCAACCGCCTACTAGCAGAGCTGGTGGGAAGGGTGGTGGAATGTGGTATATAATGCGATGGGGTTGGGCGTGTACCATAGACGATCTGCAAGCTGGATTCAATTGAGTGAGGTCGCTAGTGGGATTTTTTTTTGAAGAGATATCATAATATCAATTTTTTCGTTATATTTGACTTCTGAGAGGGTTAGAGAAGGATGGAGTACACACGGTATGTTTTTTTTTCTCTCTGGTGGTCTCCTGGTGAGGTGAGGAGGTATTTATTCGAGATTCTAACTTTCCCCCCAATGAAATAATAGCCTTGGAAATAGTGGATTGAAGGTGTCTAGGATTATTCTTGGTTCTATGAGCTATGGTGATCCAAAGGTATGGTTTCTCCTCCTTCATCCCTCCCTCCCCGCTTCACGGTCTATACAGTATTTAGGGGCAATGCTCATGTAAAACAGTGGGCCGCCTGGGTTAAAAGCGAGCAAGAATCGCTCCCGCTCCTAAAGGCCGCCTTTGACCTTGGAATCAACACTTGGGACACGGCAGACGTGTACTCTGACGGGGCCAGCGAGCGTGTCATCGCGAAGGCAATCGAGCAATACAAAATCCCGCGAAGCAAACTAGTCATCTTGTCAAAGTGCTTCTTTGGCTTGAACGAATATGATGTACCCCCTCCTCCCCCCTTCACCTCTTCACCCCTCTCCACATTCTAACGATAACTACAGGGTGAGGAGCCCAGTGCCGGTACAGTGACGAAAGACCCCTGGTCCCAGCGATGGGTGAACAGAACCGGCCTGTCGCGCAAGCACATCTTCGACGCCGTGGACGCTAGCGTCGAGAGGTTGGGGACGTACATTGACGTCCTCCAAATCCACAGATTGGACCATGATACTCCGATGGAAGAAATCATGCGTGCCCTGCACGATGTTGTTATGTCGGGGAAGGTCCGGTACATCGGAGCTTCCTCAATGGCCGCCTGGGAATTCCAAATGCTGCAGAATATTGCCGAGAAGAATGGATGGACGAAGTTTATTTCCATGCAGAATTATTATAACCTCATTGTACCTTTCCTCCCGCTCCCACCATCTCCCCCCCCCCCCCCTCTGAAGGAGGAGAGTTTATATAGCAGTGGCAATGATGCTAACTAAGAAATAGTACCGCGAAGAAGAGCGCGAAATGATCCCCTACTGCAAAGCCACGGGCGTCGGGATAATCCCTTGGTCACCGCTCGCCCGCGGCGCTCTGACGCGTCCGTGGTCCTCCCGCGAGACGCTGCGTGAGAAGTCGGATGGCTACATAAAATACCTCGTCCGCAGCCGCGAAAACGAAAGCGAGGAGGCGACGGTGAAAGCGATCGAGGAGGTTGCGAATAAGCATGGCGTCAGTATGGCGATGATTGCTACAGCGTGGGCCCTAACGAAGGGGGTTAATCCGATTTTGGGACTGAACAGTGTGGAGAGGATAGAGGAGGCGGTCAAGAGTTTACAGGTCAAATTAGATGAGGAGGATTTGAAGTGAGCGCCGCCCCCTCCCCCCTCAACTATCATATTATTGGACTTTAGGAGAAGGTGAGGACTGATGGTAGAATTGTAGGAAATTGGAAGAGGGTTACTTGCCGCAGGCTGTTCGCGGATACTAAGCTACCGCAGATGCCGTATTCTTCTTTTATTTCTTCCTTTCTCCCTTTTGTTTGTTTGTTCTTAGCATGGGAGAGGAGGGGGGGAATACCGGAGATATCTCATTGCCATGTACTGTACTGTGCTCTCCCTATCACTCGTTCCCAACGGAAACAAAAAAGTGTCCCGCGTTATGATACATTGCACCCCGTGACATCATCATAACCCATCAATCGTAGCCTATCACACTCAATCCAGAACCCCGGCCGTCTTCTCAATCCTACTCGTAGCTTGACTGCGGATCACTTGCTTTGTACTTGTACAGCAAATATGATACTGTACTCATTCGTCTTTGCCAAGAATACCTCGGTGAGCCGAATATTTGGTGAGGGCTCCAGCAAAATATCGGCTGGCGGGAGTATTCTTAGCAAAGACGAATGAGTAAATTACGGTAAATCAAGTCACTCCCCCGCCTCGCAACCTCACATCATCTCCCCCAACCTTCCTCCCCTTCAGCCACGAAACACCCACCACCGCCACAACGAGGATCTGATAACTAAGGCATCTTCACCACTTTCACCACCACAGAAGTAGGCAATAACCGGGTACAGTAAACCCCCCTCTCCACCGTTCCGATACCCCTTCGAAACAGCACAGTAGCAGCGACAGCGACAGCGAAGGGACGGAAGAAGGGACGGAGGAAGGGGACTAATATCGACCACCGGTACTGTACCAGTTACCAAACCTTCACACACACCACCACTCACCCACCTTCCATCAATCACAACATACCACAACGCAACACAAAAAAATAAACATACTCGTACAAGGAAAAAATGGCCAACAACCCCCCACCCACCTCCTTCATCCACCAAAAACCCCCACCACCTCTCCCCCGCCTTCCAGCACGTATGTTCCTTCCTTCCTTCCTTCCTTCCTTCCTTCCTTCCTTCCTTCCTTCCTTCCTTCCTTCCTTCCTTCCTTCCTTCCTTCCTTCCTCCTCCCCCATTCCACTCCCGCTAACAACCAAGCACACGATAGATAAAAAAATCCACAAACGGCCCCTTCTTCACCCTCCCATACCCCCCCGCTCCGGCTCCGGCTCTTCGGGGCCAAAAACGATATACATATCCCCGCGGACGCCCTTCGTCTCGGCAATCAAGCGCGCGAGGACGCTTCTCGGGAGCGTGCCGGGTGAAGTGCTCCTGCTTAAAGCTAGTGGCCGGGCGATTGAGAAGGCGCTGCAGGTGGGATTGTGCCTTTTGGAGGGGGGGGAGGGGGTGAGGATTTGTACGGGGGGGGTGGAGGTTTTGGATGATGTTGTTGGGGGAGGGGGGTATAAGAGGAAGTGGGGTGAGGATGAGGGGGAGGGGGAAGAGGAGGGAAATGGAGAGGAGGGGGAGGGGGAGGATGTTAGGAGGAGGTGGACTAGTACTGTTGAGGTTTGGGTTACCAAGAAATAATTTGCGGTGATTGTGGGGGTTCGGTGGAGATGTGTGGGTTTACTGTAGGGGCGGAGGTGCATTGTTACCACCATTAGCACGGAACAGCAGGGGGTTTATGCTTCGTTCACTTGCAAAAATGTATACTTTCTTCGCACAGACATTTGATAATAGCAAAGTAGGTAGGTAATCAACAATCGATCGACTTATGATAATCTTACACTCGCCCCTCCTTCGGCCTTCAACTCTCAATTGAAAAGGTAGGGTAAAAAATGTGTAGGGCAGTAAAAAGAGTATGCAAAAGGCGGAGAACAAAAGAGGAGGGAACTCAACAGACAGCAACAACTTTACCTTATATCCCCGAACGCCCCCAATCCGATCCAAGAGTCCTTACGAAAAACAAAAAGTCGGATTTAAGTGGATTTCAACTGAAGAAGGGAAAAAACAAAGTTGAATGAAGCTTTAAAAGCAGAAGTAGAAGAATGAGAAACAGCAGGAAGAAGAAAGGGAGTCTACTGAATTCTGGCGCCGGCTATTTGCCCAATTTGTCTCTCAAGCTCTTCCGCGACAGACTCGCGCTGAGCTTCTTCGTAGCCGGGTGGGGGACCATTGGGGGTGCGGGGATCGGCAGCCTGTGCAGTGGTAATTTCGGGTGGTTCTAATACAATCACAGGTGCCGCTGCGGTGGGCGGAGGCGGGGCGCCGGCGGTGGCAGTGGTGGAAGAGGACGGCTGCCCGCTCCTAGCATCTTCATACGTCGGCAACTCATCCAAATGCATCGCTTCAGCACCGACGCCTGTCTCCCTGGCATTGAGCACCTTCTCCTTCAACCTCTCAAAGATTGTAGAAAAATCGGACGCGCCGCCATCCTTAAAAACCAACTTCAACTCTACCCCTCCCCCTCCTCCCCCTCCCCCCAGTCCGCCATTGGCAACAGACTGAACGATAGCCTTCCAGGCGTTTGGTCCAAATAATGGCGGCGCCACGTGTGTGTCATGCAGGTTTGCAATTGGGCAGGCAAAGGACTCGAAGTCAGGGGTTTTGGTGGTTGGGATGTAGACTACACGCTGGTTTGTAATGTATGCTGTCCCTGTGCTGCTGTTGATTGACAAGCGACGGGTACCCCGGTGTGGGGAAGTGGTGGTCAAGGAGAGGCCCGTGCGCGCTGGGGATTGGTAAAGGGACTGCTCGTTTGGGAGGGCGATGAATGTGTGCGGTGGGGTGGGTGAGAGCATTACCCAGCTGTTGCAAACGGTTGATTGTTAGTAGCTACATGGGTGGGAAAGGAAAGAGGGGAGGTAGGGAGGTTACTTGATAGACATGGCTGCAGTTTTTCTTTTGTTTCCGCCTATGCTTCTAGAGTATATTTTTGTCGTCCTATTGTTGCCGCTGTTGCCGCAGTGTATTAGATATCAACAAGTAGAAGAACCAAGTACCTTACTCCGACAGAGGAGCAAGACAGACAGACCTTCAACTTCCAACTCAGGCACGGATGTTGCCGCGAGTAGCAAGAGAGGGTACTCACAAGTTGTAAAGTGCAGAAAACGAAGCTCGGGGGAGTTACGCGAAGTGAAACAAGCTCGAAGTGTCCGGTTAGTAAGGAAGGGAGGAAGAGATGGGAGTGGAGTGGAGAGGACAGAGAGGAAGGATGAATGTCGATGAGAACTTGGCGGGGGGGATCAGTTGTGAGACAAGGTTTTTGTTGGTGCGGTTGCGTAGGCGGATGATGCAAGGATGGGAAGGGAGGCTGGGGTCAAGCCTTTTTCTGGCGGGGTGGGTTGGGATCCCAATTTAGAATTTTGCATGGATCAGGTAAGACTACTGAGTATCATCAACATAAGACCCTTGAGATGGCACCGGCAATAGAACTCGTGCCTGATTTTCTCCACACCTAACAAGAGTCTTTTGTGGAACTGAAAATCGAAAGGCCAGCATTTTAGTGAGCAAACCTGTGATTTCTCTTATTAGTCTCTCTACATGTTCGGAGGTTCACTCAAGCCACAATCACCTCAGCACTAAATGAAGCCTGGGACGATAACATAAATCATTGGTCTCACTGCTCCTTACCTTGATTCTCATACTCGCAATTTAGCTCGGTGCGGTGCCTGGATCGTCAAACTGTCTTGGAGACTAATTGTAGATTGTCCCTCTGTTTCTACTATGTTCCAGCGAAATATTGAGCCAACTGTGGCGGTACCGTCACTACTTATATACTTATATCTCAGATAATACATGGGCACTCGAGTACAGTACACAAAATATTCATGGTTTCCAAAAATTACTACTCATTTTCACCATCTTTACCTTCAGCGTAAATATCATTTTTAGGGCTCTGCAAGGCACGTCAAAGTTCCTGCACTACTAAGAAGCAATTGCTAGACATGTTCCCTAATCAGTGTATCACACTTCCGAGCGCTGTGGCCCAAGCCGTGAGTGCTCACCCTTACTCCCACTGCTGTCGAGCTCCGGTATGCAATACCCCCCCCCCCCCCCCTCCGGAGTACGCGTACCATCTGAACCTTTCGAGATAGTTTTGTTTGCTCTCGACTGGTGGTCACTAATACCAAATATCCGACCTCTCCCATCCTCCTGGCCACCTATTTCTGCGTTTTTTCCTGCTATTCTCACCACTGCTATCTCTACTCTTTCATTTCCCTATTTCCGCTTGATGCTTCTTCACATAATCATACTCTACCAGATCTGTATTTTCGCTTTCATATATTCACTTGTCGTACTTGCCCGCAACTACACCCATCACAAGACTCGTGCCCATTGAGGATCAAGGCCCTCCTGATCGTTTCTTTGACATGGCGCTTGGACAAGCTCTCCTTACCAAGCCCCTTAAGGTTCAGCAACCCCAAACTCAGATACAGGAAGCTGTACAAAATAAGGCGTCTGCTAGCAGTGCGAATCAGCAGGTCAAACTTGAGCAAAGTCTGGAGGTTGTTCAAACTTTGCTTGGAGCTTCGGTAGGCCCTACATTTTATCTACCAATGATTAGTGCACAGGTTTAAATGGATTGCTAACTATAGAAAGATTGGTTGTCTCTCATTCCTTCGGTATGTGCACAATCTCGATTGCTTTATGTTTTGTGGATAGTGCTAAGTTCAATTGTGGTTATAAGAGGCCTTCTTCCAGAAGAATGTTTTATGGAAAAACGCTACGGAGGCTGCTCTTCAACTGCTGTTAGCTACCGCTCATTCACGAGTGATCTTGACGATGAAGCTTTTTTCAAGAAGGGCAACAACGGGACTCGTATTAAGAGGCTGAGAAGAGGCTATTCGTGCGAAGCGGACCAACTCCTCGATTGGCTTGTGAAGTCCCCGTCCTTTCCCCGCATGATTCTTTTATGTTGAAGTAATCCTAATTGTTTGTCCAGGAAACCGGAATCTTTGATGCTCTTCGCCGTGGCTACCTCAAAGCAGTCCAGCTGGCAATATATGTTGATGATAAGCACCCTGATATCGTGGTGGAGTCGTATACTTTCTCGTTTACCTATCGCGAAAAGGACGATGGCCCTTCAATTAGCCTTAAAGTCACAGACATACATGGACATGGTGTCACAGCCAACGATGCAAATAAAAACCTACAGCTAATGATCAGAAGACTTATTGTCATTACTCAGGTGAGAACCTGCTCCTTTTTGCAAATGTCCAACAACTCGTTGACCTTCATTTGCAGAATCTCCCCCCATTACCTGGTAAGGATTTACCAGGACCCATGTTGCTAATCTGTGGGCCACTACTGACTTACCCCACCAAGACAAGCGTTGGCTCACCATTCGCCTGCATTACATGGACGGTACTCCTAAGGATTATGATCCGCCAAATTTCTACCGACTCCCACCTACTGCATTTCCCCTCAGAATCCGTGAGAACGAATCTAAGGCAGTTGAAAAACTCGACTGTGGTGAATTGAACGCTGGATATCACACGTTTGTGCTCTGCTATTGGGCCTTAGAGTCATACGGCTAACATTTCCCACCCAGTGTTACCCTCAAAGTATCTAGCCTTAGTGAGGTTGATCCGGAGGAACGGCCAAGGCGACGGCGAGGCTCAAAGTTTATTGCTATGGACGCGGACATAGTGCAGCCTCATTTAAGGGCCGGCCAGTCGTCTGGGGGCCAAAAGAGTGATTCAAATACCCACAAAATATCCAGCAGAAATGAAGGGGCTCCAGTTACCGTTCCCCAGCACTGCGAGGCTAGATCTGTGGAAGAACAGAGAGTATCCCTAAATCCGACTTGTGATCCCCGGAAGTCGTCCGGATCCGGCTTAACTAGCCGACTGCCAGGACGGGAAACTCAAGAGAGGTTGGCCATTCGAAGTATGCTTGTGCCGTCTGAGCAAAGCAGCGAGATACCTGAGACGCAGCCGTGTAATCTCGGTCTTGAGCAAACTCAAAATCACACTGTGGAGCGCTCCCCCCAACCTCCCACCAATCCTGGCAAGCGCCTTCGACCGGATAATCGGGCCATGCAATCGCCGGAATTTCCGAGGCCCCTTAGGGCAAGCGAACGGGCTCCTGTAGCCGATGCCACATCCTTCCCTAGGCAGCAGATCTCATTAAGGGCACTGACTGGGAGACACCTCTCCGAGCCTCGAGATCCTTCCGCAGTGATATCGTCACCAGACACTCACCGTTCCATAAAGGCACCTTCTAAGATATATAAATTGAAGATGCTTGATACAAAGAAGGCAGAGTTGGTGAAGAACAAGTTAGTCACTAAAGCAAAGGGAAAGGGGGTTACAAGGGCGATACGGGCAGATGACCACCAAATCGCCTGTGAATGTGGTAGTAAAGAAATATCGGAGGATATGATGTGCTGTGATTTGTGTGAATCTTGGCAGCACACGGAATGCTATGGGTTTACCTCGACCCAGGACCCACGTATTCCGAACTATCACGTTTGCTATTCTTGTCTTCTTTCTAAGTTTGAGGAAAGGCTTCTGGAAGAGATGCGTGGATTGGCATTGTTCCGGAAAGCTGTAAAACTTGTTTGGGACAAAGGCTCTTTTCCGGCGAATAACCGGGCTTTTTCAAATGCGCTTGGTATGCCATTGCAGGCCTTTTTCCCCATTGCGCATTTTGTTCTGAGCAACAAAGCTAATGATGGAACAGGATGCGACCTACCAACAGCATCACAGATTACAAGGCGCCTTTTAGAGGAGGGATTCATCGCACATGTTTCTGTTACTCGTACAGGGCGCCAAAAGAAAGCTGTGAATGGGGGGCCTGTCAAGTATAGGGTTGTCAAAACGCCTGAGGTGGAGAAGATAAAGGAAGCCCAATACTTTGATCCGCTAGCCAAGATATCCCACCACGTACGCTTTTCTTCCGTCATCAGATAATAAGTGCTAACACCTGCAAAGTTTGAAAATCCTAGTCCCCCTAAGAACCTCCACCAGTCCCTAATAAAAGACACTCCGGTCGCGGATATTTTAGACACTATCCCCCCCGGGTACGATGCGAGTGGAGTCGAAGATAGTCAAGCGTTTGAGAGTCATTTCGAAGAGGCCATTGTGATCTCGGAGTCAAACCGCAAGGCATCAGAGCGACCAGCCGATATGGACTCTACGGCTGACGAAGAGGAGCTCCCGAGATCCAATCTATCTAAGATCCAGCCAAATACGGCCATACCAGCACAGGAAGCCAGTAGAGTAAACAGTAGGATCACCTCCAGTTTTCCTCGCCAAAACTCTGGCCACGGTCTAGCAATGCCAGAGGTGTTTCAGGATCCTCCTGAAGCTCCAAGTCAGCCTAGAGTCAATGTCAGTGCTGTTTCTTTCGATGTTTATGTTGGATATGACAGCGAAGGCTAGGTTTAACAATTTCTTGCGGTATATCACCTGGGTTCCCTTCCCCCTCCCTTCATGGCATCTGTCCCGGAAATATGTGTTCTGAGAGCAGAAGTTTCACCTTTATCGCGCATTGTTTGCTTTAACTTGGTAGATATATCATGCTGCACCTGTAACTCTCACTGCGAATTCTGAGAAACTGGCTCTGGGCCCGATGGAAATAACTTGATCACTATTTCAACGGACGGGGTCTAAAAGACCCCCTTTTCGAGAACAATCATGATACACGTTCGAGTGATAATCTATGAACACTGAGAACCTAAACTCCGGATATAATACTCGTACCAAATCTCCAAAAAGTATTGTGGCAAACCCATAATTATTCGCCTCCTGTGGCCCCCGATTTGGGTTTCCTTTGTTCAAACCCTTGTGAATATAATTCCAAAAATAGCCTCATGCCCATCGTCGTGGCCATGGCCTAACGGTATGACATCCTACGAGTAATCCCGGTAGGCTTGGTCTTCCCAGGTTTCCAAGTTCTATTCTTCTCGCGGGCAGTAGCTGATCCCTCGGGAGTGAGTAAAAATACTGCGTGTCCTTAGAGGGGGGCGGGGCTGCAGGTGTGAAGAACCAGGCCCCGACGCAAAAGTTAGATGCTAGACCCTTGTCCCCTCTCATCTCTCCTGCCCCACCCCCTAGTCTAATACCGGTACTCGAGTAGAGATGGTGTAGCCCTGAAGAAGGACGTATCATACCGTGAGAGCATGTGAACCATTCTGCGGCTGGTCAGTGGTTGGAGGAGATTTCCAAGTGTGCTCCAGTATAGGGAATTCTCGGTCTTGGCTAACACAACTAATGTTAGATCTCCAGCACAATAGGGGTGAGCCGGAACAGGCTGGGTTAGGGGAGATATGGCCAATGAGACATCATTGCAACTCAAACTGACTTTCCTCACCCTTATGCTAGTACAGTATTTGGTCACATCCGGCCCCCTACCTCCGCGACACCTAGATTCTTCGAGCCCTTCCCTGCACATGGCTTAAGACATATTCACCCTTGCTGTTGACACCCTCATTGCGCCAACCTTTCTAAATACGGTACAAGAACAGAGAGCGGAAAGCAATGGATCTAGTGCCGAGTATTTCTAGGCAGAATATCTTGTGATGCTAGTGCGGACGGTTTCTGTTTTCTCGCCTGCTATGTCTCAACGAGGCACAGGTCCCTTCTGGTGGTCAGTGACCTTTCTTAGGAAATGGGCATTGTGTTTTTTTTTTTCACTTGATGGTCTCCCTTGGACATGGCTCTTTTTTAGAAAAGAAAAAGAAAAGAAAAGACACAGCCAGGAGGGAAAGGATCGAGAGGCGAATAAGCTCCCCATGGAAGGGTCCTGGGGGGCTCTATGTGCACTGTACGCGTGTTCGCTGGGAGGGGGGTTAGCAACTAGTGATGCTATCATAGATATTTCCTCAAAAGCCACAACTGAGGACTAGAAATAGACAAAAATAATAATTCACTCTAGAGAGTGGTTCTCCCCGTCAGTTTTGTTTTCTCTTTTTTTTCCTAACAATATCACGTGATACCTTATAGTCCCTTATCGGATAAGCGAACTCTAGCAGGTCCACCGGGGGAATCATTACATTAAAATTTATCATAACATTATACTTCTTGAAGCAATTTCCCTTGAAGTTGCACCCTCTAACCCTTGCCATCGGTCGTGTATTCAGGCTCCTATCATACATAATCCTAAGTTTATAGGAGCAACCCACAAAATCTCGAATGAACGAACCCTGTACAGTGCTACCGTAAAAACTGTAATAACGAAACAATGCGTTATGTAGTTCAGAGTTCCCTGCTGTGTAAAAGGGGCGAAAAACACTCCAAGGTAAAATATAGAAAAAAGAGCTGCTCAGCCCCTCTGAGTGACATAGACTACCGTAACTTACAAAGAGGGAAGCAACACCTGACCTTGCGAGAGGCAACACATTGTTCGACCATTACAGTTTTTACGGTATGCCGTTCGAGCTGCCTCCCTAAATTTTCCGGTACCATACTAAATACACCGGTGCCGGCATCTTAAAGGGATGGATTCATGTCTAATCCAGCCGTGTCATCGAAGTCCCGTATGATCCAGATGAACCCGATTCTTCGATGCTACGGCTGCAGCACCTACAACCACTTTTTTGCCAGTTGCCAGCCCGCTACCGGATAATTATAGATACGGTAGTCCATCTATCTCAGCCCTATCTAAATTGCGTTTTATCATAAATCTCTCTGATGTGGTCCACTGCCCGCACGCCACTTGCCCTTCACTATCCCCATAGAGCTATCCAATTATAGTTACTGGTGGCATTTATTTCTTTTGCTCCTCCTCCTCCTCCTCCTCCTCCTCTCGTCTTCGTTAGTGGTATAATATTATTATGAAGGTGGGTATGCTATTATATTAGCGGGGAAATTTCTTGCACTGAAGGCTCGAAAAATTTGAGTTGTGAAGCACTGCCTCGGTGACAGGTTTATTTGATCCGGTTGTTAGGTTTCTCTTTGTCCATTGTACTACACTCGAGTACCGGTACTGTATTGTCTCTCTGTCTGCATGCGGGATCCATGGATAGTCACCAAGCAGGCGCGGTAGCACACCAGGCCAGGCCAGGTTTGCGCCTCGCGGGCTAGCTACAAGTATTATAGCTCGAGAAATCGGGTACTTGTCCCAGGCCATAAGTACCCGAAAACAGGGATTAAAGAAATATATGGCAAAACATCCGTGCGTGCCTGTGCCCCCATACAAATGATCCCCCTTCATTTTCGGGTACTTATGGCCTAGGACAAGTACCGCAAAAGCCGTGATAATCGAAGACTTGTGCTACTGTAGTTATACGTCGTTGGACTTTCCTCCTGTGGTAAGGTCCGATGCTTTGTTTTTTTGCCTTTGTACTCGTACAACCATGTCTCTCTCTCTCTCTCTCTCTCTCTCTCTCAGAGGGGCTGAGCGGCTCTTTTTGTTTTTGGGTGTGCTTTTAACCAACCCCTTTTTCCAAAGTAGGGAATTCTGAACTACATGGAAGATATTATTTGGAAGGATTATTCTAGCTTTTACGGCAGATGATGGAATACTTGGTGGTGGTGGTGGTGGTGATGGGCTACGGCAGTAACTTGTAGGGTATTCCTTCCAGTCGAGCCTTTTTTCCCTTTATCTTACTCACTACGGCGCCTAACATATGATATCACCTGTGTTCTGCTATGATCCTGTAGACCCCCCCCCCCCCGGATATGGTTAACCCTAAACTCCCCTAGCTCAACAACCCATATCTCCTAAGCTCCAAGGCCTGCAAAAGCGTTACGATGCTTTACGATCGCCCGAAGAAACGGAAAGGATTTACCATAATATTCTACTTAGCAAGATGAGAGCACGATTCAACCTTCCGTTATTTTTATAAGTGAGCTAACTATATACCAAATTAGTATGCCCCGCGCTAACCCAGTCCCATCAATACCTTGGCACACCACCACCCAATGATCTATCCATCCACCGATTCTTTAACTCGAAAGAAACAATCCGCTTACGTGTAATAAGCGAAGCTGAAATAATCCAACTCTCTTCACAAACCGTCCTGGTAGACTATGATACCAGTACCCACACAATACCGCACCGTACTAATACTGTCCACCCCTAACTTACCACAGGACAGGAAGCAGCCCCGGCATAACTCAACAACAACAACACAAACACTAATACCCTATGGTAATAATATGCAAAGTCCGAAAAACCCATTTCCCCCCCCCCCCCCCCAGCTCCAAGCCGCTTGTTCACCCGAACTGCCAACAACCGGAATGTTGTACCCTGGTACAGCACGGCTTTGTGCAGCAAGTCAAGTCAAGTCACTTCGTGCATTGCAGGTACGGCGCGGTACTTCGAATACCGTACCGCTTACCCCCTGTCGAACCGTCCGTCTAGTTTCACAAGCGCATAGCATAGCAATTTGCCGGGGCCAAGTCAAACCGGGTATGGGTGTGTACGTGTAACGGGGTATCACAAGGTTTATTAATGCTGGTGACAGGGGGGGGGTTATTATATTAAATTTGTTGACTAATTCGTTCTTTTTCGTTCAGACCGATTACTGGACTTAGGATGGGGTCTGCTCTAGCGCTGGGCCAGTAGAGTTAGCGGTACCGTATAGTTCCCGCTGTGAGGAAAAAAAAAACTATACGGTTCTCTTTTTTTCTACGGTCTGTGGAAATGAAAGGAGGGAAAAGAATGGTTGTTTGTCAGTGTGATGATGCTGTGCGAATGCTGGTACGGACGGGAAGACCGATTGTGAATTTAATAGAAATTTAGTTATGAAAAGTAAAAAAATAAGTTTAAGAAATGGTAAATGAAAAATTGAAGTGTAAGTAAAAAGACCCAGTGTGATGATATACAATGCGCCCAAATAATGATTGAGGAAAGTCATTCCCCCCATCCCCTCCTGCCATTCTGACCCAACCTTTCTCCCCCGTTTCTATGATAGAGCCGTCGGACAAACAACTAGGTCGAGCACCCGACTGATTAGTTGCGTTTATCGTCCATCCGACACTCCCTTCCTATCCAACCTGCCCCCCTACTGTACAATTTTACGAAGAAAAGTCCCCATAAAGTCGAGTAATTAAAAGGAAACACAAATTATAGAAAACAATGCCAGTTTTTTCTTCTTCCGTTTAACGGGAAAAGACAGCGCTGCAATTTTGCCATCCCATCCATTTACCGTCCTTCGACTTGAACCAACCCTGTACCCTAAACGAGATGACCAAAAACCAGGATTCCAGCCGCCAGCAGTAGACTTCCGACCACCGACCCGGCACGTACCGATCCAACGCCACTGTTGTTCAAGCCAGGCGCATCAGTCCCGGACCCAGATCCGGTCGATGACCCGCCAGATCCACCTGGGCCCCCAGCACCATTGCCACTGCCCGCACCACCGGTCTCCGAGGGTCCAACGACGAGAACGCTCGTTTCTGTGGTCAGTGAGCCATCACTGTTGGTCCGAACGATAGTGCTTGTGGTATTGGTCTTCCCGGTAGGAGCCTTGGTTGTAGTAGCATTCTTGCCCCCGGAAGTGCTGGTGCCGTTCTTGCCTGGGGAGGAAGTGACGGTGGAGTTTGCACCAGAAGTCCTGGTTGAGGCTGTCGAGTTGGTGCTTGGTCTGCCTGTGCCAGTGGTGTTTGCTGTGCTTGTTCCCGTTGGGAGGAGGGTAGTGGGCTTTGCGCTGCCACTGCTAGTAATGTTTGTTGATACTGCAGGGGAGGTTGTGGTGGAGTTGCCTTGCGCGGTAGCCAGTACCGGGAGGAGGGTTAGGAAGACGGCGGCGAGGACTTGAGCTGACTTCATGTTGGCTGTTTTTGTATGCTTCGTAGTATTGATTGGAGATAGAATTAATCGAGTTGTGTTTGTAGGTAGCAGGTAGGTGGACCGGTGGATGTCTATTCTATGGGAGGATGACGGAGGAGGAAATATATAAAGAAAATGGGACTCGTATATGCTTCACTGAGGGCACAAGGCAGTATGGGTAGTAGGGCAAGAAATATGGCTGAAAGGAAAACAATGAAAACAACCCAAAAACGAAAGATAGGGAAATAAAGAATGAACGAAGAGAGAGATCTTGAAGCTTTTATCAATGGGCGGCCGGGAAGCTTTTTGTACCCAGACTCGGTCCTCCTCCTCCACCTCCCTCCCAGCCCTTCCCACCCCTGTCCTACCCACCTGCCCCCTTCCCATTCCCATCGGAGTATCCTCAGCGAGTCGGTCGTGCGAGTGGGGGGGGGGGGTTCTGGCGGTGTGTGTGTGTGGCAAGGGGGCTGATAAGTTTTAACAGAACAAAACGTACGAGCACATTGCGGTCCCCTACCGTAAGCTAGCCCACCTCGTACAATACAATAGCTGACACCTGTTGCTATCCTCTCCTAACCCCCCCCATCTCAGCCCCCTGACAACATAACCAGCTCTTGTTACGCGCTCCTTCAATATTCATCCGAAAGTGGAAAACCGCCCTGTCGATCTGTCACCTTGAGAGTCGAATCGCTGAACCTGTAGCAACGCACCTGAGAGCGGTAGGTTACACCTTACCATCCCTATTTTTGGTCAGGGCGGGAGTGGTGAAACTGGACTGTTTCCGCTGCAGTGTGAGTGATGGGTCCAACCTCTCGAGCCCAGCCAGCCCACCTCCTCGACTGTAAGAGTATATTTCAGAATGGGGGTCCTGTTGATTTAGTGGGCTGGCTGTGCTGGTTCATATGGCTGGTCTTGCTCCTTTGCTGGAATGAATGACTGAATGGATGGAATTATTCATGTGGCGTTTTCTTCTTCTTTCTTCCGTTCTTCCCTTTCTTTTTTTTTTTACATGTGAACGGAAAATATCTGCGGCTTTTAGATTTAGTGGTTTGTTGATTCAGGTTTAGGTTTAGCCCCACGAACGAGGCGAAGCAGGCTGGCAAGCGAGCCAGCGAGTGAGGATACATGACGATAATATCCCAGCCTACTCTTACATACAAGCATTCCATAGCAAAGCGAGCACAATACACTAGTACAGCCGGAATGCCCATACAAATGATCACTGCCTTATAAAGGTTGTATGGGCTTTCTCCCACTGCTGTGCTCTCGCCCCTGCCACTGAATACTGTGGCGAGCTTTGGGGCCTTGAGTTCGGTCATAAAAAGGGAGGCAGGGAATATTCGAGCCCAGAATAACCCGCCCCAGTTGCCGACAAACGGGCTTGCACAGTGAAAAAGTGCACTTCACCCCGATTCGTAAACCACGATAATTACAACACTGTACTCGAGTACTGTAACGCAAACGAGGCAAGGTTAGGTGGGGCAGTGCAGGGTGTAATCTTCACACACACACACACCCGTAAAGCATCACAATTGCTCACTCACTCACTTAACCCATCCTTTCGTTTAACTTAAAGACAAAGACAGCAAAATCTTACTCACCCATCCCTCCCCCCTCTTCACTGACTAAACCCAATCTTCTCTACCTTGGATGCCTTGTGCTCGGGTAACCGACTGCAATCTCTCTATTTTTGACAAAAACCCCCAAAACAACGGTCGCAGCGGTTTCTCTCACTCACTATCACTGTCAAATTCCGAGACAGAGTCTGGGCGGGCGGTCTGGGCTGCAGCCGCATGCGGCGAAACAGAGGTGCCCGTACAGCTCGGGGTGGAATGCCCACAAGGAAGGAGGAAGGGGCGAAAGAAAAGAAAAAAAAAGAAGGAGAAAAAAAAGGGAAAAAAGGGATTTCGGTTGGTGGCCTGGAAGGTTCAGTAGTTTGACCATCTTTGCTCATATGTGGCCAATCTAGCCCAAAGGGGAAGGAGATTGTCTGATAAACGAGTGAGTTAGCACTGGTGTTGATTTCTGTGCTACAAGTAGTAGGTTTTTGCTTGGCTGTAAGAGAATGAGAGCTCCGTCTTGTCCTGTTCGTTTGGTCCTTTCCCTTGCGTTAAATCGGGGATCCCGGGGATCGAAGGTTGAGGAAGAGATGGGAGGAAGATGGAAGGCTCATAAGCGGACAGGATCGAGTGGAGCGTAATGGGTAAAGGGGGGAAAATTCTAATTTCCATGCGTATTTTTATTTTACTTTTTCATAGGGCTAGTCTATCCGAGCTCTCGAGCTTTTCTTTTTCCTTCACCGTCTAGTCAAGTTTTTCCGGGAACCGTTCGTTTGGGAATAATAACTTTCTTTTGTAAACGGCCAATGCGCAGTAGTTTTGGCTGCTACTGTGAGAAAGGGAGAGAAGAGCAAAGTGGGATAAGCGTGACAGGACCAGACATGGCAGGGCAGGAAAGGAAATGAGAATAAGCGAGAAACGGAAGAGAAAAGGAAAAACAAAATGTAACCCGAACAACAACCCTTCCATCCGGAAACAGCAGGAAACTCGAACGACTCAGGCCGATTGGAGGAGTTGACACAGCTCGACTAATATAACAACGAACGCCGGACCCCATAAAAGAATATTAGCACGGGAGAGAACAAATTGTCCAGATATCAACGTCTAAGGCTGTCCAACCGGGCTTGAAGGTCGTCGTCCATGCTGTCCGCACCAACCGCTTGAGCGACTTTTCCTTCGGGGGTGGCATTCATATTGCCAAGGCCTGTGGGAGTCTCCCCAAGCTACATTCCACTCACGTGTCAGTGATCGGCCAAGGCAGTAACCGAGGGGGAGGGCATTTATCACTCACCAGCTGGCTCATGTCCACACCGATCTCGTCAAGAACTTGGTTGACAACCTCGTCGCTCTCCACTTCGTCGTCCAATCCAGTGACATCGTCAATGGCATCATCCATGACCTCCTGTCGTTGATCCATGATGTCGTTCTCTTTTTCAAATTCCATAGCGATGCGTTGGAGTGCGGGGAGGTTCATCGAGCGGTTCATGGAGCCAAGGAGCGTGGTAGCACCTTTCATGGATACCATCATCTGCTCGTTGGAACGGACGGTCTGGATGCGCAGCGACACGGCTTGAAGCTGCGTCTTCATCTGGTAGAACTTTTGGATATACCTGCCACCTAGTTAGAAACCTCCCAAAGCACCGACGTTCCCGTAGCAGTGAGAAAATGCGGTAACAGATTACCTTCGAGTGCGAACGAGATCCTTTGCCTGAATTTTACATGCTCCCATCTGTCCATTCTTGGCTGAGCGCTTGATATCAGCGATAAGCTTCTTCTCCTGTTGTTCCAATTTTATGCGTTCCCTGTCGAGTTCTCGCTGAGCCTTCTCAAGAGCTCGTTGATGCTGTTGCCGGGGGGGCCATGATTAGCATGATAAAGCAATTTTAGGTGCAAGTAGTTAGAAAACGAACTTTTCGGAGCCTCTCGGCAGGTGTTTGGCGCCGCCCAAAGGCCCATTCTATGATCCCACTCATTGTAAGCTTATGGAGGTGCGTTAAAACGGGTGGGAGGTGGTGAAGTTGGGAGCCGCAGGGCAGAGGGGCGATGGGTTGCTGGGCCAATGTCGTGGGCTGCGAGGTCGTCGTCTCGCAAGGTTTATTCTGATTACGTCAGATATGTGGTTCGCACGTGACCGATGAGAGATGATCAGATAACTGGATTAGTAACCGGACCTAGTCCCTTGTGGGTCGTGATGGCAAATTTCGAAGAAACTCCCCCCCTCCAAGGTGGCTTCAAGCGACCGTTCTTCACCCCTCTTTCATTTCTCTGCTTACACCATTCTAATTATTTTTTTCCGCCCTTCTTTCACCTGGCTTCTCCTTATCTATTTCCCTCCCGATACCTCGTTTTTTGCAACTACCTCGGCGAAGATTGTTTAGGAATTGCCGCTTCTTTATCTGGGGCCGTCATGGCTTCTCAGATTCCCGTAGGCCTTGTTCTTCAGGTACATTACATCTTGTCTCTTTGCACTTCCCTGGCCTTGTACCGCAGATCTCTAATTCCTTCCTTAATGCGATTCAGGGCTTACAAACTGCTCCTCTGGGATTGCTTTTACGTCGCTCGACTGCGATTACCTCTCTCTGGTCTCAACTCAAGTCTTCGGCAAGCAAAACGGTTCGGGCTACAAGCGCGCCCTCTGATTTTAATGGGAAACCTGCGACCTCGATTAAGGTATTACAGGCACTGATGTTCTGGTTGATAAAGTAATATTTCATCCTGACGTATAATGATTTCTAGCATTCGGCCACGGAACTACCCGATTTTATGAAGGCTTATCCGGAGTTGCGATCGCCTCGATATACTGGACCAGCTTTACTCGCATCCGATATCCTTCGGTCTGGTAGGGTTTATTTCTATTTATCCCTACTTTATGCTTGCTAATTAGAAATTAGCGTTCGGAAGATCTAATTCCCAGCCCTGGTCTACTTCTTTTTCGTCGGTTCCTTGCACTTCACGACGATTCTCTACTCTCCCGGTCTTTTCTTTCCATCGTATCCTCCCGGCGCCCAAATCCGTTAATCGAATCCAAGCTCGTAGTTTTGTCCTTCCCGGCCCCTCTCAGCATATTCTATATCGGGCGGAGCAAGCTGCCAATGGTGCGCCACAGAATGCTATGGCCCAAGAAAAGTTTTACGACACACTCCTCCGTGCCAACCTTCCACAATTCGTCATCGATCGCTATCAAACTGGACAATATGCTACAAGCCGGGCCTGTGAGGATAAATACATCAAGGCGCTTGAAAGCACTGGTCAGATTGAGAAGGCACGCATGATCTTGGATAGAAGGAATGAAATCGTGGAGAACAATGCTTTGACAAATGGAGAAATTCAGGCTATTAGTCAGGCTATTGCTGCTCAGTCTCGTGGTGGAACCTTTGCAACCGCTCGCGGCGCGTCTGGGACTGCTGGATATGGTCGTGGAGCTGAAAAGGATGGCCCGATTCATGTTGTTGTTGATGAGTCTATCAGCGGTGTTGTGTTCAAATGGGTCAAGTTCCTCTTCTACTTTGGTCTTACCACGTATTTCCTCTTGGTCTTCCTTACTCTCGCCATTGAAGCTACTGGTCCGATGAGGAAAGCAACTGGGGCCCAATCGAACGAAGCTCAAGCGTCTCAGCAAACCGCCCGGTTTACCGATGTGCATGGGTGTGACGAAGCCAAGGAGGACCTCCAGGAGTTGGTCGAATTTTTGAAGGATCCTACCCAGTTCTCAACTCTTGGTGGGAAGCTGCCGAAAGGTGTTCTTCTTGTTGGGCCGCCTGGAACTGGAAAGACTCTTCTTGCTCGTGCAGTTGCTGGAGAGGCGGGTGTTCCATTCTTTTTCATGTCTGGCAGCGAATTTGACGAAGTCTATGTTGGTGTCGGAGCCAAGCGTGTTCGGGAACTCTTCGCCCAGGCTCGTGCTAAGGCACCTGCTATTGTTTTCATCGATGAACTGGACGCCATAGGAGGCAAGCGTAATGAGCGTGATGCCGCATACGTCAAACAGACACTCAACCAATTGCTTGTGGATTTGGACGGCTTTTCCCCAAATAGTGGAGTAATATTCCTGGCTGCCACTAATTTCCCCCAACTTCTGGACAAAGCTCTTACCCGACCCGGCCGTTTTGACAGGAACATCAACGTCCCCCTGCCAGATGTCCGTGGAAGGATCGCCATTCTCAAGCACCATGCTAAAAATATCAAGATTGCTCCCGAAATTGATCTTTCTATTCTCGCCAGAGGCACACCGGGGTTCTCTGGCGCCGAGTTGGAGAATTTGGTTAACCAAGCAGCTGTTCGGGCGAGTAGGCTCAAGGCTACCAGTGTTGGAATCGAACATTTTGAATGGGCAAAAGATAAAATTGTTATGGGGGCCGAAAGGCGTAGTGCTATCATCCCTGAAGAAGAAAAGAAAATGACTGCCTATCATGAAGGGGGCCATGCCTTGGTTGGGCTGAAGACTCAGGGCCACACTCCCGTGTACAAGGTTACAATTATGCCCAGGGGTCAGGCTCTTGGTGTTACTTCATATCTTCCCGAAGGTGATAGACTCTCCATGTCAAAGAAACAGATGGTTGCCCACATCGATTCTGCCCTTGGCGGCAAGATCGCAGAGGAGATTGTTTATGGAACTGAGAATGTTACTGGTGGATGCTCTTCGGTATGCCCTAGGATTTATTTTTACTTGCTCCACCAACACGTCGTACTAACAAATTCATGTAGGATCTTCGCCAAGCGACTAGAATTGCCCGCCGTATGGTTATGGAATTGGGAATGTCCGAACTGGTTGGAGACGTCGACGTATCAGAAGGCTATCAACATCTCTCCCCAAAGACCAAAGAACTCGTCGAAAAGGAGGTCCGTCGAATTATTGAGGAATCTCGTGCACGTGCCACTTCAATCCTTACAGAGCATCGCAAAGAATTAGACCGTCTTGCAGCGGCGCTCATGGAATATGAAAGCCTCAACTTGGATGAAATGAAGAAGGTCATTGCGGGCGAGAAGCTCCCGGATAAGCTGAAAATTCTTCCTAACGCACCTATCAAGATCCCCGAGGGTGTGTTTGGTGGGCCAACATTAGAAGGCGGTTCAACGCCAGCAGGCGGAGTCGGCGCACAGACTGGAGAGAAACCAGTCTAAGTTACCTATGCGACTATATAGGTGAATGTATTTGCTAGTTACTGCATTTATCGCTTTTTTCTTTCCATAGTTTCCTTTTACTCTCCGGTACCCCCCGTTCTTCCTCTTGTGCCGAACCTCCCTCCGCCTGATATTTGTCTATAGATTGAGTGCCGGTGTTATGAAGACAAAAGAAAGGGGAACAAAATAGGCGGGAATTATTTGTAAGTCGCGGGTTGCTCTTTGTTCTAATTACTTATAGGGAGATGTGTGTTTTCATTGTCGGGCGCTCATTTTTATTTCCTTCATCTGCTATTTGGGTTGTGGGAGATGTTTCATAGATGGCAAATCATGATTACGAGGTTTTCGCCTGGGCGCTGGTAACTTGAACGATATCTCGTGTGTGTGTGGGGGTAGTGTGGGTTCTGTGTGCTTATAATATGGGGTGTTTGATTAAGGAGGGAGGATGGGGGATCATGGATAGATGTATGAATTGAGTTTCCTTGAATTATTGTAAGAAACCCTTTCGTCTTATGCCATAAGTTATGATACTGAGTTTGGGGATTCCGATTCGCAGTATGGAACGGAGTTATTGTTCGGAATGAGTGTTCGCTTGAGCTCATATGGGAATGATTTTTCGTTCGTGAATGTATACTTTGGTGATTTCCCGCCCCGCCCATCGAGCCCGTGCACTTGCAGGTAACTTAAATTCTACCCGGCCCTGGGATACTAGTGTTCGCTATCCTGGTCGATAATAAAATCTACCCACCAGGGTTCGCCTCGCCTCACTTCAGGCAACTCCCACGAAGACGAAAATCCTAAAGCATACAGTCTTTCCTCCTTTCTGCTACAAAAAGGCGTCACAGATTTGGGCCCCCTAGATAAAGGACAATAGATGGGGTTGGGTGTTGGCGGTGGGGAAGATTCCGCCCCAAATACTCAATTAGACACGGAACCATCTCACCCAATCGCATCCCTAGCACCGCTTCTACCACCTTCCCACACCCACAAAAACATAACTCTACGCCTATACATCTCCCATTTCCTCTCGACCTGGAACTCGCGAGTCTTTGAATTCGGCGCACTCCTAGTCATCGCGAACTTGTACCCGAACACACTACTGCCGGGCTCGCTGTATGCACTAGTGCGCGGCTTCTCGGCGGTGCTGTGTTCACCGCGCGTGGGGCGATACGTGGATTCTGGGGATCGGTTGCGGGTAGTTAGGGTTTCGATTGTTGCCCAGAGGGTTGCGGTGGTGTTGTCTTGCGGGGGGTTGCTGGCAGTTAAGGATGGGGTCGGAGGGGTTGATAAAGGGTGGGTTGGGGGTGTGGTGGTGATGGGGGTTTTGGCGATGTTGGCGTGTTGCGAGAAGTTGGCTTCTGTGGGGAATTCGATTGCTGTTGAGAGGGATTGGGTTTGTTCTCCATTTCCTCGGTGGTAATGGTGGTGGGGAAGGTTGGTGTACTGATTTGAGGTTGGTGTGCTGCAGGTTGTTGTAGTTGCTGGGGGCAATGAGAGTGCACTTCGGAGTAAGTGCTTGCTTGTCTGTTTGCTTGCAGTAGCGTTGCTAATCTGAGGGGTGTAGTTTTGAATTCGCAAATGCGCAGGATCGACCTTTTCTGCAAGTTTCTCGGCCCATTGGCGATTTCAATGGCCGATGAGATATCCACTGCCGTGGCGATATATGTCATCCTGGGATTGAACCTAGCGTCCGTGGGCGTGGAGTACTTTGCCGTTGCAGGTGTTAGTTTAGCTCCCGAAGCTATGCCACTTCCGTATATAACTAAGGGCATGACAGGTACATCGCATGGTCCCAGCCCTTCAGGAACCAAGGACACACTCTGCCTCTGCCTCCTCCTCCTCCTCCCCTTCTGTGGAGGAGGAGGAAGATGAAGAGCCAATTGAAGCACTACCACCACGGCTACACTCGCGCCTCCGAAGCATTTACACTCCTATATCAACATACCTCCACCACTCTGCCGCCCTCCCATCCCTCGCTCTGTCGATCTTGTATTTCACAGTCCTGAGCTTCGGCGCACAGATGATAACCTACCTGCTAACGTCCGGCTACACCCCACTACACATTAGCAGCGTCCGCGGCATTTCTGTCCTGTTCGAGATCTCCGCCACCTGGCTCGCGCCACTGGTAATGTCACGTGTAGGTCCCATCCGGGGCGGTCTCTGGCTCGTGAGCTGGCAACTCCTCTGCATTTCCGGCGCCGTCGGCGCATTCTGGTTCTTGGAGAGTCCAAAGATGGCGGCTGGCGGATTGATTCTTGGAGTTGTACTTAGTAGGGTTGGGCTTTGGGGGTTTGATTTTTGTGTGCAGATTATCGTTCAGGGTGTTTGTCTCCCCTCCTCCTAATTGTGCCGCTGGCTGGGGCTGAATGGTGGGGAATGAATAGGAAGTGGAGCCAGAGTATCGAGGATCCTTCTCTGCCATGGAAGCCTCTGTGCAGAATGCGTTTGAATTGGGATCTTACGCGATGACGATAGTATTTGCGAAGCCGGCGGAGTTTAGGTATCCGGTCATCGCGAGTGCTGCTGCAGTATCACTCGCTGCGGGACTGTTTGCTAGCTTCGTGAGGAGGAGGAGGGGCCATCTTGTGCATACCCCTGCGTGCCTTGGTGGGATGGAAATTAAGCATAGACCAGAGGAGGGGTATCAGAGATTGGTGGGCTGAGGGATCTGGGAATGTTGTTCGTGGGGGCGGGGACGCAATTTGATACCCATTCTGTAATTGATATGTGATTTTGAGTAGTATATAGGTGTTGTAGGGTAACCAGGAGACAAAAGTGAGTGGCGAGATTGGTGACGTGGTAAACATTAGATACTTTGTGATACAAGCGGGCAGAGAGTAGCGAAATTACTACTATTTCTACAACGTACTTCTGCCAACCGGTGGTCCGGCAAACCGCTAGCACACCCCATGGACCTCCGGCTCCTCGCAGAAGGACCTAGTCACGAAGTGGGCAGAACCAATACCTACGCTTCTTCCAGCCCACCAAGGAAATATGCTTATCCACGAAGTTCTGCGAATGGACTACGATAACTCATTGGAGAAGTCACCTGAATTGGCGAGGTCGTTTCCGGTCACTCGGTCATCTCCCATTCGCTTCTACTGCCTCCTCGACAGATGCTCACTTGCGTAAACTGTTGGGGAACTTGTATGGAGAGCAGGGGGGGGATGAACTAGGATTGGAAAGAGGCAAGAAGAGAACTGGAGATGTAATGGAATTTCACTCATGTTTTTTCCCTTGCCATGATACTTGACATCGAAACGGTTCGTCACTTCTATCATAGGTCTTGGGACGCGCGCTAACCCCTACAGTTATCACTTTCCCGAAGGAAGGAAGGAAGGATTGGGAAGGTTCATTGAGCTTGAATCCAATTCGTTTGTAGGTATGATGCACCGTCAAGCTTAAACCACCATCACAAACCCTAACTGCACCGCCAAGCTCTGGACTGTGACTACACAGGACAGACCAACACGCGGTGATCCTAGACCTGAATTGGGGATACCCACCCGTGCCGCGGGACCCCGCCGGGATATCCTTTACTTTAGCTTGACTACTGGATGGGATCCTGGTAATCCCCACCGGTTGAGAAGAAGAAGAAAACCGAAATACGCTTGAGGTCTGTTCTTGGGGTAACCGAGATGTACTAACGGAAGACTCTCTGTGGGGAGGAGGAGGGCAGCTGGTGCTTATTGTCGTTTCTTCTACGGGAGGTCTCTCGATTGTTCGTATGGCCTGTTTTCTACGGGGTTGCTATTGCCCTTGTTTGAGACAATTCTGGGTTACTAGTATCATGGTTCTTGCTCTTGTATTGGTGATCCCTGTAAATCTGGTGTCATAAATGAGTATGGCAGATGGTAGGCGAGGATCGAGTGACTAATGATGACTTTGTCTGTTCGGGAAAACCCTCAGGA
>Ga0307513_10000256_pt1 | contig 76296 bp, 75 predicted proteins | sample 15_EM_MG_FD_202174 | JGI IMG/M metagenome (GOLD analysis project Ga0307513, IMG submission 202174) | Populus trichocarpa ectomycorrhiza microbial communities from riparian zone in the Pacific Northwest, United States - 15_EM | ecosystem: Host-associated > Plants > Roots > Unclassified | place...
TCTGTTCGACGTGTTCTTTGCGCATCACCGCTGCTTGACCATTGACCTCAGGCAGCCGGATAACTTCTAATGAAAACCGTCAACCATGTCCCCGCACACCTGTCCACTATGTGTCCGGTCTATACAGCGAAGCAAAAGAAAGTGAGTAGCCGCCGGGCTACCCCCGGCTTGCTGGCAAACCACAAACAGCTAAGTCAACCACAGCACTCCCCGAGCAACCCGTTATGCTCCCCCCATGGGTGAATTCGACCTGATCGCACGTTATTTCAAGCGCCCCGCAAAACGCGCTGTGCTGGGTATTGGTGACGACTGCGCGTTGTTGCAGCCGGCGGACGGCATGCAGCTGGCTGTCTCCAGCGACATGCTGGTGGAAGGCCGGCATTTTTTCCCCGATGTGGATCCTTTCACACTCGGCCACAAGGCCCTGGCCGTCAACCTCAGCGACCTCGCCGCCTGCGGTGCACAGCCGCTGGCCTTCACACTGGCGCTCGCACTGCCGCGCGCCGACGAAGCCTGGCTGGCTGCGTTTTCGCGCGGCCTGTTTTCAATGGCAGATGCCCATGGCTGCGAACTGGTCGGTGGCGACACCACGCAGGGGCCGCTGAACATCTGCATCACCGTGTTCGGTGAAGTGCCGCGCGGCCAGGCGCTGCTGCGCTCTGGCGCGTGTGCCGGGGACGACGTGTATGTCAGCGGTTCGCTGGGCGAAGCGCGGCTGGCACTTGACGCACTGCGGGACCATGCACTCCTGCCGGACGAACTGCTGGCGCTGGCCCGCGCACGCCTGGAGATGCCCACGCCACGCGTTGCGCTGGGCCAGGCGCTGCGCGGTATCGCCACATCAGCGATCGACGTGAGCGACGGCCTGCTGGGCGACCTCGTCCACATCCTGAAGGCATCGGGCGTGGGAGCCCGCATCGACACCTCCATCGCTATTAATTTAATAGCTGCCAGCGCACAAATAGCAAGGGCTGAGAGGCTTTTTTCCTATGAAAAAATGCTGGGCTACGTGCTGGCCGGCGGCGACGACTACGAGCTGGCCTTCACCGCGCCGGCTCCGTTCAGGCAGGCGGTGCAGGACGCGGCGCGCGAAGCGCGCACACCGGTAACCCGCATAGGCGTCATCGAACAGCTACCCGGCGTCCGGCTGGTTGATGCTTCCGGCCATCCCGTGCCCGGCCAGTTTTCCTCCTTCGATCACTTCGCGCGAGTGGGCAAGTAAGGCGCAGTTTCAGCGGGCAAGGCGGTCCGGGCGTTTCCAGGCTGGACACCTTCCCCAAAAAGGACCGCATCGCTCAGCGCTGCCGCCATGGCCTGGTAGCCTGCATCTCCGGGATGCAGGTGATCACCGGAATCCCAGGCGGGCAGCAGGCGCGCAGGATGCTGCGGGTCACGCAGCAGGGCGTCAAAGTCAGCCACGGCATCGAAAGCACCGCTGCTGCGCATCCATGCATTGATGGCACGGCGTTCCGCGTCTTTCGCTGGCGAGAAATGCCCTTCCAGCGGCGTGCCCTGCAAGGCGCCTTCGAACGGCAGCAGGGTCGCGCCCACGATGCGCACGCCTTGCGCACGCGCCCGCGCAATCAGCTGACGATAGCCGTCGATAACCTGCGCGGCGTCAACCGCCGGCGCGTCAGGCTCGAACGCACTGCCCGGCCAGCCGATGTCATTGATGCCCAGCAGCACAACCACGGTCCGTATGCCTGGCTGTGCCAGCACGTCGCGCGCCAGGCGCGCCGATGCGTTGGTACCCATGCCGTCCTTGAGCACACGGGCGCCGGAAATCCCTGCATTGAGCACTGCCACACGGGAGCTGGCCAGGCGCTCGGCCAGGAAATCTGGCCAGCGCCGGTTGGCGTCCATGGTGGAGCCGTTGCCGTCCGTGATCGAGTCGCCGAAGGCCACCACCACCCCTGCGTTTTCCGGCGAGTCCACCAGGAGGCCGCTGACAATGGCGCGGCTGGTAAGCACCCCAACCGGCTCAAAACCACGGGCGGCAACCACATTCCCGGCGCCCACGTAACTCTTTTGCCGCGCGTCCCAGTGAAAAGTTGACACGGCCGTCGGCCGGGGCAGATAGAGCGAAACCGCCACCTGGGCCAGCGGCGGCAGCGGCATGGTTACCGGGTCGCTGATGGCCTGCCCGCCCGGCGGGATACGCACCCCGGGGCGCCCGTTGAAGGTGAGCGGCCGGCCTGAATCCGGCTGGATCTCCTGCGCCGTTCCGGCCAGCGCCAGGTTCGCGGCGCCCACGGTCATGGCCTGGTCACCATATTCGTTGCTGAGCACCACACGCGCCCGCGCCCCTCCGAGGCTCACCCGCGCCACCTGGCGCAGTGTCTGGTCGGACAGATGAAACGGCACATTGACGGGCAGGACGAAATCACCCTTCCAGAGGGGCTGCTGGCTGGCGTGCCAGCTGGGAACCCAGTGGCCCGCGTCCGGGCTGTCGGCCGGGGTGCGGGCCCATGCCGGTGTGGCGGCCAGGGCAAGGGAGGTGAGCAAGACGGCCAGGGTTTTACTTAAAGACATTGGTTTCTCCAGGTGAACGGGCATGCAATCAACGAACGATAGGTTCTTCCTCACAAGAATGGAACAACCTAAAATTGCATACACCCCATTCAAAATTGGAATGCCATGGACACCCTGAAAGCCATGCGCACCTTTGTGCGCGCCGTCGACCTCGGCAGCCTGTCGGCCGTTGCGCGCGAGCTGGACAGTACCCAGCCGAACGTGAGCAAGGTGGTCGCGGCACTCGAGCGGGAGCTCGGTGCACGCCTGTTCGTGCGCAGCGCCAGAGGCCTGGAAGCCACGGACGAGGGCAAACGCTTTTACGGGCGTGCGCAGCGCATGCTGGAAGACTATGAAGAAGCTGTGGCGGAAACGCGTGCGACGCTGGCACGGCCTTCCGGTACCCTGCGCTTCAATGCACCGCTGGCGCTTGGCGAGCTGCGGCTCAATGCCCTGATGCTGGAATTTCTCCAGCTTTACCCCGACATCCGCATGGAGATGATCCTCAATGACCGCCTCGTCGATCTCACGGAAGAAGGCATTGACGTGGCCTTGCGGCAAAGCGACACGCTGCCGCCGAACGTGGTGGCACGCGAGATCGCCGTGTCAGACCGCTACCTGAGCTGTTCGCCCGCCTACCTCAAAAGGCGCCCGGCGATCAAGCGTCCCCAGGATTTGTCCAGCCAGGAGTACCTGGAGTTTGCCTGGGCGGCAACGCCGGGCTCCATCACGCTGATGAACAGCGGCAGTGACAAGATCAAAGTCAAGGTTGACGGCCGCTACCGCGTGAACAGTTCCATGGCCATCCGTGAGAGCCTGCTGGCCGGCGCCGGCGTGGGCCTGGCGCCGGCGTGGCTGGTGGAAGACCTCGTCGATACCGGCCGGCTGGTGCGCGTGCTGCCGCGCTACCGGGGCCTCGCACAGCGCGCCTACCTGCTGTATCCGTCGCGCCGCCACCTGCCGGCCAGAACCCACGCCCTGCTCGACTTCCTGGCCCTGCGCCTGCCGCAGATCGCCGGCTTCGCGCCGGTACGCGCCTGAGACCTGCAAGCCCGCCCAGGCTCAAACCGTTGCTGCCTGCCGCCGGGCCAGCTGCGTTTTCCCGTTGTAGCCCCAATCAGACGCCGGCAGCTCGCGCACCACCACATAGCTGGCTTCTTCCAGCGGGCCGCCGCCACCCAGCTGGTGCTCCAGCTCGGCAAATGCGGCTTTGATAAACGCCGCTTTCTCTTCTGCGGTGTTGGTACCTGCGGTGATGCTGATCTCCAGTAGCGCCGTGGGCCGCTGCACGTCCTTGCTGTCCACATACCACCGCGCCGCGGGCAGGTCTTCGATCATGACCGCAGTCACTTCGCGCCGTTTGCCCAGCAGGCGTTCGGTGAGCGAAGTCAGCTCCTGCGCGAGCCGCTGGTAACGCCCGGGGTTTTGCAGCGGGGCCACTTTCAGGTTCAGGGTCGGCATTTCAGGCCTCCCGGGGCAATTGCAGCGCTGAAGGACGGCGCAGGGCGTGGAAGGCACGCGAGGCCGCCCGCCCCGTCTGGTGCCAGAAGGCGCTGATCGCCTGCCGGCGCAGCTCCAGGGCTGCACGCATTGCGGCATCGTGCAGGCGCTGGTAGTTTTCGTGGTGAAGTTCGCTGTACATGGTGTGTCCTTTCGTAGCGGTGTTGGTGCTGGCAACTTTAGGCAAGGCACCGCCCGCGGGAAACCGTGCGCCGCGCAATTGGGTTTTGCAAACGCTGCAAAGGCAGCGCGCGCAGGCTGGTTACCATGGCAGCATGCGCGACCTCAGCTTTGACGACATGCACCTTTTTGCCCGTGTGGCCGAACTCGGCACACTCTCGGCCGTGGCGCGCGAGCGCGACGTACCGGTCAGCCAGATTTCGCGCACGCTGGCGCGCATCGAAAAAGCCTGCGGCGCCCGCCTGATCCACCGGTCCACCCACGGGCTGACGCCAACCGTCGAGGGCCAGACCTTTCTGCAGTACTGCCGCCGCCTGACCGGCACGCTGGACGAGCTCGAGGGCGAGTTTGCGAGCCAGTCGCGCCAGGCCAGCGGCTGGGTGCGCGTGGCGGCCAGCACGGTGGTGGCCGAGTACCTGCTGATCCCCAGTTTCGAAACCCTGCAGCAGCGCCACCCCAAGCTGAACGTCGAGCTGCAGGTCGAAGACCGGCTGGTGGACATGGCGCACGACGGCATCGACATCGCCATCCGCACCGGTACGCCACCGACCGACACCGTGGTGGCACGGCAGCTCGGTACGCTGGGGCGCCGGCTGTACGCCACGCCCGGCTACCTGCAGGCCCACGGCGCGCCCAAGCACCCGGACGAATTGCATCAGCACCGGCTGATCACCAACAGTGTGGTCACCATGCTCAACCGCTGGCCGTTTGTGGTCGATGGCCAGCCCGCTGTGGTGGTGGCCGAGGGCCAGTGGCGCTCGGGCAGCACCGGCATCACCGCGCGGCTGGCGCTGCAGGGCCTGGGCATCTCGCGTTTTGCCACCGTGGTGGCCGAGCCGCTGGTACGGCAAGGCCTGCTGGTGCCGGTGCTGCCTGATTTTGTGGACGAACAACCCAGCCCCATCTACGCCGTGACGCTGACGAACCGTCACCGCCTGCCCAAGATCAAGGCCTGCATCGACCACTGGGTCACGTGGTTCGCCCATGCCGAAGGTGTCCAGCACGCGCGCGGCCGGCAAGTATAAATAACCTTCCTGATGTTTCCCGATTCACAGCCCCCGCCCCCCGAAGTCCGGCAATTGCTGGCCAGCGCCACCCGGCTCGAAACGCCCTGCGGCAGCGGCAGCATGGTATGGCACCGCTGGCAGCCCGAACCCGCTCAGCCAGCCGGCCCTCAGCGGCCCGTGGTGCTGCTGCACGGGGGCAGCGGCAGCTGGACACACTGGCTGCGCAACATCGAAGCACTGGTGCGCGCGGGGCGGCCGGTGCTGGCCGCCGACCTGCCGGGTTTCGGGGATTCGGCGCCGCCTTCCACCGGCAACGATGCCGATGCGTTGCCGGCACCGGTGGAAGCCGGCCTGCAACTGCTGCTGGGCGATGCGCCCTGCGACCTGGTGGCGTTTTCCTTTGGCGGCATGGTGGCCGGTTTTCTCGCGGCGCAGTGTCCCGCGCGGGTGGCGCGCCTGGTGCTCGTGGGTTCGCCCGGCCTCGGCGTGGCCTCGAGAAACACCGTCACGCTCACCGCCTGGCGGCACCTGCCGGACCCGGCCGCACGCGAGGCGGTGCACCGCAGCAACCTGGCCGCGTTGATGCTGTACCGGCCCGAGGCCATCACAGCCCTGGCGCTGCGCCTGCACAGCGACAACACCCTGCGCGACCGCATGAAAGGACGGCGCCTGGCCTATACCGACATCCTGGCGCGTACATTGCCCGATGTGCGTTGCCCGGTGTACGCACTTTATGGCCGCGAAGACGCGCTCTACCGCGGGCGGCAGGAAGCGCTGGAGCAGGCCCTGCAGTCAGCGCCCGATTTCCGCGGCTTGCAGTGGATAGAAGGTGCCGGGCACTGGGTGCAGTTCGAGCGGCCGCAGGCCTTCGATGCCGTGCTGCTGGCCATCCTGAATGAAAGCGCGTGACGGGTTCACTATGAAAAACATAGCTGACTTCTTCCGCGCTGATTGGGCTGGTGGCCATTTTCATCAACAAACCTGGGGGCGAAACGTGCCCGCGGCTGTAGCCGCAAGGCTCCGCGGCTCCTTCAATAGAACTCCATGACGCCCTTGAACGAATCCCCTGTTTCCCGGAACGCGCCCGATACACCGCCGCACCGGCCCACGGCCCGCTTCATGCTGGCCCACCCTGCGCACCTGATCGCGCTGGGTTTCGGCTCGGGCCTGAGCCCGGTTGCGCCGGGAACGGCGGGCACGCTCTGGGCCTGGCTGGCTTTCGTGGCCATGACGCCCTGGCTGACGGCGCTGCAGATGGGGTTGCTGATTGCCGCGTCCCTGCTGCTTGGCGTGTGGGCCTGCACTGTCACTGCAAAAAACATGCACATTGCCGACCCTGGCTGCATCGTCTGGGACGAGGTGGTGGCCTTCTGGCTCATCCTCTGGCTGGTCATGCCGGTGGACTGGTGGGGCCAGTTGGCGGCATTCGTGCTGTTCCGCTTTTTTGACGCGGTGAAGTTCGGCCCGACGGCCTGGGCCGACAGGACGTTCAAGGGCTTCGGCTGGCGCGGCGGCTTCGGCATCCTGCTGGACGACCTGGCGGCCGCCTTCTGCACGCTGCTGGTGATCGCCGCCTGGAGATTCTGGTGAAACCCACAACGCTATCGAATAGTGAGCTGACTGCGCTCGCGCTTGCTGGGCAGGTGTCCGATTTGCTGCTTGAAAAAGGCTGGCTGCTGGCCACCGCCGAAAGCTGCACCGGCGGCATGATCTCCGCCGCTTGCACCGACCTGGCCGGCTCCAGCAACTGGTTCGAACGCGGCTTTGTCACCTATTCCAACGAAGCCAAAACCGACATGCTGGGCGTGGACGCCGCGCTGATTGCCGCACATGGCGCCGTCAGCGAGGAAGTGGCACGCGCCATGGCTGCCGGCGCCATCACCCGTTCCCGGGCCCGTGTCGCCGTGGCGGTGACCGGTGTCGCCGGCCCCACCGGCGGCAGCCGGGCCAAGCCGGTCGGCACCGTGTGGTTCGGCTTTATGGTCGACGGCCAACCCAGCAGCGAGCTGCAGCGCTTCAGCGGCGACCGCGCCGCGGTGCGCGCCGCCACCGTGCAGCACGCGCTGCAGCGGCTGGTGCAACTGCTGGCCAGCAAGCCATAAGCCCGCCCTTCAGGTCTTGATCAGGTGCGCCTCCACACCGCGCCGCGGTGCAGGCCCGACGGCCGGCGCATAACCCAGCCTTGTCCAGATCTGCACCGTGTAGCGCGGCGGCGGTGCCTGCAGCAGGGCGTGGATGTCGGCATAGGTCCCGGCCTGTTCGGGGTATTCCTGCAAGGCCTGCGACAGCGGCTGCATGGACAGGCCCTGCGCGGTTGCGGCCAGCTGTGCGCGGGCATAGGCCCGGCCGGCGTTGACCTGGGTCTTGCGGCCGTTGCCTTCGGTCACCATCCAGAAAAATGCCGGCGTGGTCGCAATCTTCGCGTTGAAGTCCTTGACTTGCCCGGTGGTGGCCGTGTCATCCGGCCCCGGCGCCTTGCTGCGGTCGAACAGGCCAAGTGCCGTCAGCGTACGCACCATCGGCGTGTTGATGCTCAGGCCATCGCGGTGTTCGGCAATTTCGCGCGGGCCAACGCGCAGCACCTTGAACGATTCCAGGATGGTCCTGGGCGTGACGAGTTCGATGCGCCAGGCTTCACTCGCGATGGCACGGTGTTTCTGCAGGACATCGGGCTGCGCCGGACCGACAAAGCCGGTGCGGACCGGATGCGGCGCAACACTCGCGGCAATGGCCTGCACGGCAGCCGGGGCAGGCTCGCGCAGCTCATAGGCCTCGCGGTTGGTGCGCCGCATGAGGATGTGGGCGAACAGCGGGTCCGGCTTCACGGCAGCATCCGGGCTCAGGCGAATGCGTGCCACCGGCCGCTTGTCCAGCACGGCCGGGCCGAACTCGCCCTGCGGGAAGAGCGCGATGTCGGCGCGCAGGCCTTTCTGCCGCGCAGCCAGGTCCAGCAGCTCCAGGAAGGTGCCCTGGCTCATCATGATCTGGCGCGACAGCGGGTCAGTCTCGGGCAGCAGGCGCGTGAGGTCGCAATACAGCGTGATCTCGTCCGGCTGGCGCAGGTCCACCAGCCAGGACTGCAGGTTGTGCGAATGCGGTGCCAGGATGGCGTAGCTGAGAATCCAGTGCCGCACATCGGCGGTATCGGCGGCGGGGCCGCGCCAGGCAACGACGGCTTCCGGCGGCAGTTCGGTCGAGCAGCCGGCCAGGCCGGCAGTGGCGCCCAGCACCACCCCGCCACCGGCCAGACGAACAAAGTTCCGGCGGTTCATCACGCTGTTCATGAGGCGCTCCTTTCAAAAGCTTGCATCGTCACCGTATCGTTTTTCACGGAGATCTCTTTGCGCGGTGTCAACAGGCCCAACTCTGCCAGCGCCGTGCGCAGCGCTTGAGGAAACGGGGTATTCGGCTCGGCGCCAGTCAACGCTGCCATGCGGTTGTTGACCAGGGCGTGCGGCGTGTGCCACTGGTAACGCATCTCGCACAGCGCCGCCACCTTCGGCAGCGCCAGCCCGAGCGCGCGCATCAGCAGCCAGGACATCGAGCTCACGCGCAGCTTGCTGCCGGCGGGTACCCAGCCCTGCTCCCGGGCAATCTCGCCCATCGCATCGGCCCAGTCCTGCCCGGTCAGCCGGTAGCCAGCAAAGTGCAGCATCTCGAAGGCCGGCAGGTTGTGCCTGCGCCCGGCCACCTCGACAAAGCTGCGTGCCATGTCGGGCAAATAGGCCCAGGCGGTCGGCACGTTCATCGGCCCCGGGTAGGTGAGCTCGCCGCGCCGGATGTCCTTGACCATGACTTCGTCCAGCCAGGAGCCTGTGCCGCTGCCAAAAAAATCGCCGCCGCGTATCACCACGGCTTTCATGCGCCCATCCTGTGTGGCTGCGCGTACCTGCGCTTCGCTGGCGATGCGCATGCGGCCCTTGAAAGTGCTGGCCGCCTGCGCCGTGTCTTCGCGCAGCAGCGCCGGCATGGTCTCGCCGAAGTTGTACACGCTGGCCGGCAACATCAGCGTGGCACCCAATGCACGCGTCACATCGATGGCAGCCTGGGTCAACCCGGGCAAGTCGCGGCGCCAGGCCTTGTGCGTGTAAAGCGGGCTCAGGCCCTGCACAACGACTGTGGCGCCATGCGCAGCAGCGGTGAGGCGGGCGGTGTCGCCCGGCTCGGCGGCCAGCCATTGCATGCCGGGAATGGCTGGGTCGCTGGCGCCTGGACGCAGCTGGGCGAAAACCTGCCAGCCGGCCTGCGCAAAGGCCCGGGTGGCTGCCATGCCAAAACGCCCGCGGGCGCCGAGGATGAGAACGGTGGAAGGCTGTGTCATGAAAAGCTCCTGAAAAAGTGATCGATGGGGGTGATTGTGAAAACTTCCGGGCTGCTCGACAATCCTCTAACGCTTCACATCAGGTATTCACAAATGAATAACAACTTCGACTGGCGCCTGGTGCGCTCTTTCCTGGCGGCGCTGGACCAGGGCAGCCTGCTCGGTGCAGCGCGGGTGCTGAAAGCCAGCCAGCCCACCATCGGCCGGCATATCGCCGAGCTGGAGTCGCAGCTCGGCGTGCTTCTGTTCGAGCGCACCGGCCGCGGCCTGCTGCCCACACCCACCGCGCTGCAGCTGGCCGACGCGGCCCGCGCCATGGACAATGCCGCCAACCAGCTGGCGCGCCAGGTGTCGGGTGCCGAGGCCGGCATTTCGGGCACCGTGCGTATCACGGCCAGCCAGCCGGTGGCCTGCTTTGTGCTGCCGCCCGTCCTGGCGCAGATGCGCCTGGCCCTGCCCGACATCCAGGTGGAACTGGTCGCCAGCAACGCGGTCAGCAACCTGCTGCGGCGCGAAGCCGACATTGCCCTGCGCATGGTGCAGCCGGACCAGGCCAGCCTGGTGGTCAAGCGCATCGCGAAAATCACCCTCGCCACCTACGCGCACCGCGACTACCTGCGCCGGCGCGGCACACCGAAACAGCCGCAGGACCTGCTGAACCACGACCTGGTGGGCAGCGACCGCGACGAAGCCATCGTCCGCGGCATGGCCGGTTTCGGCCTGCCGGTGACGCGCGAGTCCTTTGCGTTTCGCTGCGACGACCTGATCGCCTACTGGGAGGCGGTGCGCGCCGGCCTGGGCATCGGCTTTGTGGCCGACTACCTCGCGGCCACCGATAAGGACGTGGTGGCCGTGCTGCCCATGATCAAGGTGCCGCCCATCCCGATCTGGCTGACGGTGCACCGAGAGATCCGCACCAGCCGGCGCATACGCGCGGTGTATGACTTTTTGAGCCATGCGGTGCCGAAGGCATTTTGAGTTTTACGGGCAGGAACTTGCATTCATAATCAGGCGCGGCCAGGCTTTGTGCTTGATGACCGCCAACAACAAAACCGGGAGAAAACCATGTCTGTTCGCCTTGTCCTGTCCACCCTTTTACTGGCCGCCGCACCAGGCGCGCTGTTCGCGCAAGCCATGCCCGAAGGCTTTCTTTGCTGCAACCTGCGCACCGATGGCAAATGGATCACCGACATCAACTACACCGGGAAGGGCAGGCGCATGTTGCCGCCCGGCACGCCGGCCAAGGTCCTGGGTTACGGCCGACATCGCGTCATGACGGAAATTGACGGCGCCTCCCAGGTGCTGGGCAACGACTACAGCCGCAACCTCCCGCTGGACCAGTTTGCGCAGCGTTACGTGGTGGCTGTGAACCCGCAAATCCGGATCAGCACCTTCGATCCCCGCACCCGCGAGGCCATCAAGACCGCGCGACTGTTCAACGGCATGACCCGCGAGCAGGTGCTGATGTCCGTCGGTTACCCCATCAGCGACGAAACGCCCAACCTGGACACGCCCATCTGGCGTTACTGGCTCGACACATCCGAAGAATTCCAGGTGGTGTTCGATGCGCAGGGCATCGTCAAGGAAGTGGGTGCGCTGCCACTGTCGCGCCCCCGGATACTGATGGAATAACACGGCTCGCACCAAATCCTTGCGCACCGTGGGTGGTTGCCGCGCCACATCGGTGGCAGCCCGGGACTTCAGGTCAAATCAGGCTTTGGCCCTTTTCAGTCGGGTCCAAGTCGCTATTATTTATATAGCACAAGATCAATGCAGGCCTTGCTGGACGCCTGCGCCTACCGGAGTCGTTCATGCCTTGGGTTCTGCTGTTCATTGCCGGCCTGTTTGAAGTGACCTGGGCCATCGGCCTGAAGTACACCGAGGGCTTTACGCGCTTCTGGCCCAGCGCCGCCACTTTGGCCGCCATGACACTCAGTATCGTGCTGCTGGGCCTGGCCATGCGCACACTTCCTGTCGGCACGGCCTATGCGGTGTGGACGGGCATTGGCGCGGTGGGCACCGTGATCCTGGGCATCGTGCTGTTTGCCGAGCCGGCGACGGCGGCGCGGCTGGCCTGTGTGGGCCTGATCGTGGCGGGCATTCTCGGCCTGAAACTCACGAGCGCGGTATAACGGCGCAACAGGCAGCGCACGTCCGTCTTCCCGTATGTAAAGTAGGTAGTGCCCCTGCGGTGCCGGCCCGGTGGGACGTGTAGAGTTGTTCTGTTTTCGGCCGGAAACACTCGCAGCACAGCCAGCGGGTTTGACAAGGATTGAATGCTGATACGACGCTGGTTCCAGACGCTTTGCCGCCGCAGCCCTGCAGCGGGCCGCGTGTGGATGCTCCTCCTGCTGTGCGCGCCCTGCGCGCAGGCGCTGGAGTTCAGCTACGGCAACCCGTTTCCCGAGGGCCCGCTGGCCGGCGTGGCCCGCGGCCTGACGATCAGTGGCGAACTGGTGACCGGTGACACGGCCCGGTTGATCGCACTGATGCGAAGCAGGCCTGCCGACACCTGGCACGCGCTGGGCCGGGTGGAACTGGCCATCACAGGCGGCGACAGCACGGAAGCCCTGCTGCTGGCCGACACGCTGGCTGTCCTGTACCCGCACATGGTGGCCACGGCCGACTGCGCCGGCGTCTGCACCACCGTCTGGCTGTCGGGCGCCTGGCGTCTCCTGCCCAGCGGGCGCATCGGCCTGCAGAAACCCACCCCCACGCCCGCCACCAACACCGGCCCCAAAGATGCGCCTCCGCCCTATGACGTGCATGCAGACCAGTTGCGCCATTACCTGCTCAAACAGGGCCTGCCCCCACCGGTTTACCAGCGCTGGATGGCTGCACGCGGCAACAATGTCTATTGGCTCTCGGGCCAGGAGGTCAATGCCACCGGCATCTGGCCGCCCTACTACTACCAGAGGCTTTCGGCCCAGTGTCCACCCCTGAACACCAGCGACGAGTCCTACCATGCACTGCGGCGCTGCGCGGCCCGGCTGGTCATCAGCCAGAAAGCCTTTGCCTTCGACAAGCTGCTGGCGGGTGTGAACGACCCCTGGTGGAATGACAACAAGGATGTTTTGCGCAATGCGCCGCGGTAGGGATGTTGCCCCCACGCTTGTCACTGCGTGTACTGCGCTGCCCCCCGAGGGGGCGCTGCGCCTGCGGACTGGCAGAGCCAGATCCGCGGCCCCTGCTGGGCTGAATACCCCACGCGCGCTAACATGGGCGTATCAGCCTTTCTGAACATCACCCAAGGAGTTTCTGTGCGATCCATTCTCTGTGCCAGCGTTTTATCCCTCTGTGTTTTGCCTGCCGCTTGGGCGCAGGCCGATGCGGCCGCGGCTGCAGCCGCGAAGGAGGCCGGTGCGTCCGTCACCGCCAGCGGGCTGGTTTACCGCTCATTGAAGGACGGCAGCGGTGCCAGCCCAGCGGCCACAGATACCGTCAAGGTGCACTACCGCGGCAGCTTTCCCGATGGCCGCGAGTTCGACAGCTCTTACTCCCGCAACGAGCCGACGGAGTTTCCGCTGAACCGCGTGATTGCCTGCTGGACCGAAGGCGTACAGAAGATGAAGGTGGGCGGCAAGGCCAAGCTGACCTGCCCGGCGGCGATTGCCTACGGCTCGCGCGGTGCGGGCGGCGTGATTCCGCCGAACGCCACGCTGCAGTTCGAGATTGAACTGCTTTCCATAAAGTAGCCCCCCACGGTCGCTCACTGCGTGTAGCTCCCGAGGCCTTGCAGGCCGCGGCTCGCGAGACGCTTCGCCTCTGTCGCCTGTCCAAAGCTGCTCAAGCAGCTTTAGAGCCGCAGGCTTCAGCCCCTCGGGGGCCGCTGCGCCTGCGGGCCGGCGAAGCCGGACCCGCGGCCCCTGCTTGCATTTCTACTCCTGCAATGCCTCTCAGTCCTGCAGGCCCGCCGTGATCTCGTAGGAGCGCAGGCGCGCCTTGTGGTCGAAGATCTGTGAAGTGATCATCAGCTCGTCAGCGCCGGTGCGGGCAACAAATGCTTCCAGCGCATGGCGTACCGTGCCCGGCGCGCCTATGGCCGAGCAGGACAGCGTTTGCTCAAGAATGGCGCGCTCGGGCGGTGTGAGCCGCTCCTCGTAGCCGGCCACCGGCGGCTGCAGGCGCGAGGGCCGGCCGCTGCGCAAATTGACAAAAGCCTGCTGCATGGAAGACGACAGCAGCTGCGCCTGCTCGTCGCTGTCTGCCGCAAACACGTTGAAGCCCAGCATCACATGCGGGCGCGCCAGTTGCTCCGAAGGACGGAAACGGCTGCGGTACACCTCCATGGCCTGCATCATCTGCGCCGGCGCGAAGTGCGAAGCAAAGGCAAATGGCAAGCCGAGCTGGGCCGCCAGCTGCGCGCCGAACAGGCTGGAGCCGAGAATCCACACCGGTACCTTCAGCCCGGCGCCAGGCACGGCACGCACACGCTGGCCTTCGGACACCGGCTCGAAGTAGTTCATCAGCTCCACCACATCCTGCGGGAACTCGTCGGGATTGGCATTCAGGTCGCGCCGCAAGGCTCGCGCGGTCGCCTGGTCCGAGCCTGGCGCCCGGCCCAGCCCCAGGTCGATGCGGCCGGGAAACAAGGACTCAAGTGTGCCGAACTGCTCAGCAATCACCAGCGGCGAATGGTTGGGCAGCATGATGCCGCCGGCGCCGACCCGGATGCGCGTGGTGCCACCGGCCACATGCGCCATGACTACCGCCGTGGCGGCACTGGCAATGCCGGCCATGCCATGGTGCTCGGCCAGCCAGTAGCGCTGATAGCCCCAGCGTTCGGTGTGCTGCGCCAGGTCCAGGGTATTGCGCAGGGATTGCGCGGCATCGCCGCCCTCCACGATGGGGGAGAGGTCCAGAACGGAAAATGGGATCATGCTTGGACAGATGGGTGGGGTTGGCGCCTTGTCAATGCGCAAGACAGCAGTCTAGGCAATGGGCCGCCCGGGTGCATTGCTTCCCCGCTTTGACCCCGACGCCGGCTAGGAGTCTGCGCGGCAGAAGGCGTCGAAGCGAAAAGTGGCCCCGGCGAGCACAGTTTTTGCGGGGTTTGCAGCGCCATAGCCGTAGCTATGGGGCAAAAAGCGGGTGAAAAATGGGCCGTCGCGGCCGCTTTGCAGCCGACGTTCCTTCTGCCGCGCAGGCTCCTAGGGCTTCGAAACCTGCGTGACAGCAGGAAGGTTTCCGTGTGTAGACAGACGGTGTACGATTTCCCCGGCCCAGACTCTCCTTTGCGAAAGTGTTTATGAACCCCAACGAGCAAACCCTGGAAAAGTTCTACAGCGCCTTTGCGCGTCTGGATTCGGACAGCATGGCCCAGTGTTATGCGGCCGATGCCTCTTTTGACGACGAGGTGTTTTCGCTGCGCGGGCATGAGCAGGTCACGGGCATGTGGCACATGCTGTGCGATGCCACCAAGGCCAAGGGACGCGATGTATGGAAGCTGCAATACAGCGGCATCCACGCCGACACTGAAGGCGGCCAGGCGCACTGGGAAGCCGACTACCGCTTCAGCGCCACCGGCCGCATGGTGCACAACATCATCGACGGGCGTTTCAGCTTCACCCCGCAGGGCCTGATAGCCACCCACCGTGACCGCTTCGACTTCTGGGCCTGGTCGCGCCAGGCGCTGGGCACGCCGGGCTTGCTGCTGGGCTGGACGCCTTTCCTGCGCAGCAAGGTGCGCGCAACCGCTGCGGCCAACCTGCAGAAATACCTCGCCGGCCGGCAACAGAAGGGGCGTTGAGCATGGCCTCCACATTACCCGACGCCTGGTTTGAAGGCTTTGAAGCACGCGACTTCGAAGTCAACGGCACCTCCATCTTTGCCCGCTACGGCGGCAACGCCGCGGGCCCGACCCTGCTCCTGCTGCACGGTTTTCCGCAGTGCCATGTGATGTGGCACCGTGTGGCGCAGGCCCTGCAGGCGCGCTTCTTCCTGGTGTTGCCCGACCTGCGCGGTTATGGTGACTCGTCCAAGGTGGCGGGCCTGCCCGACCACAGCAACTACAGCAAGCGCAATATGGCGCAGGACGCGCTCGCCGTGATGGACACGCTGGGCCGCGGCAATTTTTACCTGTGCGGCCACGACCGCGGCGGGCGGGTCGCGCACCGCCTGGCCGTGGACCACCCCGGCCGCGTGGACAAGCTGTGCCTGATCGACATCGCGCCCACGCTGGACATGTACAACGCCACCGACATGCGCTTTGCAACGGCTTATTACCACTGGTTTCACCTGATCCAGCCCAACCCGCTGCCCGAAACCATGATTGGCGGCAACGCGGTGGCCTACCTGCATGCCAAGCTGGGCGGCTGGGGCAGCAGCGGCCTGAGTTATATCGAGCCCGAGGCGCTGATTGAGTACGAGCGCTGCTTCTGCACACCCGAAGCCATTCACGCCGCCTGCGAGGACTACCGCGCCAGCGCTGCCATCGACCTGGTGCATGACCGCGAAAGCCGGGCCCGCGGCGAGAAGATTGCCTGCGACACGCATATCCTCTGGGGCGAGCGTGGTGTGGTGCACAAGCTGTTTGAACCATTGGCCCTCTGGCAAGCCCAGTGCGCCGGCATTGTCAGCGGCCAGCCCATGCAAGCCGGCCATTTCATTCCCGAGGAATTACCACTGGAAACCGCCCACGCGCTACACCAGTTTTTCAACTGATCATCATGTCGCTCTACACCGCTGAAGTTTTATGGCTGCGCAACGAAGGTGACTTTGCGGGCAACCGCTACAGTCGCCGGCACCTGCTGCGGTTTGATGGCGGCCTGGAAGTGCCGGGCTCGTCCTCGCCGCACGTGGTGCCGCTGCCGATGTCCGATGCCTCCGCACTGGACCCCGAAGAAGCCTTTGTGTCCTCGCTGTCGAGCTGCCACATGTTGTGGTTTCTGTCGATCGCGGCGAAACACAAGTTCTGTGTGGACCGCTATTTCGATGCGGCAACAGGTGTCATGGAAAAAAACGCCGAAGGGAAGGTGGCCATGACTGTTGTCACGCTGCACCCCGACGTGACATTTTCCGGTGAACGCCAGCCCACACGTGAAGAGCTGGACCAGCTGCACCACAAGGCGCACGATGCCTGCTTCATTGCCAACTCGGTCAAAACCGAGGTGCGCTGCGAGCCGGTGTACGGTGCTCTGGCATGAGTCGCCCAGCCGGCGGCCCGTGCGGCACCGGTACATGGGCAGCGTCCTGCGCTGCCACCGCAGTCCTGGCCTGCGCCTTCCCGCCATCAGCAACGGCCCAGGAAAGCCAGTGTTATGGCGAGATCAACAGGGGGCGCATCGAAGGCTCGGTGCAGGTTCCACCCAGGGGGCCCAACTTCGAGGTCATCGGCTGGAGCGGCGCGGCCCGCCGTACCTTCGTGCATTCGGCGGTGAAGACAATCCTGGAGCAGGCCTATGCGGCCACCGCTGAAGCTATTCCGGATTCGGTTTTCCTGATCGGCGAGACGGGGCTGGCTGGCGGAGGCCCGATCACGAATCACCACACCCACCAGCGCGGCACGTCCGTAGACCTGTTCGTGCCCGCAAAAAACGCGGACGGCAAACGCGTGCTGATCCCCAGCCGGCTCGACAACGGCTTCGGCTACAAGTCCCGCTTTGGCGCCGATGGAAAGTCTGCGGACTCCTCCGTCACCATCGACTTTGAAGCGCTCGCCGAACTCATCTACCAATTGAGCGAGACGGCCAAAAAGAATGGCTATGGCGTTAACCGGGTCATCCTTGTGCGCGAGCTGCAGCTCAAACTTTTCGGCACCCGGCGTGGCTCGTATCTGCGGTGGAAGGTCAACTTCTGGGACGACCCCGGCGCACGCCACGACAACCACATCCACGTCGACTTTGCCATTCCCTGCAAGCCGCTTTGATGCGGTAGCCGGCCTACCATTGGCGTTTAATGACGATTTCAGCAAAGTGCATTTTCTTCAGCAACTCACCGCCTTTCCGACATGACCTCTCCTCTTCGCATACGCCCGATTGAACAAACCGACTTCCAGGCCTGGACACCACTTTGGGACGGCTACAACGCTTTTTATGGCCGCGAGGGCAAGACCGCGCTGGCCCCGGAAATCACACAAGCCACCTGGCAGCGCTTTTTCGATCCGGCCGAACCCGTCTTTGGATTGGTGGCAGAAAGCAATGGCCAGCTGCTCGGGCTGACGCACTACCTGTTTCACCGTAGCACCACACGCATCGAGCTCACCTGCTACCTGCAGGACCTGTTCACCGCCCCCTCCGCGCGCGGCCAAGGTGTCGGGCGAGCGTTGATCCAGGGTGTGTACGAGCGCGCGAAAGCCGCAGAGATCAAGCGGGTGTATTGGCAAACACACACCACCAATTCGGCCGGGCGGCTTCTTTATGACAAAGTGGCCAAACACATGGGATTTATTGTTTATTCGCAGGATGTTTGATAACTGCGGCGCTGTACTAACAGCAGCCTGATTGGAAACGCCGAGGCGATCCGTAGGCTACTTCGATTTGCTACGCAACAGATAGCTGGTGGCGCCCGTATCCATTGCGCAGAGAGCCAAAACACCCATCAATCCACCCATCAGCACGTTGAAGACAAAAAGGGGGGTTGTGATTTAAATTGGGTCAGGCATCATCCAGAATTTGTCCCACTCACTACGGAGCAATGCATGAAGAAAACCTACCACGGCAGTTGCCACTGCGGCGCAGTACGCTACGAGGCAGATATCGATCTGAGCACCGGCACGGGAAAGTGCAACTGCTCCATCTGTACGAAGACGAGGAACTGGGGCATCACTATCAAGCCCGCTGATTTCCGCCTGCTTTCCGGCGAGTCTGATCTGAGCGGCTACCAGTTTGGAACGAAAAGTGCACATCACCTGTTTTGCAAACATTGCGGTGTTCGCCCGTTTGGCCGCGGATACATCGAGCAGATCGGCGGAGACTATGTCTCCATCCAGGTGGGCACGCTCGACGATGCGACGCCCGAGGAACTCCTGCAAGCGCCTGTCAAGTTCTTCAACGGACGAGACAACAGCTGGTGGACGGAGCCCGCGGAGACGCGGCACTTGTAGGCAGTACCCCGCAGAGAGCGCCGCGGGCCGAAGCGATTCGCTACAAATTTAATAGCTGCTGGTGCCCGTATCCATTGGGCCAACTGCCGAAAACGTCAGGAATTTTTCCTGTTCTGTGCATCGGAAGCTCAAAAAGGCGATTTGCGGTGTTTCGCAAAATTTTTATACCTGTATGAATTTTGCAGCGTATTGCTGTAAAACTCAACAGCCACGCCATTCGTAGGAGAGTTTGATGCCCAAGTTAAACTGCAGCCGCCAAGCTAGACATTAAGAGCAAGGAATCGACGTATGAAGCGGATCATGTACATCGAGAACAAAACAGGTGGCTTGAGCGGCCCTAGCCGCATTGGCTGGGTGGAGATGTCTCGCTCGACGCGCTCGTACACGTACGCGGGAAGGCGTTTCCTGAAAACGAAGTCCGGCTACAAATACAACTGCATCGAGGAAGAGACCGGGGCGCATTACTGGATCTCTGGCCCTAAGAAAAAAGGCGGAGATTCGCTGTACGGGAGCGCTATCCACATCGATGACGACGCGAGGATTGAGTACTGGATGGAGGTTCGAGGCCAGCCGGAATTCATCCATCTGCAGCAATCCAGGTAGCGAGACATGTTTCACATTTCGCTCGGCGCGAACACGCGGCAGTTGCTGTGTGCCGGGCAGCTTCGACGTTAGGGCTCATATGGCCGCCGAAATCGTCACTACCATCATCGCCGCCTCTGGAGCAATTGTCTTAGCCGGCGCCACGTACTGGTTTACCAAGAAGCGAGAGCGAGAGGCTGAGCTTCGCAAAGAAAAACTCGAACACTACAAAGATTTCGTGGCCAGTCTGAGTGGCATCATTTCGGGAGAAGCAACGCAGGAGAGTCAGCGGTCGTTTGCGCGAGCTTGCAACCGGCTAAACCTGATCGCACCGCAGGCCGTCGTAAGGGCACTTCAAGAGTTTCAGCAGGAAATCAAGGTCAGCAATCATGACAAGAGCAATGAACGGCATGACCGTCTCATGTCCAAGCTCTTCTACGAAATGCGGAAGGATCTTCAGGTAACGCCAAGAGACAAAAATGAGTCCTTCGTGTTCGGCCTGTGGGCTTCGGGAGTTCAATCGAATAAGCCCTAGCCCTTCCATCGAGGAGACGTTCCAAAGACCGCTTCGCGCCCTTTGGCCCGCACTTCATGTCAAACATCAGGCATCGCACTCCAAGCATTTATCACATGCCATCCATTCACCAATGTGAACTTCCGCCCGGAGCACTCCTCGAAAAGTATCACCACGGGGGAGCGTATGCGGATTGCTACGTCACGCAGATCGCGCGACACGTTTCCCAAGCCGAGTATGTAGAAGCCTTTTACACAACACCCTTGTTCAAGCTTGAAAGGCTGCTTCTTGCATGGCTTGTTTCGAAACCCTCGACAGACGCCCAGGCCAGTCAACTGGCCTCAGGAACACTTGAGTCGTTTGCCGCGTGGAGCGTCGAGGAACGGCGTGAAGACCAGCTGCTGATGCGCGACTTCCAGGGCCGTACACGTTCATGGCTGATGGTCATTCCTATGGAGGGCAGGAACTCCGGAGGCACGCGCTTGTACTTCGGGTCTGCTGTAGTGCCAGCGCGCGCCGCAAGGGCCGGCGCCCAAGCACCTGGCTTGGGCTTGACCTTTCGCTTGCTGCTTGGCTTTCACAAGCTGTATTCCCGTGCGCTCCTGTTCTCGGCGAGGTCCCGTTTGATGCAACAGCGCTGAGTCAACGCCCTCACGTCAAACCTCCAGCCCGGAGCTCAACCCGCCCCGTGGCATTTTTTGTATTTCTTCCCGCTGCCGCAGGGGCACAAATCGTTGCGGCCGGGCGTCTCCTCTTTGTGAATGGTCGCCACTTTGGCGCCGAAGCTGCGCCAGAAGCCGCGCAGGTCGTACACCGCCCATAACGCTTCACCAAAATGCTCCAGCCGGGCCTGGCTGGCACTGGGTGCGGCATCTTCGCCCAGCATGGGCATCTCCATCGGGCCCGGGTCGTCGTCGGTCAGCTCGATGATGGCGCCCAGGGCTGCGTCCAGGGCTTCGACGGCCTGCTTGTCCTTGGCTTCCTGGCGTGACAGCGTCCACTCGTCAGGCCATGACTCGACCCCATACATGAAGCCGAGCGCCCAGACCTGGGCAAACGAGGGCACGCTGGCCATGTCGATGTCCTTGCGCTCTTCCTCGGGCAGCTGGGCCAGCATACCGCGCATGTCGCCGACCTGCGGGTAAAAAGCGCGTTCGTCCTGCAGGCTTTTCACGTCTTCATCGAGCTCGCGGCACATGTCCTGGTAGCGTCGCGACCAGAGGTCCATGAACTGCGCGCGCTGCTCTTCGCTGGCAAACAGCTGCCTGGCCACAGCCTGGTCTTCGGCGCCCTCGAAGTCCAGCAGCACGGCCATGTATTCGTCAGATGGAATTTCGCGCCGCGTACAGGCCAGCGCGGCCATGAAGCCCTCGCAGAATTCCCACTGCGGCGTCTCCTCCTCGCGGCTGCGCAGGTCATCAAGGATGTTGTCCAGCGTCTCGAAATCTTCCGGGCTCAGGGCGCCCGGAAAGAGGGAATCGGCAGGGGAAGAGGCGTCTGTCATGGGGTGTCCGTGCGGGTTTAACTCGTATGATCGGCAGTGTAGCCGCAGGCCCCCGCGCGGGGCCGACGCCAGGCTGACCGACCCACCCAGACTGCAGAGGTTTGCATGCTTGATCGTTTTAATGCGGTGTACCCGATCCGTTACACAGTCCTCGCGCTGTGCGTGGCCGGCTTTGCGGCAAGCCTGGCCATGCTCCTGGTGACGGGCCACGGCTGGCCGGCCCTGCTGCTGTTCGGCGTGCTTGCGGGCGTGGGCCTGCATGACATCCGGCAAACCAAAAGCTCGATTCTGCGCAACTATCCGGTGATGGGCCATCTGCGTTTCATGCTGGAGTTCATCCGTCCGGAAATGCGCCAGTACTTCATCGAAAGCGACGCAGAGGCCGCGCCCTTTTCCCGCTCGCAGCGTTCACTGGTCTACCAGCGTGCCAAGGGCGAGCTGGACAACCGGCCTTTCGGCACGCAGCTGGACGTCAGCATGCACGGCTACGAGTGGATCAACCATTCGGTGCAGCCCACACACATTGCCTCGCACGACTTTCGCATCACCATCGGCCCGAAAACAGCGCAGCCCTACAGCGCGAGCATTTTCAACATCTCGGCCATGAGTTTCGGCGCGCTGTCGGCCCCGGCCATCCTGGCGCTCAACAGCGGTGCCAAACGCGGCGGCTTTGCGCACGACACGGGTGAAGGTTCCATCTCGCAACACCACCGCGTGCACGGCGGTGACCTGATCTGGGAAATCGGTTCGGGTTATTTCGGCTGCCGCAACGACGACGGCAGCTTCAGCGCAGAGCGTTTTGCGGCCAGCGCGCGCGATCCGCAGGTCAAGCTGATCGAGCTCAAGCTGAGCCAGGGCGCCAAGCCCGGCCACGGCGGCATCCTGCCGGGGGCCAAGGTCACGCCCGAGATTGCCGCGGCGCGCGGCGTGCCGGTGGGCAAGGACTGCATCTCGCCCTCCTCGCACAGCGCGTTTTCAACACCGGCGGAGATGATGCATTTCATCGCGCGCCTGCGCGAACTCTCCGGCGGCAAGCCCACAGGTTTCAAGTTCTGCATCGGCCACCCCTGGGAATGGTTTGCCATGGTCAAGGCCATGCTGGAAACAGGCATCACGCCGGATTTCATCGTGGTCGACGGGGCCGAGGGCGGCACCGGCGCCGCGCCGCTGGAGTTCACCGACCACGTGGGCGCACCGGTGCAGGAAGGGCTGCTGCTGGTACACAACACGCTGCTGGGCGTGGGCCTGCGCAGCAAGATCAGCCTGGGCAGCGCCGGCAAGATCATCAGTGCCTTTGACATCGCACGCATGATGGCGCTGGGCGCGGACTGGTGCAACTCCGGTCGGGCCTTCATGTTTGCGCTGGGCTGCATCCAGGCGCAGACTTGCCACACCGGCAACTGCCCGACCGGCGTGACCACGCAGGACCCGCTGCGGCAAAAGGCGCTGATCGTTCCCGACAAGGCCGAACGCGTCTGGCGCTTTCACCAGAGCACACTCAAGGCGCTGAAGGAAATCCTGGAAGCAGCGGGGCTGCGCCACACCGGCGAACTCACCGCGCACCACATCGTGCGGCGCATCGACGACACCGAGGTGCGCCTGCTGTCGAACCTGGTGCTGCATGTGAAAGAGGGTTCGCTGCTGACCGACCTGGACAGCCAGCACCAGGTCTTCAAGCTTTACTGGCCGCTCGCCAATGCGCACAGCTTTGCGGTGAACCCACCGCCGGAAAAGGCCTCCAGCCCGGCCAGCCCACAGGCCAGCACTGCCTGAGGAGCGGGGGCTTCAAACCAGATTTGCTACTTTATTGATAGCTGACTGTGCCCGTACGTCAAGGGCCAACAGCCTTTTTTGCATGGAAAGAACGGCCTGGTCCTTGCTGAGCAGCCAGGTCTTATGCGCCACTGCAAGGTCGATGAATTTCTGGTCATCTGCGTCGCTGCAGGTCACAGCGGCCTTGGCGGCCACCGGCACCAGGCGCGCATGCCGGTCAAAACCGGCCAGCACGTCAGCGGCCTCAAGCTTGTAGAACGCCAGCCGCGGAATGATTTGTGGATAGGCCAGCACACGCTCCAGCTCGTCGCGCATGGGCTGCGTGGCAATCCAGTCCAGCGCACCGGCTTCCAGCGCCTGCTGCACGGGCAGCGCAGCTGGGTCACGAAAAACAAACACGTCCAGCACGATGTTGGTGTCCAGCACCACGCAGTCGCCGGTGCGTGCAGGCGTATCCATTCAGGAGGCGGCCGCGGGCTTTTTCTCGCGGGCCGAGCCGGCCACCATGTCGAAACGGAACAGGCGGCATTCGATGGGGCCGTTCCACATCGGCACGCGGCGCGACTCCTTGAGCCGCATCTTTTGGGGCAGCTTCATGTCGGGCGTGAGCACGTGGGCGGTCCAGCCGGCGTAGTTTTTCTTCCAGTGGCTGGCCAGCTGGGGAAAGAAGTCGGAAACTTCCTCGCCCGTCGCGGTGTGTGCCTGTTCCCGGCCCTGGTTGGCGCCGCGGTCGCGGCGCGGCGCGGCGCCTGACTCGTCGCGCTCATCACCGGACCCCTGCGCCAGCGGCTGACCGAACTCGTCGATGGCTTCGCCCTGGAACTGTGTGGCGCGGCGCTGGTCCCGGCCCTGCACGCCCGGGATGCCCGCCACACCGGCCACATCGATACGCTCGCCATACGGCGGGTTGACCAGCATCACCCCCGAAGGCGCGGGCGGCATGCGCTGCAGCGCGTCGCCGCCGCGCAACTGCACGGCGCCGGCCACGCCTGCACGCTCGGCATTGCGCTGGGCGAAGTCGACCATGCGGAAGGACACATCGCTGCCGAAGACAGGCGCCATCGGTTCGGTGATGGCGGCCTCGGCCTGGTCCAGCAGACCTTCCCACACATGCGGCTGGAAGGGCACAAATTTTTCAAAGGCAAAGCGCCGGCCCATGCCGGCCGCAATGTTGCGGGCGACCTGCGCCGCCTCGATGACGATGGTGCCGGAGCCGCAACAGGGGTCGTACAGCGGCACGCCCTGCTTGCACAGCTGGTCCCAGCCGCTGGCAGCAATCATTGCCGCAGCCAAGGTTTCCTTCAGCGGGGCATCGCCCTTGTCCTCGCGCCAGCCACGCTTGAACAGCGGCTCGCCCGAGGTGTCGATGTACAGCGTCACGGTGTCGGTGGTCAGATGCGCATAAACACGCGCGTCGGGCCAGCGCGTGTCGACATCGGGGCGCACATCGTATTTGTCCCGGAAACGGTCGGCGATTGCGTCCTTGATCTTGAGCGCGGCGAAGTTCAGGCTGGTCAGCGGGCTGTGCTGCGCGGTGATCTCGACCTTGAAGGTCTGCTTGGGCGTGAACCAGATTTCCCAGGCGACACTGGCAGCGGCGTTGTACAGGTCCTGCTCGCTGCGGTATTGGTTGTGCTGCAGCTCGATCAGCACACGCTGGGCCAGGCGGCTGTGCAGGTTGAGCTGCAGGGCGTCGCGCCAGGAACCCGTGACCTGCACGCCCGCGCGCCAGGCCTTGCCGGTGCTGCCGGTGATGTGTTTGACCTCGGCGGCCAGCAGCTCTTCAACGCCGGCGGCGCAGGGCAAAAATAGTTGCAGTTGGTTCATGTTGAGACTCTTGAAAGGGCTGCTAGAAATTCGATTATCGGGATGCAGGGCAAGGCGCACGGAGCGCAGGAACCGGAATGCACTTGGGTGCATGAGGATTCCGAGCACCGCGCAACGCCGCCATGCGCCCGAGAATCGGATTTATAACGATTTGCGCAGGTTGGCAGGGGCGATGCGCAAAGCCTCGCGGTATTTGGCAACGGTGCGGCGCGCGCATTCGATGCCCTGCTCCTTGAGCATTTCGGAAATCTGGTTGTCGCTGAGCGGTTTTTTCAGGCTCTCGGAGGCGACGAACTGCTTGATCAGCGCGCGCACCGCGGTGCTTGACGCATTGCCGCCGGTTTCGGTACCCAGCGCCGAGCCAAAGAAATACTTGAGCTCGAAGGTGCCGAAAGGGGTGCTCATGTATTTGGCGGTGGTCACGCGCGAAATCGTCGATTCATGCAGGCCCAGCTCGTCGGCAATCTCGCGCAGCACCAGCGGGCGCATGGCGAGTTCACCGTGCGTGAAGAAGTTTTTCTGCCGCTCGACAATCGCGCTGCTCACGCGCAGGATGGTGTCGAAGCGCTGCTGGATGTTCTTGATGAACCAGCGCGCTTCCTGCAAGCGCTGCTGCAGTGCCTGGCCGCCCTGGCCCTTGTTCTGCTTGAGCGCATTGGCATAAATGTCGTGCACGCGCAGGCGCGGCATCACGTCGCTGTTGAGCGAGACCTTGAAGCCGCGGCCGGACTTGACGACCAGCACATCGGGCACGACCAGGTTGCGCTCGACATTGACAAAACGCCGGCCCGGCTTGGGGTCCAGCCGGCCGATCAGGGCAATCGCGCCCTTGATCACGTTCTCGGCAAACCCGCAGAGCTGGGCCAGGCGCTTGAAGTCGCGCTTGGCCAGCAGCTCCATCGGCTGCCTGCACATGGCCATGGCGGCGCGGGTTTCGTCGCAGTCCTTGCAATCCAGCAACTGCAGGCCCAGGCATTCGGCGAGGTTTCGCGCGCCGACGCCGGCAGGCTCCATGTGGTGCAGCAGCTTGAGCGCCACGGCGAACTCGTGCTCGAGCTGCTCCAGCTGCTCGAGGTCGGCTCCGGCCAGTCCGGCGGCCAGCGAGACCAGGCTGTCTTCCAGGTAGCCGTCGTCGTTCAGGGACTCGATGAGGAAGTGCAGTGCCGCCCGGCCCTCATCGCTTAGCCGCAATGACAGCGCCTGCCGGTGCAAATGGTCCTGCAGCGACTCCTGGCTGCGCGCCAGCTCGGTGGCGTCGACGTCGCTGTCGTCGTTATTGTTCTTGCGCGGCGTGGCGTCGCCGCCCCATTCGTTGTCGTCCGGCGCGGTATCCACACTGCCGTCGCCGTCCCAGCTTTCTTCCAGCTTGGCTTCGCTGCTGGGCTCGGCATCATTTTGGCTTGCAGCCCCCGTATCTTCTAGGGTAGTTGCTATGGATTCCGTAGTGGACTCAAACTCCCGCGTTTCCAGGCTGACCGGCGTATCGCCCTGGGCCAGGCCGAAATCCTCGCGCGGCGCAGCCTCTTCGGCAAGCTCGAGAAACGGATTTTCGTCGAGCATCTGCTCGACTTCCTGGCTCAGCTCGAGCGTCGACAGCTGCAGCAAGCGGATCGACTGCTGCAACTGCGGCGTGAGCGCCAGATGCTGCGAAACGCGAAGGGACAACCCCTGTTTCATGACATGCCTAAGCGCGCGCGAAAGCGGGTTGGAGCATCTCAGGCAAGCGGGGGCCGCGCAACCGGCTCAGCCGGGGCGCAGGCGCCGCCCCCTGCAGGGGGGAGGGAGCTACACGCAGTGAGCGACAACGGGGGGGAGCCATGGCCTACATCTTGAAATGCTCACCGAGGTAGACCCGGCGCACGTCGGCGTTGTTCACGATTTCAGAAGGCGTGCCCGTCGCCAGCACATGGCCGTCGCTGATGATGCAGGCGTGGTCGCAAATGCCCAGGGTTTCGCGCACGTTGTGGTCGGTGATGAGCACACCGATGCCGCGGGACTTGAGAAAGCCGATGATGCGCTGGATCTCGATCACCGCAATCGGGTCGATGCCGGCAAAGGGTTCGTCCAGCAGAATGAAGCGTGGTTGTGTCGCCAGTGCCCGGGCAATTTCGACACGGCGCCGTTCGCCCCCGGAGAGGGCCGGTGCCGGCGAATCGCGCAAATGGTCAACACGCAGGTCCTGCAGCAGGGTGTCCAGGCGTTCGGTGAGTTCCGCTTCGCCCAGCGGCTTGCCGGCCTCGTCGGTCTGCAGTTCCAGCACGGCGCGCACATTTTGCTCCACCGTGAGCTTGCGGAAAATCGAGGCTTCCTGCGGCAGATAACTCAAGCCCAGGCGCGAGCGCTTGTGGATCGGCATGTGCTCGATGGACTGGCCGTCGATGGTGATCTCGCCGGCATCGGCACGCACCAGCCCGACGATCATGTAAAACGAAGTGGTTTTGCCGGCGCCATTTGGCCCCAGCAAACCGACCACTTCGCCTTTTTGCACGGTGAGCGACACGTCCCTGACGACCTGGCGGCTTCCGTATGACTTTTGCAGGCCGGTGGCAACCAGGCGGCTGACGGGAGCGGTTTCCGGGGACACTTCCATGGGGGCTTGCTTACTTCTTGTCATTGCCCAGCGTGGTGCTGGGCCGTAGATTGGGGGACGGGCCGGACGGCGGCGCTGCTGCAGGGGCGCCCGGTGCGGACGCCTTGTTGCGCGGGGCGAGCAAGGCGCGGATGCGCCCGGTCGGGTTGGCTGCTGTCTTGCTTTGCGGACCGCTGTCGACAGTGAACACATCGGTCGGGTTGTCGTAAACGATCAGTTCGCCAGTGGTTTCGTCGGCCAGGGCTGCGCCGATATAGCGGCGCAGCACCGCGCGCCGGATGAATTTAACGGTGTCGGCACGGCTGTCGTACTCGATTCTTTCGCCTTCCCCTTCGATGTATTCATCCACCAGGTCGCGTTTCTTGCGGTAAAAAGCCAGCTTGTCGGGCGCCGCAATCACGATGGCGGTCTGGTAACCCTCGGCGTCCTGCTTCACGTCGACCCGGGCTCCCCGGATGATGATGGTGCCCTTGGTGATCACGACGTTGCCGGTGAAAACGCTGGTCTGGTTCAAGTCGTCATAACGCAGCGCGTCGGCCTCGGCGTTCATGGGTTTGTCACGGTCGGCCTTTTCAGCCGCGGCCGGGAAAACCGCCAGGACGAGGGCCAGCATCAGGAAGCAAACGGGGGTTTTCATAAAGGCACGAATCTTGCTGCTTTTGTTATGTTGCTTCATTGTAGCGACGCATCCCCGGCGAATCTGCTCCGCCCATAAAAAACCGCCCATTCGGGGCGGAGTTCGACGGCCAACGACATCCTTCGCCCTTTCGGCAAACTCAGGATGATCGGATTTAAAGCAAGCGATCGTGGCGGATCTTCAATCCAGCAGGGGCCGCGGGACCGGCTTTGCGGACCGCAGGCGCAGCGGCCCCCCTCGGAGGGCAGGGAGCTACACGCAGTGAGCGACCGTGGGGGCTAACTTTTCCTTACCTGGGCAATGAGGTAATCGGTGATGACGAGCGCGCGCTCCATGGTTTGCGCGTGGGAACCCGATGTGTAAAAGCGTCCGGCAACACCGAGCGCCGGAACCCCGTCGATCTTGTAGATGTCCTGCAGCTGCGTGGCCGCGCGTGCCTTGGCTGCAACAGCGGGCGAGTTGTACATTTCGAGAAATTTCGCCTTGTTGATACCCTGCTTTTCAGCCCAGGCGGCAATCAGATCGGACGTGTTGAGCATCTGCTGCTCCACATGGATGGCCTGAAACACCTTTTTGTGGAGCGTCTCCACCTTGTTCATGGCTTCAAGCACATAGTAAAGACGCTGTTGCGGCTCGAAATCCGGGCGGAAGGCAATCGGCACGCGGCGAACCACCACATCTTTCGGTGCCTTTTTGATCCATTCTTCCAATGCGGGCTCAAAACGGTTGCAGTGCGGGCAGCTGTACCAGAAAAATTCCACCACCTCAATCTTGCCGGCCGGCGCTTCGACCGGCGCGCGCTTGTCGAGCACCAGGTACTCACTGCCCTCCTGCGGGGGTTTGCGCTGGGCCTGTGCCGTGGTGGCCCAGGTACCCAGGGAAGCGGCAGCAGCCACCGAGGCCGCGGACATCGAAAATTCACGTCGTTGCATCAATCATTTCTCCGTTAATACATCAATGTCCTGTCCCACAGATAAAGGCGATATGAAATCGCCCAGTCAGCCGCCATGCGGCGTTGTTCGTCGTTGCCATAGCTACGGCTATGTCGCCTCCTCGCGCCTTGCCTGACGACTGACTGGACAATTTCACGTCATCACCTTATCTGTGGGTCAGGACATCAGGTTTGACACCGGGCTTCGAAAAAGTTCAGCGCTGGACCCGGACCAAGGCAGTTTCGACACCGCTGGCATCGAGTCGTTCCTTGGCCTTGTCGGCATCGTCCTTTTTGTCAAACGGCCCCAGGCGCACCCGGTACACGGTGCGGCCCGATTGCTCGCGTTCGGTCACTTTGGCTTCCAGGCCCATCAGCGAAATTTTGGCACGCTGCTGTTCTGCGTCTTCCGGCGTGCGGAACGCGCCAACCTGCACAAAGTAATTGAACGGTTCGGCACCCGACGGAGCCGCTGCCGCCGGAGGAGCCGCCGGCGCGGCAAGCCGGGCTTTGGCCAGGTCGCCAATCGGATCTGCCGGAGGGATCGCGGGTTTGGCGACCGGGCTGGCCGGATCGGCCGCCGGCTTGGGAGGCGTGACCCCGGGCACCGGCCCGCCGGTGACGGCAGCCGGCTTGGCAGGATTTTTTCCCTGCAGGGGGGCGTTCGGATCCCAGTCGCGGTTTTTCTTGGCTTCGGCCGCGTCATGGTCGGGGCTGCGCGGCTGGCTCTTGTTCATGAAGGGAATGGGCACCTTGGTGACATACACGGCCACCGCCAGGGCGGCACCCAGGCCGATCAGCGCACCAATGATGAGACCCAGCAGGGTTCCGCCCCGCTGTGGGTTCATGCCTTGCCGGGTAATAGGGAGATTGCGCGCCATGTCTCGTCGTTCCTTACATCTTGTGCGGGGCGTCCACGCCCAGCACGGCCAGGCCATTGTGCAACACCTGTGCGGTCGCAGCCACCAGCGCCAGGCGCGCCAGCTTGACCACATCGTCCTCGACCAGAATGCGTTCGGCATCGTAATAGCTGTGGTAGCAGGCGGCCAGCTCGCGCAGGTAAAAGGCCACGTCGTGCGGCGCAAAACCGGTGGCGGCATTGGCCAGCATGTCCGGGTATTTGGCCATCAGCAGCATCAGCGCCTGGGCCTGTGGGCTGCTCAGGGCCGACAGGTCCGCGCCCTTGAGCGTGGCCGTGTCGCCGCCCCAGGCCGCCAGCACGGAACAGATGCGGGCGTGGGCGTACTGCACGTAATACACCGGGTTTTCATTGTTCTTGGCCAGGGCCAGGTCAATGTCAAACACATACTCGGTGTCGGGCTTGCGGCTGAGCAGGAAAAAGCGCACCGCATCCTTGCTGGTCCACTCGATCAGGTCGCGCAGGGTGACGTAGCTGCCGGCACGTTTGGATATCTTGACTTCCTCCCCGTGGCGCACCACACGCACCATGGTATGCAGCACGTAGTCGGGGTAGCCCGCGGGAATGCCGGCACCGGCCGCCTGCAGGCCGGCACGCACGCGGGCAATCGTGCCGTGGTGGTCCATGCCCTGGATGTTGATGGCTTTGGTGAACCCGCGCTCCCACTTGGCGAGGTGGTAGGCGACGTCAGGCACGAAGTAGGTGTACGTGGCGTCGCTTTTTTTCATCACGCGGTCTTTGTCGTCGCCGTAATCGGTGGACTTCAGCCAGAGAGCGCCATCCTGCTCATAGGTTTTGCCGGCGCCCTTGAGCTTGGCCACCGTGGACTCGACCCGGCCCGAGCTGTACAGGCTGGACTCGAGGTAGTAATTGTCGAAGCGGACGGAAAAGGCCTTGAGGTCCAAATCCTGTTCATGACGAAGATAGGCCACGGCAAACTGGCGGATCGCGTCCAGGTCCTCGATGTCGCCCGATGCGGTGAATTCGCGGTCGTCGGATTTGACGGTTTTTTTGGCAATGAAATCGCGTGCAATGTCGTCGATGTAGTCGCCGTTGTAGGCGGGCTCTGGCCAGAGCGCATCACCAGGCTTCACCCCTTTGGCGCGAGCCTGCGTGCTGGTGGCCAGGGTGTGGATCTGGACACCGGCGTCGTTGTAATAAAACTCGCGGTAAACATTCCAGCCCTGCGTGGCAAAAAGATTGCAGATCGCATCGCCCAACGCGGCCTGACGGCCGTGGCCCACATGCAGCGGGCCTGTCGGGTTGGCGGAGACAAACTCGACAATCATGCGCCGTGCTTGATCCACTGGCTGGACGCCATAACCTCCGGCAGCTGTGAGTATCTCGCGCACCGTGGCCTGCTTGGCTGCGGGTTTGAGCCGGAAATTGATGAAGCCTGGCCCGGCGATCTCGATCGCATCGACCCACTGGCTGTAGGCCGGCGCGGCCAGCAACGCCTCGCGCAGGCCTTCGGCCACCTGGCGCGGGTTGAGCTTGAGGGGCTTGGCCAGCTGCATGGCCGCAGTAGAGGCAAAGTCGCCATGGGCCGCCACCTTGGGCGACTCAAAGGCGGCCTTGGCCCCGGCGCCGGGTGAAAGCTTTTCCAGCTCGGCGGCCAGGACCGCGAGCAATTCTTGTTTGACTAGGAGCATGCGCCGATTTTACGGTTTGCGAGAGAGCGGTCCTCCAGTTTGCCGCGCCACGCGTTATGTGTTGGAATTCCAGCCGGAATTCATCCACGGCCTTTTGCCACTTATTGGAGCCACCATGAAAAAACTGTTGTCCCTGATCGCTGTCTCTTTCGTCCTGTCGACAGGCCTGTCCGGGGTGGCTCACGCCGCCGGCGAACCCGCCAAAACCGCCCAGCAAACCAAAATGGGCGCCTGCAACAAGGACGCTGAAGGTAAAAAGGGCGACGAGCGCAAGGCTTTCATGAAGCAGTGCCTGAGCGCCAAGGCCGAAGCCCCCACGCAACAAACCAAAATGAAGACCTGCAATGTGGAAGCCAAAGGCAAAAAAGGCGACGAACGCAAAGCCTTCATGAAAGAGTGCCTAAGCAAGTAAGTTCCGCTCCCCCATCAAGACCGCCCCCGGCAGCCCCGCTGCCGGGGTTTTCTTTTGCGGCACGCCTTTCATAAATTGCGGCATGTCACAATGGAGCCTCATTCAAGAGAGTGTTTGCGCCCCGGGCGCAAGCCGCCGAAGGCGCAATCTCCCATGATCGCTCAGGCTCCCGTATTGAATGAAACACGCCGAATCTGGAGAGAGTTGCCGCGCCATGCGGCAACCACCGAAGGAGCAAGGCCCGCCCAGCGCCGAATGCGCTGCGGGTTGAATCTCTCAGGTACCAAGGACAGTGGGAGCGGCACCTTGACGGGTGTACGCTGCCGCCTTGAAATGCTACTTATTTCATAGCGACTCGCACATACCCGGCAAGGGCTTGCGACCTTTTTTCCTTGGAATTCCCATGAAAGTCACTGTTTTGGGTGCCGGCGTCACCGGTATCACCTCTGCCTGGTTTTTGCAACAGGCCGGCCACGAAGTCACCGTCATCGACCGCCAGCCCGGCGCGGCGCTGGAAACCAGTTTCGCCAACGGCGGACAGGTCTCGGTCAGCCATGCCGAACCCTGGGCCAACCCGGGCGCACCACTGAAGGTATTGAAATGGCTGATGCGTGAAGACGCGCCGCTGCTGTTTCGCCTGCGCCCCGACCTGAACCAATGGCTCTGGGGCCTGGACTTCCTGCGCCAGTGCACGCCGGGCCGCACGCGCCACAACATCAAACAGATGGTGAACCTGGGCCTTTACAGCCGCGCCACGCTGCAGAACCTGCGCGCCGCCACCGGCATTGACTACCAGCAGAAAACCGAAGGCATCCTGCACTTCTACACCAGTGAAAAAGAGTATGCCGACGCGCAGGCGCCCGCTGCGCTGATGCGCGAATACGGTTGCGAGCTCGACATGAAAACGCCGGACGAGTGCATCGCCATCGAGCCGGCGCTGGCGGCCAGCCGCGGCAAGCTGGTGGGCGGCAGCATGACGGCCAGCGATGAGTCGGGCGATGCCCACCAGTTCACCGCCAAACTGGCGGCGCTGTGCGCCTCGGCCGGGGTGGAGTTTCTGTACAACACCCGCATCGTCGGCGCACGCAAGGAAGGCGGCGCGCTGGCGGGCGTGCAGATTGCCAATGCCGACGGCATCGTCAGCGAGGTTCAATCCGACGCCTACGTGATGTGCCTGGGGGCCTACAGCCCGCAGTGGGCGCGGATGCTCGGGCAAACGCTGCGCATCTACCCGGCCAAAGGTTATTCGGTCACCCTGCCGGTGATCAACGAGGCGGCTTCGTTCAATGTCTCATTGACCGACGACGAGTACAAGCTGGTGTTTTCGCGCCTGGGCAACCGGCTGCGAATTGCCGGCACGGCCGAGCTGGGCGGATACGACACCGACCTGAACCTGGTGCGCTGCGAGGCCATTGTGCGGCGCGTGCGCCAGCTCTTTCCTCACATGGCGGATGGGGAAAACGCCCAGTACTGGACCGGTCTGCGGCCTGCCACACCGTCTAACGTGCCGTACATCGGCGCCTCGACAACACGCAAGCTGTTCCTGAATACCGGGCACGGCACGCTGGGCTGGACACATGCCTGCGGCTCGGGCGCGGCGATAGCCGACATCGTGAGCGGGCGCGTGCCGGAAGTGGACTTTGCGTTCACGGGCCTGGCGCAGGAACGCAGGCAAATCCCGCTGAGCAAGCCGACAGTGGCTCAGCTCTGAGCCAGCAGGGTGCAGATCGCACCCGTCCTTTTAACCAAAGCCGCGCGCCAGGAACACCGCGGCCAGCGGGATAAATGGCAGGATGTGCGCCTGCACCATGACCAGCCTGCGTGCTTTCTGGACCGATGCTGCGTCGGGCAAGGCACCGTTTGCACGCAGCTCGCGCTGCCAGCGGGCAAACATCAGCGTGGGCTTGATGGACAGCAGCCCGATGGCGACAAACAGCACCAGCTTGACATAAAACAGCGGGTTGGCGGCATACCAGCCCACGCCCTTGGCACCGAGGAAGACGCGCAGCAGGCCCGTCAGGAAAACGGTACCGGCTGCGATGCCATAAATCAGGTCGATCTTGCGCAGGCGCTCGACCACCGCTGCGTTCAGCCATTCAGAACGGCAAAGGGCGGCTTCGCTGGCAAGAAACACCACCATGGTCAGGATGGCGAGGATATGGGCATAGACGAGCAGGGCTTCCAGTGTCATGACGGTTGTCCTTTTTCAGTGGCGCGGAGCGCGCGGGCTGGCCCAGAACTCGGGCTGGCCGTAGCTGTGCTTGAGAAAGTCTATCCACAAACGCACCCGCAGCGGCAAATGCTTGCGCTGGGGAAACACCGCGTAAATGCCGTTCGGCGGCGCATTGAAATCCTGCAGCAGCGCCACCAGCTTGCCTTCTGCAATTTCGGCTTCGACCTCCCAGGTGCTGCGCCAGGCAATGCCGTAACCTTCCATGCACCAGTCGTGCAGGACCTGTCCGTCCGAACAGTCGAGCGGCCCGCCGGGCTTCAGGTGGATGACATCGCCATCAACCTGAAACGCCCACCCCCGGGTCTGTGACGCATCGCTGGACAGGGTCAGGCAGTCGAACTTCGCCAGATCGGTGGGATGCTGTGGCGTGCCATGGCGTTTCAGGTAGTCGGGCGTGGCCACGCACAGGCGGCGGTTGTCTGCCATGCGCACACTGACCAGCGAAGAGTCGGGCAAGTCACCCACGCGCACCGCGCAGTCAAAACCTTCGCCCGCCAGATCGACCACGCGGTCGCTGAGGTTCAGTGAGATCGTGACATCGGCATGCAGCTGGCGAAAACGCGGCACCAGTGGTGCCACATGGCGGCGCCCGAAGCCGGCAGGCGCGGTGATGCGCAGGTGCCCGCTCGCTTTGACGCCGCCGGCCGAGACGCTGGCCTCGGCATTGGCAACATCAATCAGCAGGCGCTGGCAGTCCTCAAGGAAAGCACTGCCTTCGTGCGTCAGCGTGATGCGGCGCGTGGTGCGCACCAGCAGCTTGACGCCCAGCCGCTCCTCCAGCGCATCCAGCCGGCGCCCCATGATGGCCGGCGCCACACCCTCGGCATTGGCGGCGGCGGTCAGGCTGCCGCGGGTGGCCACCGAGACGAAGGATTCCATCTGCTTGAGTTTGTCCATGGCCCGCGATTATGCGCACGAAAGGTGGCAATAGGTGCTCAAAGGTCTTTTATTGCGCCACGGCCACCACTGCGCCTGCTACCAGCGCAGCAACCTCCGCTTCGCTGTAACCCAGGCTGGCCAGCAGGCTGCGGCTGTGTTCGCCAAGCGCAGGCGGGTTCAGGCGAACACCGGGGCGCTCGCCGGCCAGGGTCAGCGGCAGCAGCGGCACCTGCGTTGGCCGGCCATCAGGCAGTGTCAGAGGCGCCAGCCCGCCGGTCTGCTGCAGGTGCGGGTCGTCAAACAGGTCTTCGGGCCGGGTGATGGGCGCAAAGGGCAAGCCGTGCAGCTCGAACAGCGCGCTGAGTTCCGCCGCCGTTCGTGGCGCAAGACGTTCGCGCAGCAACGGCAACAGCCAGCTGCGCGTACGAACCCGGTCGTTGTTGCTGTCCAGCCGGCGGTCAGCCCGCAGATCGGCAAAACCGAAGGCATCGCAAAACAGCTGCCACTGGGTGTCGCTGACCACAGCCAGGAAAACCTGCGCGCCATCCCGCACGGTGAACACGTCGTAAATACCCCAGGCCGAGATGCGCCCCGGCATGGGCGCAGCCGGCTGGCCCGTCACCGCGAATTGCATCATGTGCTGGGCCACGAGAAACACATTGTTTTCGAACAGTGCGGCCTGGACCTCCTGGCCCTTGCCGGTTTTTTCGCGCGCAGCCAGCGCGGCCATGACACCGATGGCGCCGAACATGCCGCCCATGATGTCGTTGACGCTGGCGCCGGCACGCAGCGGGTCGCCGGGCCGGCCCGTCATGTAGGCCAGGCCGCCCATCATTTGCACCACCTCGTCGAGGGCGGTGCGGTGGTCGTAAGGGCCAGGCAGAAACCCCTTGTGGCTCACGTAGATCAGCTGCTCGTTCAGTTTCGCGAGGCTGGCGTAGTCCAGCCCCAGCTTTTTCATGGTGCCGGGCTTGAAGTTTTCGCTGACGATGTCGGCGGTGGCAATCAGGCGCAGCGCCGCCTCGCGGCCTTCGGGCTGCTGCAGGTCCAGCGCAATGCTTTTCTTGTTGCGGTTGAACATCGGAAAGAAACCCGCACCGGAACCCAGCAGCCGGCGCGTGTTGTCGCCAGCCAGGGGCTCGACCTTGATCACCTCGGCCCCCAGGTCAGCCAGCACCATGCCGCAGGTCGGGCCCATGACCATGTGGGTGAATTCGACAACGCGTATGCCCGCATAGGGCAGGTTTTTTTGTCCGGAGGATGCAATTGACTCAAACACAGGCGGCTCCCTGCAGAAAACCTTTGGGCAGGCCGGCCTCGGGCGTCATGCCGTAAATCGGCTCACCCGGCAACCCTGCCCTGAGCGGCTCCCGCGCAGCCAGCAGCCTGCCGATGTCGACGCCGGTGCACAGCCCCATCGCCTCGAACATGAACACCAGGTCTTCCGTCACCACGTTGCCGGAGGCGCCCGGCGCATAGGGGCAACCACCCAACCCACCCAGCGATGAATCAAACGTGCGCACACCTTCGTCCCAGGCGGCCAGGCAATTAGCCAGGCCCAGGCCACGCGTGTTGTGCATGTGCGCGGCGCCGGCCCTGTCGCCAATCTCGGCGCGCAGTCTTCTGAAGAGGCGGCGCACCTGCGCGGGGTTGGCATAACCCACCGTGTCCGACAGGCCGGATTCGTCCGCACCGGCGGCCACGCACTGCGCGGCCAGCCGGATCACGTCGTCCTCGGGCACTTCCCCCTGCAGCGTGCAGCCGAAAGCGGTCGAGATGCCGGCCTCGAGTTTGACCTGGGGGGCCAGTTCGCTGCGCAGCGCGGCAATCGCACGTACCTCCTCGACCATCTCCTCGCGCGTCTTGCGCACATTGGCCAGAGAATGCGCGGCACTGGCCGACACCGGTACCGTCAGCTTGTGCACACCGGCTTCCAGCGCGCTTTGCGCCCCGCGGCGGTTCGGCACCAGCGCCATCACCGTGAGGCCCGGCAGGCTCAGGGCATGTTTCACCACCTCGGCGGCATCTGCCATCTGCGGAAGGTGGTTCGCCGGCACAAAGGAACAGACCTCGATCTCGCGCAGGCCGGCGTCGTACAGGGCCGTGATCCAGCGCAGCTTGTCGGCGGTGGCCATGGTGCGCGAGACGCTTTGAAGACCGTCACGCGGACCGACCTCGCTGATCAGCACATGGTTTTGAAGAGTAGCTTGCATGATATTCATTGTTCTATAAGATAGAACAATATTCTTTCTATTGGAATACTGACGCAAGGCCTTGTCCCTGTCAAGCAGGGACGAACAGGAGAGCCGCCATGCCGTGCAAAGCCCGCACCCAATCCATTGCCGATGCCGACGCTGCCCCGGGTGGTGCCGCCGCCGTGGACCGCGCACTCACGCTGCTGTCGGCGTTCAGGTCGGGCGACAGCGCGCTGGGCCTGGTCGAGCTGGCGCAGCGCACGCAGCTGTACAAAAGCACGGCGCTCCGGCTGCTGGCTTCGCTGGAACACGCGCGGCTGATCCAGAAACTCGACGATGGACGTTACGCGCTCGGTGCCGAAGTTGCGCGCCTGCATGGCGTGTATGCCGCCTCGTTTTCGCTGGACCAGGTGGTGCTGCCGGTGCTGCGCGAGCTGGTCGCCGCCACCGGTGAAAGCGCTGCCTACCATGTGCGCCAGGGGGAAGCCCGCCTGTGCCTGTACCGGGTGGACTCGCCCCACCCCATCCGCGACCACATCCGGGCCGGCGATGTGCTGCCGGCCGACCGGGGTACGGGCGCTCGTATTTTGATAGCATTTGGTGCCCGCAGGATAAGGGCGGGGAGCCAAAAAGACCGTCAACTTTACGCAAAAATCCGGGAACAGGGTTACTACACGGCCATCGGCGACCGGCTGGCCGAAGTGGCCGGCATTTCGGCACCGGTGTTCAAGGCCGACGGCTCGCTGGCCGGGGCGTTGACGTTAACCATGCCGGCCAACCGCTACACCGAACGCCATGTCAAACCCGTGCTCGAAGCAGCACGGCGCCTGGCGGGCCAGGTTTGAAAATCGCCCGCGGCCTTGCCAGCTGACTTGCTGGAATCAGGCTGGTGCCGCGAGGGGTGCGACGCGCCACTGGACGTTGAGCGACAACTGCTCACCCTCGCCGAGCACACGCAGGCCGGGCTGCCCCGGCATATGGAAGGCATCAATGGGTTGCGTGATGGGCTCAAAACAGAAAGCCGGGCCCTGCGGCGGCCGGTAGATCAAACAGAAGTGCTGCGCGACGCCGCCGTCCTGCTCAAAGTCCGGCATGCTGGCTGTGAGCTGCAAGCCCAGCTCGGGCCAGGCAATGCTGGCCTGGCCGCCCCAGCCCGTGTAGCCGTTGTCGATGAGCGAGCCGTTGGCCGGCGCGCCTTCGTTCAGGTTCCAGCCCGCCGGAAAACGGGTCGTGTGCGCAACCGGCAGCGGGTCGTTGCCGCACAGCCAGACGCCCTGCACCGGCGCGCTGATCCGCGTTGCCGGCGTGCGGGGAAACCACGGGTGCACGCCCAGGCCGTAAGGCAGCGGCTCGGCGCCCAAATGGCGGACCTGCAGCCGCTGGTCCAGCCCGCCCTCCAGCAGCCGGAAGGTCTGCACAGCTTCATAGTCATACGGGTTGCCGTCAAAGCGGTGCGATGTCAGTGTCATCACCAGCGTGTCGGCGGCCGGCTGCGAGATCTGCCAGGGCTGCAGCCAGCCGTCGCCATGGATGGGATAGGGCTCGCCAGCGCGGTTCGGGCGCATGGCGTGGAATTGCCCCGCGTGCGTGAAGCCGCCGCCGCTGATGCGGTTGGACCACGGCACCATGGCGAAGGAAGCCGTCTGGTAAAGATCGATTGTTTTGCCGTCCCACGGCCGCCAGAGGTCAAGGCGGCCTTGCGGGTGATCGAGCTGCCAGGCGGCCACGCTGCCGCCCAGCGAGGGCACCAGGCCCAGGTGCTGGCCGGCATGGCGCAGCCAGACGACGGGGTATGTGGACTCGGTCATGGGAGAGCTTTCACGGACAAAACAATCATGAGTGGAGCAGCCTGCATGGTCATCAGCCGCCGAACAAACCGGCAGGCAAGCCCGGGCTGTCGACGGCAACGGCAAACAGGCCACCGGCCAGCGGCTCGGCGGCAAGTTGTTCAGGCGTGAGTCCGCTTCGGGCAGTGGTGATGAAGAGGGTGCGCAAATCCGGCCCGCCAAAGGCGCAGTTGGTCACATGGCGTGTGGGCAGCGGCACGCGGCAGAGCTCCTGCGCGCTCACAGGATCGTGGCAGCTGATGCAGGCGCCGCCCCAATGGGCAATCCACAAGCGGCCGGCGGCGTCCGTGGTCATGCCGTCGGGCACGCCGTCGCCGGCCACAAAGGCCAGCCAGAGCCGCTTGTTCGAAAGCGTTCCTGCCGCGCCGTCGAAGTCATATGCGTGGATGCGGCCATTGACCGTGTCGTTGAAGTACAGGGTACGGCCATCGGCCGACCAGGTCGGGCCGTTGGTCACGGCATAACCTTCGTCGTGGCGGGTGCAGCGGCCGTCCGGGTCGTACCGGTACAGCGCTCCGGTGGGTGCCACGCAGTCAAAGTCCATCGTCCCACCCCAGAAGCGGCCCTGCGCATCACACTTGCCGTCGTTGAAGCGGTTGTCCGGCAGCGCCGGCTCGGGCTGGTGCAGGTAGTGCGGTTCGCTGTCGGCCGCGGGGTCAAACAGCGCGAAGCCGCGGCGCATGGTCACGATCAGGCCGGGCAGGTGGGCCCGTTCGGCCAGCGCGGAAATTTCTTCTGAAAAAGACCACGTGGTGCGGGTGACGCTGGCCGGGTGGTAGCGATGCATGCGGCGCGCAAGAATATCCACCCAGTACAGGGCCTGCTCACGCTGCGACCACATAGTGCCCTCGCCAAGGCGCGCCCCGGCAGGATGGACACATTCAACAGCGCCCAGCACCGGTGCGCCAAGGAACTGTTGATCCGTGCCTGCGGAGCTGTCTGGAATCGGGCTCACTCATGTCTCCAAGTTGCTGGTCTGTGCGTATGCATCTTGACGCGGTGGATCATATCAATGCATAGTGATGTTGGAAACTTATTATTTTTATATTTATTGATACACAAATTGCAATGTCAAACAATTCAAGCTCACCCGCCATGCGCACAGCCCCGGCAAGCAACACCCTGTCCCTCTTCCCCAGCCTGAACAAGCGGCCTGTTTTTGTCACCGGGGGCGGCAGCGGCATAGGCGCCGCCATCGTGACAGCGTTTGCGCAGCAGGGCGCGCGCGTGGCTTTTATCGACGTTGCCAAGGAGGCCAGCGAGGCGCTGGCGGAGCAGCTGGCGCAAGCGGGGCACGACCGGCCATGGTGGCGAGCCTGCGATGTCCGGGATGTGGCCGCGCTGCAGGCGGCCATCACCGAGGCGGCCGGGGCGCTGGGAGACTTCTCGGTACTGGTCAACAACGTTGCCAGCGACGACCGGCACAGCCTGGAGTCGGTGACACCCGCTTATTACGACGAGCGCATGGCGATCAATGAACGGCCTGCCCTTTTTGCCATCCAGTCGGTTGTGCCGGGCATGCAGCGGCTGGGTGCCGGTTCCATCATCAACCTGGGCTCGACCGGCTGGCAAGGCAAGGGCGCCGGCTACCCCTGTTATGCCATCGCAAAATCTTCAGTGAATGGCCTGACGCGCGGACTCGCGAAAACGCTGGGCCAGGACCGCATCCGCATCAACACCGTGTCGCCGGGCTGGGTCATGACCGAGCGGCAGATCAAGCTCTGGCTGGATGCCGAAGGCGAGAAGGAAATCCAGCGCAACCAGTGCCTGCCCGACAAGCTGCTGCCCCACGACATTGCGCGCATGGTGCTGTTTCTGGCGTCCGACGACGCCGCCATGTGCACCGCGCAGGAGTTCAAGGTAGACGCCGGCTGGGTCTGACCTTTGGGGCTTGTCCTAATCTACTTCGAGCCTGCGTCCATACAAGGTCAGGCTCGCCGTCTTCAGCGCCTTCATCATGACCTTGGCGGCGGGTGATGGCAGCCGGTCGGTGCGGGTGATGATGCCGAAAGCGTCCATGTGGCACGGCATGGCCAGCGGCAACACGGAAACGATACCGTGCGCCGCGTAATACCGCGCGACATCGGCCGCGAGCACGGCCACCATGTCGCTTTGCTGCAGCATGCGCGTGATGAAGAGCAGTGCTGACGACTCGATCACGTTGATCGGCGGTGCGAGCCCGTCTTCCTGGAACATCAACTCGAACCGGTGCCTCAGCACACTGCCCGCAGGCGGCACAATCCAGCCGGCCGCCACCACATCGCGCAGGGTCAGGCCCGTCATGCCCAACAGCGGGTGCCCCGGCCGTGCCACAGCGCATACCGGTTCCTCGGTCAGGGGCTCGTAGCGCAGGTTCGTCTTGTCATGCTCGGCAAACAGGCGCGCCACGAGGATGTCGAGCTTGCCCTGCTCCAGCCGCTCCAGCAGCACCGGGCTGGTTTCGATGTCCAGTGAAATACGCAGGCTCGGGTGTTCCTGCTTGACGAGGGCGACCGCGGGCGGTAACAGGGCCAACCCGGGCGAGGTGATCGCGCCGATGCCGACCTGCCCGAAGTGGCCCGTCTTGAGTGCGGTGAGTTCGTCATGCGCCTGATTCAGGCTGGCCAGCGCCATGCGTGCATGCCGGATCATGGTCTCGCCGTACCAGGTTGGCCGCATGCCCCGGGGCAAGCGCTCGAACAGCGGTACTTCCAGAACATCCTCAAGGTCCTTGAGCAGCTTGGAAGCGGCCGGCTGCGTCATGCTGAGCACCTGCGCGGCGCGGTGAATATTGCCTTCCTCGGCCAAAGCCACCAGCAACAACAGTTGCCGGGTTTTGAGCCGCGCGCGTATGAACCAGTGGTTGTAAGTGCTCATCGGGTTTTCCAGAATGCATGGATTGATATGCATTTTGTCAAAAAAACGATTGGATTGATATCAAAATCAATCCTAGACTGCAAGCCGATATGAAAAAGAGGCTTTCATGAAGTTTGGCGAGATGCAGCAAAATGCCCGGCACTACATCAATGGGCGCTGGGAAACTGGTACCACCACCGGGATCAGCGAGAACCCTTCCGATACCCGGGAAGTGGTGGCCGAATACGCACGGGCCGACCGCAACCAGACCGAACTGGCGATTCGGGCCGCTGCCGAGGCCCTGCCGCACTGGAGCCACAGCACCCCGCAGCGCCGCGCCGATGTGCTCGACCAGATAGGCAGCGAAATCCTGGCGCGCAAGGACGAGCTGGGCATGCTGCTGGCGCGGGAAGAGGGAAAAACGCTGCCGGAAGGCATTGGCGAGGTGGCGCGCGCCGGACAGATATTCAAATTCTTCGCGGGTGAAGCCCTGCGCATCCCCGGGGAAACCATGGCCTCGGTCCGGCCGGGCATCCAGGTCGACGTCACCCGGGAACCCGTCGGCGTGGTGGGAATCATTGCGCCGTGGAATTTCCCCTTTGCCATACCGGCCTGGAAAATTGCGCCGGCACTGGCCTACGGCAATACCGTGGTCTTCAAGCCTGCCGAAGTAGTGCCCACCTGCGGTTGGGCGCTGGCGGAAATCATCAGCCGCTGCGGGCTCCCGGCCGGTGTATTCAACCTGGTCATGGGCAGCGGCCGAGAAGTCGGGCAGACGCTGGTGGACCATCCCCTGGTCAATGCCTTGAGCTTCACCGGCTCGGTAGCGACCGGTGAGCGCATCCTCCAGTCCACCGCCGCGCGCCGCGCCAAGGTGCAACTGGAAATGGGCGGCAAAAATCCGCTGGTGGTTCTGGCTGACGCCGATCTCGACCAGGCGATCGAATGTGCGGTGCAAGGGTCCTACTTCTCGACCGGCCAGCGCTGCACGGCATCGAGCCGCCTGATTGTTGAAGCGTCCGTGCATGACGCTTTTGTGGCCCGGCTGCGGCAGCGCCTGGCAGGGCTCAAGGTCGGCCACGCGCTGGAACGCGGCATCGACATAGGGCCAGTGGTTGACCGCAGCCAGCTTGAACAGAATCTTTCCTACCTGGACATCGCGCGCAACGAAGGCGCCGAGCATGTCTGGGGCGGTGAGTTGCTGGAACGCCCGACTCCCGGGCACTACATGAGCCCGGCGCTGTTCCTGGCTAGGCCGGAACACCGCGTCGCGCGCGAGGAAATCTTCGGGCCTGTCGCATGCGTGCTGCGTGCCGACGACTACGAACACGCGCTGGCCCTGGCCAACGACACGCCTTTCGGCCTGTGTGCCGGCATTTGCACCACGTCGCTCAAACACGCTACGCATTTCAAACGCCACGCCGAGGTGGGCATGACCATGGTCAATCTGCCCACCGCGGGTGTCGATTTCCACGTGCCGTTTGGCGGGCGCAAAGGGTCGAGCCACGGTCCGCGTGAGCAGGGCCGTTACGCCGCGGAGTTTTATACCACTGTAAAGACCGGCTACGTGCTAGCCTGACCCACTGAAGATCACCAGAGAGCTGTTAGTTTTATTTCAACCAAGGAGACAATATGAAGCTGAATCGTCGCACCCTCGCTGCCGCACTTGCCTGTGCTCCCCTTGCCGGCCTGCTGCCGGCCTCGGTCCTGGCCCAGAAACCCATTGTGCTTGGCTTTAGCCAGGTCGGTGCCGAGAGCGAATGGCGTACCGCCAACACCGAGTCGATCAAGTCGGCTGCCAAGGAAGCCGGCATCGAGCTCAAGTTCTCCGATGCACAGCAAAAGCAGGAAAACCAGATCAAGGCCATCCGCTCCTTCATCGCGCAAAAGGTGGACGTGATCGCGTTCTCGCCGGTGGTCGAGTCGGGCTGGGAAACCGTGCTGCGTGAAGCCAAGGCCGCCAAGATCCCCGTCGTGCTGACCGACCGTTCGGTCAATGTGAAGGACGACACGCTGTATGTCTCCTTCATGGGTTCCGACTTTGTGGAAGAAGGCCGCAAGGCCGGCCGCTGGCTGGTCGACAAGATGAAAGGCACAAGCGGCCAGGTCAACATCGTGGAACTGCAGGGCACTGTCGGCTCCGCACCCGCCATCGACCGCAAGAAGGGTTTTGAAGAAATCATCAAGGCCGACCCGAAGTTCAAGATCATCCGCTCGCAGACCGGCGACTTCACCCGCGCCAAGGGCAAGGAAGTGATGGAAGCCTTCCTCAAAGCAGAAGGCAAGAAGATCAACGTGCTCTACGCGCACAACGACGACATGGCCATTGGCGCGATCCAGGCCATCGAAGAGGCAGGCATGAAGCCGGCAAAAGACATCACCATCATCTCGATCGACGCCGTCAAAGGCGCTTTCGAAGCCATGATCGCCGGCAAGCTCAATGTTTCTGTGGAGTGCAGCCCGCTGCTGGGCCCGCAACTGATGTCGGCAGTGAAGGACATCAAAGCCGGCAAGCCGGTTCAGAAACGTATCGTTACCGAAGAAGGTATTTTCCCGATGGAAGTTGCCGCCAAGGAATTCCCCAAGCGTAAGTACTGATCCGCATCCGCGACGGTGCGTCCGATACTGGGGCGCACCCCCTCAACATTCCAAGGAGATAACTTCATGAAGCGTACATTTCTTCAGGCCGTGCTGGCCGGCTTCGTCCTGGGCACCGTCGGCATCGCGCCATCGGCCTGGGCGCAGGACAAGGGCAGCATCGGCATTTCGATGCCGACCAAATCCTCGGCCCGCTGGATCGCCGACGGCGACAATATGGTCAAGGTGCTCAAGGAGCGCGGCTACAAGACGGATCTGCAGTACGCCGACGACGACATCCCGAACCAGCTGGCCCAGATAGAGAACATGATCACCAAGGGCGTGAAAGTGCTGGTGATCGCCTCCATCGACGGCACCACGCTGTCCAAGGCATTGCAGAATGCGGCCGACAAGGGTGTCAAAGTCATCGCTTATGACCGGCTGATCAAGGGTTCGAAAAACGTGGACTACTACGCCACTTTCGACAACTTCCAGGTCGGTGTGCTGCAGGCCACGTCCATTGTCGACAAGCTGGGGCTGAAGCAGGGCAAGGGGCCCTTCAACATTGAGCTCTTCGGCGGATCGCCCGACGACAACAATGCCTTTTTCTTCTACGACGGCGCCATGAGCGTGCTCAAGCCTTACATCGACAGCGGAAAGCTGGTGGTGCGCAGCAAGCAGATGGGCATGAACAAGGTCGGTACCCTGCGCTGGGACGGCTCGGTGGCGCAGGCGCGCATGGACAACCTGCTGTCGGCCTATTACGGCAAGGACAAGATCCACGCGGTGTTGTCGCCGTATGACGGCCTGTCCATCGGCATCCTGTCCTCCCTCAAGGGTGTGGGTTACTGCACGGCGCAGCAACCCTGCCCGGTGGTCAGCGGCCAGGACGCGGAAATCCCCTCGGTCAAATCCATCCTGAAGGGCGAGCAGTACTCCACCGTGTTCAAGGATACGCGCGAGCTGGCCAAGGTGACGGCCAACATGGTGGACGCCACGCTCTCCGGCAAGCAGCCCGAGATCAATGACACCAAGACCTACAACAACGGCGTGAAGGTGGTTCCCTCCTACCTGCTCAAGCCGGTGGCAGTGGATGCGTCCAACTGGAACAAGGTTCTGATAGGCAGCGGTTACTACAAAGAGTCGCAGATCAAGTAACCCGTTGAAGCGGGCGGTCCCGCGCTGCAAGGCACGGGACCGCCTGCGCTCAAAGGTGCAAATTACTTTGCACCAAAGGACAGGCATTGGAAACGATTCTCGAGATGCGCGACATCCGCAAAACCTTCCCCGGGGTGGTCGCGTTGGACAAAGTCAACCTGCGCGTGCGCGCCGGTGAAATCCACGCCTTGGTCGGCGAAAACGGCGCCGGCAAATCGACCTTGATGAAAGTGCTTTCGGGGGTCTACCCGCACGGTTCCTACAGCGGCGAGATCGTCTACGAGGGGCAGGAGCGCCGCTTCCTGGGCATCCATGACAGCGAGCAGCTGGGCGTCATCATCATCCATCAGGAGCTGGCACTCGTGCCCTTGCTGTCGATTGCGGAAAACATCTTTCTGGGCAAGGAAACCGCCAAGCACGGCGTGATCGACTGGATGGCCGCCCACAGCAAGACGCAGGCCTTGCTGAAAAAAGTGGGGCTCAGGGAGTCGCCCGCCACGCTGATCACCGACATCGGCGTGGGCAAGCAGCAACTGGTGGAAATCGCCAAGGCGCTGTCCCGCCAGGTCAGACTGCTCATCCTCGACGAGCCGACAGCCAGCCTCAACGAGACCGACAGCCAGGCCTTGCTGGACCTGCTGCTCGAGCTCAAGGGCCAGGGCATCACCTGCATCCTGATTTCGCACAAGCTCAACGAAATTTCGCGCGTGGCCGACTCCATCACCATCCTGCGCGACGGCAGCACGGTGGAAACGCTCGATTGCCGCGCCGACACCGTCAGCGAGGACCGCGTGATCCGCGGCATGGTAGGCCGGGAGATGGCCGATCGCTACCCCAAGCGCCAGCCGCAAATTGGCGAGACCGTGTTTGAAGTGCGCGACTGGAACGTCCACCATCCGCTGCATACCGACAGGCAGTTCATCAAGGGCGTCAATTTTCAGGTGCGCCGTGGAGAGATCGTCGGCATCGCGGGACTGATGGGCGCCGGGCGTACCGAGCTGGCGATGAGTATTTTTGGCCGTTCGTGGGGCCACCGCATCACCGGCCAGGTGCTGCTGTATGGCAAAGCCATCGACGTGAGCACGGTGGAGAAAGCCGTTCGCCACGGCCTGGCCTATGTCACCGAAGACCGCAAGGGCAATGGCCTAGTGCTCGGGGAAGACATCCAGTTCAATGTGTCGCTGGCCAATCTCGACGGCGTTTCAACCGCAGCCGTGATAGACAGTGGCCGCGAGTACCAGGTCGCGCAGCGTTACCGGGAAAAACTTCGCATCCGCTGTTCGGGCGTCGGCCAAAAAACCGTCAACCTCTCGGGCGGCAACCAGCAAAAAGTGGTGCTCAGCAAATGGCTTTTCACCAACCCCGAGGTCCTCATCCTGGATGAACCCACGCGCGGCATCGACGTGGGAGCCAAGTACGAGATCTACACCCTCATCGCGCAGCTTGCGGCCGAGGGGAAATGCGTGATCTTCATTTCCTCGGAAATGCCCGAGTTGCTGGGTATGTCGGACCGCATCTACGTGATGAACGAAGGCCAGTTCATCGCTGAAATGCCGACGGCACAAGCCTCCCAGGAAAAGATCATGCGAGCGATCGTGAAAGCGAGCTGATATGAAAACTCCCCCCCGAAGCGCCTTCGGCGCTACCCCCTCAAGGGGGCGCCACCTGCGGCCCGGCGAAGCCGGTTCCGCGATGGCCCCCGCCTCGACGCAGGTTCCAACGCACGATGGCAAGTCAGCACTTGACTACCTCAAGCACAACTTCCGCGAGTACGGCATGCTGATCACGCTGGTAGGCATCATGGCCTTCTTCCAGTACATGACCGAGGGCACGCTGATGCAGCCGCTCAACCTCACCAACCTGGTGCTGCAGAACAGCTACATCGTCATCATGGCGCTGGGCATGCTGCTGGTCATCGTGGCGGGGCACATCGACCTGTCGGTAGGTTCGGTGTGCGGCTTCATAGGCGCCCTGGCGGCGGTACTGATGGTGCAGTACGAGTGGCATTTTGTGCCCGCCTCGCTGCTGTGCCTGGCCTGCGGCGCGCTGATTGGCGCAACGCAGGGCTGGTTCATTGCCTTCTTCCGCATCCCTTCCTTCATTGTCACCCTCGCCGGCATGCTGGTGTTCAAGGGGCTGGCGCTGGCGCTGCTGCAGGGCCAGTCGGTGGGGCCCTTCCCAGATTCCTTCCAGATGCTCAGCTCGGGCTTCATGCCCGACCTGCTGAACGCCGAAGGGCTGCGCATGACCTCGCTGCTGCTGGGCGTGGCAGTGGCGGGCCTGCTGGCAGTGGCGGGCCTGCGCACGCGGGCCAACCAGCTCAAGCACGGCATCCAGGCCGAACCTGCGGTCATCTTCTTCACCAAGACAGCCGTGTTTGCCGCACTGCTGGTTTACTTCAGTTACCTGCTGGCTTCGTACAAGGGCCTGCCCAACGTGCTGATCGTGATGGCGCTGCTGATTTTCCTGTTCGATTTCATCACCAGCCGCACGACCATAGGCCGGCGGGTCTATGCCCTGGGCGGCAACGAAAAGGCCGCCAAGCTTTCGGGCATCAAGACCGAACGCCTGTCCTTCTACACCTTCGTCAACATGGGTGTGCTGGCGGCACTGGCAGGCCTGGTGTTCGCGGCGCGACTGAACACCGCTACACCCAAGGCCGGCCTGGGTTTCGAGCTGGACGTGATCGCCGCCTGTTTCATCGGCGGAGCCTCGGCCTCGGGCGGTGTGGGCAAGGTCATGGGGGCCGTGATCGGCGCCTTCGTAATGGGCGTGATGAACAACGGTATGTCCATCCTCGGCGTCGGCATCGACTACCAGCAGGTCATCAAGGGCGTGGTGCTGCTGGCCGCGGTGTTTGTCGACGTCTACAACAAAAACAAGGCATGAGCTGCCCGGCCGCTCCGAAGGCGAATCCCGCAGCGCATCGCGCGGAGCTTGCCCCATGAACCAGAACGGTGTCCAGCCCGTGCTCGAACTCACGGGTATCCACAAGCAGTTTGCCGGCATCCCGGCACTGCGCGATGTACGCCTGCGCCTGTACCCCGGCGAAATACATGCGCTGATGGGTCAGAACGGCGCGGGCAAGTCCACGCTGATCAAGGTGCTCACCGGGGTGCTGGAAGCCAGCGGCGGGCAAATGCAGCTGGCCGGCCAGCCGGTGTGGCCCAGCTCGCCCCTGGCCGCGCAGCGGCTGGGCATCAGCACGGTCTACCAGGAAGTCAATCTCTGCCCCAACCTCTCGGTGGCAGAAAACATTTTTGCAGGCCGTTATCCGCGGCACGGCATGGCGCAGGGCTACCGCATCGACTGGGCCGCGTTGAACCGCCGCGCGCACGAGCTGGTCGGGCGCATCGGCCTGGACATCGACGTCACGCGCCTGCTGTCCAGCTACCCGGTCGCTGTGCAGCAATTGGTGGCGATAGCGCGCGCCATCAGCATCGAGTCGAAGGTGCTGATCCTCGACGAGCCAACCTCCAGCCTGGACGACGACGAGGTGCAGAAACTCTTTGAAGTGCTGCGCCGCCTGCGTGATGACGGACTCGCGATCGTTTTTGTGACCCACTTCCTCAACCAGGTCTACGCGGTGTCGGACCGCATCACCGTCCTGCGCAACGGCACCTGGGTCGGCGAATGGCGGGCCAGTGAACTCGGACCCCAGGCACTGATCGCAGCCATGCTGGGCCGGGAGCTGGCCGCGCAATCTGCAGCTGCAGCGGCACCGCCGCCGTTTGATGACGCGGTGCCGGCACTTCTGCAAGCCGAAGGCCTGGGGCAAACCGGCCAGCTGCAGCCGCTGGACCTGCGTGTGCGTGCCGGCGAGGTGCTGGGCATAGCGGGGCTGCTGGGCGCGGGACGCACGGAACTGGCGCGCTTGTTGTTTGGACTGGAGACGCCGGATCGCGGTGTGCTCAAAATTGATGGGCAGACAGTCACTTTTTCCAGCCCCGCCGATGCGATCCGCCACGGCCTGGCGCTGTGTCCGGAAGAGCGCAAGACCGACGGCATCGTGGCTGAGCTGTCGCTGCGCGAAAACATCGCGCTGGCCCTGCAGGCCCGCATGGGAATGCGCCGCTTCCTGTCACGGGCCGAGCAGACCGCACTGGCTGAACGTTTTGTCCAGGCGATGGGCATCAAGACCACGAGTGTGGACACGCCCATCGGCTTGCTGTCGGGCGGCAACCAGCAAAAGGCCATGATCGCCCGCTGGCTCGCGACCGAACCGCGCCTGCTGATCCTCGACGAACCGACACGCGGTATCGACGTGGCTGCCAAGCAGGAAATCATGGAACAGATCCTCCGATTGGCGCAGGCCGGCATGGCTGTGGTCTTCATCTCTTCCGAAATGAGCGAGGTGGTGCGGGTAGCGCACCGCATCGTCGTGCTGCGCGACCGCCGCAAAGTAGGCGAACTGCCTGCGGGCAGCAGCGAAGACACCGTCTATGAACTGATTGCCGCTGAACATGTCTGAAGCCTCCCACTCCCCCCTCACAGCGCTGCTGCGGCACCGCCTGGCCTGGCCGTTGCTGACACTGGTGCTTCTGCTGGTGGTGAACACGGTTTTCAACGCGAGCTTTTTGCACATCGAATGGCGCGATGGCCACCTCTACGGCAGCCTGATCGACATTCTCAACCGCGCGGCGCCGCTGGTGCTGGTGTCGCTGGGCATGACGATGGTGATTGCCACCCGCGGCATCGATATTTCCGTGGGTGCCGTGGTGGCCATCGCGGCCGCCGTGGCCGCCTGGATGATAGGCGGATCGGTGTCGGGAAGCGTGAGCCGTTTCCCCATGCCGCTGGCGATTCTGGCGGCGCTGGGCGTTGCATTGCTGTGCGGGCTGTGGAATGGCCTGCTGGTCGCCAGGGTCGGCATGCAACCGATCATTGCCACACTGATCCTCATGGTGGCGGGCCGCGGTATCGCACAGCTGGTCACCGACGGACAGATCATCACCATCTACTACGCACCCTTCTTCTTCCTGGGCGGCGGCTACCTCCTGGGCTTGCCGTTCTCGCTGTTTATTGCAGCAGCGGTGTTCGGCGCGCTTTACCTGGCCGTGACGCGCACGGCCCTGGGCCTGTTCGTCCAGGCGGTCGGCATCAACCCGACCGCCGCTCGCGTGGCCGGTGTACAGGCCCGGCGGCTGATCATTGCCGCCTATGCTTTCTGCGGTCTGTGTGCCGGCATTGCGGGCTTGCTGATCAGCTCCAATGTCAAAAGCGCCGACGGCAACAATGCAGGCCAGCTGCTCGAGCTCGACGCCATCCTGGCGGTGACGCTGGGCGGAACCGCCCTCACCGGTGGACGCTTCAGCCTGGTGGGCAGTGTGATCGGCGCCCTGATCATCCAGACCCTGACTTATGCCATTTACTCCCTGGGCGTTCCGCCAGAGATCAATCTGGTGGTCAAGGCCGTGGTGGTATTTGTCGTGATGATGCTGCAGTCGCCAGAGTTCCGCGCCCAGGTCGGCACCTGGGTGCGCCGGCCGGCGGCGCGTGAGAGGCTGTCATGAATACAACCGTGACCAAACCTGTCGCGGCGACCGTGCCCACGCATGCGGCGCCTGCGTTGCCGGGGTCCCGTTTCAACCCCAAATACCTGCCGCTGGCAGCTACCATTTCACTGTTCGTGGCCATGGCGACCATGGGTTCGGTGCTTTACAGCGGTTTTTTCTCGGCCCAGGTCTTCCTCAACCTGCTGATCGACAATGCTTTCCTGATCATCGTTGCGGTGGGCATGACCTTTGTCATTATTTCCGGCGGCATCGACCTCTCGGTCGGTTCGGTGATAGCGCTGACCACCATGGTCTCGGCCGCGCTGGTGGAACATCGTGGCTGGAGTCCCGCCGTGGTGATTCCGCTGGTGCTCCTCATGGGCGCGGCCTTCGGCGCTTTCATGGGCTTCCTGATCGAACGCTTCCGCCTGCAGCCTTTCATCGTGACGCTGGCAGGCATGTTTCTCGCGCGTGGCCTGTGTTACCTGATCAGCGTCGACTCGATCAGCATGACCAACGAGTTTTATTCGGAGCTGTCGCAGTGGCGCGTCTCCTTGTGGGAGGGCGCCTCGCTTTCCGTCGGTGCGGTGATCGCCATTGCCGTGCTGTTGGCGGCGGTGTTCATTGCACACTGCACGTCGTTCGGCCGCACTGTTTACGCGATTGGGGGCAGCGAACAGTCGGCGCTGCTGATGGGCCTGCCGGTACGTGCCACGCTGGTGGGGGTTTACACACTCTCCGGCTTCTGCTCGGCGCTGGCAGGCGTGGTCTTCACCTTCTACATGCTCTCGGGCTACGGCTTGCACGCTGTCGGCATGGAACTCGACGCCATAGCTGCGGTGGTCATCGGCGGCACACTGCTCACCGGCGGCGTGGGTTATGTGGCCGGCACACTGTTCGGCGTGCTGATGCTCGGAATCATCCAGACACTGATCTCCTTCGACGGCACCCTGAGTTCCTGGTGGACCCGCATTGTCGTCGGGGCCCTGCTGTTCGTTTTCTGCCTGCTGCAGCGCCTGCTGACGAGCCACCGAGACAAATCTTCCTGAAATCAATTGACAGACCCTCTCATGACAAACACTAAGCGAAAACTACGCTCCACCGAATGGTTCGGATCGGCCGACAAAAACGGTTTCATGTACCGCAGCTGGATGAAGAACCAGGGCATCCCCGACCATGAGTTCGATGGCCGCCCCATCATCGGCATCTGCAACACCTGGTCGGAACTCACGCCCTGCAATGCCCACTTCCGCAAGATCGCCGAACATGTGAAGCGCGGCATTTCCGAGGCCGGTGGTTTTCCGGTTGAATTCCCGGTGTTCTCCAACGGCGAGTCGAACCTGCGGCCCACCGCCATGCTCACACGCAACCTTGCCAGCATGGACGTGGAGGAAGCGATTCGCGGCAATCCCATTGACGCCGTGGTGCTGCTCACCGGCTGCGACAAGACCACGCCGGCGCTGCTGATGGGCGCCGCCAGCTGCGACATTCCGGCCATCGTGGTGACCGGCGGGCCCATGCTCAACGGCAAGCTCGAAGGCAAGAACATCGGCTCGGGCACCGCCGTGTGGCAGCTGCACGAGTCGCTGAAGGCGGGTGAAATCCAGCTGCACCAATTCCTGGCGGCCGAGGGCGGCATGTCGCGCTCGGCCGGCACCTGCAACACCATGGGCACGGCCTCCACCATGGCCTGCATGGCCGAAGCGCTGGGTACCTCCCTGCCGCACAACGCCGCGATTCCCGCGGTGGATGCGCGCCGCTATGTGCTGGCGCAGATGTCAGGCATGCGCGCCGTCGAGATGGCGCTGGAAGGCCTGACGCTGTCGAAAATTCTCACGCGCGAAGCGTTCGAAAATGCGATTCGCGTCAATGCTGCCATTGGCGGCTCCACCAACGCCGTGATTCACCTCAAGGCCATTGCGGGCCGCATCGGCGTGCAACTGGACCTGGAAGACTGGACGCGTATTGGCCGCAACACGCCTACCCTCGTCGACCTGCAGCCTTCCGGCCGTTTCCTGATGGAAGAGTTCTACTACGCCGGTGGCTTGCCCGCCGTGTTGCGCCGCCTGGGTGAAAACGGTTTGCTGCCGCATCCCAATGCGCTCACCGTCAACGGCCAGTCGATCTGGGACAACGTGCGTGAGGCTCCGCAGTACAACGACGAAGTGATCCGGCCGCTCGACAACCCCTTGATCGCCGACGGCGGCATCTGCATCCTGCGCGGCAACCTGGCACCGCGCGGCGCCGTGCTCAAACCCTCCGCAGCTTCACCCGAACTGCTCAAGCACCGCGGCCGTGCCGTCGTGTTCGAGAACCTGGAACACTACAAGGAGCGCATCGTCGACGAAACCCTCGACATTGACGCCAGCTGCATCATGGTCATGAAGAACTGCGGCCCCAAGGGTTACCCCGGCATGGCCGAGGTCGGCAACATGGGCCTGCCGCCCAAGCTGCTGCGCCAGGGCGTCAAGGACATGGTGCGCATCTCGGACGCGCGCATGAGCGGCACTGCTTACGGTACGGTGGTGCTGCATGTCGCTCCCGAAGCCGCAGCCGGCGGACCATTGGCCGCTGTGCGCGACGGCGACTGGATCGAGCTTGACTGCGATGCGGGCCGTTTGCACCTGGACATCAGCGATGCCGAACTGGCAGAACGCCTCGCCGCCCTGGAGAAGGCCCCAGCAGGCATGCGGGGCGGCTACCAGCGCCTCTATGTGGACCACGTTCTGCAAGCCGACGAAGGCTGCGATTTCGATTTTCTGGTCGGCTGCCGCGGCTCCGAAGTTCCCCGCCACTCCCATTAACGGCCAATGCCGAATCACTGAACCAGTGAACTCTGAACTCTTCAACCTGATCCAGACCCAATGACCACGCCCCGCCAGCCGCGCTACCGCGGCATCTTCCCTGTTGCCCCCACCACGTTCACCGAGACTGGCGAGCTTGATCTTGAAAGCCAGAAACGCTGCATCGACTTCATGATCGATGCCGGCTCCGACGGCATCTGCATCCTGGCCAACTTCTCCGAGCAGTTCGTGCTTTCGGACGAAGAGCGTGAAATCCTGACCCGCAGCATCCTCGAACATGTGGCCGGCCGCGTGCCCGTGATCGTCACCACCACCCACTTCGGCACAAAGATATGCGCCGAGCGCAGCCGCCGTGCGCAGGACATGGGCGCGGCCATGCTGATGGTCATGCCGCCGTATCACGGTGCCACCTTTCGCGTGAGCGAGCAGCAGATTTACGAGTTCTATGCGCGTCTGTCGGATGCCGTGAACATTCCCATCATGATCCAGGACGCCCCCGCCAGCGGCACGGTGCTTTCGGCTGCCTTCCTCGCACGCATGGCCCGCGAGATCGAGCATGTCGCCTATTTCAAGATCGAAACCGCTGGCGCCGCAGCCAAGCTGCGCGAGCTGATCCGTTTGGGGGGCGACGCGGTGGAAGGACCCTGGGACGGTGAAGAAGCCATCACCCTGCTGCCCGACCTGGACGCCGGTGCCACCGGTTCCATGACCGGCGGCGCCTATCCGGATGGCATTCGCCCCATCATCGAGGCACATCGCACCAGTGATCATGACAAGGCCTACGCCCTTTACCAGCAGTGGCTGCCACTGATCAATTACGAAAACCGCCAGGCAGGGCTGCTGGCCGCCAAGACCCTCATGAAAGAAGGCGGTGTGATCGCCTGCGAGGCGCCACGTCATCCTTTTCCGGCCATGCACCCGGACACACGCGCCGGACTGCTGGCGACGGCCAGGCGGCTTGACCCGCTGGTGCTGCGCTGGGCGCGCTAGGCAGCGTCACTGTCATTTGACGATTTGGGGGCCAGGATCGTAATTGACCACAATTACATCTATCAATGTCACGGATAATTAGCTTTTTGATTGATTAATCTTTATTAAAGTATCAAATACAGTTGGGTTTATGGAAAAACCCAAAACCGGGCGCGTCTTGCCGCGGGCTGTTCTCTTCGATGCTTATGGCACGCTGTTTGACGTGTACAGCGTCGGCCTGCTCGCGGAACAGCTGTTTCCCGGCCAGGGCCAGGCACTGGGTGTGCTCTGGCGTGACAAGCAGATTGAATACACCCGTCTGGTGACGACCAGCAACAGCGGCGAGTTTTACCAACCCTTCTGGGACCTGACCCGTGCCGGCCTGCGTTATGCGTGCAAGCGCCTGGGCCTGGACCTGACCACCGGGCATGAGCAGCGGCTGATGAACCAGTACCGGCACCTGTCGGCCTTCCCGGAAACCCGGGAAGTGCTGCAAGTGCTGAAAGAGCATGGCATCGTCACCGGCATTTTGTCCAATGGCGATCCGGGCATGCTGGATGTGGCCGTCAAGTCCGCCGGACTGGAAGGCCTGCTCGACCATGTGCTCAGTGTCGACAGCATTCGCAAATACAAGACCCATCCCGACGCTTATGCCCTCGGGCCGCAGGCCACCGGCCTGGCGGCGCGGCAGATTGCGTTTGTCAGCTGCAACAGCTGGGACGCACTGGCGGCAACCTGGTACGGTTATCAAACACTGTGGGTCAACCGTTATGCGCAGCCGTTTGAAGAGCTGGGCACACAGCCTGCGCGCACCGGCACCAGCCTGCGCGAAGTGCTTGAATTTTTCCCTTCTGCACCAGTGCCCTGATTTCAATTTTTCCCCCTTACTTTTACTTTTCTTTTTCTGAGGTTTCACCATGACAACAACGCCACGCACATCACTCCATCGCCTGCAGGTGGCCACGGTACTGCAACGTTTTGTGGACGAGCAGGTCCTGCCCAGCACCGGCGTGGACCGCGCTTCCTTCTGGAAAGGCTTTGACGCCATCGTGGCCGACCTGGCACCGAAAAACATTGCCCTGCTGGCCGAACGCGACCGCCTGCAGAGCGAGATGGATGCCTGGCACAAAGCCCACCCCGGGCCGATCACGGACATGAAGGTCTACCGCGCCTTCCTCGAAAAAACGGGCTACCTCGTGCCCCAGCCGAAAAAGGTCACCATCACCACCGGCAATGTAGATGCCGAGCTGGCCAAACAGGCCGGCCCGCAACTGGTGGTGCCCATCCTGAACGCGCGCTATGCGCTGAATGCTGCCAACGCCCGTTGGGGCTCCCTGTACGACGCGCTGTATGGCACGGACGTGATTTCCGAAACCGGCGGTGCCGAAAAAGGCAAGGGCTACAACCCGGTACGCGGCGCCAAAGTGATTGAGTACGCGCGCTATGTGCTGGACCGCACCGCGCCGCTTAAAAAAGGCTCGCACATCGACTCGACCGCGTATGCGGTCAAGGGCGGCAAGCTCGTCGTCACCCTGAAAGGCGGCAAGACAACCGCGCTGGATGATGCCAGCCAGTTCATTGGTTTTCAGGGCAAGGCCTCTGCGCCGTCGTCGGTGCTGCTGCAGCACAACGGCCTGCACATCGACATCCGCATTGACCGCAGCACGCCCATCGGCAAGACTGATGCTGCCGGCGTGAGCGATCTGGTCATCGAAGCGGCACTGTCCACCATCATGGACCTGGAAGACTCCGTGGCCGTGGTGGATGCGGACGACAAGGTACTGGCCTACAGCAACTGGCTTGGCATTTTGCAAGGCACGCTGACGGAAAGCGTGACGAAAGACGGCAAGACCTTCACGCGCGGCCTGAACCCGGACCGCGAGTACACCTCTCCCAAGGGCAAATCCGTCACGCTGCATGGCCGCTCGCTGATGTTTGTGCGCAATGTCGGCCACCTGATGACCAACCCGGCGGTGCTGTACACCGCAGCCGACGGCACGACCCGCGAGATTCCCGAAGGCATCCTGGACGCAGTGATCACCACCACGATTGCGATTCATGACCTCCAGCGCAAGGGCAAGAAAGGCATCAAGAACTCGCGCAAGGGCTCGGTCTACATCGTCAAGCCCAAGATGCACGGCCCGGCCGAAGTTGCTTTTGCCGCCGAGCTGTTCAGCCGGGTCGAAAAAATGCTGGGCCTACCCGACAGCACCGTCAAGCTCGGCATCATGGACGAAGAGCGCCGCACCAGCGTCAACCTGAAAGCCTGCATCGCCGCAGCCGCCAGCCGCGTCGCCTTTATCAACACCGGTTTCCTGGACCGCACCGGTGACGAGATGCACACCGCCATGCATGCCGGCCCCATGATCCGCAAGGGCAACATGAAAATCAGCGCCTGGCTCAGCGCCTACGAACGCAGCAACGTACTGGTGGGGCTGGCCTGCGGCCTGCGCGGCCGCGCCCAGATCGGCAAGGGCATGTGGGCCATGCCGGACCTGATGGCCGACATGCTCAAAGCCAAGATCTCGCACCCGCAGGCCGGCGCCAATACCGCCTGGGTTCCCTCGCCCACCGCCGCGACGCTGCACGCGCTGCACTACCACCAGGTCAATGTCGCGACGGTGCAGAAAGAAACCGAGAAGAAGGTCGACCTGCGATCCGAAATTGCCCGCCTGTTGCCCGAGTTGCTGATGGTGCCGGTCTCGCCCGACGCCAAATGGACACCCGCTGAAAAACAGCAGGAACTCGACAACAACGCCCAAGGCATCCTGGGTTACGTGGTGCGGTGGATCGACCAGGGCGTGGGCTGCTCCAAGGTACCCGACATCCACAACGTCGGCCTGATGGAAGACCGCGCCACCCTGCGCATCTCCAGCCAGCACATCGCCAACTGGCTGCTGCACGGCGTGGTGAGCAAAGCGCAAGTCAAGGAAACCTTCGAACGCATGGCCGCCGTCGTGGACGGGCAGAACGCTGGCGACCCGCTGTACAAGAAGATGGCAGGCAACTTTGACGCCTCGGCAGCCTACAAGGCCGCCTGTGACCTGGTGTTCAAGGGGCTGGAGCAGCCGAGCGGCTATACCGAGCCACTGCTGCACGCCTGGCGTTTGAAGGTGAAGGCCGGCACCGCCTAAACGCTACTGGATTGATAGCTGCTTGTGCCCTTACGGCAAGGGCGAATGGCCAATTTTGCTATTAGGAAGGCCGGTCGCCTCGTCGATCGGCAATGCGTCCATATCGGCGCGCGGGCCGAGCCGGCGCGCACCGTCACCGCGCACCAGCCGCCCAGACTGCTCTCGACCGCATAGCCCCAGCTCTGCAGCTTCTCGGCCACCAGCGCCGAGGTGCGGTGCTCGTCGAACGCCAGTTCGGGGTGACGGTGGATGTCGCGCCGCAGGCCGATGAACTCGCCGGCCCGTTCGTTCAGTTCATCAAGCAGAGTACTCATGCTCCCTCGTCACTGCGGTTGGAGGTTGATCGCCTTGGCGATAGCGCGGTAGCGCGCGGTCTCGGCCTCGAAGTACTTGGTCGATTCGGCCAACGACATGGGCGCCGACGGCACCTGGGTCTGGTCGGCGAGCTGCTTGCGCACAGTCGGATCCTGCAGCGTCGCACCGATCGCCTTGTGCAAGCGCTGCACCACGTCCTCAGGCGTGTTCTTGCGCACCATGAAGCCGCTCCAGATCTTGTACGAGAAATTCTTCAGCTCCTTGCCTTCGCTGACGGTCGGTACGTTCTTCAGCAGTTCGGAACGCTGCTCGCCAAGCTGACCGATCACCTTGAGCCGGCCTTGCTCGGCCAGCGCGCCCATCCCGGCGCTATATACCAGCACGGCGAAGTCCACCTGTCCGCCGCCGATGTCTTGCAACAGCGGCGCATTGCCCTTGTACGGCGCATGCGTCAAATTGATGCCCTTGCGGTGCTGCACGTCCTCGAGAATAAAGTGATACAGCGAGCCGATGCCCACGCTGCCGTAGGTGAGCGGCTTATCGCCCGACTTGCGCGCCAGTGCAATCAACTCGTCCACACTGTTAGCCGGCAGGTCCTTGCGCGCGACGAACACCATCACCATGTCCGCCACCGGATGCACGAGGCGGAAGTCCTCGGTCTTCAGCTTGACCGCCGCGTTGGCCAGCGGCGAGAGGATCACCTCGTTGGCCGTGCCCTGGAACAGGTAATACCCGTCGGCGGGCGCGGCCAGCACCTTCTGCGCGGCGATCGCGCCGCTGGCACCGCTAAGATTCTCGACAATCACCTGCTGGCCGAGCCCCTTGCTGAGGGGCATGTTGAAGATGCGCGCGAGCGCATCCGACGGTCCGCCAGCCGGGTAGGGCACCATCAGGTTGACCGGCTTGGCCGGGTAGGTCTGGGCCAGTGTGACGCCGCTGGCCAGCAACAGGCCTGCCAACAGGGCGCAGAATTTCTTGAATGCGTTCATGAGGTGTCTCCTTGTAGTGTGTGCATGGGAATGCATTTCAGGGATGCTAGAGATCCCAAATAAATGTGTCCAATGCATTATTTTTGTTATTACTATTCATATTACTCATTCAGTGCGTCCAAACCATGAACCTGCGACACCTCGAACATCTGCTGGCCGTAGCTGAGACCGGCTCTTTCAGTCGCGCAGCCGAGCAGCAGCACCTCACGCAGTCAGCCCTGAGCCGCAGCATCCAGTCCCTGGAAGACGACCTGGGCGCGCGCCTGATCGACCGCACGGGCAAGCGCAACGAGCTCACGCCGCTGGGCCAGGCCGTGGCAGCACGGGCCCGACGCATGGTGTTCGAGGCTGCCGAGCTGCGCCGCAGCGCCGAGCTGCTCAAGCAAGGCGACCTAGGCGCCATCCGCATCGGACTGGGTTCGGGGCCGGGTGCGATGCTGATGACCCCGTTTCTGGTACACATGGCTCGGCACCATCCGGACGTACAGGTCAGCGTGTCGCCGGGTGCGACCGAGCTGCAGCTGATGCAACTGCGCCAGCGCACACTCGACGCACTGGTAATCGACGTTCGCCGCATCGCGCCGGCGCCCGACCTGGCCATAGAGAACCTGACTGAAATGCGCACCGTCTTTGCCTGCCGTAGCGGCCATCCCTTGCTGCAGGCCGGCAGGCCGGTGTCTTTTGACAAAATGCTGCGCTACCCGCGGGCATCGACGCCGCTGAGCGCGGAAGTGGCGCACCTCCTTGTCAACCTCTTCGGTCCGCAGGCCGACCCGCAGCAAGCTGTGAGCCTGCGCTGCGACGACATCACGAGCCTGATCGAGACGGTCAAGGCCTCGGACGCGATCTACTTCGGCATCCTCGCGGCAGCACGCGCCGGCATCAAGACGGGGCAGCTCGCCGAACTGGTGACCGAGCCGCCCCTGACCATTGGCGCGCGTTTTGCGTTTGTTACGCTGGCCGGGCGCACCGAGGCGCCGTCCATGGGTTTGTTTCGCCAGTTCGTGGCTGAGCGGCTGCGCGACTGAAAAACCACAGCAACTCGACCAGCTGCAACCCCCGTGGCTACACCGAGCCGCTGCAGCGTGCCTGGCGCCTGAAGGTCAAGGCGCAGGCTTGGAGGGTGAACATGCCATCAAATGTATAGCTGCATGCAGCCATCGTGGATGGACTGAAGGCCTGTGTCGCGAAAAAAATGACACAGGAGGAAGCCCGAGCCTCGTCCTGCGCCTAATTTCCACCAACGGAAACCTTTGGCCTGCTGTCGGCTCTTGAACTAGTAACGCGGACTTGCGCCTGAAAAACCGGGATCGTACTTGCGCATCTGCGCCAGATCGTTGCGGTTGCGCACGCCGCAATCGAGGTATTGCTGGTGCAGTTTCTTGAGTTGGCCCTGATCGATTTCAACGCCCAAGCCCGGCGTGGTCGGCACCTTGACCGAACCTTCATGAAAGGCGATGCGGCCGCCCTTGATCACTTCTTCCTCCTGCCACGGGTAATGCGTGTCGCAGGCGTAGGTGAGGTTGGGAATGGCCGCAGCGGCGTGCGTCATGGCCATCAGGCTGATGCCGAGGTGTGAATTGGAATGCATGGACATGCCCATGCCGAATACATCACACATGCGCGCGAGGGACGCGGTAGCACGCAGGCCGCCCCAGTAGTGGTGGTCTGACAGCAATATCTTCACCGCATGTGTGGAGGCGTTGCGCTTGAACTCTTCCATGGTCGTGACACACATGTTGGTGGCCAGCGGCGCACGGCAATGTTTCGCCAGTTCGGCCATGGCGTCCTGGCCGGGGGCCGGGTCTTCGTAATACTCCAGCAGGTCGTCCAGTTCCTTCGCCGCAGCGATGCTGGTTTCCAGTGACCAGTTGGCGTTCGGGTCCAGCCGCAGGGGGACACCGGGGAAAGCTTTCGCCAGCGCTTTCATGGCGGCAATTTCTTCAGCCGGCGGAAAAACACCACCCTTGAGCTTGATGCTTTTGAAGCCGTACAGCGCCACCATGCGCTGCGCCTGCTTCACCACCTGTTCCGGCGTGACGGCTTCGCCCCAGGCATCTGGCGCATAGGGTTTGCCGGCGTGCTCGGCGTATTTGTAGAAAAGGTAGGCGCTGTAGGGCACCTCGTCGCGCACCGCACCACCAAGCAGGTCGCAGACGGGCAAGCCAAGAATCTGTCCCTGCAGGTCGAGCATGGCCACTTCCATTGCGCTGATGACCTTGTCGGCATTCTTGGCGGTGTGCGAGCCAGGTGCCAGTTCGAACTGCACGCTGCCGTCGGCCTTGTGGCCCGGCTTGATGGCGGCGCGCACGTTTTCTTCCATCCGGTTCAGGTCAAACGGGGACAGACCCATCACGAGCTGGCGAGCCTGCTCCAGCACCTTGACCATGGGTTCGTCGCCATAGGTTTCGGCGATGCCAACGCGGCCATCCGAGGTTTCAATTTCAACAATGCTGCGCAGGGCCCAGGGTTCGTGGATGCCGCTGGCGTTGAGAAGCGGGCCATCGCGGAACGCAATCGGCGTGATGCGCACCTGCGCGATTCGAATGTCTTTTCTCATGTCAGCTGGCCGTGGCTCCGGATTTTTTCACCAGTTCGGCCCAACGGGCGATCTCGGATTTCATGTGCGCCGCCAGTTCGTCCGGCGAGCTGCCGATGATTTCCATACCGAGCTGGCCGTTGAGCTTGGCCACCACATCCGGCATTTTCAGGATCCTGACGATTTCGGCATTGAGGCGCTGCACGATGGGTTTGGGAGTTCCCTTGGGGGCATAAACGGCTTGCCAGGAGGACATCTCGAACTTGGGCACACCGGACTCCATCATGGTCGGCAACTGCGGCGCCAGCGCAATGCGTTTGCCGGTGGTGACAGCCAGCAGCTTGAGCTTGCCGGCCTGCACCAGGGACACTGCGGCCGTCATCTGGTCGAACATGAAGGGCACCTGGCCGGACGAGACATCCATCATGGCCGGCGGCGTGCCTTTGTAGGCAATGTGGGTCAGCGGCACGCCGATCAGCTCGGCAAACATCTCGCCCGCCAGATGGGTGGAGGTGCCCGCACCGGAAGAGGCGAAGCTGCGCTTGCTGGGGTCGCGCTTGAGCAGCGCCACCAGCTCCGCCACGGAGTTGACGCCGAGGTCGGGGTTGACGATCAGCACATTGGGCAGCATGGCCACCAGCGCCACGGGTTCAAAGTCCTTGACCGGGTCATAAGGCAGGTTTTTGTACAGGCTGGCATTGATGGCGTGGGTGCTGATGGTGCCGCCGAACAGCGTGTAGCCATCGGGTTTGGCACGCGCGGCCGCCGTCGCGCCCACTGCGCCGGCGGCTCCGGGCTTGTTGTCGACCACCACCGGCTGGCCCAGCACTTCGCCCAGTTTTTGCGCCAGGGTGCGGCCGATCACATCGGTCGAACCGCCGGGCGTGAACGGCACGATGTAGGCAATGGGTTTGGTCGGCCAGCCGGACGTAGCCGGCGACGCACTCTGGGCATGCAGCGGCAAAGGCAGCGCGGCGGCGAGGCTGAAACCGGCCAGCCCCTGAAGGGCGGCGCGGCGGCTGGGACGGATGGTCATGGGGGAGTCTCCTGTGAATAGGCGCGGCGCGCCCTTTTTGGCAAGAACGGGCAGCAGGCGGTTTTGTCCATGCTATGTTAGCGCTAACAATCGAATGTTAGCGGCACGGCCCAACAGCTGTCAAGCTAGACGCTGGCTCTTTTGATGATGGAAAACCCGAGGTCGCGGACCTTGGGCCCGGGATCGCGGTTTTCGACCCGGTCGAGGATGAAACGCGCAGCCTGCCGGCCGATCTCAGCGCCGTCGACACGCACTGTGCTCAGAGGCGGATGCGTATGGCTGGCAAACGGCATGTCGCCAAAGCCCATCACCGCGACATCGTCAGGCACGGCCATGCCGGCAGCCTGCACTTCTGTCATCACACCATGGGCCAGCATGTCGGAGCTGCAGACAACTACATCAATGCGCTGGTCCTGCCTGCGCAGCTCTGCCCAGCCCGCGCGCCCATTACCCAGCGACGAGGGCGCAGGCACCATGCAGGCTGGCGGGGCGCCGAAACCCAGTTCGCGCAGGCGCTGCTCGAAGCCGGCCCGGCGCAGGCCGGCGCGGTGGTCGTCCGCCGTCACGATTGCCGGGTGGCGGTGCCCCTGTTCATATATGAAGTCGGCCACCGCGCGGCCAATTTTTTCGTGGGAAAACCCGACGATCATGTCGATCGGCGTGGGCGTGAGGTCCCAGGTTTCAACCACCGGAATGCCGCAGGCCAACAGCTTGCGCCGAGCTTCGGCCGAATGCATGATGCCGGTCAGCACGATGCCGTCGGGCCTGCGGCCGACGATGGCGTCGATCAGCGCATCCTCGCGCAGCCCGGTGTAGCCGCTTTGCCCCAGCATCAGCTGGCAGCCCGCTTCGGCCAGCGCGTCGGTCAGCGCCTGGATGGTTTCCAGGAAAACCGGCCCGGCGATGGTGGGTACCAGCGCCGCCACCAGCCGGCTGCGGTTGGACGCCAAGCCACCGGCCACCAGGTTGGGCACATAACCGCTGCGCGAAATCGCAACGCGCACCCGCTCGAGGGTATGCGGCGAGACTGCCGCTGGCGTGTTCAGCGCTCGCGACACCGTGATGGCCGAAACGCCGGCCAGCCTGGCCACGTCGGCGAGGGTGATGCCGCCGGTGCCAGGACGGGCAGCGCGGCTGTTCTTTTTAAGGCTGGAGGGCGGTGTTTCCACGTGCAGATGTTAACGCTAACCCCGCGCCGGCCGGCTTGTTGCCCTTGCGGGGAGTAACGTCCTGGCGCCGGGCTGGCAACCTGCGACAAAAAGCACCCCCAGGCACCCAACAGGATGAAAACGACAAACTGCAACGGTTTGTTTGCTGCGCGGGCCGCTGGCGGCCATGCGATGCGCGGAAGGCGGGGAGCGGTCTGCTATTGCACCCGGGATTCCTCTCCATCCGAGGGTGCTATATAAACCATAGCGTCAAATGCCAACAGGGTTTGGGTTGCTGGCATTTACGGACATGCTGGCCGGCAGAGCTTGCGACCGCCCCGGGAGCCTGCTGCAAGGTATTGCGGCATCCGTTTGAATGTAACTGGCGTCTCTTTGATCCCAACTTAGTTAGAAATCGTTACAAGATACTTCTCCCTTTCTTGCAGCGGGCGGCGAGTTCAGCCCACACTTCATGGCCGGGCTCAGGCGGAATTTTTTCCCAAAAATTTCGCTTGACGTGTTTTCCACATTCAATTCAGTTACCGACCTCGCCTCTCTCTTATGGCATTGCAAGCCGACGTTTTTAACCGCTGTCTGCAGGAAGCCGCTACGGCTGCCAAACCTGCGCTTGAGCACTGCCTGGATCACGCGGTGGCGGCGCTACAGGTGGCCGAAACACAAAGCATGAAGCCCGCCGAGCGGGACGAGTTGGGAATGGCCTGGCGCGAACTCCTCCGTTTCCGCAATGGCTGGTGCACGCAATACCCGATTGACCTGCTGGCAGCCTTCAACCAGCCGGCCCATCTGGCTGCACAGGGTGCAACGCCGGTCGCCCGCATGGCTTCGCCCGCCTTGGCCGGGGCTGACATGTTCTCCCTGGTCGATGACACCCAGGTCGAAGAAGGCATCGAGTCCTCGCGGCTGCTGCAGCAGGTGGTGCCGGTGGTCGAACAGGTGCTGGCCGAGCTGGATGCCCTGATGAGCTCAGCGCAGGGCCTGGTCAACGTCAGCCCGGAGTTCAATCCGGTGCGGCCCGAGGTGTATGCGCAGACCTTGCGCACCCTCCTCGCCAGTGCACCAGTGGCGCCGGCCATCAGCGCCCTGTGGGTCAAATACCTGGCCGAACCGCTGGGGCGTGAACTCAAGCGGGTTTATGAACGGCTGATCAACATGCTGGAACTGGCGCAGGTACGGGCCGCCAGCTACCGTGTCCTGCAGACGCCAGCCAGCACCAGCAAAAAACCGGGCCGGGCCGCCGGCACCGCCGCTCCGGGAGCTGCCGGCGGCAAGCCTTGCGCCGGGGACGACGATGACGAGCCGGGAGGCGGCCCCATCGGCTACGTCTCGGACGAGCCCAGAGCGCCATCGCACTATGCAGACCTGTCCAACTACGAAGTCAAGGACGCGCTGTTCCAGGATTTCCTGTTTCGTGACGGCAGCAATGCCAACCACGGCCTGGCGCCGTCCTACTACGCCACCATTGAGGAAGAGCTGATTGCGCTGAAGGCCACGCCAGATTCGGCGCCCGCCGCCCTGCAGCCTCAGCCGCAACCCGGTGGCGGTGACGACACCGACCACGGCTACCACGGTACCCGCAGCGACCCCCGGCGCATGACACTGCCAGCCACCGACGGCTGGGAAGAGCCGGATGACGGGCGGGAGGGGCCAGGCAGCCCGTCGCGCATTGTGGATGTGCTGAGCCAGCTCAGCTCGCAGGTGTGGGGCGTCTATGGCCGCGCCCGCGAACGCGCGCTGGTACGCACGCAGCTGAAAAAAGACGCCACCCATGTCAACCAGGTGCTGGGCATGGAGGTGGTGAAAAAGCTGGTGAACCAGGTGGCGCAAGATCCGCGCCTGCTGGTGCCGGTGCGCGAGGCCATCGTGGCGCTGGAGCCTTCGCTGCTGCGCCTGGCCATGGTGGACCCGCGCTTTTTCAGCGAGGAAAACCACCCCGGGCGCCGCCTGATGGAACGCGTGGCGCAGCGCAGCTTCAAGTACAACGACGAACACAGCCCGCAGTTCGACATCTTTTTCCACTCGGTCACCGAAGCCTTCAACGCCCTCAATGCCCTGGACATTGAAGATGCCCAGCCCTTCGGCGCTGCGCTGACAGACCTGCAGAACCTGTGGGACGAGCAGGACCAGCACGAGCAGTCGCAGCGCAGCAATATCCGCCAGGCGATGCAGTTTGCCGAGGAGCGGCAGGCGCAGGCCGACCAGATTGCCTTTGACATGAGCCTGCGCGCCGACCTGGAAGGGGTGCCCGGCGTGGTGCTGGATTTCCTGTTCGGCCCCTGGGCACTGGTGATGGCGCATGCGCGGCTGACCGATACCGCGCGTCAGATCGACCCCGAAGGCTATGGGTCGCTGGTCACTGATCTGATCTGGAGCGTCAAGCGCGAGGCCACACTCAAGCGACCGGGCAAACTCATTGCCATGATTCCCGGCCTGCTCGGCAAGTTGCACACCGGGCTGGCCTCGCTGGGGCTGGATCCGCGTGAAACCGAAGCTTTTTTCAGCGCCGTGGAAAAACTGCACCGTCCGGTGCTCAGGCTGCGCCGCGTGCGCAGCCAGCGCGACGCAGCCGAATCGGACCAGGCGCCGCTGGAAGTCGCGCTGGCCGAAACCGAATCATCCGATCTGAGCGACATCCTGCCGGCCACCCCCGAGCAGCGCAAGGCCAAGGCCGCGGGCCAGCCCTGGCTGGCTCCGCAGGAGCTCGACAATGCCGGCTTTGAAGACACCTTGCCCTCGGGGCCAGCCGAGCTGAGCGCCACGCCTGATGACGACAAGCACTCCTCCGAGCCATCCCCAGGCGATGACGGCAGCAGCGACGAGCAGTCCGCAGCCACCGGCAGCGATGGCGAACGCAAACCCGAAGAGGTGTTGATGGGTCTGCGCGAAGGCAGCTGGGTAGACCTGTACTCCAAGCGCAGCTGGCTGCGCGCGCAGCTGATCTGGGCCAGCAACCGCGGCACCCTGTTCATGTTCGTCAGCCACGGCGGCCAGCCGCACTCCATGACCAAACGCAGCTGCGAACGCCTGATCAAGGACCGCCTGCTGCGCCCGGTCGAAACCCACGGCGTGGTGGCGCATGCGCTGGACAACCTCGTCAGGGAAGCTGCACCGGTAGATGCCGAGGGAAGTGCCGCTTAGGTCGCCTCTCCCCGTCTGACTCAGCGTTCTCCTTCACTTTCAGATGCGCGGCATCACGCTGCGCCCGTATGCAAACATGCGGCCACGTTCTCCGACAGGACGCGCGTAGCGCGTCCTGTCTTTCCGCACTCATTCCCCCCACCCGTCGGACTGGGCCGAGGAGCGCAGGCAAAAGCGGATCAGGGCTCGCGATTGTCTGAGCCGAAGGCGAGTTCGAGCGAGACCCCGCTTTTGGCGAGCACCGCAGGCTGCCCGTAGCGAAGCGAAGGGACCCAGACCATCGGGTCGCCTTTCTTTTGGGTACTTTTCTTTGGCGAAGCAAAGACAAAGTGCCTCGCCCGCCGGGGCGAGACCCGGCTTGCGGGCACACCACAACAGCCAGAACAACACCGGTAGTTAACAAGCATGGATCGCAGATCAAGCCCCGAATGACAAACACGAGGACGCTCAGCTATAAATTTCATAGCTGTTTGCGCTCGCACAATATGGGCTGGAGGCCGATCTCATTAAAAATTCCCGCCTGAGGCGTTGACTCCTTCCGATCCATGCCGGCACGCGGACCATAATGTCCACTGCCATGTTTCTTGCATGGCAAAGCTCCATGCTTCTCAAATTCCTGCTTCAACTCACCGCCCGGGACCGCACGCGCCGCAGCAACCGGCAATTCGGCGGCATCCTGGCTTTTGTGGCCGGGGCCATTAATGCCGGCGGCTTCCTCGCAGTGCAGCGCTACACCTCGCACATGACGGGCATCGTCTCGGCCATCGCCGACGACCTGGTGGTGGGCAGCATCAGCCTGGCGCTGGCCGGCCTGGTGAGCCTGTCGGCCTTTATTGCCGGGGCCATCACCACCACCTTGCTCATCAGCTGGGCGCGCCGCCAGGAACTGCGCAGCAAGTACGCGCTGGCGCTGCTGCTGGAAGCGGCGCTGCTGCTGGTGTTCGGCCTGGTGGGTGCCAACCTGAAATCATTCGCCGCTCTGCTGGTGCCCACGGCGGTGCTGCTGCTGTGTTTCATCATGGGCCTGCAAAACGCCATCATCACCAAGATCTCGAATGCTGAAATCCGCACCACCCACATGACGGGTGTCGTCACCGACCTGGGCATCGAGCTGGGCCGGCTGATCTACTGGAACCAGTCGAAAAAGGCCAACGACATCCAGTTCGTCCAGGCCAACACCGACAAGCTGTTCATCCACGCTGCCCTGCTCGGGCTGTTTTTCTCCGGCGGCATCGTCGGGGCCATCGCCTTCAAGGCCATGGGGTTCAGCGCCACCCTGCCGATTGCCCTGCTGCTGGTGGCCATGGCCCTGCCGGCCGTTGTGCTGGATCTGCGCATGGCAGCGAGGTCGCCGTGAGCGCGGCGGCCGGTGATTTTCAGTCGCTGCAATACGTGAAGCCTTTTGTGCGCGAAGACGGGGCCTCGAGATCCCTGCATTTCACGCTGGGCGAACTGCAAAGCCGCATGCTCGTGCACCAGCCTTCGCGGCTGGACGTGGACTACACCCGGACCATGATGGGCTTCCTGCTGTTCCAGCCGGCGCCGGCACACATCGGCATGATCGGGTTGGGCGGGGGCTCGCTGGCCAAGTTCTGCCACCGGCAATTACGCGCATCCCGCATGACGGTGCTGGAGATCAATCCACATGTAATTGCCCTGCGGCATGAATTCCAGGTGCCCGACGATGACGAACGCTTCACCGTGATCGCCGCCGACGGCGCGCTGTACCTGCAGGCCGAAGCGCCGGGCTTCGACGTGCTGCTGGTCGACGGCTTCGACCATGAAGGCCAGCCCGCCGCCCTGTGCTCACAGCGCTTCTACGACGACTGTTTTGCCGCACTCGGGAAAAACGGCGTGCTGGTGGTCAATCTGCACAGCGACCACCCGGACTACCCGGTGCTGGCCGGCCGCATCAGCCGCAGCTTTAGCGGCAACGTGGCCGAAGTGATGGCCGCGGAGAAAAGCAACACCATCGTGTTTGCCTCCCGGGGGCCGGCCTTGTCGCCGCGCCATGTGAACCTGGCCCACAGCCTGGCCGGCCTGGATGAAGCGGCACGTGTGCAGCTCAGGCCCGAACTGGTTCGCGTGACCTGGGAAATGAAAGACCTTGCCGGCGGCGCTGACTAGACAGCAAAGGCTGCAACGCGCCGACGGCATGGCGCGCTCCTGTCCGACGCTTCGCAACACTGCCGGCAGACACACTGGATCCCGAGGCCGGAAGACGGCACGGCACACCTCCCACGAAAGATCCAGATGAACCCGAAAACCAGTTTTTCCTTTGAACTGCAATACCCGGCCGATGCGGCAACCATTTACGCGCAACGCGACACGGTGATGGCTTCGGCGGGGCCGGAGCTGCAGGCGCTGTTTGCCAGCCAGGACAGCGCGGCCACCGTGACGGTGAACGACAGCCAGAAAGGCAGCAACAGCAAGATCCTGGAATTGGTCACCACGCTGGACGATGCGCAGATTGCGGCCATCCTGAAGGCTTTTTCCGACAAGCACGGCCTGTTCATCCAGGCGCTCGAATAAGGCAGGCAGAAGCTTTTCGGCGCCTCTTTTGCTACCAAAACCGTAGCCAACATCTCCCGCCGTTATTGGGCTTACATCGCTTTTTCCTGATCAATCCAGATTCTGCGCCTGGCCGTCTTCCTGATCAGCCTGATCCTGGGTCCGCGCTTCTTCCTGCTCCTGCCGCCAACTGCCCGACGTCACCACCAGGTGAATGAAATGCAGCTTGGCCACCACTTCGCGTGGCAACACGAAAGGGTAAAAGTCGGGCTGCCCCATGGCGCGCGACATTTCGTTGAGCAAGGTGGTGAGCTGTGTCCACTGGTTCAGGAAATCCAGGAAAACCTGGGCATTGGGGTCTTCGGGCTGGTACAGCGCGTCCAGCGTGAAGGGCGTGAACTCCAGCTGCGCGCTGTCCGGCGACAGGCCGAAACTCAGGGCGGTATCGACGGTGTCGCGAATGTGCAGGTAATGGGCCCAGCATTCCGCCCAGTCCTCCCACGGATGCACGCTGGCATAGGCACTGACGTAATGCAGTGCCCAGTCGGGTCGCGGTCCTGCGTCGTAATTGGCTTGCAGGCTGGCCGCGTAATCCTGGGTTTCGTCGCCAAACAGCTCATGGAAGCCCTGCATCCAGGAAGTGCCGGACACCAGCCGGTCCCAGTAGTAATGGCCAACTTCATGCCGGAAATGGCCGAGCAGCGTGCGGTAGGGCTCATGCATGGCTTTGCGCATGGCTTCGCGCGTGGCGTCATCGGCTTCGTTGAGGTTGAGGGTAATCAGGCCGGTGTTGTGCCCGGTCAGGATGTGCGGCCCGAAGTCGGGTGAACGCAGGAAGTCGAACATCAGGCCGCGTTCGGTGTCCTCGCTCACCCGCGAGGCGACGGGCAGGCCGAGCACCAGCAGGGCCGACACCAGGCGCCGTTTGGCCAGCTCGATCTTGCCCCACAGCTCACCGTTGTCAGGGTGGGCCTCGTCGTTCAGATCGGGAATCGTGCGGTTCAGGCGGCAGGCCTGGCAAAGCAGCACCTGCGGCGCGTCCTCGCTGACCGGCACCAGCCAGTTGCAGGCCGCCGGGGTCTGCAGGTTGGCGCAGCGGAGATAAACCGAGGGCGGCGCGTCGGTACCCCTGTTTTCCCTGCTGTCGTCTGCTTCGCCGTCGGCGTGCCAGGCCACCCAGGTGTCGGGCTGCTCGCCTGGCATCAGCGGCAACAGCCGGGCTTGCACGGGGTCGTAGCCCAGCGGTGTGCCGCAGGCCAGGCAAGTGCTGTTCCGGAAAAATACCGGGCAACCGCACTGGCAGCGGTAGGCGCGGCCGGCCAGGTGCGGCAAGTGGGCAGGAACGGGGGAAGGGCTATCGTTCGACAAGGAAATTTCTCAAGGCGCTCTACAGGCAGTGCAAGCAGTGTGGGTGCGGATCAAACCGAGTTTCCCACGTTTGCCTTGCCGGCCGTAGCGCCTGCTTGCCTTGTTCCGCTGTCAGTCTTTGCCGACACGAGGCAGCGCCGGCCGGGGTTTTATCATGGAGGTTCCGCTTCAAATCAATCCAAAGGAAAACCATGCCCACTTACCACGTCGAAATGATGGAAGGCCGCACCGTCGAACAGAAGAAAAAGCTGGTCGCGGAAATCACCCGCGTCAGCGTCGAAATCCTGGGCGGCGTGCCCGATTCCGTCGACGTCATCATCACCGACATCAAACGCGAAAACTGGGCCACCGGCGGCAAACTCTGGTCCGAACCACGCAGCTGATAGCCCTTACGCCATTCCGCCTCGCCCCAGACAGAACAAAGCCGGTCTTGAGCAACCCCTCCACCCTGGAAGAAATGCAGGCGCGTTACGGTGCGCGTTACCGCTGGCTGCTGCTGCTTGCAGTGATGACGGGCACGATGGCGTCCATCATGTCCTCGACCATTGTCAACGTGGCGATTCCGGACATGAGCCAGCACTTCACGCTGGGCCAGGAGCGCGCGCAGTGGGTCACCTCGGGCTTCATGGTGGCGATGACGGTTTCCATGCTGACCACGCCCTGGCTGCTGGCACGTTACGGCTACCGCCGCACCTATGTCGGCACCATGCTGCTCCTGTTGGCCGGCGGCGTGGTGGGCGGCTTTTCCAGCAGCTTTGCGCTGGTGCTGGGCGCACGGGTGGCCGAAGGGCTGGCGGCCGGCGTGGTGCAGCCGATTCCGGCCATCATCATCATGCGGGCCTTTGCGCCGCACGAGCAGGGGCGCGCCAGCGGCATCTTCGGCATGGGCGTGGTGCTGGCCCCGGCCATCGGCCCCAGCATAGGCGGCGTGCTGGTCGACCTGTTCGGCTGGCGCTCGATTTTTTTCATGGTCGTGCCCTTTTGCCTGGCCTCGTTGTGGATGGCTTACCGCTATGTACCGGTCACCTCGCCGGGCGGCGTGGCGCCGAACCGCCAGGGTGCCACACTGGACTGGCGCGGCCTGCTGCTGGGCGGCGCGGGCACGCTGTGCCTGCTCAACGGCATGGTGGCCCTGCACGGCGGTTCGGCACTGGAAGCGGCGCTGCTGCTGGCTGGTGCGGCGCTGGCGCTACTGGTTTTTGTGCTGTGGCAGCGGCGCATGGCCGCCACTGGCCGGGAGCCGCTGATGAATCTGGCGTTGTTCGGCTACCGGCCCTTTGCCATGGGCAGCATCGTGGCCTTCATCTACGGCACGGCGCTGTTCGGCTCCACCTATCTGCTGCCGGTGTACATGCAGCTGGGCCTGGGCCTGTCGGCATCGTATGTGGGTTCCATCCTGCTGCCGGCCGGCTTTGTACTGGCCATCACGATTGCACTGGTGGGCCGGCTGGCCGACCGCCACCCCACCTACCTGCTGGTCAGCATCGGGTTGGCCTTGCTGGCGCTGTCGTTTGCGCTGATGCTGACCGTGGCGCTGACCAGCGCCATCTGGCTGCTGGTGCTCTGGGCCATCCTGGGCCGCATCGGGCTGGGTTTTATTTTGCCCTCGCTTAACCTGGGCTCGCTGCGCGCGCTGGACAACAGCCTGATCTCACAGGGCTCGAGTGCCATCAATTTCGTGCGCATGCTGGGCGGCGCCATCGGCGTCAGCCTGTGCGGCATCGTGCTGGAATGGCGGCTTGCGGCGCATGGCGATTCGCTGACCCAGGCCGCAAGCAGCCCCGCACGGCTGGCCGCCTTCAACGAGGCCTTCATGATGCTGGCGGCGCTCTGCGCATTGGCGCTGGTCGCAGCCTGGCGCCTGCGCGAAGTTCCTGCCAGTCAAAAAGGAATCTGAAACATGTGCCAGCTCCTTGGAATGAACTGCAACACGCCGACCGACGTGACCTTCAGCTTCAGCGGCTTCGCGCAGCGCGGCGGCAATACCGGCGAACACACCGACGGCTGGGGCATCGCGTTTTTTGAAGGCGGCAACGACGGCACAGGCAACGGCAGCGACAAGGGCCTGCGCCATTTTGTCGACCACCAGTCGGCCAGCGAATCACCCGTGGCCGAGCTGATACGCCGCTACCCGATCAAGAGCCGCAACGTGATTGCCCATATCCGCAAGGCCACACAGGGCCGCGTGGCGCTGGAGAACTGCCACCCGTTCGTGCGCGAGTTGTGGGGCCGCTACTGGGTGTTTGCCCACAACGGCGACCTGAAGGATTTTTCACCGCGCCTGCACGGCAGCTTCCGGCCGGTGGGCTCAACCGACAGCGAACGCGCGTTCTGCTGGATCATGCAGGAGCTGGCCAAATCGCACGCCGGCGTGCCCTCGGTGGAAGAGCTGACCCTGACCTTGCGCGAGCTGGCAGCACAAATCGCAGCGCACGGCACCTTCAACTTCCTGCTGGGCAACGGCCTGGCGCTCTGGGCTCATGCGTCGACGAACCTGTACTACGTCGAGCGCAAACACCCGTTTGCCCACGCCACGCTAAGTGATGAAGACCTGAGCGTGAACTTTGCCGAACACACGCAGCCGACCGACCGGGTTGCTGTGGTGGTGACAGCGCCGCTGACCACCAACGAAAACTGGGTGGCCTTTGCGCCGGGCGAACTCAAGGTTTTTGCGGGTGGCGCGCTGCACGCCTGATTTGCTATAAAAACAGGAGCTGTTCGCGCTCGGGGAATAAGGGCTGGAACCTCTTTTTATGCCTTGAGAGCAGCTTCCAGTGCGTCGATGAACATCGCCGCCACATCAAAGCCAGTCTGCTGGAAAATTTCCTGGAAGCAGGTTGGGCTGGTGACGTTGATCTCGGTCACATAGTCGCCGATCACGTCCACCCCGGCCAGCAGCAAACCCCGCGAGGCCAGCACGGGGCCCAGCGCGTCGCCGATTTCCTGGTCTCGTGCCGACAGTTTCTGCGCCACCCCCAAACCACCCGCCGCCAGGTTGCCGCGCACCTCGGTGCCCTGGGGAATGCGCGCCAGGCTGTAGGGTACGGGTTTGCCGCCAATCACCAGCACGCGTTTGTCGCCTTTGGAAATCTCGGGCAGGAACTTCTGCACCATCACGCTCTGGGCACCATCCCTGTTCAGGGTTTCGGTGATGCTGCCCAGGTTCAGGCCGTCTTCCTTGACGCGGAAGATGCCCATACCGCCCATGCCATCAAGCGGTTTCAAAATAATGTCTTTGTGTTCCGCATGGAAGCGCTTGATGTCTGCCGCATCACGCGTCACCAGCGTGGGCCCGCTGAACTGCGCAAACTCGAGGATGGCGAGTTTTTCCGGGTGGTCGCGCAGTGCACGCGGCTTGTTGAAAACCCTTGCACCCTCCCGCTCGGCCTGTTCCAGCAAATGGGTGCTGTAGAAAAACTCGCTGTCAAACGGCGGGTCCTTGCGCATGACGATGGCGTCAAAGTCATAAAGCTGCCGGCGCAGGGCAGGTTCGGCTGTGTACCAGTCGGTGGCGTCGCCGGTCAATTGGATGGCTTGCACCGAGGCCGTCACCTTTTCGCCGGTCTGCCAGCGAATGTCTTTCGGCTCGCAGGTGCTGAGCCGGTAGCCGCGCCGCTGCGCCTCGCGCATCATGGCAAAAGTGGTGTCCTTGTAAATCTTGAAGGACGTGAGGGGGTCGGCGACAAAGAGAATGTTCATGAACAGGAGCAATCAAAGAGGATTCGGAGGCCACTCAGGCAGCGCGCTGGCGGTATTGTTGTACAAATAGCGCAATTGCGCCGGCCACCACACCCCAGAAGGCCGAGCCGATGCCGGCGATGGCCACGCCCGACAGCGTGACCAGAAAAGTGATAAGCGCCGCTTCCCGGTGCGGCTCGTCACGCAGCGCCTGCGCCAGGCCGCTGCCAATCGTGCCCAGCAGCGCCAGCCCGGCAATCGCCACCACCAGCTCCCTGGGAAAGGCCGTCAGCAGGCCGGTCACCGCCGCGCCAAAGATGCCGATCACCACGTAAATGGCGCCGCAGGCCACGGCGGCGGTGTAACGCTTGCGCGGATCTTCATGCGCCTCAGGCCCCATGCAGATGGCGGCGGTGATGGCGCTGAGGTTCAGCGCAAAGGCGCCAAACGGCGCCAGCACCAGCGTGGCCAAGCCGGTCAAAGTGATGACCTTGGACACCGGAATGCCGCCGTCAGGCGCGCCGGGGCCGTAACCCGCAGCGCGAATGGCCGCAACGCCGGGAAGGTTTTGCGAGGCCATGGTCACCACAAACAGCGGCAGGGCCAGGCTGACGATGGCGGCCAGCGTGAACTGCGGCGCAACAAACACCGGCAACGCAAAAGAGAAGTTCATGGCCGTCCAGGCCATCTCACCGCGCGCTGTCACAAACACAATGGCGCCGAACAGCGTCAACACCACCGCATACCGTGGCATGAAGCGTTTGCCCAGCAGGTAAATCGCCAGCATCAGCAGCACCAGCGGCAAGGCGCTCTGCGCCGCAGCAAAAGCCTGCAGGCCAAAACGCGCCAGCACACCGGCCAGTAGCGCCGAGGCAATCGCTATCGGAATCCGGTTCATGACTTTCTCAAACCAGCCGGTCACGCCGAACAGCGTGATCAGCGCAGCACTGACCATGAAAGCCGCCACCGCCTCCCCCATCGAAAACCCGCCAGCCAGTCCCGCCGTGGCCAGCACCGCAGCCCCGGGCGTGGACCAGGCCACCATGACGGGCTTTTTCAGCCAGAGCGAAGGAAGGACGGAACACAGCCCCATGCCCCAACCCAGCGCCCACATCCACGAGCTGATCTGCTCCGGCGTAGCGTTGAAGGCCTGCGCCGCCTGGAACACGATGGCAACGGAACTCGTGAAGCCGACGAGCACGGCGACGAAGCCTGCGGTGAAGGCGGAGAGGTTGAGGTCTTTGAAGAATTGCATTTGGGGATTCTGGCAGGCTTGTCTGGCGAGCGAAGAGTCTAAGCCTGTGCAGCTTGTGGTCCTGTTGGGTCTTCGAGCTAGCCGGGTCTCGCCCCGGCGGGCGAGGCACTTTGTCTTTGCTTCGCCAAAGAAAAGTACCCAAAAGAAAGGCGACCCGATGGTCTGGGTCCTTCCGCTTCGCTGCAGGCAACCTGCGGTGCTTGTATGGTGGAGATGCTGGGGCAAAGGGACACTGTGGTGCATCGGCTGCAAGAGACCGACTGACCGAGAAA